>Ga0209131_1003027_pt1 | contig 11267 bp, 10 predicted proteins | sample GraSoi_2013_40cm_FD_185826 | JGI IMG/M metagenome (GOLD analysis project Ga0209131, IMG submission 185826) | Grasslands soil microbial communities from the Angelo Coastal Reserve, California, USA - Sample 9_17_2013_40cm (SPAdes) (version 2) | ecosystem: Environmental > Terrestrial > Soil >...
GCAAGCACCTCGGCGTCCTGGAGCCGTGTCACCCAGCCGCGAGCCCCGTTCCAATAGACGACTTCCCCGACGATGAGGCGGTTCGCGGTCAGCACTTGCGGCATCAAGGGCGGCAGCCTTAAAAAGAGCCGCCCTAAAATCACATTCCCGGGCGGAGAAATCAAGAGATCACAAAATTTATATGTAAAAATAAGAATTTCACAGTTAAATCATGCTAAATGTCCTTTGCGACCGCGCTTTCATGCCAATGCCGCAGGACCAGATATTCCAGCAGCGCCAAAGCGAAGAAGATCGTCACGCCCAGCAGCGCGAGCAAGAAGAGCGCCGCGAACATCCTGGCGATCTGAAGCCGGTTGCCCGCCTCGATGATGCGCCAGGCGAGCCCGGTCGCCGTGCCCGAGCCCGCGCCATATTCGGCGACGACCGTGCCGATCAGCGCCAGGCCTCCGGCGGTCTTCATGCCGTTGAGCAGATAGGGAAGGGCGGATGGAAGTCTCAACCGGCGCAGGATTTGCCAGTTCGACGCGCCGTGCAGCCGGAACAGATCGATCAGATTGTGGTCCGCGGAGCGCAGGCCCAGCGTCGTGCTGGAGAGGATTGGGAAGAAGGCCACCGAAGGGATCGCCGATGGCGAGCACCAGATCGCCCACCTGGAGGTTGTCGGAATCGGCGATCGGCAGCGTCGGCAGCTTCGCCGAACCCACGTCGATCTGGAGGAGCGCCAGATCGATCCGCTCGAAGCCGACCCAGATGATGATCAACGGCGCGATGGCGACGACCGGCGTGACCTGCAGGACCACGGCATAAGGATAAAGCGCCACCTCGATGATCCGGCTTTGCGAGAACAACACCGCGAGCGCAACGCCGCTCGCCACCGCCAGCACGAAGGCAAGCAAGGTGATGCGCAGCGTCGTCCACAGCGATGCCATCAGCGATGGAAAATCGCCGATCAGCGCCTGCCAGATCGCGGATGGGGCGGGGAGCACGAAGCGCGGAATGTCATAGGCCGCAACGACGCCTTCCCATAACAGCAGCACGCAAACGCCGAGCGCCAAAGGAAGCAGCGCACGCAGAATTCGCGACGCCGCCATCATGCCGCCATTGCCATGGCATTGCGCAACGACAGCGAAACCTCCCTTGCGCTTTGGGAAAATTCCGCCGTCAGGCGCCATTCGGACGTTCGCGCCAGTGGCGCCGCGGGCCGAATCTCGCTTGCGATACGGCCCGGGCGCGGCGTCAACGTCAGGATGCGCGTCGATAAGAACGTGCTCTCATAGACGCTGTGCGTGACGAAGACGATGGTGAGACCGTCCTCGCGCCATAGCCTGAGCAAATCCTCGTTCAGCGCGTCGCGGCTGATCTCGTCCAGCGCCGCGAAGGGTTCGTCCATCAGCAGCAGTTGCGGGCGCGCGACAATCGCCCGCGCAATGGACACACGCATCCGCATCCCGCCCGAAAGCACGCGTGGGAAAGCGCCGGAAAATCCGGCCAGGCCGACGCGCGCCAGAGCGCTTTCTGCGCGCGCATTCGCCTCGCTGCGCGGCACGCCTTCGAGATCGAGCGGCAGACGCACATTGTCGCGAACAACCGCCCACGGCATCAGGGTCGGGTCTTGGAACACGAAGGCGATGCGCGGCTTGCCCTCGGGCCAGATGAGCTGGCCGGCGGTGGGCGCGAGAAGCTCGGCGATGATGCGCAGCGTGGTCGATTTGCCGCAACCCGATGGTCCCAGCAGCGACAGGAATTCGCCACCCGCGATATCCAGGTCGAGCGGTCCCAACGCCTTGACGCCATTTGCGAAGCTTCTTTCGACGCGCCGAAGCTGAGCGATCACGCCCATGCGCCGTGCTTTTCTTCCCCCGCTCGCGGGGGAAGTCCGGCCCAAGGCCGGGATGGGGGAACACTCATCGCGCCGAAGCGTGCTGGCTGTTCAGCGCGTAACCCTTGTTGACGAATTGGAGCGTGTAGGCATCGCGAAAGGCCAACCCCGCGGGATAGATGCTCTCTTTCGCCATCACATCGAAAAATTCCTGCCAGCGCGCATCCGTCATCGCGCCCAGACCTTTGCTCTCGGCGTCTCCTGACAGCGCGATGCCGTAACTCTTCATCTTGTCGATGGCTTGCGCGATCACATCGTCGGTCATTTCCGGATTGTCTTTCTTGATAGCCGCGTTTCCCGCCGACGGATCACCATAGAGATAATGCATCCAGCCCTCGATGCTGGCATCGACGAAGGCCTGTACGGCCTCGGGTCTTTCTGCGATCCATTTTTCCGGCACGAGCACCATATTGGCGTAGCCCGGGTAACCCGCATCGGCGAGCGGGAAGATTTGCGGCTCAAAGCCGCCTTCCTTCTCGATCGAATAGGGCTCGGACGACAGATAGCCTTCCTGGATGGCGTTCTTATCGACGAGGAACGGCGCCAAATTGAAGGTGTATTTGCGGATCTGCGAATCCTTGAAACCGAATTTCGCTTTCAGCCAGGGCCAGAAAGTAACGGTCGACGCGTCCCCGATCAGAATCGGTTTTCCCGCCATATCGGCGATGGATTTCACGTCGGAGCGCGGATGGGTGATGAGGACCTGGGGGTCTTTCTGGAACACCGCGATCACCGCTTTGATCCTGGCCCCTGCGCGCACCAGGTTCAGCGGAATGAAACTGTTCGAACCAATGCCGAAATCGGCCGCGCCGCCGGCGAGCAATTGCGGGACATTCACCGCAGCGCCCCCCGCCTTGATCGAAACATCCAACCCGCGCTTGGCGTACAGCCCTTCGGCCAGCGCCTGGTAGAAGCCACCATGCTCGGCCTGTGCTTTCCAGTCCGTGACGAAACTGATTTTTATCTGTGGCTTTCCGGGCGGCGGGGGCCGCGGTGTTTCCTGGCCGCATCCCGCCATGATCAGAAAGGCCGCGAGGCAAACACACCGCGCCAGAAAATCCATGCGCTGCTCCCTATCCGCCGCAATGGTGCAATCGCGCGTTGACGGAAGCAAGCGTTAGAAATTAGCGGGGATCGTCAGGAAAGCTGCGGCCGTCCAAAGGCCTGTCAGGGTAATACGGCCCACGGTCGTCATTCGCCGGCGGGCCATAATAGCGAGGCGGCGGGTCCCACCGCGGCATGGACGGCGGCAATTGCTGGTAGCGCGGCATGGGCATGGGCTCATAGCGCGACGCAGGTGGGGGTCCGTAATAGCGGCGCGGGGGAGGTGGCATCTCGTCGTAGCGGTAGCGGCGATCGTCGTAGCGATCATAGGCATAGCGATCATTTCGCGGATCGTTCTCCATCTCGCGCCCGTAGCGGTCGCGGTCTTGTTCCACGACGCGTCCGTAGCGGTCACGGTTTTGATCGACCGCGCGCCCATAACGGTCGCGGTTTTCATCCGCCGCTCGCGCTGCCTGCTGTTCGGCCATGGAGCGTCTTATCTCGTCCAGATTGCGCACCCCTTTGTCCTCGGCATGGATCGACGGAAGCACCGGGTCGGGGAGCGGCGCGACATTGGGGAGCGGCGCGACATTAGTGCCGGGGGAATGCCCGTTGGCCGTCGAAGCGTTGCCATTGGTATTCAAATTGCCGCCAACCGGGGGATTCACGTCGGCGGCTTCGGGAAAAAAACCCGTGCCGGTCTCCGCAGCAGACGTTCGTTCTCGGCGGGATGGCGCGGCCCGCGCAGCGTTGGCGCTGTCATTGCCGCCGAACAGATTGCCGAGGAAATCCCCGACCCGATCGAAGACGTTTTCGCCGCTGCTCTGGCTTTGCGCCACTTGGTCACCCTCGGGCGCGACCGGCTCGGCGCGGGGCAGAGGCGTCGGCGGGACGTTCTTCAGCGCGGTCTTCATGAAACCGCTCCAGATTTGCGCCGGGAGCGATCCGCCGGTGATCTTTTTCATCGGCGAAGAATCGTCATTGCCCATCCATACGCCCGTCACGAGCTCGGGTGAGAAACCGACAAACCATGCGTCGCGATAATCCGCGCTCGTCCCAGTCTTGCCCGCAACCTCATGCCCCGGCACGGCGGCGCCGCGGCCGGTTCCCCACTGGACGACCTGATACATCATGGCGTTCATCGACAGCACGTCGTCGGCGCTCACCACGCGGGGCCGGGCAGCCGCGTCGCGGCGATGGAGGATCGAGCCATCCGAGGTTCGAATCTCACGCACCAGGTAAGGCTGCACGCGATAGCCGCCGGACGCGAAGCTGGCATAGGCGCTCGTCAGCTCCAGCGGCGTCACGTCCGACGTGCCGAGCGCGAGAGATGCGTAAGGCTCAAGCGGCGATTGTATGCCAAGCCGGCGAGCCACCGATACCACTGAGGGTATCCCGACCTCGAGACCGAGTTGAACGGCAATCGTGTTGATGGAGCGCGCATAGGCCTGTTCCAGCGTCACCGGGCCGACATTGGTGTCATTGTAATTGTCCGGCGACCACCCTTTGATCGGTGCGATCGGCTGATCGACGCGCACCGTAGCGGGCGTCAGTCCGTGTTCCAGCGCGGTCAGATAGACGAAAGTCTTGAATGCGGAGCCGGGCTGACGGTGCGCCTTGGTCACGCGGTTGAACGTGCTTTCGGCGTAGTCCTTGCCGCCGATCAGCGCGCGCACCGCGCCGTCCGGAGTCATTGCGACAAGCGCGGCCTGACCTGCGTGAACCGCTTTTCCGCGCGCATCGATGACACTGGCGATTTGTGTCCGCGCCGTCTTCTGCAGCGCGGGGTCCATGGTCGTGGACACGGTAACATCGCCCTTGGCCGAGGGCGCCAGAAGCTTCGCTTCGTCTGCCGCCGCATCGAGAAAATAATCGCGCGCCAAATCCTCCGTCTGATCGGCGACGGTCGCGGGATGCGCCCGCGCCTCGGCGATTTGAGCCTCTGTAGCGACATCGCTTGTCACCAGGGCCGCCAGCACCTTGTCGGCACGTCCCTGCGCTGCCGCCAAATCGCGGCGAGGCGAGAAAGCGGACGGCGCACGGGTCAGCGCCGCCAGCATCGCGGCTTCGGCCACGGTCAAATTGCGCGCGGACTTGCTGAAATAGACATGGGCCGCTCCATCGACGCCATAGGCGCCCGAACCGAGGTAGAGACGATTCAAATAGAGCTCGAGGATCTGGTCTTTGCTGAGCTTGCGTTCCAGAGCCCAAGCGCCGGCGATCTCTCTCAGCTTGCGCGAGAACGTCCGGTCGGGCGACAGGAACACGATCTTCACCACCTGCTGGGTGATGGTCGAACCGCCCTGCACGACATGGCCGGCCTTGAAATCGGCAATGGCCGCGCGCAGCAGGCTCTGTGGGTCTACGCCATGGTGATCATAGAAACGCCGGTCTTCCATCGCCAGGAACGCCGCCGGCAAATAGCGTGGCATTTCGGAGAGCTTCAGTTTTTCGCCCACGAGCGATCCGCGAACACCGGCGGTCTTCCCGTCCTTGTCGAGGAACGTCAAGGCAGGCGGCCGATTCAACGCGTAGAGATCGCCGCTCAGCGGCATGGATGGTTCGGCGGCCTTCAGAAGCAGCAACAGTGCCGCTGCCGCTGCCAATGTTGCAGCCCCGAGGCCGGTCAGAATCATCGCGGGCCATCGCATCCATCGCGGCCATCGCGACGGCCATTGAAGGCCCGCCGTGAAGGCACGGAACTCTCGCAGCTCCCCCCTGAGCCAAGCCTTGGCGCGCGAAGGGGCGGTAGCGCGATTCTCCTCGTCTTCGGAGGCCGCTTCGACACCGGGATGCTTCTCGCCCATCATGGCCTCTTCAACCTGTGTCCAGACGAAACGCGCCAGGGGGCAGCAATGCCCCCTCTCGGGCTTAACAATTTATGGGACTGAAATTGCAACGAATTTGCACTCTGCGCATTGCGCAATCGGGTCCCCATTTCACACGACGCTGCAGCGCGATTCTTCACGCAGAACTGCATCGGAAACTCTTGCTGCGAAACCAATATTCCGTGTACGGTCGAATTTCCTTCAGCCCCGGCCCGCGCCTCCCAAAAGAGACCCGCGGGGCCATGCGACCCCGCGGGTGCTTACGCTCGAAACCGGTCCCGCGAGGAGGGGCGGTACACGAGAGACGGCGTCGAGTGCCTATTTGGGCTTGTTCCTCATTGGGTCGCCCTTATGTCTGGGCGTATAGTGGCGCGGCCTTGCTGAACGGAGGCTGGCTGGCGCGTTCATGCGAAGTTCATGCGCCGCAGCATAAAAAGTCACCCATGCGGTATTTTGCACTCATATTGGCTTTGCTTGTGCTGGGTGCAGCCGCGTCCCCCGAACCCTCCTTCGCGCAGCCCTATCGCGCCCGCCAGGGCGTCCAAAACGGCGAAGTCCGCTCCCTGGATGAGATCATGAGAGGCATCCGCCGTGAGCGTCCCGGCAACCTCGCCGACGTGCAAGGCCCCAATATGGGACCCGCGGGCGATCCCCGTTATCGCCTCAAATGGGTGACCCCCGACGGTCGCGTGCTTTGGCTTGATACCGATGCGCGCACGGGGCGCGTGCTCGGCGTCGAAGGCGATGACCGTGGGCCGCCGGCCCCTCCGCCGCCTGGCCCTTTCGGGCAAAGACGGGGGAATTTTGGGCCAGGGGGGCCAGGGCCGCCGCCACCCGGTTACGACCGTGGCCCGCCGCCGGGTTACGATCCTGGTCCGCCACCCGGTTACCAGCGCGGTCCTCCTCCTCCCGGCTATGATAGAGGCCCACCCCCAGAGGGCGGCCCCAACCGTGGGCCGCGAGGCTTTGGTGGCCGCCTCCGAGGTGATCGCTGACATGCGTATTCTTCTGGTCGAAGACGATAAAGATCTCCAGCGGCTCCTGAAAAAGGCGCTGTCGGAAGCCGGTTATGTCGTCGATGTCGCGTCGGACGGCGAGGAAGGTCATTTCCTCGGCGACACCGAGCCCTATGACGCGGTGGTGCTCGATCTGGGGCTGCCGAAGATGGACGGCGTAACGGTGCTCGAGCGCTGGCGAAAGGCGGGGCGCAAAATGCCCGTGCTGATCCTTACGGCCCGCGACCGCTGGAGCGATAAAGTCGCAGGGTTCGATGCCGGCGCCGACGATTATGTCGCCAAACCTTTCTATACCGAGGAACTGCTCGCGCGGCTGCGCGCGCTTCTGCGCCGCGCCGCCGGGATTGCGTCCGCCGACATCGAAGTGGGGCCCTTGCGCATCGACACGCGCAGCTCGCGGGTCACCGTCGAGGGCAATCCCGTCAAGCTGACCTCGCTTGAATACCGCCTGCTCGCCTATCTCGCGCATCATAAGGGGCAGGTCTTGTCGCGCACCGATCTTGTCGAGCACCTCTACGATCAGGACTTTGATCGCGACTCCAATACGATCGAGGTGTTCATCGGCCGCTTGCGCAAGAAGCTCGGCGTCGATGTCATCCACACCGTGCGCGGCCTCGGCTACCGGCTCGACGAGCCGAGTGCGGGCGGGGATGAAAGCTGAGCCGCGCCATCCCCAGAACCGGCTCGCTGACGTTCCGGCTGATTGCCGGCGCCGCGGTATGGAGCTTGCTCTGCCTGGTGGTCGGCGGATTCATTCTGTCGGGAATCTTTCGCGGCGCCGTTCAGGAAAGCCTGGACGATCAGCTGACCTTCGACCTTGACGGCCTGATCGCCGCCGCCGAGGTCGACGCGCCGGAGCATGTGACGATGCAGGGGCGCTTCGCCGATCCGAGATTCGAGCGGGTCTTTTCCGGCTGGTACTGGCAGATCGAGCCGGAAATGGCGCAGACGGTCGACACGCAGCCCCAGACCTCGCGCTCGCTCTGGGATCAAACGCTGATACCGGAAGATCTTACGCCCGGCGCCAACAATATGATTTGGGGCTATGCCACCGGTCCCGACCGCCAGCGTTTGCGCGTTCTGGTCCGGCGCATCGCGCTGCCCCGCACCGCAGAGGGAATCGAGCAGCCCGAGACCTTCCGCTTCATGATCGCCGGCGATTTGAGCGAGATGGAAGCGGACGTGTCGCGTTTCAACCGCACCCTGTTCTGGTGGTTCGCCGCTTTCAGTGTGGGCTTGCTCGCCGCCATTGCCTTCCAGGTTCATTTTGGACTGATGCCGCTTCGCCGTGTCAGCGAAGGGCTTGCGCGCATTCGCGAAGGCCGCGCCCGCCGTCTTGAGGGCTCGTTCCCCGCCGAGATCGCGCCTCTGGCCAGCGAGCTCAACAGCCTCATCGCGCACAGTGCCGAAGTGGTGGGCCGTGCGCGCGGCCATGTCGCCAATCTCGCGCATTTCCTCAAGACCCCGCTGACCGTGCTGGCCAATGAAGCGGCGACGTCCTCGAGCGCGCTCGCCGACACCGTCACGCGGCAGGTCACCTCGATGCGCCGTCAGGTCGATCATTATCTCGCGCGGGCGCGCGCCGCCGGCGCGCTCGACGTGCTGGGAAGCCTTACGGAAGTGGCGCCCGTGCTGAATGATCTTGCGCGAGTGATCAAGCGCATGCATCCCGACCGGGATATCTCGATCGCCGTCCAGGTCTCGCCGGCTTTGGCGTTTCGGGGCGAGCGCGAGGATCTCGAAGAGATGGCGGGCAATCTTATCGACAACGCTTTCAAATGGGCGCATTCGCGCATTGCCGTCCAGGCGGGGCCGATCGATGGCGGACGATTTTTCCTCAGCGTGTCCGACAACGGTGTCGGGCTTGCCCCGGAGGAGCGCTCGCGCGCCATGGAGCGCGGCGAGAGACTGGACGAATCGGTGCCGGGGAGCGGACTGGGCCTCGCCATCGTGCGCGATATCGCCAAGCTCTATGGGGGGGATTTGGTGCTCGGCGAATCGTCTCTGGGGGGATTGGAAGCCCGCCTGGAATTGCCTCGCATGGCCTCGGTGCCCGAAATGGTCAAGACGCCGTTAACCTCGCCATCCTAATCTGCGGCCGCGTCACATCGGAGACGGCTGCTTGAGCGGCCGCCAATCGCGTTTGGGTATGCTTAGCGCGGACAAACAGCAATTGCTCAGCGGCTTTCTCTGCAAGCTGCCGGAGGCGGTTGCTTCGCGTCTGGCCAAGGCGGTTGAGGTCGATCGTCTGACCGGGGGGCAGGGTCTGCCGCATGAGGTGATCCTGGGCGCGCTCAGGCCGCAATTGCGCCAGGCCGCGGCACCGGCGCGCATGCCCACGCCGCAGCGTTTCTTTTGCCAGCCCTTCGAAGATCTCTTGATCGTGCGTCAACGCAACACAAAACAAAAAGGCCGGATCGCGCGATCCTCCATCGAGCCGATCTGGAATTGGCTCGCAAACGACCTCATGCCTGCTCGCCACCAGGAGCTCACCGAGGCCATTCGCGACGCCATTCTTTACAGCCGTCTAAGCGACGTAGAGAAGAGAGCCGCCGAGCTCTGGGAAGAATCGGCTGACGTGCTTCAGGTCGCTCTTGCCGACGAGAAACGCATGACCGCCGCGGCGAAAAAGCTCGGGGGTGTAGCGGCGGCGCAAGATGCGGCAGAAGTCGCGCTGCTTCTTGGCGGTGCCCGCGAGATCGAGAAATTGCAGAACCGGCTGCCCAAGCCGATCGTTACGGTTGCCGACGACGACCTCAACTTCATGCGTGATGCCTATGACAGGCTCAGCGTGAGCGATCCCGATCTCGCACCCTATGTCCCACTCGTCGCGCTGGCCCGGCTCGAACGGCCGTGGGAAGTCTTGCGTGTCGCTGCCGCCTTGACGCGCAAGAACAACGACACGTTGATCGCCGCCACCGATCTTGCTGTGGTAGGGGAGCTTCTCTTCAGCGACCTGGATGTGTACGTGAAGAAAATTCAGGCCGTGCGGGCGGTCGATTTCGCCTCCGAAGCGGTGCTGCACGACCTCGCCAGCTTCGCCGAGCTCTCGAGCGGGATGGTGAAGGAGCTTGGCATCAGGCGCGAAGGCAAGTGGGGCCAAAGCCTGGCAAAGGATCGTGCCGCGGTCGCCGCGGTCATAGAGGGCCTGCTCGAGAAGGCGCCGAGAGAAATCATCGCCGCGCTGCCGCTGGCCAGGGTGGGCGGTTTCGGGAAGGTGACAAGGCCGCTCGATGTTTCGCACCCGTGCGATCCGGAACGCACGACGAACGCCATGCGCTATGCCCATCTCATGGTGCATAGCCGGCCCTTCGCCGTGGCCACGGCCTTCAGTGCCAGGCTGAATGAATCATTCGACGAAACAACGGCCGCGCTGCGCACCTGCGGCGAGCAACTCGTGCGTGAATTGCGCGCAGCCACCGGGGAGACGCGCGCCAATCTCGATGCCCATTTTGGGCCGGTGCTGGAGCTTTGCGCGCTGGTCCTCGGCGAACAGGAGGCGACGCTGATTCGCCGCCGAGGACGGGCGACGGCGGCCGCCTGATCGTCGTTGCGTCTCTCGACGGCGGGCGGCCTTCATGGCACAAACCCGCGCCATGGCGACCAAACAGAATTCTCTCAAGCTCAATGCGCTGCAGCTGCGCACGCTCACCATTCTGCAGGCCCTCGCACGACTTCCGGACGCGGCGGAAGAGGGTCCCGGAACCGGCGAAGTGACCATCAGCGCTTTTCCACGCGCCCATGCCGATCACTTCCATCTCGGCGATGCCGTGGTCAGCGGCCAGGACGCGACCGGACTCTTCAACCAGGCGGTGTGGAATGCGTTGGCGCGCAAAGGTCTGGCGCGCGCCGCCTGGCCCGACACGATTACGCTGACGCCCGAGGGCCTCGCCTACGACACCGGGCTCGCCGACGAGATCCTGCACCACGCCGGCCATTAGAAAGAGATCCACGCACACACCTGGTGTCATGGTCCGCAAAAGCGGACCATCCAGGCGATCGTAGGACTCGCAGCGCCGATGGCCGGGTTAAACCCGGCCACAAGCGCGCGGCGGCTGGTTGGCCGGCCCCCAGATCAAGTCCGGGGTGGGCCGGCCATGGTGAGAGATTGAGCAAACGCTATCGCCCGCCGGCAGCTTTGCGTTTTCTTTCGCCCGCATTCGCCGGCTGCGTGACGGAAAGCGCCGCGCTGGGGCTTGGCGGTGGGATCATGACCGGCGCCGCCGCGCCCTTGGGTGGTGGGGGTTTGCCCGGCCGTTCGATTTGCGTCGCCTCCGCCATCAGCTCTTCGGGCGAAAGCGGCAGGCGTTTCAGCTTCTCATCGGCGAACAACAGCGCCTGGTCGGCATAATGCCGCGTGCCGGCGACATTCGAGCTGCCGAACGGCACGATGCTTTCGATCTGCCAGCGCCCGTCTTTCGTCCAGGTGGAGAACATCGCGAGCGCATCGCCCGCCTCGGCGGTTGACGTTTCATCGCTGCGCAACCGCGGCTGTTGTTC
>Ga0209131_1003030_pt1 | contig 11263 bp, 11 predicted proteins | sample GraSoi_2013_40cm_FD_185826 | JGI IMG/M metagenome (GOLD analysis project Ga0209131, IMG submission 185826) | Grasslands soil microbial communities from the Angelo Coastal Reserve, California, USA - Sample 9_17_2013_40cm (SPAdes) (version 2) | ecosystem: Environmental > Terrestrial > Soil >...
TCGTTCGCCGTTCCTTCCGGTAACTTCGGCAATATCCTCGCGGGCTACGTCGCCAAGCGCATGGGGCTTCCCATCCGCCGCCTCGTGCTCGCCACCAACGAGAACGATGTGCTCGACGAATTCTTCCGCACGGGGCGCTACCGCCCGCGGCCGTCGAAGGACGTGCACGCGACCTCGAGCCCCTCGATGGACATCTCGAAGGCGTCGAACTTCGAGCGCTTCATCTGGGACGTCGTGGGCGGTGATGCCGAAAAGGTCGCATGGCTCTGGAAGCAGGTCGACGAGAAGGGCGGCTTCGACCTGTCCACCGATTCGGCGTGGGAGAAGATCGAGGAGGACTCCGGCTTCGTGTCCGGGCGCAGCACGCACGAGGACCGCATCGCCACCATCCGGCTGGTGAAGCAGAAGTACGGCGAGGTGATCGATCCCCACACGGCCGACGGCGTGAAGATCGCGCTGCGGGTGCGTGAAGCGCGCTTTCCGATGATCTGCCTCGAGACCGCGCTGCCCGCGAAGTTCGAATCCACCATCGTCGAGGCACTGGGCGCGCCGCCGCCCCGCCCGGCGCGATTCGAGGGCATCGAGCGCCTGCCCCAGCGCGTCGAGAGCATGCCGGCCGACGCCCGTCGCGTCCGGGATTACATCAGCCGACACGGTGGGTAGTAAGATGCGCGCATGATCGCGCGCGTGATTCTGTTTCGAGTCTGGCTTGCCGCCATGGCGTGCCTATGGCATGCGGGCCCGGCATTCGCCGCGTCGCAGACCCTGTACGCCGCGAGCGTGCGAAGTGGTGGCGGCGTCGCGGGCTCCGATGTCGCGATCGCAGGCAACCTCTACACCATCAACCTCGCGAGCGGCACCGCGACGCTGGTCGGCGCGATCCGGCTTCCCGGCGGAAAGCCCATCGGCGTCACGGGTTTGGCTGCGTCGCCGAAGGACGGCACGCTCTACGGCATCACCTCTGAGCAGTCGCCCAACAACCCGCACTCGCTGGTGACGATCGATCCGGCGACCGGCGCGGCGACGCTCGTGGGCGACCTCGGCGTGGCCGGTTCGGACATCGGCTACAGCGAGAAGGGCACGCTCTACATCTGGCTGCCGGCCACGACACAGCTCGGCACCGTGAACACCTCGACGGCGGCCGTGACCCCGATCGGCAGGGTGGGAGCGGCGGGCAGTCCCGCGGGCATCGCCGTCGATCCGCAAGGCATGGTCTTCGTCACCGCGAAGGGTGCGGGCGGGTCGCTCGACAACGTGGACCTCACGAGCGGCGCGCTGCAGATCGGCCCCCCGCTCACCGGCGCCCCGTTCTCGACGCAGATCAACTCGATGTCCTTCTCGCCGTCGGGGCTCCTCCTCGCGGTGAACTCGAACGGCGGGTCGCCCTCGAGCGCGAGGCTGGTCACCATCAACACCGCGACGGGCGCCGTCGCCACCATCGGTGCTCTGCCCGACGACACGGATGCGCTCACCTTCGTGGGCGAGGGAAGCGGCTTCGCGCCCACGTTCACGGCGCTCAATCCGGGCCTGCGCGTGGTGGTGGTCGCGCTCTCCGTCTCCCTCGTGGCGCTCGCGGTTTTCATCCTGGTCCGCCGCCGCAAGTAACGCCCCCGCATGGCCGCGGGGAACGTGGCCGCCGGCCGCTAGAAGAAGACGAGCCACGCCACGATCAGGGTGAGCAGCATGCCGCCCATGATCGCGGAGAAGATGACGGTCATCACGCGCGCATCCTGCTGCTGCTGGGCGGCGATGTCGTCGGCGGCGATGTCCTTTCCGCGCGTGCGCTCGCGGAACGCGACCGTGATCACGGTCACGAGGATGGCGAGGAAAGCGAAGGAGACGACGAGGAGCTTTTCGCCCAGCGTCATCCGGCGGCCATCTTCAGTGGCAAACCGATGCCGGTCCCGAGAACGCCATGCGCGCGATCGGCTTCGCGGGTTGCTGCACTCCGGCGAGCCGCGCGACGAACTGGCTCTGGCCGCGCGAATCGAAGAGGAACGTCGCCTGGCCGACCTCGGTGAGCGCGACCTTCGAGGCGCTCCACGTGGGCGAATCGAACGGCGGCCCCGTCGCCACCAGCATCGGGCCCTCGAAACCCACGACATCGCTGCCGGTGTCGTACCTGGCCTCGTTCGACATGACGAACCAGGTGGCGCGGCCATTGGCGTCGTACGTGTAGTACGTGCCGAACACGGTGTCGCCCTGCTGCGCGATGTTCACGCCCCAGCCCGAATCGGCCGGGTTCCACCAGAGATCCTGGAAGTTCTCGGTGCCCGCGGCCTTGGTGCCGCCCACTGTGCACCCGGAGTTGCCCGCGGCGAACACCATGCGCGAGATGTCCTTCGATTGGGAGACGTTGCCCACCGTGTACGCGAACACGCCCGAATCGCGCCCCTTGAAGCGGAAGGTCGCCATCCCGACCTCGGCGATGGATACCTTGCCGCTCGACAGGCTCGAGCGATAGAGCGTGCCGCTGTACATGGGCGAGTAGCGCGACATGCCCATCATTTGCATTCCCATCATGCCCATCCCCATCATGCCCATCGACGTTTCCGTGTCGTCGCCGACGAGTTGGGCGTCGGGCATGAAGAGCCACATCGGCGTGCCGTCGTGGTCGTACGTGTACCAGACCGCGAAGATCATGTCGCCCTGGTGGGCAATGCTCACGCCCCATCCGGATTCGGACGGATTCCACCACAGGCCCTCGTAGCTGGGCGCCGTGCCCGCCGCGAAGGCGGTATAGGAGTTGTACTGGGCCCATCCGAGGACGGGACAGAGGAGGGCGAATGCGATAACGGCCAGGCGTTTCACGATGCGCTCCCTTCGTATCGACTGACGTGCCGCCGCTATTTTAAGTCTTCTTCTTCCTTGTCGCGCGGGGGATTCCCGTCGTACACCTGGTTGCGGCGCCGCTGCCACCAGGCATCGCGAATGAAGCTGTAGCGGTCGATCGCGGCTTCGTCGAGCACCGTCTCCGCTTTCAGCAGGTTGGCGCGCTGGCGCACCTTGTCCAATCCGAAGATGCTCCAATACAGCGTGTCGTTGTCGATGTACCTCGGCCAGTACCACTGGGGATCGACGAACCTGGCGGGGGCGTCGCGCACGGTGCTTGGCCCGAGGAACGGGATCACGAGGTAGGGACCCGGGTACACGCCCCAGGCGCCCAGCGTCTGGCCGAAGTCCTCGTCGTGCTTCTCGAGGCCCATCGGCGTGGCGACATCCCAGAGCCCGAACACGCCCAGGACTGTGTTCACGACGATGCGGCCCGTGTCCGAGACGCCCTCGGCGATCTTGCCCTGGAGGAAATTGTTGAGGCCGGTGCCGATATCCTCGAGGTTGCCGAAGAAGTTGTTGACCCCTTCCCGTACGAAGCCGGGGGTCACCTTCTGGTAGCCCTGCGCGACCGGCTTGAGCACCGCGCGGTCGATGGCATCGTTGAAGGCGAAGGTCTTGCGGTTCATCCCCTCCCACGGATCGTAGGCGTCCGCCCGGTCGGTCATGGCGGTGCACCCGGCGGCGAGCCAGGCGATGAGCAGTGCGGCGAGAAAGCGCATTCAGGAATCCTTCTTCAGTGATGGAGGAAGCGCATGGAGAGGTCGAGCGCCTTCACGTCCTTCGTGAGGGAGCCCACGGAGATACGGTGCACGCCGGTCTCAGCGATGGCGCGCACGCCCTCGAGCGAGACGCCGCCGGAGGCTTCGAGTTCCGCCGAATCGCCGGCGATTCGCACCGCCTCCCGCATTCGGGCGAGGTCGAAATTGTCCAGGAGGATGAGCTTCGCACCCGCGTCCAGCGCCTCGCGAAGCTGCTCGAGCGTCTCGACTTCGACCTGCAGCACGGTCCCCTCGGGCACGCTGTGCCGCGCATCGCGCACGGCGCCGGCAAGCCCGCCCGCGGCGAGGATGTGGTTTTCCTTGATGAGCACGCCGTCGTAGAGACCCAGGCGGTGGTTCATCCCGCCGCCGGTGGCCACCGCGTATTTCTGCGCCATGCGCAGTCCCGGCAGCGTCTTTCGCGTGTCGAGGATTCGCGCGCGCGTTCCCTCGATCGCACGGACGAATTGCCGCGTGCGCGTGGCCACGCCCGAGAGCAACTGCACGAAATTGAGCGCCGTACGCTCGCCCGTGAGGAGGGCGCGCGACCTGCCTTCCAGCTCGCAAAGCGAGCTGTTCGCGACGATGTCGTCGCCGTCGTCGTGGTGCCAGAAGATCTCGACGTCCGGATCGAGCTCCTCGAAGGTGCGCCGGAACCACTCGACGCCACAGAGCACACCGTTCTGGCGCGTCATCAGGCGGGCATGCGAAGTACGGTCGGCCGGGATGAGTGCCGCGGTCAGATCGCCGGTGCCGACGTCCTCGGCCAGCGCGCGAGTGACGTCGCGGGTGACGGTTTCCTCGAGGGCGTGGAAGGCGTCGGGCATGGCGAAGCCGGAATTCTACGCGGTCGGACCCCCATTTCTTGCAGATCCTTGAAAAACTCGCCGGGGGTCACAATGTCTCACGCGAAGGCCAAACAAGGGGCCGTTCCGACCATGCGTATCGACAAACTGACCACGAAGTTCCAGCAGGCGCTCGCCGATGCCCAGAGCCTCGCGCTCGCCAGCGACAACGGTTTCATCGAGGCGCAGCACCTGCTCGCCGCGCTCCTCGCGCAGGAGGACGGCGGCACCGCCTCGCTCCTGCAGCGCGCCGGCGCCAACGCCGCACCCCTTCGCAAAGCCGTGGACGAGGCCATCGCCCGGCTTCCCAAGGTGGAGGGCACGGGCGGCGAGATCACCATCTCGCGCGACCTGAACAACCTGCTCAACCTCACCGACAAGGAAGCGACCCGGCGCGGCGACCAGTTCATCGCCTCCGAGCTTTTCCTGCTCGCGGCGGCGAAGGACAAGGGCGACACCGGCAGGCTCCTGAAGCAATCGGGTGTGAACCCGCAGGCGCTCGAAGACGCCGTTAAGGCCGTGCGCGGCTCGGAGACGGTCCACGATCCCAACGCGGAAGGCCAGCGCGAGGCGCTGAAGAAATACACCATCGACCTCACCGAGCGCGCGCGCGAAGGCAAGCTCGACCCGGTGATCGGCCGCGACGAGGAGATCCGCCGCGTCGTGCAGGTGCTCCAGCGCCGCACCAAGAACAATCCCGTGCTGATCGGTGAGCCCGGCGTCGGCAAGACCGCCATCGTGGAGGGCCTGGCGCAGCGCATCGTGAACGACGAGGTGCCCGAGGGCCTGCGCGGCAAGCGCGTCCTTTCGCTCGACATGGGCATGCTGATCGCGGGCGCCAAGTATCGCGGCGAATTCGAGGAGCGCCTGAAGAGCGTGCTGAAGGAGCTTTCCCACGACCAGGGCCAGACCATCGTCTTCATCGACGAGCTGCACACCATGGTGGGCGCCGGCAAGGCCGAAGGCGCGATGGACGCCGGCAACATGCTGAAGCCCGCGCTCGCGCGCGGTGAATTGCATTGCGTGGGCGCCACGACGCTCGACGAATACCGCAAGTACATCGAGAAGGATGCCGCACTCGAGCGGCGCTTCCAGAAGGTGATGGTGGAGGAGCCCTCCGTCGAGGACACCATCGCGATCCTGCGCGGACTGCAGGAGAAGTACGAGGTCCACCATGGCGTGGACATCACGGATCCGGCCATCGTCGCGGCGGCGGAGCTATCGCAGCGCTACATCACCGATCGTTTCCTCCCGGACAAGGCGATCGACCTCATCGACGAGGCCGCCTCGCGCATCAAGATGGAGATCGACTCCAAGCCGGAGGTCATGGACCGCCTCGACCGGCGGCTCATCCAGCTCAAGATCGAGCGCGAGGCGGTGAAGAAGGAAAAGGACGAGGCGTCGAGGAAGCGCCTGGCTCTGATCGAGGGCGAGATCAAGCGCCTGGAGAAGGAATACGCCGACCTCGACGAGATCCTCAAGGCGGAGAAGGCGCGCGTGCAGGGCTCCACGCACGTGAAGGAAGAGCTCGAGAAGGCGAAGCTCGCCATGGAAGAGGCGCGCCGCAGGGGCGACTGGCAGAAGATGAGCGAGCTGCAGTACGGCCGCATCCCGCAGCTCGAGAAGCAGCTGAAGGAAGCCGAATCGGCTTCGGCCTCCACCGACAAGCCGCGCCTGCTTCGCACGCAGGTGGGCGTGGAGGAGATCGCCGAAGTGGTCTCACGGTCCACCGGCATCCCGGTCTCCAAGATGATGCAGGGCGAGCGCGAGAAGCTCCTGCTCATGGAGGATCGTCTACATCGGCGCGTCGTGGGCCAGGACGAAGCGGTGCGCCTCGTCTCCGACGCGATCCGCCGCTCGCGCGCGGGACTTGCGGATCCGAACAAGCCCTACGGCTCGTTCCTGTTCCTGGGCCCGACGGGTGTGGGCAAGACGGAGCTGTCGAAGGCGCTCGCGGAGTTCCTCTTCGATTCCGAGGATCACCTCGTGCGCATCGACATGTCCGAGTACATGGAGAAACACTCGGTCGCCCGCCTCATCGGCGCGCCGCCGGGATATGTGGGCTACGAGGAGGGAGGGCACCTTACCGAGGTCGTGCGCCGCAAGCCCTACTGCGTGATCCTCTTCGACGAGATCGAGAAGGCGCACCCGGATGTCTTCAATGTGCTGCTGCAGGTGCTCGACGACGGGCGCCTGACCGACGGGCAGGGGCGCACCGTGAACTTCAAGAACACGGTGCTCATCATGACGTCGAACCTCGGCAGCCAGATGATCCAGCAGATGGCGGGCCAGGACTACCAGGTCATCAAGCTCGCCGTGATGGGCGAGGTGAAGACCCATTTCCGGCCGGAATTCATCAACCGCATCGACGAGATCGTGGTCTTCCACGCGCTCGACGAGAAGAACATCGCCTCCATCGCGCGCGTGCAGCTGAAGCAGCTCGAGCGCCGCGTCGAGGCGATGGACATGTCCATCCGTGCCTCGGACACCGCGGTGGCCGAGCTCGCCAAAGCCGGGTTCGATCCGGTCTACGGCGCCCGGCCGCTGAAGCGCGCGATCCAGCAGCAGATCGAGAATCCCCTCTCGAAGGCGATCCTCGAAGGCCGCTTCGCGCCGAAGGACGAGATCGTCGTCGACGCGAAGAACGGCGTTTTCAGCTTCGAGAAGGCGAAGGCCGCCCGGAAGGCCGCCTAGGTCGCGAGCGCGCCGCGGCTGCGCAGCACTTCGCGCAGGTTGTCCGTCGAGATCGGCTTCATGAGGAGCGCGGTCGCCGGAACGCCTTCGCGAATGGCGCGGCGCTTCTCGTCCTCGGTCTCGCACAGGAGCGCCACCGGGATCTTGCGCAGGTAGTCGGCCTCGTTGATGCGCTTGAGCACCTCGACGCCGTCGATGTGCTGCATGCCCACGGCGAGCAGGACCACGTCGGGCAGCGGGTGGCGCTGGCGCTCGTGGAAGCGGCCGCGCGCGAAGAGATAGTCGAGTCCTTCCCACGCGCCGTCGGCGATCCGCGCCTCGTAGCTCGAGCAGTGGGTGCGGATGGCTTGCAGCGTCTGGTCCATGTCCTTGCGATCGTCGTCCACCACCAGGATTCTCGGTCCGTGCAGCGTGTCCATGTGCGGCTCCCCAGGCTGTTGTAACGAGCCCCCAGTCTGGGAATCGGCACGCCAGGAATCCTTTAGCCGCCCTTAAACGTTCTTAAACGAGGGCCTCCAGGGCGTCGAGGAGCGGCTGTTGGGCCTCGAGGATCTTTTCGCGCGCCTTGCCGAGCGAAAACCATTCACCGCGATCCACCTCGGGAAAGTCGGCCATTCGCCCCGAGCGTGGCGGCCATTCCATCGGGAAGAGGTTGCTGCGAAGCTTGGCCGGATCGCAGTCGCCTTCGACGGCCCAGGCGATCACGAGCTTGCCCGCCTTCTGCCTCACCTGGGGAAGGGCGATGAAGCGGCCCTCGGGCGAGAAGCCCGTCTCCTCGGCCATTTCACGGCGCGCCGCCACGAGCGGATCCTCGTTCTCGCCGATCTCGCCCTTGGGAATGGTCCACGCGCCGGCGTCCTTCCGCGCCCAGAAGGGGCCCCCGGGATGCACGAGGAACACCTCGAGGATGCCGGTGCTCTTGCGATAGAGCAAAAGCCCGGCGCTGCGCTTGCCGCTCCTGGACATGCGGCCATTCTAGTTGCGCACCGCAAGCGTAGTCCGGCCGGACTATGGGTTCAGCGCGGCAAGGCTCTCACCAGCCACTGTCCCGTGTTGCAGCGGCCGGCCGGCTGCGGATCCGCGGCGAGCGATCCGCGCTCGAGCACGCTCGACTTCGTGAAGCTGCAGGCCTCGTCCACGGTCCGGTGCCAGTTGCATTCGAGGTTCGCGCCGTTCAGGTTGAGGCGGTCCCTGGCGCAGTAGTACGCGGAGGAGTCGCCCGCCGCGGATCGGTCGGTGCCGACGGAAGCCTGCGGTGCTGCGCATCCGGCCACGAAGGCGGCGAATACGGCGGGGCAGAGCGTGCTCTTCATGCGTTTCTCCTCTGGGAATGCCGGGTAGCTGCTATCCCTATTGCCGCGAGGGGGGCGAAGGGTTCCCGTCATTCGTGAACTGCGCGCGCGCCCCGGATGTCCGATTCGTTACGCGATACTCGAAGGAGCAATGCATATGGCCACGAAGTACGGAAAGAAGGCGGCGAGCAAGGTGAAGCGCGCGATGCACGAGCGCAAGCACGGCACGCTGCGCAGCGGGCGCTCGGGCAAGAAGGTGACCAGCCGCAAGCAGGCGATCGCGATCGGGTTGTCGGAAGCGCGCCGCGAAGGAGCGAAAGTGCCGAAGAAGAAGTCGCCCTCGCGAAGGAAGTCTTAGTAGAATCGGGGGCATGCATCGAGCCGCGGCGGCCTGGGCCTGCCTCCTGGCGCTTGCCGCGGCCCCCGCCCTCGCCCAGGGGCCCCGGCAAGTCGTCTGCACCATCACCGTCAATTCCGCCGAAGAGCGGGATGTGTTCCGGCGTTTCCTTCCGGCGGAGCAATTCGATTTCGTGGAGCTGGTCGAGCCCGGCAGCGCGGATTGGCTCGCGTCCTCGTGCCGGCGCGCGATCCAGTGCGACATCCTGCTCGTGTCCGGCCACTTCGCGGGCAGCGAGTTCTATTCGTCGCGACCCGAGACGCGCGAGACGCTCAAGGTGGACGAGATCGAGCGCGTGCAGTGCAGCGGCTCGTGCGGCCTGTTCTCGAAGCTCAAGGAAGCGTATCTCTTCGGCTGCGACAGCTTGAAGCCCGAGCCGGTGAAGCTCGCCAGCGGCGATGCCGAGCCGAACCGCGAGCTGATGCGGCGCCTGTTTCCCGGCGTGCCCGTGATCTATGGATTCTCGTCGCTTGCACCGTACGGGCGTGTCGCGGGACCGATGCTCGAGCGCTTCTTCGAAGCGGGCGGCGTCCCCGACGTCGCGAGCGGAGTTCCCAGCGATCGACTGCTCAGGCTCTTCGGTCCCGCCAGCATGACCGTGGCTTCCGGCGCGGGAGCCGATCCGATGTGCCGTTACCACGACGAGCGCATCGACGCGGGGCAGAAGCTCGCCTGGCTCGCTGCCGAGCTCGCGGGCGACATGCCGTCGGCGCGTATGGCGTTCGAGCGCATGGAGAGATTCCTGGCCGGCCTTTCGGCGGACGACCGCGCGGGCGAAGCCTTCATCGCGTCGCGCGAATCGCTGGCGAGGGACGCGGCGGCGCGCGATTCCTATCTCTCGCTCGTGCGCGCCACGGGCGATCCGGCGCTGCGCGTGCGGATGGCGTCGGTGGCGCGCGACATCGGCTGGCTCGACGAGAGCGCGCACCGGATGGAGCTCGCGCGCACCATCCGCGACATGGTGGCCGCCGATGCGATCGACTTCGGCGACGTGGACCTCATCTGCGCGCTGAACAAGGACGACGCGCTCGCCAAGGAGCTGCGGCTCTTCAATGTGGCCACACTCGCGCGGGCGCCGGCGCGCGACGCCGCGTGGGCGTGCATGGGCGATGCGACGGCCCGCGCGAAGGCGCTCGCGGCGCTCGCGAGCGCCGACGAGGGCGACGTGCGCATGGCGCAGGCGTTCCTGCGCCACAGGCCCATCATCGATGCCGCGGAGCTGCGCGACGTCGCAGCCGGCGTGGCGCGAATGAAGGCCTCGGCGGCCCAGGTGCGCGCGATCGAGACCCTCGCGCGCCAGCACGTGTCCGACGCGCAAGTGCTCGACAGGCTCGCGATCCTCTATTCCGGCGCGCGCTCGGTGGAAGTCCAGCGAGCGGTCGCGGAAGTGTTCCTGCGCTCGGACCTGGGCGCGATCGACGCGCGCGCCCTCGCCGCGCGTCTCAAGCGCGATCGCCTGCGCGAGGACGCGCTCATCGATATGGTCATCACGCGGCTGAACCCATCCTGAAGCTGTAGGCGGCAGCCGACCGGCATTTGGGTCCGCCGCTGGCATCGCGGTCGCTTGCGCGCGACGACAATCGGCGCATGCGAGCAATGTCTGCCCTGGCTCTGGCCGTGATCGCCGTCGCGGCGCCGTTCGCGGCCGCGGGGAAGAAGACCATCTGCACCATCACGGTGAACTCGCCCGACGAGCGGGAGGCCATGCGCGCGCGCCTTCCGAAAGGCGACTACGAATTCGTCGAGCTGGTGGAGAAGGGACGCACCGAGTGGCTGCGCTCGGCGTGCGAGCGCAAGGTGCAGTGCGACGCGCTCGTGATCTCCGGGCACTTCAATGCGGGCGAGGATTTCTACTCCGACAAGATCGAGTCGCGTGAGCACCTGCGCATGGACGAGCTCGAGCGCGCCTCGTGCAGTGAATCGTGCCCTGGTGTTTTCGCGAACCTGAAGGAGGTCTACCTCTTCGGCTGCGAGAGCCTCAATCCCGACTCGTCGAAATACGCGTCGGCCTACGGCGAGAGCGGGCGCGAGCGCATGCGCAGGCTCTTCGCGGGCGTGCCCGCCATCTACGGTTTCTCCGGGCCGGCGCCCGTGGGCTCGACCGCGGCGATGCTGCTGAACCGGTACTTCGACACGGGTGCCGCGAACGAGATCGGCACCGGGCGAACGAGCTCGCGATTGCTCTCCACTTTCTCGCGCAATTCCATGGTGTCGATCCCGGGATTGCGCCCCGGCGATGCGCGCATGTCGTACCGGCGCCAGGTGTGCGGGTTCTACGACGAGCGCGAGGGCGCGGGGCAGAAGCTCGCCGCCATCCACGCGATGATGAGGCGCGACATGGGCGAGGCGCGCGGATTCTTCGAGCGCATCGAGAACTTCCTCGCCTTCCTCACCGACGACGAGCGCCACTCCGGCGCGTTCTCGCAGGCGCTCGCGCAGATT
>Ga0209131_1003031_pt1 | contig 11262 bp, 10 predicted proteins | sample GraSoi_2013_40cm_FD_185826 | JGI IMG/M metagenome (GOLD analysis project Ga0209131, IMG submission 185826) | Grasslands soil microbial communities from the Angelo Coastal Reserve, California, USA - Sample 9_17_2013_40cm (SPAdes) (version 2) | ecosystem: Environmental > Terrestrial > Soil >...
GGTCAAATTCAGGTGGAAATTCTCGATCACCGCCTCAGCGCCGCGCGTTTTATCACCGACTATATTGCCGGAGCGTACTTCCGCCCGCTCTCCATGCCCGCCGCGAATAACCGTGCGCTGAAGGATGCAAACTATTCTGCGAGCAACCTTGCGCCCGTCTCCAGCCACGCGCAACCCCCTCTTTCCGTGCTCTATGTAAATCGCGGGCTCGGAACCGTCGGCGCCCCCGTTCGCCTGGGCGTCCCGCCGGAAATTACTCTGATCACGCTACGTCGCGCATAGCACAAAGCGCCGTCTGACTTCGCGGGCCCGCCGTCTCGTGCTCGTCAGTGCTCTCCCTGAAGCTCTGTGCTATCGTCTGAGAGCGGCATGGACCAAAACGAACCAAATCGTATTTCCCGCGACCTGGACGACTCCTACGAATCGCAGGAAACGGACCTGTCGCCCGCCTCGCCGTTTAGCCGTTGGCTCGCCGCAGTCGTTTCTCTAGGCGCCAGCGACCTCCTCTTGGTTCAAGGTGCCCCGCCCTGCATGCGCGTCGACGGTGAAGTGCGCAAGATTGAACCCGGTCTCCTTGACGGTTCGGAAATCGAAGCCGCGATTATCCCCGCTCTGACGCGCCATGCTCAGCGCCTCTACCGCGAGCAGCTAATTGCTGACTCGTCCTACCGCGTAGAGGGCCTGGGCCGCTTCCGCATCAACATTCACCGCGAACAGGGGCGCGCCGCTGCCGCCATCCGCGTTCTCCCCAGCAGAGTTCCCGCCCTTCGCGAACTCAACCTGCCCCCGTCGGTCGAGTTGCTCGGGCATATCCCCCGCGGCTTGGTTCTCATCGGTGGCCCCGCAGGTGCCGGCAAATCCACCACGCTCGCCGCGCTGATCGACAGCATCAATCGCCGCGAAGCCCGCCACATCGTCATCATTGAAGATCCCATTGAGTATGAGCATCAGCACGTGCGCAGCGTCATCGAGCAGGTCGAAATCGGCACCGACGCGCCCGATTTCCCGACCGCCCTCCGCGCCGCCTTGCGTCAGGCGCCGGACGTCATCGTGGTCGGCGAAATGCGCGACACGGAAACAATGCGCATCGCCGTAGCCGCCGCCGAAACCGGGCACCTCGTTCTGAGCACCCTGCACACGACCGACGTCGCTTCCACCGTTTCCCGCGTCTCCGATTCTTTCCCCCTCGAGCGACAGAACTCCATCCGCCAGGAACTAGCTATGGCTCTGGCCGCCGTGCACACGCAGATCCTCCTGCCCAAAAAAGGCGGCGGCCGCATTCCCGCCGCGGAGCTGCTGCTGGTCGGCTACGGCGCCCGCCACCATATTCGCCGCAACGCGCTGCAGCACCTACATCAGGAGATCGCGCTAACGAAGAAGAAAGGCTCCTTCAGCCTCGAAGAGTCTCTCGTAACTCTCGTGCGTCAAGGCCATATCGAGCGCGAGGACGCCCTCCTCTGCGCGATTCATCCCGACGACCTCGATATTCTGCTGAAATCCCCCGCCTCAGCCGTTGCACACGGTTAGGTCGTAGTGCCGTCTTCCCTGGCCTCAATTTGTACCCGGACCCTCCGCGGTCGCCCTTGCCGGGGTATCATGGCTAAACCTGACTAGCCCATGCTTCTGTCATTTGCCCACGTTCTACTTTCGATAGCTTTCACCTGGGGACATCCTTCTCTCGGTGCCGAGAAACTGCAGATTGCCGGCGGCCCTCACGACTTCATCATTTCCGGCACTGTGCGACGCGATGATATGGACGCGCCCGTATCAGGAGTTCGCCTTCAGTTGCTTACTGCCGCTGGAAACATCGCCCACTCTTCCGTTTTAACCAGTGATTCCGGCGACTTTTCATTCGGCCCGTTTGCACAGGGGCATTATGAAATTGTCGCGGAACGCGATGGCTATCAGCCGGTGCGGATAGAAGTGGAAGTCTCGCGCTACGATCAGCCAAATCTTATCGTCCGCATGCGAAAACAACTTATCGCGCCGAACCCTGCCGGAGATTTGACCACCGCGCACCAACTCGCAATTCCGCAAAAAGCGCGAACTGCCTTCGAGAAAGGCCTGGCCAAGGCCGATTCCCGCGGCGACTACAAAGGTGCCGTGCTGGATTTTCAGCGCGCCATAAATATTTATCCCGATTATTACGAAGCTTATGCGGAGATGGGCACTGCCTACGTGCGTCTGAAGGATTTCGCCGCCGCCGAAATAGCCCTGCGTCTATCCATCGAAATGAGCGCGCAAAAATATGTCCCGCCATTGATGCTGCTGTCCATGCTGCTGAACGACCAGAATCGCTCCGCCGAGGCCGAGCTGCTCGCTCGCCAAGTCATCGCCGCTGATCCAAACGCCTGGCGCGGGCAGTACGAACTTTCTCGCGCCCTGCTTGCGCAGCGCCGCTTACCTGAAGCGAAAGTCAGCGCCTACGCCGCTCGCGACCTCAAGCCCGATAATCCGGATATTTACCTGCTGCTCTCCGAAATTCATCGCCATACCCAAAATCCCTCCGCCCTTCTCCAGGATATTGACGCCTACCTCAAGCTCGCGCCACAAGGTCCGGCGGCCCCGCAAGTCCGCAAGCTCCGCGAACAACTCGTCAAGCTCATGGAATCTCAGTCAAAAACGACGGCAGTTCCGCAGTAACCCATGCCCGCCAGGGGCATGCAGGAACGGGTGCGCCCCCAGGTTGGCTCGTTGTAAAACGCTACGCGGCCGCGCGCTTTCTGCGTGTCATGTCCCGTGGTGAGACGCATTTAGGGATGGGATACTCCATCAGCACGCGAATGAACTCTTCCACGTAACCCGGCGTTCGCACATCGCGAAGTTGCGCAGCGGACCACGTCCGTCGGAACCCCTGCTCTGTAAGGGACAATCCGGCCAGCGCTCCCGAATCCAGGTGCGGTGCCACCGCCCACTTCGCCAGCGCAGCCACCCCCAGGCCGCCTCGTACCATTTCGATGATCACATCCGTCACCATCACTTCCTGAATTTTGCGCGGCGCGATACCCGCAGGAATGAGAAATCTGTTCAACACCGTGCTGTCTTCCTTGGGCGGATAAATAATTAGATTTTCGCTAGCAAATTCTCCCGGTGCCACGAACCTTTTCCCGGCGAGCCGATGCTCGGGCGAAACGATGATCACCACCTCATCTTCAAAAAGTGGCGTGTAGCGAATCTTTCGGTTGCGAATCGGATCGCACACGATGGCCAAGTCCAGTTTGCCTTCCAGCAGAGCTTCGAAAGGACTGTCCGTCGCCTCGATCACTAACTGAAAATCCACCGCCGGAAATTTGTGCTGAAAAAGTTTCAGCCGCGGCGGCAGCCAGTGATAAACCGTGTAGCATTCCGTGGAAACCCGCAGCACTCCTTTTGTGACGCCATTCCCATTGCATTCTCGAATCTCTTTTTCCGCGCGTGCCAGTTCCTCGATCACCGCGCGCGCTGACAGTAGCAGTCTTTCCCCCGCCGCCGTAAGCGCCATGCGCCGGTTTCTCCGCTCAAAAAGCGGCACACCCAACTGTTCTTCCGCATCGCGCAATTGATGGCTCAATGCGGATTGCGTAAGGTGCAGCTTATTTGCCGCCAGCGTGACGCTACTGGTTTCTGCAATCGCGGCGACCAGCTTCAGATGACGCAGTTCAAGATGCATTTTGGTCTCCCTTGATTTAGGGCCGCATGAAAGCTGCTCATTTGGAAAATGAAATCAATCCATTTGCTTCCGCTTTTTGCGCACCCTACGCTTGGTTTTCCCGCAAGGGCCACTGGCTCCGGTCGCTGTTGGTCCTGCTAGACACAAGCATCGGCCGGGGCCGTCTGGAAACGTCTGGTAAACGGCTCGTCATGGCAGCGCGTCAAGTTTAGACGCGGCAAGCGGATAGATTGCGTTGTCGTGCTGCCATAAAGTTGGTCGTCCAGAGAATTGCTCGTCCGCAGCCCGTTCGCCTGCAAGCCAGGCTCGGAAAGCTTAATTTGAACACATTTCTCCATCGCGGATACCTGTCGGCCACTCCGGGCTGCCGCGCCATTTTGGACGCACCGTGCCAGAAAAGGTGGCGCCGTCCAGTGCGCGCGCAAAGCCGCCGGTCGCTTGCTCGCGCGCTGACCCTCTTGATGCTCCTGCTGATGCCGCTGCCCAATCCCGCGCATTCCGGCATAGTCAGAATTCACTTCCGCACTGTGCAGTCCCTGATTGTTTTTGAAGGTAAAGTGAATGGTAATCCCGCCACATTTCTGCTCGACACCGGCGCCAATCGGACCATTATCAGCGCAAAAATCTATAGCAATGCTCGGTTTGATCTTCAGCGAATGCCGCCTCGCCATGGAGGCGCCGGCTTCAACGGATATTCTTTGCGACGCTCGGCGGACGTCGAGCTGGCGGACAAGCTTTGGACCGCACAGCAAGTCTCCGTCATGGACCTCGATGAGCTGAAGCAAATGCTTCACATGGACTTTGACGGATTGTTGGGCCAGGACTTCCTGAGGCAATTCCGTTCCGTGCGGATTGACTACCGCGCGCACGTCATCGAACTTCAGGAATAATCAATGCTCACGGTGCCTCCGAAAGTTTGGAATGCCACGGTCTGGCCGCCGCGGTTGAGCTGTAGCGGCCACATTCAGGTGGCCAAGCGCCGGAGACATGTCTGACTTCTTGTTCAAACGAAGAATCACACTCGTGCGAATCCCCCGAACCGATCAAATGGGGAATTCTTCCAGTAACAGCCTGGATCGAAACTTGACGGAGATGTCGCCAATCGAGCGTCGATTCGTCCAGTATTCCCCTTCCAGGCAGCGCTTTGGGTGCAGCACCAGCCGCAGGATCGCTGCGCCGTCATGCATGGGAATCTGGTCGCGAACCACGGCCTTTGGGCGATTCGTGTAGTTGTACGCCATCCGAATCGTACCGTCCAGGTCATGGCTCAGTTGCGCTGCGGTGCTCCGGCTATCGGAAGTGATCGTGTGCATGGTGCAGGACAGCGACGAGTAATCCTGCTTGATCACCAGGATCACGGGAATCGGCGTGCCGTTCGGATCGCCGTGCAAATCTTTCCCCGTGGTTCTGATCTCGCCTTGCCACGTACCTTGCAAATCGGGAAAAGGAACCAGCCAGCCCTGCAACAGTGGCATCCTCCACAGCCACTTCGTAAAGGCATAAGAAAGAGTCGCGTACACGGTAACCACGGTAGGAAGTTGTTTCACTGACTCCCAGTTGATTACCAGACCCATTTTTGAGATGTAGAGAAGAGTGGACCAAACCGCGACCAGCACGCCCACCCGAATCCATTCTGATACTTCTACGCGGACGTTGGTCATGGTCAGCTCCTGGACTTCGGCATTTCCAATGAGCAGAGATCGACGGAATTAAGGAACAGCCGGAACGTGAACAGGTTCATGAGGGTCTCCCGCCTTCGAGGCCACAGGAGTGGTGGTGTGTAAAGGCTTTACGTACACTGCCGAGGGCGAATAGCCGAAGCTTCAGGACGTGGGCTGGCGGTGGGCACCCTTCGATACTTCGGCGGACGTCCAGGAGGGTTCCCCGTCGAAGTGCGAAGACCGATGGTGCGAGTGGGGACGGGAAACCACATGGCAGCGGGTCGGTCGCCCACTGCACTCCTAAGTAAAGTTAACCATAATCAGAGTTCATCGTCTACCAATTTTGGTATAGCTGTTCGGTTAAATAACGGTTCTAAATTGGGAGCGAACCGGGCTCCTTGCGCTGCCCGCGTTGATTACGAGGCGCTACATCTTGGCTCAATGCCTGCGCGACCTTGCTTTGCGTTCTGGTTTTGATGCACTCGCAGGTGAGCTGCCACTAAGCGAATCTCGCCGTACGTGATTTCCTCCGGCAGCGCCTCTTTCACCGGCTTCAGGCGCTCTTTGCCAACTTTCTGAATCGCCTCGGCAATCTGCGCATATCGTTCCGCCGTAAGCCACTTGGCCTCGAATTCTATTTCGCCGTCCTCGATCAATTTCGCGACCATTTCCACTACGGTGCTGACCTTCCGTCCACGAATTTGTGCTATTTCCTCGAAGGTTCGTCCTTCTTCCAGAAGCTGTAACGTATTCTCGCGCGGGTGCGATGCCGTCGCGTGCCAGTCGTTCCCGGCGCGCTCGCCTTTATGGAACCGCTGCAAGGCGTCCAAGATTTCCTGTCCATATCGCTCTACCTTCTTGTCCCCGAAGCCAGAAACAGCGCGCAGAGCCTGCAATGTGGCAGGCTTGGCGGCACACAGCGCATCCAGCGCGGTATCGTGCAACACAAGGAATGCCGCTAATCCCAAATCCCTCGCCATGTTGCGGCGCCACTCGCGCAAATATTCCCGAAGCTGCGCATCGGGCGTGGACAAGCTCGCGCCAGCAGTCCGCTGCTCTCCCAAAACCCGCTGCTCCGCGGGCGCGTTCCTCGCCCCTCCGCGCCTCCCCCGCGACCGCGTCACCTCCATTTCCAGCCAATCCGGCGTGCCCGCGCACATATCGCATGTGCCGCAGCGTTCCCATTTGGGCTGCTCGCCAAAGTGCTTGCACACATGGTGTTGTCTGCACTCCATCGAGGCCACAAATTGCTCCACCTCCCGATAACGCTGCCATGCTCGCTCTCGCTCCGCCGTATCCCCAATCTGTCCTATGAAATAGGCCTGCAGCCCGCGATCCTTCTTTTGCCAAAGAAGCAGGCAGTCCGCCGGCAAGTCGTCTCGTCCAGCCCGGCCAGCCTCCTGGTAATACTGCTCCACGCTCTTCGGCAGCGACAAATGAATCACCGAGCGCACGGAAGCCTTGTTGATGCCCAGGCCGAAGGCCAGCGTTCCCACCAGCACGCGCACCTCTTCGGTCATCCACTTTTCCTGGTTTTCGCGCCGCGCCTTGGCATCCATCTGCCCGTGATAGCCGATGGCCGCAATTCCGTTTTGTTCGAGCAGGTCCACCGTCTCTCCCACCCGTGCGATCGTTGGCGCATACACGATCACGTTGCCCTCGGTGACCCGCCGAACCCCTCGCAGCAGCAGCTCTTCCTGCGTCTGCGAATTGCTCTCATGCAGGATGTAGTTCAGGTTGGGCCGCCGAAAGCTGGCGATGTGCTTATGCGGATCGCGCAGCCGCAATTGCGCGATGATGTCGTGTCGCACGTGCTGCGTAGCACTGGCCGTAAACGCGGCGATAGGCCGGTCAGGGAAAAGCTCGCGTAATCGGCTCAATTGCCGGTATTCCGGCCGGAATTCGTGCCCCCATTCGGAAATACAATGCGCCTCGTCGATGGCAAAGAACGAGACCGGTATTCGCTTCAGCCACTCACTCGTGTCCCCAAGGGCCACGCGCTCCGGCGAAAAATACAAAAGCCGGAATTCGCCGGCTTCGGCGCGCTTCAGTATTCGACTCCGTTCTTCCGCGCTCAGTGAGCTGTTCACGAACGCAGAAGCGATTCCCATCTGCTCAAGCTGCGCCACTTGGTCCTGCATCAACGCAATCAGCGGCGAAATTACGATGGCTGCCCGGCTCGTATCCAGCACCGCCGGCAATTGATAGCAAAGCGATTTTCCCCCGCCAGTGGGCATCACCACGCAAGCGTCCCGCCCCGCCGCAATGCTCCGCACAACTGCCTCCTGCCCCGGGCGAAACGTGTCGTAACCCCAATAACGCCGCAGCGTCTCTGCGAAATCGGAGTTTGGCGTCCCGGAAATATCTGGTTCAACTGCCTTGGGAGATAAGCTTGCCGCCATAGCCATAAGGGCTCCAGTAGACCCGTGCAGCTTCGCTTTTCATTCGCTATCATGTCAAGTAAAATTTTCGCTAATCGCCCCCAGATTTGTGGAAATCGCACCTAGGCAGCTCAAGGTCTGCACTAATGCGGCTTTGGCAGACATTCGCAATCGACCGTCATTTCGGAGCCTCTGTCGACAGAAGCCATTACCGGTCCCTACCCAGTTCGGTGTTACCGTTCAGTTGCGATAGACGCCGTTTAACCGGAGATTCTTGCCGTTTAATGGATAATTCTTTCGTTATTTGCCAATGCCGTGATAAATTCTCGCATGGTCGCGCTTCAAGTCACTCATCGAGGCCGGTGGCCTCGCGCGAAACGCCTGTCTACTTGGTCGCGACACTCGCACTCCACTTCCAAATCTGTCGATTTGCAAACCCTGTCCTTTCATCAAATTGCGAATTGCTGTTTTCTCAACTCCTTTCCTTTCATAATCATCTGCGTTGCCCCCTGTTTTTTCGCTTTCACTACCCCCTCGATTCCCGCCTTTCTCGTAAGTCCTTTGTTTGTCGCTTTGCCGTACGTTTCGGTTCTAACTCTTTTATCTGCCGTATTTGCGCATTCCGACCCGGGTGGCAGGAGTCCCTTCTTTTTCTGCGGGCCCCTATTCACGAGCCACACTCCTCCGGTTGCCGCCTCGTACCGCGGGTGCCATAATTCCAGTTTGCACGCCTTCCTGGGGGTATCACATGGCTGTCCGCACTGATTGGATCGAGAAAAGAGAAGCCGACGCTGCAGCGGCGAACGGCAATCGCAATATGTCGCAAATGCATTTTGCGCGGCAGGGCCTCATCACGGAAGAAATGCAGTTCGTCGCCAAGCGCGAGCGCCTCGAACCTGAGCTGATCCGCAGCGAAGTGGCGCGTGGCCGCTGCATCATCCCGGCCAATATTCATCACCGCAACCTCGAGCCGATGGCTATCGGCATAGCCACAAAATGCAAGATCAACGCGAATATCGGAAATTCCGCCACCAGCTCGAATATCGATGAAGAGCTGAAAAAGCTCCATCACGCAGTCCACTACGGTGCAGACACTGTGATGGACCTCTCCACCGGTGGCGACATCCCAACCATCCGCAAAGCCATTATCGACGCCTCACCCGTCCCGGTCGGCACCGTTCCTGTATACGAAGCGATTTCGCGCGTGCGCCGCCCCGAAGATCTCACCTTCGACCTAATGCTCGAAGTAATCGAGGAACAAGCCGAGCAGGGCGTGGACTACATGACCATTCACGCCGGCGTAATGCGCGAGCACGTCCCATTTGTGCGCAAGCGCATCACCGGCATTGTTAGCCGCGGCGGTTCGCTGATGGCGCATTGGATGGAGCATCACAAGAAGCAAAATTTCCTTTACGAGCGCTTTGACGACATCTGCAAAGTTTTCAAGAAACACGACGTCAGCTTTTCTCTAGGCGATGGCCTGCGTCCCGGATGCATCGCGGACGCCAGTGACGAAGCGCAATTCGCGGAACTGAAAGTCCTGGGCGAACTCACAAAAAAAGCCTGGGAGCACGATGTGCAGGTCATGATCGAGGGTCCTGGCCACATCCCCATGGACAAGATCAAGGAACAAGTGGAAAAAGAGATGGAATGGTGTCACGAAGCGCCGTTCTATACGCTTGGCCCGCTGGTGATCGACATAGCCCCTGGCTACGACCACATCACCAGCGCAATCGGCGCTGCCATGATTGGCTGGCACGGCGCCTCCATGCTTTGCTACGTAACCCCGAAAGAACACCTCGGCCTGCCCAATCCGGAAGACGTAAAACAAGGCGTCATCGCGTACAAAATTGCTGCCCACGCCGCGGACGTCGCTCGCCATCGCCCCGGCGCGCGCGACCGCGACGATGCGCTGTCCTACGCGCGCTTCCTATTCGATTGGAACAAGCAATTCGAGCTTTCGCTTGATCCCCCAACAGCGAAAGCCATGCACGACGAGAATTTGCCTGACGATTTCTACAAAGAAGCCAAATTCTGTTCCATGTGCGGGCCAAAATTCTGCTCCATGAACATCACGCAATTAGCCGAAGCTGAAGGCGGCCACGACCAAGCCGAGCGCAAACAAAAATTCGTCGAGTTGCTCGCCAAAGTAAAATCCGCCAACGCCTAGATACGCGAAGTCTTAGATAAATTGTGAAGGGTTTAGATGAACTGTGAAGCGCCAGATGTGCAGCTTAGATGTGAAGCGTCAGATGGAAGTCGGCGTGAACTTTTCGCGTTTAATCGCCTGCCCGTCTTGCTCCGCGAACTGGAGTGTGACGCGCAAGGGGAACTGCTGGTTCTGAGTATCGCATTTGCAAAACCTCGGGCGCACCGCTGGCGAAAATCTCGCAAGTAAAGCCGAAAAGATTCGCCTCCGGATCGCGCCACCCCTCCGGCGCCATCTGCGCCTTCTTGCAGGTCTCCGCAAGAAACTGCTCCGGGTTGAGACGGTGCCTGACGGCCACCTGTGGAAGCAGCACTCCACGCTGACTTCCTCGCGAAATCAGCAATCCGTGCTTGCCGATTTCGATCTCTTCGGGGCGGATAGTAAATAGCGTCGAGAGTAACGAAATTTCAATATGCAGATGCCTGAGTTCCTCAGGCCGCATCGCGGGGAAGCGCGGATCTCGCAGCGCCGCGCCCGCGGCGCAACGCACAATGCAATTGCCTAGGCCTTCCCGCGGGTCCGCAACGCCAATGCAGCCGCGCAGGCGCTTGCCAACGTGGAGACTGACGAACACGCCGCGCCGCTCCGCGAAAATTTCGCCCGCGGGAATCTCCGCCAATATTTCGCCGCGAGACACAACTTTCGTGACGGCCAAACGCGCCAGACACAGCAAGGATTCCCGGTCATTGTTACAGAGAAACAGCATCTCCAGCTTTTTTGCGAGCTTCGAGCATGCGCAGCTTCCGCCGCTGCTTTATGCGGTCGTCCACGTGGCCCCAGAAGCGATGGAAATATTGCGCGGCGGACACCAACGCGCTGATAACCACGAGCCAGAGCAAAAATAACGCCAGGGGCTTGAGCGAGGGATGCCGCGCTCCCGCAATGAGCACCGCGACAGCGCACACCTGCAACACCATCTTGGTCTTTCCGAGCACGGAAGCTTCGATCGTAAAGCCCTCGGCGGAGGCGATATTGCGCAGGCCGAGCACAGTAAACTCGCGGCCGATGATAATGACCACCATCCAGGCGGGAACCAAGTGCATGTCCACCAGCGAGATGAATGCCGCAGTGATAAGAAGTTTATCGGCGATGGGATCGAGCAAGATGCCGAGCGTGGTTACCTCGGAACGCCGGCGCGCAAAGTAACCGTCGGCCCAATCGGTGGCGGCTGCCAGCAAGAGGACGAGAACGCCCCAAGACTCGTAGTGGACGGGCAAGCCCCACAGGTCGACATTCGGGCTGCGCGTGAGCAGGACGACGATCAGGACGGGAACGAAGAAAATCCGCAGCAACGTGAGTGTATTCGGAAGATTCATCAGGGCTTAGCGGCAAAAGCCGAAATCTGGGTCACCGACGAGCCGC
>Ga0209131_1003033_pt1 | contig 11261 bp, 18 predicted proteins | sample GraSoi_2013_40cm_FD_185826 | JGI IMG/M metagenome (GOLD analysis project Ga0209131, IMG submission 185826) | Grasslands soil microbial communities from the Angelo Coastal Reserve, California, USA - Sample 9_17_2013_40cm (SPAdes) (version 2) | ecosystem: Environmental > Terrestrial > Soil >...
GCGAAATCGGTTTTACGGCGCTCGCGAATGCGCCTGCAGACGGGTACACGATCGGATTCATCAATTCGCCGAGTGTACTGACGATTCCCATTGAGCGCCCTACCAAGTACACGTGGCAGCGCTTCGATCTGCTCGGCAATGTGGTCGACGACCCCGCGAGTTTCGCCGTACATGCCGACAGCGGGTTCAAGGACCTCTCGCAACTAGCCACCTACGCCAAAGCCAATCCCGGTGCCGTCAGCGTCGGGACGCCGGGTGTCGGAGCGCCAGGCCACCTAGCGATACTCATGTTTGCGAAGCTCGCTAGGGCGAACGTGAACCACGTGCCGTTCAAGGGAGCTGGCGACGTGCGCGCAGCGCTTGCCGGCAGACAGATCATCGTCGGAGCGATTAGCGTCGGCGAATCCTTTCAGTCACTGCGAGGCGGCACGCCGCTGCGCGTGCTTGCCCAGCTGAGCCCCGGCCGCACGAGTCTCGCGCCGGACCTCGCGACCGCGAAGGAACAGGGTTACGACCTGGAGATGTCCTCGTTGCGCGGGCTTGCAGCGCCCAAGGACCTACCACCCGATGTTCGAATGCGGCTCGTCAAAGCCGTTGAGCAAGCCGCAGCCGACCCCGAATTCCAGGCGAAGTCAGTTCAGTACTACGCTCCACTGCGCTATCTGTCGCCAATACAATTCGAAGCGGCGCTGCGGGAAGGCGACTCGCAACTCCGTCAACTCTGGAAGGAAATGCCTTGGTCAGAAAAGTAATACTCCCGCACGTCGCGCAGCTTGGAACAAATTATGGTGACAGGAGAGGCAACACCTAGTCAGCGGCGAGCGACGCCTAACCGCGCGTTCGAAAACGGGCGCGCCGACAAGCGGCGCGCCGTTCAACGCGGACGTTAGACCGCAACGTCGGATGTGATCACAATGTTACGTTGGAGTGAACCCATGAACCGAAACCGATACTTTGCAGCTATTTTTCTTCTGGCCCTCGTTGGCGGCATCAATGCATGCACTGGGCTACGGGCGGGATCACCCCCGCTTTTCCCCGACGAGCCAAAGCCCTTGTCTTCTTTTGGGGTGGAGTTCGTCCCAGCAGGTTCAGAGCAATACCCGCCGACTGAGACCCGCGAAGTTGTGCGGTTCAAGAATGTGGTGCAGTACCCGGGAGAGCCCGAACGTGTCCTCTCAGAAACAGGAAAACCGACTAGACCTTACGTCAAGGTCGGCGAGTTGAAGTTCGGGTTGAATTGGTACTACTCGAGCAATATCCGAGAGCTGATTAACACGCACGTGCCGCGAGTAGGTGGCGACGCAGTGCTTGTTTATCACGCGTATCCAGGGGGAGCGACCGGTCTAAATGCCAAGCGACGCGAGCAAGTCTTCTATCAGTCGATCGTCGTAGAAGCTATTCGATACACGGATCGATAGACCGCCTAGTCTCGTTCGAGTATCTGACTAATGACCGGTCTAACTTTAGGTGGAGCGGACCGGCCAGAGGCGGCCGGCCGCTCACCAACACGTTAGAACGCCAACGGAAGACAGGTGCCGATACATATGCGGAACAAGATCGAGGTGGGACTCCTATGTGTATCAATTGCAATTGCCATGGGAGGGCTCCTGCTTGAAGGAGTCTCGCTTTCGGAAGTTCCTTCCTTAGCCGTGACCTTTTTCGTGTACATTTTTCTAATCATAATGATTTCGAGAGGCAAGAACTGGGCTCGCAATATTTTTGCTGTTGTCTTTGTAATTCACACTTTCCTTTTTCTGGTTCTTTCAGCGAAAGCAGATTTCTACTATTCGCCTATGGGCCTTGTTATCTTGTTGCAGGCTGTTGCGCTAGTCTTACTTTTTGCACCTGTCTTGGGCTTTGCCAAACGCCGCGACCAATGAGCAGGCGTTCTAACATTTCGGTCGAGCGGGACGTCTCGCAAGCGGGCTTCGCCCGCTCGCTCCGCGCCCCTCACCTTAGACGTTAGGTTGCCGATGAAATGGCATCGATTTTGGAAAGCCTTCTTCTTCCTAATGGTGGCCTTGACTATCGGTGGCTTCGTATTCCCCTTTTTTGTGCTGCCGGAGGATCGTGGTGAAATGTTCGAAGATCTTGTGTGGCTTCCGCTTAACATCGCCCAGCTTGTTGGGCTCTTCGGTTTTGCCTACTCACGCGTCATTGGCACGCGTCGAATCTGGCAATTGATTTTCGGTGCGACCGTGCTAGAAGCGGCATGGGTGCTATACAGTCTTGCTGCCGAAGTTCCCCCATCCGAGCTGGGGTCTTCGTTCGTTGTCGCGATTGCCGGGTTTGTAGTGCTATTGATTGCACTTCTTTGCGTGGGCCTATATTTGTATGCCTTTCGCGCAACAGAGTCGTGGTCTAAGACAACCTAACCCTTCGCTCCAGAGCGGACCGGCCGCAAGCGGCCGGCCGCTGAGCTAGCACGTTAGGTGCTAATGAGAACTGCCCTAGTGCATGTAAGGAAAAGTGCCTTGTGGGCTCTCCTCTTGGGCGGCAGTACAGGTTTCATTGGCATTTGGTTATCTATGGGGTTTGCCCATTCAGGATCAGTCGGAAGGGCAATTTTCCTTTTGCTAACCTGGCCAATCGAGCTAACCGAAGCGCTGGATACAAAGTATCTTGGGGGCAACATTGCCAAGTCCGTATCTCCCGATATGCTGTGGCTCATCCCACAAATCCTGATTTACTTCTTTGTGATTCTTCTGGTACGAACTGTATGGTTCACAATCAAACAAAGAAGCACCTAACCACGCAGTCGAGAGGGACGCGCGCAAGAGCGGCGCGCGCCCCTCACTGCGAACGTCAGGCGGCACAGAAAGCCAAGCGAGTTCACCATGACTGAAGAACAGTTGCTGCAAGGTTCATGTCACTGCGGTGCAGTTCGCCTCACGCTACCCTCAGCGCCCGAGAAGGCGACCAAATGCAACTGCTCGATCTGCCGGCGCCTTGGCGGACTCTGGGCGTACTACGAGTTCGGAACGGTTCAGATAGAGGGACATCCGGAGAACACCGCCGAGTACATCTGGGGCGACAAGACGCTGCGCACCGTGCGTTGCAAGACTTGCGGGTGCGCTACACATTGGGAGCCACTCGCCCCGGAGCCAGGGGGCAAGCACGGTGTCAACCTCAACAACTTTGATCCACGTCTTCAAGAGTCTGTTCAAGTACGCCGTTTCGATGGAGCGGACACTTGGACGTTCATCGACTGAGCGAGGGCTGCCGCAGTGCCGCCTAACCCTTCCATCGAGCGGACGTCCACAAGCGGGCTTCGCCCACTTGCGGTCGCCGCTCATGTCAAATGTTAGCCGCCAACATATCGTGAAGGGCTCGATCTCATGATTGCTTTAACACGGACACTTCTCCGGACATTCGTCCTGGTGACTTTGGCGCTGCTTTTTCCTCGGTTCTGCAAACGCCCAGCCGCCAGGTCCACTCGGTGAGAAACTGCGCGCCGCCCGCCATATGACACCCACTCGTGAAGAGGTCCTCGCTTCCGCCAAGGCGATGTTCGGCGAGAGCAAGCTCGCAGAGGTTCTAGCTGCGCTCGACGAATACGGTACCGAGAGCTACGAGCGCGAAGTCAACCGCGTTAAATTGGCAATCCTTCAACTCAGCGAAGGCAAGACAGAGAAGTTGCTGTATTGGGTCAAGACGGCAAAGGTCGACTATCGTGACCCACTCGCGGCTCAAGAGCTTGGGCCACTCTCGCCAGAGGAGGGGGCGAAGTTGCAAGCCAGGGCGCAGAACTTAATCGATCGCTGGGGAAAGAAATAGATTGGCAGCGACAAGAATCACAGTGGCTCTTCTTCCGCACATGAGCGTCTGGCCGGGCGTCGAACACCTGGCGTCACTCACGCAACCATGCCCGTGCTGAGATACCCCGCTACGGAGGCACCGCGATGACCGACCATTCCATATATTGGTTTCCGGCAAAGCGCTACGGTTGGGGCTGGGGTCTTCCCAGCGTGTGGCGGGGTTGGGTTGTCATGGGAATCTTCGCCGTCCTTCTCCTCGGTGGCGCCTTCATGCTGCTACCCACGTACGGGTCGTTCGTCTTCGTCACGTATGCAGTGTGTCTGTGCCTAGGTTTGGTCGCCGTCTGCTGGGTCAAGGGCGAACCTCCCACATGGCATTGGGGCACCAAGTGAAGGCGCCGTCTAACCACCCAGCGCACCCGGACACGCGTGAAGCAGCGCGCTCCGGCAAGCGGCTGCAGTCGCGCGCCGGTGGCTGGGAACGTTAGTCGGCTGAAAGGGGTACTTATGAGTCGCGCAATCATCGCTCTGCTGGCGGCGGTTTCCGTAGCTGTGATGGCCGATGAAATACGTGAAATACGGATTGCCCGCTTCGTCGACCTGGACGCTCCCGGGGCATTGGAGACGGTCCGACGCGAGCATCCAAAGCACGTGGTGGATATTCAAAGAATTTTACTGGAAGCCCCAGACCACTCGCCTGAGGTAACCCCTGGTTGGATGCGCACACAATTCGGCGCGAGTGCCAGTGGATACGGAATGATCTTTGAAACTACCGATCCTCCGAGGGCGCAATTTTGGTTTTTGCTCGGAGATACTCACTACACGACGCTGGTTACCCTCAGAAAGGTACGCCCGGAGGTGACCCTTCCGCGAAATAATGCTTCGCCAACTAACAGCGCGCCCCACCGCGACGGGCGAGAAGCACCGCCTCCTGGTCAATCATCTCCCGCGCCCGCGCGTGAGCGCGAACGTTAGAGCTCAGCATATGAGCGGTGCCACGCTTATCCCTCCAGAGCACAATCCCCAATCTCCACATGAGCGAGTGTGGTGGCGGGTGATCGGTGCAATTGTCGGCTCGGTAGCAGGCCATTCTACTGTAGCGAGATGAACGATCACCCATCCGCGCGGAACTCGAAGGAGGCCTGGCTGCAAAGCGCCCTGGAGCGGAATGAATTTGTCGTGCACTATCAGCCCATAGTCGAAATTAGTTCTGGCCGGATCTCGGGTATGGAGGCGCTCATCCGTTGGCAGCACCCGGCGCTCGGACTGCTGCCTCCAGCGGAATTCATCGGGCTCGCCGAGATCTCCGGATTGATCGTTCCTATCGGGGCCTGGGTGCTGAGGACCGCGTGCGCCTACAACCAGAAGTTTCAGAATCGCCGAGGCGGCCCGCTCACGGTATCGGTGAACTTGTCGGTCCGACAAATTGAGGACAAACACCTTCTGCGGGAAATCGCGCGAGCACTCGGCGAGAGTGCCCTCAAGCCGGGCAATCTCGAGCTCGAAATCACGGAGACGATGGTGATGCGCGACATCCAGGCCTCGACCAAGACCCTCTACGGGATCAAAGAGATGGGTATCCGCCTCGCGATCGACAATTTCGGGACGGGCAATTCATCCTTGGCGTACGTCAAGCGGTTTCCGGTGGACTCCCTCAGGATCGACCGCTCCTTTATTAAGGACATTCCGCAGGACCCCGATGAAGTTGCGACCGCTGGCGGGATCATCGCGATGGCCCATGCCATGCGGCTAAAAGTGATTGCCGAGGGCGTGGAAACGCGCGAGCAACTTGATTTTCTGAAGGAGCGCGGGTGCCACGAGATTCAGGGATACTACTTCCGCGAGCCACAGGCCGCAGAGGACTTCTCCAAGTTGCTGCACGAAAACGCCGGGTTTGGCGGGGCGGGCGCAAAATGAGGCTGATCTCTAACCGCCCAGTCAACGCGGACGCGCGCAGAGGCGCCGTGCCTTGCGAAGTTCGGTGGGCGCGCGCCGGTTACTGAGAACGTTGGGTGGCAGATTGGAAACAGTATCTGAGGCAAGGACGTGATGGTGCTTGCTCGAGGTATTTGATACGAAGCCAATGCTGATGGCTGCTTTCGACCCATAGCGAACATTGAAGAGGTTAGTTAGTACGGAGGGGAATATGCGAAGATTCTTGCTGGCGCTTGCTCTGATCGCAGTCCTGCTCGGTTTCGCACCGACTTCGGCATTCGCACAGTACCCGACGAAGCCCATCCGGTTCATCGTGCCTTGGGGTCCAGGAAGCGGACCCGACGTGACGAGCCGGATTGTCGCAACGGAGCTCAGCGCACGGCTCGGGCAGCAGATTGTGATCGACAACCGCCCTGGGGCGGGCGGGACTGTCGGCATGGCGTTAATTGCGAGAGCTGCCCCGGATGGCTACACCGTTGGTCCCGGCAACATAGGACAGACTATTAGTTATAGTGTGATTCCGAACGTCTCTTACGATCTGAACAAGGACTTCCAGTCGATAGGACGGACGCTCGTTTCGGCCAACGTCCTCGCCGTGAGATTATCACTCCCCGTTAAATCCGTGCAGGAGTTGATCGTCTACGCAAAGAACAACCCTGGAAACCTGCTGTATGGCTCTCCGGGTAACGGCACAAGCCCCCATGTGGGCATGGAGTTGTTCAAGCTGATGACCGGTGCGCAGATGGTGCACGTGCCGTACAAGGACGCGCAGCAGGCGATCACCGGCTTGGTCGCTGGGCAGGTCGATCTGCTGTTCGATAACATGCCCGCAATCGTGCCCCACGTCAGGGCTGGCAGAGTGCGCGGGCTGGCAGTGACCGGCCCGAGGCGTTCCCCAGCCGTTCCGGAGTTGCCTACCGTCGCTGAGGCTGGCGTGACTGGCTTCGAAGTAATCACTTGGGCGGGAGTGATCGGGCCACGCGGAATCCCGAAAGACATTGTGGCTAGGCTCAACGCAGAGATAAACAGCGCGCTAATGTCCCCAGCGCTTAAGGAAAAATTTGCTGGACTTGGCCTCGAGCCAGCGGGCGGCACGCCCGAGGAATTTGATGCATTCATAAAAAAGGAGGCCGCGAAGTGGGCCGATGTAGTGAAGCGTGCAGGCGTTAGAGTCGATTAGTAGTTGAACGTCTGCTCTGCTGATTGCAGCCCCTTCACGTGGTCCTAATTCGAGAGCACGTGCCACCCAACCACGGCTTGCAGGGCGACGCGCCGCTCGCGGCGCGCGCCTGAAGCCGGACGTTAGAGCGCAACATGATTGTCCTACCCGTTGCACTAGTACTAGTTCCAATAGTGGCATGGCTTTGTGCAAGACGATTCATGCCGCGGTTTTCGGCAACGGCTACGGGGGTTGGTATTGGATTGGTAATCTCGCCCGTGAGCTTCGGTCTTTATGCAACCTACTTCCTCGGTCCCTTCGGCATCGTTACGGGCATGATCGGTTTGGTATCCCTCTTGTTTCATGGTGCCCCCGGATTCCACGTAACGAGATTCTTAGGCCTTGTGCCGCCAGGCGTCATTGAAGGCATCAGCCACCTCTATATCGAAACAGCCAACGCAATAGTTTGGGGTCTAGTCTATGGCGTGCTTGGGTTGGTAATCGATCATGTGCGCAGGTCGCGAGTTGCGCTCTAACAAGCTGTTCCAGAGCGGACCCTCGGGAGCGGCGCTGCGCGCCGCTGTCCCTCGGGCCGCTGAACAGCGACGTTAGCGTGCATGGTTTCTCCTTGGCCCTCTCTCGAAACGTGGTTGGTTCCGGTGTTCTTTCTTGGCCTCGGGGGTCTATTTCTCTTATTGGCCTTTTTCCTCCTGGAGGAGTATCGAAAGCTCTTTTTCGCGAATCCCCGAGCGGCAATGACCTTTGAAGTCCTCGCGCAGCTCTTTCAGTTGGGGACACCAGGCTACATCGGCGCGATCGGGCTCGCCGCTGGCGGGTTCTTTTTCGTGATAGGCGCGACAATGTCCGTCCTCTTTATCGTAGTGCCGCTTCTCGAGATTCTTCGGCAAGTCTTCCATGCCATCGCCCTCACATTCCAAATATAGGGACCCCATGCACGCTAACCGCGCGGCCCACCCGGAGCCTCTGAAGCAGGGCTCCCTGTGGCATCCTTTATCTCGTCGGCCAGGTGGCCGCGAACGTTAGAGCGCGGAGCGCATGAACGCCTCAGAGCTCGCTCGTGTCAGTCTGGGCTTTATCCTCGGCCCCGCGGTCGGGCTCGCACTTCTGGGCATCGGATGGTGCGTGCCGCGAGTATTTGAGCAGGGCGCGGTGACGTTTGGCAGTTGTTGGAGTAGCGGCGGCGTAGTCTTGTTCGTGGGCAGCATGGGTACTCTGGTTGCATATCCCGCAATGGTGCTCTTCGGGATTCCGTTGTTCTTCCTCTTTCGAGAGCGCGGGTGGCTAACCTGGTGGCAAGTGTCACTTGGAGGGTTCCTATTCGGCGCATTGTCGATGCTGGCTTTCGCGCTATACGTTGGTACGTTATCGGGGGGGTTGGAGTATGTCCTGCTGTTCTGCGGCGTTGGGTTGTGCTCGGGGCTAGCGTTCTGGGCAATAGCTGTGTTTAGGAACCGCGCTCTAACCCCCGGTTCTAGAGGCGACGCGCCGCAAGCGGCGCGCGCCTAAACCGGAACGTTAGAGCACAACAGGAGATTTGTCGTGACAAGAGTTCCTTTGTTTGTGGCTGCTGTGCTTGGGAGTGCCGTGGCGAGAGCAGATGTTCAAGAAATAGGAACCGAGCTCCGATTTTTCTCACCGGCCACGTCCTGGAAGGTCTCCATACCGAAAGAGGATTGGACCATATCGCAAGAAAAGCGGCGCCCCGATGGTACCGGGTTCTACTACATGCTCTCGAGCAAAAGCCGACTCCTGCACTTCTCCATCTTTCTGGACAAGACTAACCAGTGCTCCTCCGCTGAGGATTGTCGCGCCTTGTTCTGGCGCAATCCGGGACCGATGTACAAGGATCCGAAAGAGGTTAAACAGTACGAAAAGAACGGGTTTCAGGTAGTACAGTTTTATCTTGACGGAGTCGGTGGCTTTCCAATCAAGCAGGCGAATCTATCGGCTCACATGTACAAAGATGGCTACTGGCTGGATGTCCACATCTCCAAGGTCGGTCGCGAAGTGCCAACTCCGGATTCCATGATTTCACTTTTGGAGTCAATTACTGTCAAATGAAGTTGTGCTCTAACAGCGCGCCCCACCGCGACGGGCGAGAGGCGTCGCACTTCGGTCAACTATCTTCCGCGCCCGCACGTGGGCGCGAACGTTAGGCCTCTTCCTATGGATACCAAACTTTGTCGTCACTGTAAGCAACCCATTCATCTGGAAGCGCGGGTATGTCAACATTGCCACAGCCCCCAATCGTGGTTTGGAAATAGCCGCGATCCGCGTTCCACAATCGCTTGGGTTGTGGTGGCGGTCGTAGTCGTCATTCCGTTAATGTTCTTCGGAACTGACTTTGCGATTAACCGAACGATGTCGAGGAACAAACCCGTAGCAGTACCTACTCTCGTCGTATCGGATATATCAACGCGTGTGGCCAGCACGCCGGATGGGGCAAAGATATTTGTTCTAGGTGCCACGCGTAATACGTCTTCGCGTGACGCTTCACGAATTTGGTTCCGAGTGACCATGCGCAATGGCGGCGGGAAGCTAGTCGACACTTTGCTCTTGGAGGATAGGGGCTTGCTGGTGCCAAGCGGCAAGACTGTTCCATTTCGCCTGAGCGGATTGTTGAGCATAAAGTCTCTTGATGGCATACGAACTGAGGTCGTTGTCGAACGTGCAAAGGTCGCCAGCGAATGGGACTGACGAGGCCTAACCCCTCGATCCAGAGCGGACGGGCCGTGAGCGGTCGCCCTTTGGTCGAGCACTACGCGCGGCCCGCCGCTGATTTCGAACGTTAGGCTGCAATGAATAGCGCCGGCCCATGGACCGCCGACGACTTCGAAGCCATGTCTTGGCATGACGTCCACATCCATGGATTCTGCCTCGACAGTTTCAAGAAAGAGAACGGGTCAGCCGATCTCGTCCTGGATATCGACTACATTCTGAAATGGGAAAAATCGGGGAACACCTTCCTTTTCACTGTATGCCGGGCTGATTTACGATTTCATGACGTGTTTGGCCTCAAGTTCAGTCTTGACTACGCTACCGTTACCGCTGGCATGTGGCCCTTTTCTGTGAGCGGCATTGAACGAGAGGTCGTGAAGTCCCCGACTGGCCATCAGTCTTACCAGTGGCGACTGCCGATCAATTGGCCTAAGGGTTTCCTGGAGTTCCAAGCGTCCGGTTTTACTCAAGTGCTAACGGGTGCTCCACGTGTACAGACCGGTCGTCAATCGCTAACGCCCCAGGAACGAGGAGGCGGAATTGCAGCCTAACCGCGCGTTCGAAAGCGGACGCGCCATGAAGCGGTACGCCGTTCAACGCGAACGTTAGATGGCATCGATTGGGTGTCGTGGAAGACCTAATCATCGTAATCGTGCAATTTACGTTTGAGGTACTCGGATCCGCGTTCATCGGCAGCCCATTCGGTTTTAGCGCACGAAAGCCGAGTAAACCTGAGTCCAGCTCGGGGGGTTATCAGATTGTTTTTGCACTTGCGGGAGCACTCCTAGGCTATGTATCCGCGTATCTCCTGCCGTTCAAATTGTTGCCGTATTCTTGGCTGCGGCTACTGAACCTGGTAATAGCTCCCATCGCAGGGGGATATGTCGCAAAGGCGATAGCGACACACCGCGCAAAGGCCGACCCGCTCATTGAACCCAAAGTACACTTCTGGAATGCATTCTCGTTCATACTGCCTTTTGCGCTTCTTCGCCTTGCCTACGTGGCGCGCTATGCCATCTAACAGCGCCGCCCACTCGGAGCCTCTGAAGCATCGCGCCTTGTGGCATCCTTTATCTCGTCGGCCCGGTGGCCGCGAACGTTAGGCCTCGCGCAGCCCACACACTTCAAGAGAGCTCATGTTTGACCACGTCAAATTCGGAGTCAGCGACTATGCAGCGAGCAAAGCGTTCTTCCTCAGGGCACTCGCACCGCTCGGCGTAGCTGTTGTCTCGGAGGGGCCGCCGACGTACGGTGTCGAGCTTAGCCCAAAGGGTAAGGCTTCATTGTGTCTGTACCAAGCCGAGGAGAAGCCGGCGCATCTTCACTTGGCGTTCACGGCCGAGAATCGCCAGCAAGTCGAAGCTTTCTATCGCGCGGCTCTGGAGTCGGGTGGCAAAGACAATGGTGCGCCTGGTCTGCGCCCGCACTACCACGCGAACTACTATGCAGCTTTCGTCATTGGTCCGGACGGGCACAACATCGAAGTGGTTTGCCACGAACCCGAGGCCTAACCCTTCCATCGAGGACGGTCGCTCATGTCAAACGTTAGGCGTCAATCGAAAGGAAGGCATGAAAATGACACGCGTCCGAGTTGAGGGCTTTACCATCTCGCTTGACGGATACGGAGCTGGTCCGAATCAGGACATCAGGAATCCGCTCGGCGTGGGCGG
>Ga0209131_1003035_pt1 | contig 11258 bp, 9 predicted proteins | sample GraSoi_2013_40cm_FD_185826 | JGI IMG/M metagenome (GOLD analysis project Ga0209131, IMG submission 185826) | Grasslands soil microbial communities from the Angelo Coastal Reserve, California, USA - Sample 9_17_2013_40cm (SPAdes) (version 2) | ecosystem: Environmental > Terrestrial > Soil >...
TTGGCACGAAGGTCATACCGCCCACTCCACAAAAGACGAGGCTCTTGAGGAGACGTATCGCATATTGGATATTTATGAAAAATTTTGTCTGGAGCAGGCGGCAATCCCAGCGCTAAAAGGAACAAAGAGTGAAACCGAAAAGTTCCCAGGCGCGCAGATTACCACTTCGATAGAAGCAATGATGTGGGACAAACGCGCCTTGCAATCCGGTACATCCCATTACTTCGGACAGAATTTTGCAAAGGCCTTCGAAATCCAGTTCCTGGATAATAACAACACCCTGCAATTTTGCGAAACTACCTCGTGGGCAATCTCGTCCCGAATCATTGGCGCGATCATCATGGTGCATGGAGATGATCAAGGGCTTGTTCTACCTCCCCACATTGCTCCTGTTCAGGCCGTGGTCGTTCCCATTTACAAGAACGATGCTGAAAAAAGGAATGTGATGGAGGTGGCCGACCGCGTCTTCAAAGAGCTCAAAGCTGCCGGGATTCGTCTCAAAATGGACGACCGCGAAAATGTGAGCTCAGGATTCAAATTTAACGACTGGGAAATGCGCGGTGTTCCTCTGCGTATTGAGATCGGACCCAAGGATGTGGAAAAAGGATCCGTTGCCCTCGCCCGTCGCGATAAACCCGGGAAAGAAGGGAAATCTTTTGTACAACAGACCGGTCTGGACTCCGCTGTGAGCAGCTTGCTCGTCGAGATTCAGGATTCACTCCTCAAGCGCGCTACTGAATTCCGCGATGCCAACATTCATGACCCCAAGGATTACGAAGAGTTGAAGAAAGTGGTTCAAGATGGGTGGGCGTTTTCCTATTGGTGTGAATCAAACGAATGTGAGGCCAAGGTAAAGGAGGATGCGAAGGCCACCACGCGCAACATTCCATTCAATCAACCCGAAAAGGAAGGTAAATGCATTGTCTGTGGCAAGCCTTCCAAACGAAAAGTATATTTCGCAAGAGCGTATTAGATTATTTTATATAGTTTAGGTGGTCTGATTGGTCTAATTAGTCAGTTCATTCAGACCAATCAGACCATTTAGGCTAATAAGATATGCTTGACCAAAATAAATGGCTGCAATTGATCTAGCCCGACTTCGCAAGCAAGCTAATCGTTTGGCCGATTTTTTCTTTTTGCCGGACGAGTTCATGAAGCATTTGCGCGAGATGCTGGATTTTTACGTTAATTACACTTTGCGAACAAAAGAGAATGTTGCCCCGGGCTCAAACCTCAAAACCTATCGTACACCGCCGGCAGTATTAACTCATATTGAGAACGAATTACGTGCGGTGGCCGAGGCAAATCCGCACTTTGCGCTTGAACTTGCAGATGTGTTATGGGACGAAGGCGCACTCGAGACGCGTTTATTGGCTTCCTTTCTGCTTGGGCGAATACCTCCTCAGGAGGAGAAGCTTATTCCCCGCCTCGCTGCCTGGACCCAGCAGATTCGCGACCCGGACGTCCGCTCTGCGTTATTATCAACCAGTCTTACCCGCATGCGGAAGGAGACCCCCGAGCAATTCCTAATGCTAATCCGCGAATATTTACATCCTGCACGAGTGCGCTCGTGGTCAAATGGCGTGCAAGCTTTATTGCCAATGATCGCAGATACAAACTATACAAATCTGCCCCCCATCCTCGATATTGTCGAACCCGTCATTGAGGAAGCGCCGGCGATTATACAAAATGACCTTGCCGATTTGATCGTGGCTTTGTATCGCGCTTCAGCGAACGAAACGACCTTCATGCTCAAGCATGTCCTCAGCAATTCGCAAAACCCAATGACGACCATCACGCTGCGTCGCATTTTATCGGCCCTTCCACCGCCCCTGCAAAACGATCTACGCGAACTTTTGCGCCCGCAACCGCTTGCGCGTCCGATTCATGAAGAATCAAAACAAGTTAATGACCAGCCTCGAGTAGAATTAGAGGAATTGCTATTGGAGAAAACAAAAGTAAAAAGCACCAGATCGCAAGCCATCACCTCGCCGAAAGCTAATAAGACTATCAAGAAAATGAAACCAGACGAAAAGGAGTGAATATGTTATTCGTAATCAACTTCATTCTCGGCATTGGTCTGCTTGTTGCAGGCAGAAAGTTGTTTTGGCTGTTCGTTGCCGCAGCCGGGTTTTTTGCAGGGGTCGAATTAACTACCCGCTTTTGGCATGGATCAGAAGGGCTTTCCATTGTTGTTGGACTTGTAATAGGAGTCCTCTTTGCCCTTCTTGCCATGGCCTTACAGTCCATAGCAATTGGCGCCGCGGGGTTTTTGCTCGGAGCTACATCATTGCTCTCACTTGCCAATTCTTTTGGCATCGAGCGCGGTGAATTAATCATATACATTGTGGGAGGAATATTAGGAATTATATTCATCAGTATATTCTTCGATTGGGCGCTGATCAGCATTTCATCGTTTGCAGGTGCGTCCATTCTCGTGAAAACATTGGATCTTGGGAGGCCCCTCGCTGGCCTGACCTTTCTCATCCTGCTGATCATTGGCATTGTCATCCAATCCAGAGATAAACGGCGGGAAAAGAAAGATGATGATTGACAACGCCAAGGTCATCTATCTGCACGGCCTTGAAAGTACGAGCCAGAGCGGAAAAGCGCGGCAATTCGCACAAAAATTCCCCGGAATGCTCACGCCTGATTTCAGCGGTTCTTTCGATGAACGTATGAGTCAGCTTTATCCCATTCTCGGTGAAAGGAAAGGCTGGACGATTATCGGTTCCTCATACGGTGGGTTGATGGGTGCAGTGTTTACAGTCAAACATCCTGAACAAGTGAGAAAACTGATCCTGCTCGCGCCGGCCCTGATGCTGCCAGAATTCACATCTGAACATTTTGGCCCGATCGATACCCCAACTGTTCTTGTCCACGGAATGCAGGATGATGTTGTACCAGCAGATGCAGTTCACCGGATAGCCCACGAAGCTTTCACCAATTTGGAATATATCGCAGTGCAGGATGGGCATCGTCTGCATAAGGCCTTTGAAGAATTGGACTGGGAAAAAATTCTGATATAACGGAATCAATGTGAAACAACAAATCTATTGGCACACAACGGTCAACATGCCGGACGACTCGAAGCTGACCCCCATCCCAGAAAAAGCGGACGTGGCGATCATCGGTGGTGGGTTTACCGGCTTGAGCGCGGCGCGGAGCTTGGCAAAGCGGGGCACAAAAGTGGTCGTGCTTGAAGCAAACACCATTGGCTGGGGCGCAAGCTCACGCAACGGCGGTATGGTGTTGACCGGCCTCAAGCAGGGCATGGGCGCAATCTTCAAAAAATATGGACCGGATCTCGCAAGAAGGTTATTCCAATATTCGCTCGATTCAGTAAGCGCTGTTGAGCAGATTGTTAAAGAGGAAAATATAGATTGCGGGTTCGCCCGTTACGGCCATCTGCTTACCACCAACAAACCAAAACAATTCGAAGCTCTAAAAAGCCAGGTGGACTTCATGCGCAAGGAATTCGATCATGAAGTAAGGCTTGTCCCACCGAATGAATTGAGGCATGAAATCGGTTCGGATATTTATTATGGTGGACTTATCGATGAAATCAGTGGGGGATTGAATCCAGCGCAATATGTCTCAGGTCTCGCGCGCGCCACTGCAAAGGCCGGGGCATTGTTATGCGCTCGGGCACGTGTCACCAATCTAGAGCGGAGAGGAAATCGTTTTTTCATTCAAACAGAGAGAGGCGCGGTGGAAGCCGAATCTGTTTTGGTGGCCACCTCTGGCTACACGGGAAATGCCACAAAGAAACTGCAAAAGAAGATCATCCCGATCGGATCGTTCATTATAGCAACAGAGAGATTGTCAGATCAGCTTGTGAACGACCTAAGCCCGCATAACAGGATGATTTTCGATTACAAACATTACCTGAATTATTTTCGATTGTGGGATAACCGCATGATCTTCGGCGGACGCGCCGCGTTCTTCCCTGAAAATGAAAATACAATTGCACGTAGCGCTGAGATTCTTCGACGCGAAATGGTGAATGTATATCCGCAGTTGAAAGATGTAAAAGTGGAATATGCCTGGGGCGGCACGCTGGATTTTACATTTGACATGATGACGCACGTTGGCGAAACGGACGGAGTCTATTACTCACTTGGCTATGCCGGCCATGGTGTAGCGATGGCCACACTTTCTGGCAAAACCATTGCCGAAGCCATGCTGGCAGGAAATATCAGTCAACATCCTCTCGCACAGTTTAATTTTCCCAACGCACCGCTGGGTCTATACGATGGTCGCCCTTGGTTCCTGCCATTTGCCGGTTTGTGGTACAAATTTTTGGATTTGGTGGAGTAAAATTGAAGCATTACATTCCAATTTCAGAGGAGTAGTATATGGCTGTAAAAAAATCTGCAGGGAAAAAGAGCAAGCCAACCAGCCGCAAAGCGGCCCCAGCCAAAAAGGGGATAAAGGCAAGAATCAGCAGCATGTCAAAATCCAAAAAACTATCCGGAGAGGTCTATTATCCGTCCAAAGAGGTGATCAAGCAGGCGCGCCTAAAGGATTGGGATAAACTCGCCGCGAGTGCCCGTAAAGACCTCAAAGGGTTCTGGAAAAAGGAAGCGCTCGAACTGGAATGGTTTGGCAAATGGAACAAGGTGTTGGATGATTCCAAAAAGCCATTCTTTAAATGGTTCACAGGCGCGAAGGTCAATATCGTTCACAATGCGGTCGATCGGCATCTTAAGACTGCTCGCAAAAATAAACTAGCCCTCATCTGGGAAAGCGAAGACGGAAAAGAGCACCGTTCATTTTCATACTATGGGCTGGACCGCCAGGTAACGCGCATGGCGAATATCATCAAAAGTATGGGCGTGAAGAAGGGTGATCGCGTCACCATTTACATGGGGCGTGTTCCCGAGATCGTGTTTGCCATGCTGGCTTGCGCGAAGCTCGGCGCAGTTCACTCGGTCGTATTCGGAGGATTCTCCGTCGACTCTCTTGCGGGCCGTATTGAAGACAGCCAGTCGAACATGGTGATTACCTGCGACGGTTCGTTCCAGAACGGAAAGGTCGTCCAACTCAAATCCATTGTGGACGATTCATTAAAACGCTGTCCTTCTGTGAAAAATGTGATCGTCGTAAAACGAGTGGGAAACGAAGTCAACATGGAATCGGGACGCGATCATTGGTATCACGATCTGCTCGAGCAGCCGGTGGCTGAAGGAAAATGCAAAACTGTCGAGATGGACGCGGAAGATCCGTTATTTATCCTGTATACCTCCGGTTCAACCGGCAAACCAAAAGCAATCGTACATACACACGGTGGATATATGGTCGGGACATATTCCACCTTGAAATATGCTTTTGATGTACGCGACGATGACCGCTGGTGGTGCACCGCAGACCCCGGCTGGATCACTGGTCACTCATATATTGTGTATGGTCCGATGCTCAACGGGGTCACATCATTTCTATTCGAAGGCGGCCCGTCATTTCCGGAACCGGATCGATGGTGGAAGTGCGTCGAACGATATGGGATCACGATCTTCTATACCGCGCCTACCGCCATTCGCGGCTTAATGCGCTTCGGGGAAACCTGGCCGAACAAACACGATCTCTCTTCCCTGCGCCTGCTCGGCACTGTTGGGGAACCGATCAACCCTGAAGCCTGGAAGTGGTATTACCGCGTCGTCGGCAAGGAAAAATGTCCGATCATCGATACCTGGTGGCAGACCGAGACCGGCGCATTCATGATTACTCCAACACCGGTTGTGCCACTCAAACCAGGCTCCGGCACGCGTCCATTCTTTGGACAGGAAGCCGAGATCGTTGATGAACAAGGAAAGCCGGTAGCAGACGATACAGAAGGTTATCTTGTTCTCAAAAATCCATGGCCATCCATGCTGCGCACTATTTATGGTGACGATAACCGCTATGTGAGTCAATATTGGAGCAAATATCCCGGGAAATATACCACCGGCGATTCGGCCAAGCGTGATCAGGATGGCTATTTCTGGATCATTGGCCGCGTGGACGACGTGATCAAAGTCTCCGGCCATCGTTTGGGAACTGCAGAAGTGGAGTCTGCTCTCGTAAGCCACCCAGCTGTTGCAGAAGCTGCAGCAATCGGATTACCACATGAAGTAAAAGGACAAGGCATTCACACTTTTGTTATGCTGCGCGCCGGCTTTTCTCCTTCACCAGAATTGGCAGAGGAGTTGCGCCAACATGTGGCCAAGCATATCGGCCCGATTGCGCGGCCGGAAGAAGTTAAATTTGTGGATAAGCTTCCCAAAACGCGCTCCGGCAAGATCATGCGTCGAGTCTTGAAAGCGCGCGCCCAGGGATTGCCTGAAGGCGATATCAGCACTTTAGAAGAATAAGCGCTCATCATAAAAAACTTCCGGGATTTGCAAATCCCGGAAGTTTTTTATTTAAGACTGCATATGTATAACATAACAAAACAGAAAGGCGAGGCATACAAGCATGCCTCTTTTTGTTGTATAATCCATCCTGATGGCAGCAAAAACATATCGCGAAACAATTATTGCATGGCAAAAGGAACGCGACGAAACGATTCGTCGTGAAAATGGCTGGCTTTCGCTTTCGGGCCTTTTCTGGCTTAAGTTGGGAAAAAATCAATTTGGCTCAGATGCAAAATCTGAGATTCAACTTCCACAAAGAGCACCTGCAGCTGCAGGTTACTTTGAATATAACGGCAAATCTGTCACCTTACGAACAAGCGCTTCACAAAAGGTAAAGGTGAACGATCAACTGACAGACTTTGCGATCCTGCAACCAGATATCTCTGAAAATCCAAGTTACATCACTTTACAAAATATGCGACTCGTTGTCATCCAACGCGGCAACAAACTCGGTGTACGCATGTGGGATAACCAGCGTGAGGAACGACGTACTTTCCCCGCCCGAACCTGGTATGAGATCGACGAAAAATTTCGCATCCCAACTACATATACAGCTTACGACAACCCCAAGATGGCATTCTTTCCGGATCTAACAGGTGAAAAATCTGAATTTCCAGTGGAAGGATATCTTGCTTTCGAATTCAATGGAAATCATTACCAACTGGATATCAACAAGGAAGACGACGGCACACTTTTTATCCGCTTTTGGGACCCCACCAGCAAGGACCAGACTTATCCCACGGGCCGGTACTTAATCGCAGACGAAGAACCGGATGGCAAAATATTCATAGATTTCAACAAAGCCTATTGTCCACCCTGCGCCTTCACTGATTTTGCGACTTGTGTTTTTGCTCCGGAACAAAACCATCTGGATTTCAGGGTAACTGCAGGCGAGACGTATCAACACGAAAAATAATAAACCGCCGCTCTTTCGAGCGGCGGTTTATTATTTATTTCTGAAAAAGTCTTATTAAGATATCAGGTACCCAAAATTTTCCGTATCCGAAAAGACTTAAAACAAACGATGTGGCCAAAATTAAAACACCAAACCAGATTAAGATGCGATCCTTTAGATCGCGATTAAGAACATCAATCCATGTACGTGGGCCAATCCCAAATGCGCGTAAGTCCATTGCATCAATGATATCTTCGCTACCGATAATTGCGTGAATCGTAACGGGTACAATAATTGGTCCAAGTTTGCGGACTTGCTGAATGAGTCCGCCACTAATTCTCTCGAGTTCATAGCCGCGTGCGCGTTGCGCATCCACTGTCAATTGAAAATCCCGGCCAAAGGTCGGGATAAAACGCATGGTCAAATCCATGGCATAGGCAAATTTATCAGAGAGGCCAAGCCCTTTAAAAGTAATCCCATACAAGGCTGGATTCAGTGAGTACGGGATTAAAATCGTCATAATAGCAATACTTCCCACGCGAACAAACTGACTTACTGCATAAAAAGCACGTTCAACAGTAATCTTCAATACAGGTGTCCAGCCAAAAATGGAGAATGAAGTTTTGAATTCGCGAATGAGGTGTTCCTGCTTATATAATTCTGCCCCGCCTCTACCAGTTAGAAAAGTAAAGAAGGAAAAGAAGAAAACGAAGCCAATAATAAATAAGAATGCGCGGCGGATTTCCCTCCACTTAACGCCAGAAGTAAACAATACAATTAGCGTTAAAATAAAAAATGGGAGCAAAAAACGCACATCCCAAAACGCCAGAGTTGAGAAGAGAAAACAAGCGTAAAAGATCAACCAAGCGCGTGGATCAAACCACTGAATGATGGATCTACGTTTTCGATATTTCCATGCAACTAACATATATAAATCCGCTTGTCGGGAGCTTTAGGCTCCCGACAAGAAATAAGGTTTATCGTCCAGACTGTCTTTGAACAGCCGCATAAGCCACGACGAGTAATGGCACAAGAATAGCCGCAAAAATCAGGTTTGGTCCGGCTGCAGGCAAGAATTCGCCCACAATTGCAGCTGGCAGGCTGAAGCCATCAATCCAAATATCTGAAAGTGATGCAAAGAGCAAACCAATAATATTTCCTAGCATGCCCCACGTAACAGCCGCAGCAATATCCTCGTTTGAAGCAAATCCAAAGCGGACCGCCGCTACCAACACGAAACCAACTACAATTGATATACCAGCGAAGATAGATATCGTCGAATCACCGAAAATATTGTTGGCGGGATCGAAGAATAGCATATTTGGCTGGTTGCGATTCAAGAAAAACAACAGGGCAGTCAGCGCAACTAGGGCACCACTGATGTAAAGAATCGTGTTCATGCTCTGCTTCCGGTCTTTAAAGAGCATTGCCATGCCTGCCACAAGGCCGATCAAACCATTACCAATACTCCACTGCGGAGAAAGGCCAAAACCTGTTAGCGCGTCACCAAACATATTACCGACCGCCCCACTAAAGAAGCCAACTACTGGCCCAAAGGCATAACCGAAGAACATCGGGATTGCAATTGCAGGGCGTAAAGCTACCTGGCTAAGAGAGGGGACTACAAAGACGGTGCCATTGAAAAGCCAGGAAAATACCGCATATAGCGCGGCACCAATGGCCATCCATACAACTTGGCGCGTACCTACTTCCCACGCAGCATTCTCTTTTGTAAAATAATACGCCGCAAATGCGATCAACAAGCCAATAATCACAAATACAAAGCGCAATACTACCGTGGCTTGATCAACTGAGAAATTCAAGAGCGCGCCCTCTTTTGCCTCTCCTTTACCAATTACAAACATTACAACAGCAAAGAACACGAGGATAACGCCCAAGAAAATCAAAACATTCGTAAGTTTCTTATCCATTTCTATTCTCCTCTTCAGAATTTAGATATGAGCCAACGCTTCAGCTCTCATAAACCGGCCAGTCGTGCTGAGTCTCTTTAGATTGAGAGCCAGCAACGAGGTCGGAACGAGGCGGTTGGCTTTGAGTCGGTCGAAGTCGCGTAAAACATCCTGCGGTTTTCCGTCAGTGACAAGGCGCCCATCATTCACGATCAACACACGATTAGCGTAGATGACTGCCAGATCAACATCGTGAGTAATGAATAGGATGGCTTCAAACGAAGGCAGTTGCAAAATCGAATCCATGAAGTTCATGTAATTCTGATAATCCTGCCCGGCAGTTGGCTCATCCATCACTAGAATGCGGGATTGCATCGCCAGAATTGCCGCAATACTTACGCGCTTCTGCTGGCCAAACGAGAGAGCCAGCGGTGGGTCTTGCTCTTTATCAGAAAGATTCACAATTTGTAGGGCCTCTTTCACCTCCTGTTCAATTCGTTCTTTCGAATGTTTCATATTTGTTGGTCCAAACGCCAGCTCTTCTCGCACTGTTGGCGCAAACAACATATGGCTTGGGCTTTGAAACACATAACCTAACGTACTTGCAATTTGCGCGACACTCGCTTCTTTTGTGTCCAGCCCATTCACTAGCACGCGTCCGGATTTGGGCTTCAACAAACCGATTGCGTGTTTGACAAACGTAGTCTTGCCTGCTCCATTTGGACCCAATACTGCGATTACATCGCCTCGTTTGACTTCAAGGTTGATACCATGCAAGACCTCCCGTTCGGAATCATATCCAAAGCCAACATTCTCAAACTTGACAAGCGCCTCGTTCTCCACGGCCCGGCCAGTTACACTGGGAAGAATCTTTATCCCGGCTGGAGGCGGATCCAGCTTCGCGCGCTCGACGATATCTTCGGCGGAAAGCTTTACTTCGCGATAGTTCACCACACTTGATAACCCCGATAGATTTCCAAGGTAACGGATTTCGCTTTCACTCATGAACATCACACGATCGGGTCGGATGCGTAGTACATCCTCCACACGATGCTCCACAAGCAGGACAGTCATTCCTTGATCCGCCAAAAAACGGACAGTGTCCAAAGTATCCTGCGCAGAAGCAGGGTCAAGACTCGCTAACGGCTCGTCAAGCAACAAAATCGAAGGGCGCATGGCAAGTACACCTGCCAAAGCAACCTTTTGCTTCTCACCTCCTGATAGATTGAAAGTCTCTCGCTCGCGTAAATGCGGAATTTTCAAAAACTTTAGGGCCTCATCCACGCGCTTAAAAATTTCTTCGCGTGGCATGCCTAGGTTTTCAAGCCCAAAAGCGACTTCGTTCAAGACCTTTGTACCAAGAATCTGGCGTTCGGGGTCTTGTAATACTGTTCCGATTTTTTGTGAAATTTGTGAAAGTTTCCAACTCTTTGTCTCTTCGCCATAAACAAGGACACGGCCTGTTGCTTCACCCTTATAAGAACGTGGGATAAGCCCATTTATACAACGAACAAGAGTAGTTTTACCGCATCCACTCGCACCTGCAATCAAGAGAATCTCACCAGGCCTGGTGTCAAAAGAAATATCATGAATAGAAACGTCCTTACGATCACGGTAACGAAATGATAGATTCTCAATAACCAGAGGTGAATTTGACATAATGCTATTATTTTACTCTGATATGGATGTCGAAGCTAGTTGTCCATCTTAAGTATTCGATTTTGAATTTTAAATGAGGGTTTAAATAAAAAATGTCCTACCAAAATTGAACAGGACATGAAGAAAACAAAGATTACCAAATTCAAGATCAATCCGGGATCACCTGCCGGAAAATTACTGAAAATTCGGTGCCTTTCCCCGGCTTGGATTTCACATCAATTTCCCCTTTCAATGCATTTGTCACCAGGTTATGGGCAATTGCGAGGCCAAGTCCACTTCCGCCCACAGCACGGCCTGTTGTAAAGAAAGGTTCGAAGATGCGCGGCATGTTTTCCTGAGAAATACCCCTGCCATGGTCGCGAACAATGATGCGATAACGATCGTCCTCAATTAAATCCAGAT
>Ga0209131_1003037_pt1 | contig 11256 bp, 13 predicted proteins | sample GraSoi_2013_40cm_FD_185826 | JGI IMG/M metagenome (GOLD analysis project Ga0209131, IMG submission 185826) | Grasslands soil microbial communities from the Angelo Coastal Reserve, California, USA - Sample 9_17_2013_40cm (SPAdes) (version 2) | ecosystem: Environmental > Terrestrial > Soil >...
CGTCCTGAAACCCCTCCACCATGGGTCAGAAATGACCATCGTGTTTTCGTAGCGGACCCGCAGAATGTAAACGGAGGATACACCGTCTCGCGAGACGTTTACTACTCCACTCAAAACAGAGCCTCATCGTGACGCATGCCGGCTCAGTTGAATGGTATAGACCGGGTGAGTCTACCTTGTTTAGCCAAAACGACAATTCTTCTCACTAGTTCGGAGACAGGGACTTAGATCTCTTAAATATTTTTCGTTCCGGCTTCAATACAGCAGTTCTTCTATAAGCATACTAATGCATGTTAGAGCACTACGAGGAGCGAAGGCTCAGTTTGCGATAGCAGACTGAGCCGGGATGATCCTTAAACTGGACGTCTGTATAGGAGGCGAAGCCAGTCAAAGCATGGACACGGTACTAGAAGTCACCGGTACGGGATGGAAAAGATAGAAGCCATACAATTACCAAGCAGTTCGGGCCGAGTCGGAACACAGCGCACACGGCATCCTACCACATACACCTATAAATATGTGCCATTTAATGGTAAGATGTGTTGATGCAAATATTCCGCGACCAAATCGTTCAAAAAATAATGCCAAATCGTTCAACTGTCCCTATCATCCTACCATCTGTCAACCTCGTATGATCGCCACGTAATCTGTGAAGTGTGAACGACCAACAATGCGGCAAAGGAAATATATAGAACATCCCGGAGCAGTGCTTATCCTGGGACAACTTTTATTGGTACAAGGCTCTCACTATTGCTGATTATGGGTACAATTCAATTCCATACACTCAGTACGTTTAATTTCTCACCCGAGATGGCTCTCGTTCGGCGATGGAACTCTGAGAGTGCTCACTCCTAGCGATCTCGGGGACTCCCAACTCGATTTAGAGCTCCGATATGGTACCGAAATAGCCGTCTTCGACAACCTGTAGCACTTGTACTATCAGCAACGATCGCCTTCTGCGGAATTCTTGTCACCTAAGGACGTCTGGTATCTGCGACAATCTGGAGCCTTAAGTTGGTCAGCACCAGCCTTCCCTCCCTACAGTGAAGCGACTAGGCTGCACGACATGGGCCACTTATAGATACACTCTCTCAACAATCATGCTGGCGGCGCCGCCATAGTAGTGGTATCATGCACGAGCTCCAACAGTCACAATGCAATTCTGACGAGAGTAGTTTACGATCCAAATCATTTACAGTCCTGCAATAAACAACGGTACTATACATACACATGGAGAATCGTGGCATTCCGTTCGTGGTTGAAGGTTTGGTGCAAAATATAGAATAGGTGCACTTCTCATCGTGTTCCCAATGATTAGACCTATAGTACTATATAGTACTATCAAAAGCCTCGGCAGTACGGCCGGGCCCAAAGTGAGGGAGCTGCAAAATCTAGAAACGGGTCTCATCTTTTGCTGAAAGGACCATCCCTAATGACAGGGCAGACATCACACCCATAACAACATCATTGCTTCAAGATACGCGGCGCGCTCACTCCATTATCCTGAAGAAGTGCCCGTGAGGGATATCGACGTAGAAGACATCTCCGGTGAGAATAATGACCCCGCTTGAGACGGTTTTGTGTATGGTGGTGGTGCGGTCGATTCAGGTGGTGGTGGGAATACAGCCCGTCTTGCTTGCTTTCGATCGACCGTCAAGGAATGTGGCACGATGAAGGGCAGAGCCCCCCCCCCGTTGGGCTGTATCCTGGGTGAGATCCCTAGACATCCTACTCCGTATTTCACGTCGATACCAGACGGGGAATGGGATGGCGCAAGCTGCCACCATGGAAGCCCAATGGCCAGTGGGAGGACGTGTGACCCGGTATTTGATGATGACTGGCTATCCGGTGTAGGGACCAGTGCTTGGTTTGAGATTGTCGATGGATCGGACGTGAAAGTGAAGCCTGGAGTCTGAAGGGGCCGACAGGACCTCGCTTCGCAAAATTCTAGTTGATGAACACAAAACCGTATGAGTATCATTAGACCGTGGAATGATTCACAGGACTACGCACACCGAAAGTAATCAAGAGAGACATACGTCCCATCGGTGTCGTTGTGCATCAGGGTGAAGGTATGTTGACCAGGGGAAAGACTTTTCTTTGACCAGAGCATTGGCCGCGTGATTTGGCCAGCAGAATTCCTGCCGGTTTAACGTTTGGGCGGAGTCGTCGATCGAGACTGTGTAGTACCCATGCGGGATACCCAGGTCACTATAATACCTATGATAGAGGATGAGAATAACGCATTTATTTATCGTATGGATGGCTAACTCACCAAATTGTCATGCATTCGAAAGTTTACGTCAGTGATGCCCCGTATTTTCTCGTATGTCGCAAGTTGTGGAATAAGATCTTGCGTTGGACGAAGCAACTCAGGTAGGGTCATCAGGGAATCGAATGTTGGTATCCGCACTGTTAACGACTATGGCCTCCTTAGGGACATTTGTCGCGTTCGTGCCTGCCCAATGGGGTCGAAGCCAATACCAGCCGTATTCTTGATCCTAAGAGAGGCATATGCAATTAATTTCTTGTGGAGGAATTGGAGAAGGCGTGGCTTACTCGAAATAATCGATCCAGATGTTCGCAATACCTTGACCAGCCGCGGTGGTGGTCCAGCCGAAAACTTGATGATCACCATCTCCAAGCCCCGCTTCATTCCATAAACGAGTGGAATTGTTGCCGGGATCTTTGGAGTTCAAATCCACTGATGTTGTCTTCCTGTCGAATACCAGATTCAGGATTCCTCCGCCAGGCTTTTACGCCAGTACAAAGATATTTCAGCGCCTATTCCTTTGTTAGATTATTTGGGAATATCCACAGCGAGATCAGAAAAGTGGATGGGATAACCACTTACTCAACCCGGAAAAGCAAAAAAAAACTGACTATCACGACTAGAAGCCTGATGGTATGTTCCATCCGGGTTCCATACCTCTCCGGAGTTATTCACTGCTGTCCAGGCGCTTTCCGGATGGTAGTCTATCTGGGGGTCCGTATCTTCGAGGCGGAGGATTTGTGCCATCCTTATGGGTAATGAAAACCTTTAGAGCGACTTGAGACGAAGGACGTGGGTTCAAGATTGAGGAAAGTGGTTGTGATGCTACCGTGCTATACGCGCTCCCTGCACGTCGGTCCGTGCGCAACGGACAGGACTTCCTCTGAAATTGTATCTGGGTCCCCGAACACGGCGATAGAGACGCGATGGAGATGAAACTGGTGATGATTTTGTCGGCGAACATCAGGACAGATGTCCTGATCTGTCTAGCCCGTCGGCGCTGCTGTCACTATTTCTTGGGCAGTCGGGCAGTCAGTTATGGGAAACGGAAAGGCAGTCATGGACATGGGAAAGGCCAAGACATTGACACAAACATCGGCAAACATCGGCAAACAAACATTAGGCTTACACCCAACGAAAAGGGCCTGCAGAAGACACAGAACGGCCTGGCATAAGCGGGTTTCAGAGGGTAGTCACAATACGCGAACACGGTCGAACGCGGTCGGCTTTCGTCTTGGCTTGGCTACACGCCTTTCACAGAACGCAAAAGTGAGGACACGTCATACAGTCTCCAATGGGCCACCAGAAGGCGTCCACGACCCATTTCCTGGGCCCAGGATGTATGCGTGCTCCTTCACGGTCTAGATAGCGAACCAAGGACAAGGTTACAAGTGCGAGTGGAACGACCGTCAAGCCGACCGCTAGCGAGACGTGCTACCTCTGCATTACCTCGCCGGTAAGTGGAGAAATCATCAACTCCAAAAGCGGTGTTAGCGAACTTAGCATAGATATACCAGCTGTGGTCGAACTCTGTCCGTAGTACTCAATATAATTGCAGTACGCTTATTGGGATGCGTTACTATATGCCATGTATGACCTGGTAGCGTTCACGGTGGCCCTTCTTTCGCACATTTCTGGACGGACCCAGATGAGACCGACTCTCCAGACGAATCCTCAACTCTGGAGGCCCCGAGATTTTAATTCAACACGCAAATTGTGTGAAGGCCGGGGAGCTACCCCCTCAAAGCTCCACGTGTCCCGTTCCTCTGTTGCAAATCCATATACACCAAAGATTGGTATTCCCCACCTTCAAAATCATAAGTACAAAAAATAGGCGTCCAACGAAGGTCATACTGCTCAACAGCATATCCGAATCGCTCGATCCGTCGAGTCGCAGCTTGACGGTTCTGTCTTACTATGGGTCTGTTAGTTGTTTCCCACTCGCCATCGTTAGTGGTGCGCCGGTCGGTGCGTGATTGTCTTTCCACTGTACTTCTCTCTCCACATTTTCTATAAACAACCTCAGCGTATACGCCCGATTTGGGACGTCTTGCAGTGCGATTTCTGTATGTTAGCCAAAATGAGCGAGATGGATGTAAATTGGGGTGAAGCGCCGCACGTTCTAGATACAAGCTTGGATTCTTCATCAGTGAGAATGTACGCGGCGTTATCTAGCCGTCGAGGGTGCTCACAGGTTCTCTTTCTTGGGATCTTGAGTCCCCATATTCATTTGATCACTTTGAGGTTGCGACGTGGGGAGGGTGGACGTGCTTGGTGGCTGTCCGATATGCTTCCGGCGCGGTGGTTGCTCTCCGCCTGCATCGTCTGCAATGAGATGGAACTATGAATGAGTTGAATATAATTCTTATATTCCTTGTGTACCTTCTCTCAGCGCTGGATGGCGGGTTTTGCTTGGGATCTGTTAGAGCCGGTTCTAGTCTGGGAGTCGGGGGTGGTTCTGAGGCTGGCGTATAACTGTACTCGTCGTAGTTTCAATATACCGTCCGATGGAAGGATGAATAAATGAGGAGTTCGAATCGGAAGGCGACGTACTAGAGTGAGAAGGAAGACCGGTACTCAAATTGATCTCCAAACTAGAGAACTAGCTACGAGATACACGGGCATTAAATAATAGAAATGGGGTGTGAAATGGTATGAAGCGAAATTAAGGGGTTGAGTCTCCAATAATCCGATACGCGCCGCAGCGCTCGTCGGGTAACTCGCAATATCCTCCTAGCGCGCCGCGTACGGTCCCGTCGAGTAGGAGCCTGATCGAGGAAGGGGTTTGATCCTGGCCGTCGAGCCGCGAAGATGAGAGGGCACAACGGCCGGCTGTGGTTAAACCAACGAAAAGGGTCAGCTCTTCATTGAACTGTCCGGAACGTGGATGGTGCGTGACAAAGCGATCGTGTGATGGAGACACCAACGGGGCTAATATGGCCATGTTGAAGTGCACAGTCTTTGATGGGAATACACCGCAGAGTTACTCAGGGTGAGGTTGATCATCGGGGTTTATACTAGGGCAGGTTGACCCTCCGAAAATGGCCTGGCTACTGGAGGCGTTTTGTTGCACGTCAGGGTGTTTCAGTACGCCCATATGAGGCTTGGGTGAGAGTACCCGAAGAGTCTGTTGCATGTACACAAGGTCTTGTTATGCGAATGTTACTGTCATTAAAAGCATTATTGGGGCTGTTGGCTGTTGGCAGTCAGGTTTTTTTCCCTTGTTGTGGGTCAGTTGACCGGCTACACCGAGCATTCAGCGTGGCAGCCTGCCTGTGGTGAGTTGGATGGACGCCAAATCCAGATAACGACAAAACAGGAAGGCGATGTGTGGTACCGAAACAGCGCGGAGGTACCAGCCCGGACCTGAGCCGAACAATGAATTTCGCATCCCATGGCTGCAGTGGGACCAACAACTGTGTTGAATCAGAAGCGGCCACGTTAAGAGACTCGGGGACATGGACTGGTTAACAACTGACAATCACAGCCAGCGACCGATTGCGACCGATTGGCAAACACGTCTAAGGAAAGTGGCACTTCATACTTAGCTAAATAAGCCCATGGATCACATATGATGGCTTGGAAAAAGCAAAATATGAGTTGTTCCAGCACGCTCGGGAGTGCCGTTTCCTCTGCCTTGCGTGAGACCTTTCGTTCTCCACAAGACACAAGGATCTACCCAGGTCGTATCACCTACTCCCACGCTGTTCGTCCTAGGCCTTGTCTGAATATACGTGATGAGTTATCGGTGCAATGTGGCGGTAAATTCGGCTAGATGTGCAACTATACATTTGGTGGAGACCTCTTGCATTATTAAGCTGTGGCCATGCTCCCCGTCCTCATGTGGCTCTCGTAACTTGGAGGCAGTTCCAACTCAGTTGTAATAGGCGAGGTAAAAGTGGCAGTCACAGATACACCAGATGGTAGAGTTGATCCACCAGGGGGCGAGAGAGTGCGTTGAGGAGTGTGTTTGCTCTCTCGCGTCCAGCGCGATCGCTGAGGATTGTGCTTGCTCTCTCGCGGCCAGCGCGATCGCCGATGGGCTTGTGTTGGAGGGAATGGGTCTACATGGGTGGTTTCTTCGTTGGAGGGGTCGACTGCCCTTCTTCTCCTCCGGCGGAATAGCCAGAAAGTACCAAGGACAACGCCGAGAAGCGCGAGGAAACCGCAGGTCAATCCGACTGCTAGCGGCACCATGTTCGATTTCGGAGCGGTCACATCCGTGCTGGTTAAGGTTGAGGTACTCGAAGGTAGAGCTGATGCGTCTCCTTCACGGAGGATGCTGTGCGCCCAAAGGGGGGAAACGATGGATGAAAGAGTGTCAGATACTGCAAATTTACTGCTTCACTCCATTGATGACGAACCGAAAGAAATCCAGATCGATATATGCGCCGTCGACGTCGTCCTGCTTGAGGGTGAAAGTGTGTCTACCAGGGATAAGGTCCGTTTTGGACCAAAGCATTTGTTGAGCAAGTTGTCCTTCGTTCTTCTTCCCATTCAGTCGTTGTGGTGTTGAACCGTCAATCGAGATGGTGAAGAAACCATGGGGTATGTCGACAGCGCTATAATACCTAGGAAATAAGTTACTCAGCACATTATAGGTTATTAGATACGCAATAATACCATATTGCGACCCCATTAAAGGAGTAACTCAATGATGCACCAGCGGTGTTTGTGTTTGACAAACTCCGTCTGTAAAACTGAACATTATCGGGATTGCCCCACTGAGAGGGATTAGAGTACACAATATCCGAGCTGGTATTGTCCACAATAATTGCCTCTTTGGGTACATTTGTCGCGTTTGGTCCTGCCCAGAGAAGGTCGAAGCCCTGTCCTAATTGATTCCCAACCCTGGAAGGAGTAAGACTGTCGGAACAAGTTCCCTGTGACGAAGTGTAGTAAGGGGATGACATACTCGAAGTAATCCACCGCGACGGACCCGTTCTGCTGTAGCGAGATAATATACACAAAAAGCTGGTGATCGCCATCTCCCAAGTTATCAGCACTAAAGACGGTCGTTGGCCCATTATTAAAGTTCGTGCCGTTCAACGGGATATTCGAATTGATGCCGTCGAGTCGGAACTGCAAGCTTCCTCCACCTCCACCCAAGCGGCCATAAAACCTGATGCTTGTACCTGGGAGGAAATTACCCATATCAGAGACCGTGAGGGTGAGGAGTAAGTAACGAAGTCCATGAGGTGTGAACTATACCTCGAAACAAAAAAAAGAATTGGGCGGCAGGAGCGGTGGCTAAGGAATAGCTCCCATTTTGAGCCCCTCCAGAGTTGGAGATTACTTTCCAGTTATTATCATACGTAATGCGCTTGTCTGTGTTGTCGAGGCGGAGTATTTGGGCCATTGTAGCCACTCAGGAAGGAGGTGAGGGGAAGGACGGAAGTGGTCGTATGGCGGACATCAACAAGGTTAATATAGTTCTTCTACGGTGCACAGTCTTTGAGTGGTGGGGCAGTGGGTGTTTAAACAGAGACGGCGGGAAAGGATAACCGGAATAATGCAAAATCTGCACAGCCCGCGCCGACATTTGACGACCCCATGATGGAGTAATTCACCCGGCCCAGTGTTTGCGAGTATACGGTCTCTTCCATTTCCGACGATTGGACTCAGCTTGCTCCCCCAAACTGAGCCGTCATTCTTTACACGATGGGGTACGTCTGGACTCCCCTGGAGGATCTTGTGTTGCAGCAAACACTATGTCTTCTCGACGCCGAAAGCGCAGCTCAGTTCTCACAAGGTCGTTGGGTGATCATATGTGGAAGTACGTGCAAATTGGGATGCGCTTGGAGGCAAGTATGGTTTTGCTGAGGTGGCGACAACACAACAAAGCGCTCAACCATCATCATTGAAACGCCATATTGAAACGCCACTAGGTGACTGTAACCGTTCCCAGAGGGGGCCAATATCGCGCATACGCGCCAACAGACGGAGCTAGGGCGGTAACTTTCAAGAGAATGTGAATCAGTACTTCAGGGCTTTGTATTTAGACCTCGAATGAACTCAACGCTTCCCCTTCCCAGCACCGTTTAGCCACGACACGTATCGAGATACTTCGCGGCGTCACTGAAGACGAAGGCCAAAATTGATATTTCAATCAATATCGGTATAGCTGTAACCTACACCGAGTAGGGAGCAGTTTCGTGGACACAAATGTGGAGTGGGACTGCACGAGGATGGCTGTGTAACAGTGTTAGGGCGCTTACTCATTCTAAGTGACCCACGCGCGAAGTCATCACTAATATGTCGTGGCAGGCTCCGAATCTCGCCCTTGTTAGTGCCCAAGGGGCATATATATAGCTCGCTGGTGGCCGTTCGGTCCCTCCTCACGGCCTTGGACTCTCTTTTCACGTATAGGTGAGCGGTAGGCTGGCCGATGTGACGGTCCAAGCTGATTCCTATTATCAAGAGCATTGTCGCCCGAGCTATGGCACCTCGTCAACTGCCGCCGCCTCGTCATTTGAATGCACGTTTGCATGTCTTGGCAGGCGTCCTTCCACAACCACACTCGATTCTTGCCCTTTCGTTCCCTCTCCGCTGTTTTGCTTATTGTGATTACCTGCTAGGTGAGTACAGCCTTCCCATACATTGCTCACTGTCTCTCATCGACGATTCTAATGCAATCCACTTCTCCTTGTTCCAGCACTCGTCCTCTACTCACCATCTCCCCCCTACGGGCTTCCTTCGTCCCCCGTATGATGATAGGTTGTCTTCCTGAGGGGACCTATCATCATCCTACTGAGGCAGAAGAGGAGCCCCTCTCCGCATTGACCGTGACTACCGGCGGCATGACGCGCGAAGCTGCCGGTCGGCACGGGTAGTGCGGAGCGACACCGGACCTCAAGATGCGTTTACACCTGGCCGAACCACCACTGCTATGCGACCTCTCCTCAATTCGCTTTATCAGCAAAATTGATTATCCTGCTGGATACATTTATTCCTTGTATATAAATACATTTATGATCCATTTCTATACCCTGTTGGCCACCACATGCCCGCTTTTCACATGCTCTAGACCTGGCAGTTTGCTTGAATGGTTTCGCTTCTACTCCACCGGCTATGCTATCGTGTTATAGCATGTTGTGAGTCTGACGCTGAGCGACAGCGAGTCGAGGGGCCATATGATGATTGTGGTTCGAATAGGAATATTCGATAGAAGTCCAATTCGCGTAGTGACCGTACATACCACGAGCAGAAGGATAAGATATCGGGTTGTAAGTCGCGTATGAACGCACCTGGAGCAATTTGAGATGAGTAAGAGCATGAGAGCGATGAAGTAAATGGCCATCCGTTGATAGGTAAGCCGCGAGAACGACTGGGCTATGCCATCCGTTGGGGTAAACAAGCCGCGCTCGACGAATCGACCCCTCCCAAGACCGGGGATCGAACAGCGTGTTGTTCAGTGGACAGGTGACGTAGAAAGGAGAGCCAGTCTTGTATTTATATTCGCGCGATCAGGTAGGAAGACTCTTCGCGGTTCTTCCTACCTCTTCGTGTGATAGCCCCTCGACATGTTATAAACCGACGTTCCCCCTGCGGCCTGCGCATTCGATCGTGTCCTCATCACCTTCGTTACTTCGTCCCCCGCTACCCGTATGTCCGACACGGACTCGGGTCAATACCGTAACGTTCCGATCCTCTCTCGCTCCAACTTCCCCAGGTGGCAGATCCTAGTAATCTCCTTCTTGACCGGGTGGCGGATCGAACGTCGTCTCGATGTCTCAGCTTTCGCGATAGGCTCTTCTACTTCCACTGTATTCGTGAGCTACGAAGACTCCATTAAATACAATATGAGCGGGGAAAACAAATCATGTCCGTGACAGAGCAACATAGTTAACAATTTATCCTAAATTACTACGCGGAGGGTATGTCATATCGCCTCCAATCAATCAAGTTGTACTCGGCAATCCGGGTAATCCGGGCGTGGGTGATGAATGGTTTTACCTAAAACCTCGATTCCTGACACGATGCCAATTCCGCTCGCCTGGGACAGGACGCTGCTGACTCTAACGTCGCCGCTAATCAGGCTCCTTCTAGTGGTCAAGCTCAGTGACACGACTTCTCCACAAGTGCAAATCGAGCCCCTGCAGCCCCAAATCGTGTATTGGTATTCAATTTAATCTCCACTACAAGCTCTTTGCCGGATTAAGCAGGAAAAATGCCTTCATGGGAGGTACCCGTAATGGCTGTCTCCTTTTGGTGCTTCCTTAAATCACCACTTCTCCAATAGATTTGATTGCTGGTGATGTGGCGTCAGAGATACTGACTTCAAACGCTAACTATTCCGACTCACCAACCACAAGTGCAGCGATATCCCATATCAAAGTGGCTCTTTGTAATGTGGTGGAGTGCCTCTTCTGGGTCCTTGAAATCCAACTTATTGTCTTCTGGGCATAGTCGACAGCTGAATACCTCCCGCTCCCTAATGAGCAGCCCCCGATACTTCTGAGTTCCTGCCGGGACCTGGAACTGTGCGATCTCTTGTGCGGACATAGGGGCCCTCAGCCCTTCCAGATCAATCGTCCCACTTGGGAAGACTTCGTTGCACAGAAACTCGATAGCCGCTGGTTCGGCTTCACTTTCACGGAGCCTCTGGGCAATGCTACTGACAGCGGCGTCGTGCGGAGTGTCTGGAATTATCCGAGGGCTGCGCTTCTTTCGACTTCTCCTAGACTTTAGCAATTGATTCATCCTCTCGACTGGCGTTTCTTTCGAAGTCGAAGGTCCTAGAGAGAAGGGTGACGTAGTAACCCCTACTGGCCAGTGATCGTCGAGGTCTTGGTCATCGTGGGGTTCGTCTTGATCTGAACTGGGTCCACTGTCACCGGAGTCATTCTCACCGTGGCACGCATCCTCCAGCAAATCAAACTGTGCTCCAAGCGCAACTTGTTCGTCCACGTCATCCTGAGCCATGGGAGGACCATATTTCAAGTCTTCCGCGATACCTGCTTCGACCTCGCTCGCAGAGTCGG
>Ga0209131_1003038_pt1 | contig 11253 bp, 16 predicted proteins | sample GraSoi_2013_40cm_FD_185826 | JGI IMG/M metagenome (GOLD analysis project Ga0209131, IMG submission 185826) | Grasslands soil microbial communities from the Angelo Coastal Reserve, California, USA - Sample 9_17_2013_40cm (SPAdes) (version 2) | ecosystem: Environmental > Terrestrial > Soil >...
CCCGCCGCAACCACGCCGGGCGGTACGCCGAAGCCGACATAGACCTCGGCGCCCGTCGCCGCGGCAATCGCCTCGGAGCTGCCCGCCCCACCGTCCCCCGCGGAAACGGCGCTGGCGCGCACGTCGATCACATCCCAATCACCCGGCAGCGCCTCCCGAATGGCCGTCACGCTCAGCGCCGTGACGCGCCAGGCGGCGTGGGTCGCCGCCAGGTCGACGACGAGACGCCGGTTCACTCTCCGGTCGAGACGGTGCGGACGGCGGGATGGTGCAGCAGCGCGATCATACACTGATCGTGCAGCCGCTTGGGGCCGCTCAGATCGAAATCGACGACGAGGTCCACGTTCTCTCGCCGGCTCTCGTGTCGCACGATCGTCAGGCCGGTGCGGCGGATGACCGTCTCGAGCTCCTCCAGCGGCTCCGCGTCCGGGCGCGCGTGCACCGTGATGTGGCTCTTGGTCGAGTGACGCTCGACGACGATCTCGATGCGGCCCAGGCCCTGGAGCACGACGAGCACGACGAGCGTCGCCAGGAGCGCTTCCGCGTAGTGCCCGGCGCCGAGCGCCACCCCTATCGCCGCCACGACCCAGATCGTGGCCGCGCTCGTCAACCCGACGACCGCACCTCGTGCATGCAGGATCGTGCCGGCACCGATGAACCCCACCCCGGTCACGATCTGGCCGGCGACGCGCGTGGCGTCCGTAGCGCCATGCACCATGGAGACAGTTGGGTGTACAGCGCCGAGCCGATGCAGATGAGGATGTTGGTGCGGAGCCCCGCCGGCTTGCCGCCCAGCTCGCGCTCCAGACCGATCGCGCCGCCGAGCAGCGTCGCGAGACCGAGCTGCAACAACAGCTCCAGCTTGAAGACGTCGATGATGGAATCCAGCATCACGGCTCCGCGGGCTTGAGGAATCCCATCCGGTCGCGCACTTCGGCGAGCGTCACGCGGGCGAGCGCGCGCGCCTTCGCCGCGCCGGCCCGCAACCGCTCCACCAGGCCCGCGGGCTCGCGCTTCAGCGCCTCGGCCCGCTCGCGGATGGGTGTGAGCGCCGCTATCATATTGTCCGCCAACACGCGTTTGCAGTCGAGGCAGCCCCAGCCCGCCGTGCGACATTTGTGCGCGACCTCGGCTTGCGTCGCCGCGGGCGAGAAGCCCTGGTGGATCGTGAAAATGTTGCAGATGTCGGGGTTGCCGGGATCCTTGCGGGTCTTGCGGGCCGGATCGGTGGCGGCGGGCCGCAGTTTCTCCCAGATGGTCTCGGCCGAGTCGAAAAGCCCGATCGTATTGCCCAGGCTCTTCGACATCTTGGCCTGACCGTCGAGCCCGAGCACGCGCTTCGTCTTGGTGAGCAGCGGCTGCGGCTCGGGAAAGAAGCCCGCGCCGAACCGCGTGTTCCAGCGGCGGGCGATTTCCCGCATCAGCTCGAGGTGCTGCACCTGATCCTCGCCCACCGGGACGAGGCGGGCTTTGTAGAGCAGGACGTCGGCGGCCTGCAACACGGGATAGTTGAGCAGTCCCGCCGGGATGCTCTCTTGGCGTTGGGACTTGTCCTTGAACTGGGTCTGGCGCTCGAGCTCGCCCAGCGGCGTGACGATCGTGAGCAGCCAGTTCAGCTCGCTGTGCTCGGCCACGTGGGACTGCACGAACACGATGCACTGCTCGGGATCGAGGCCGGACGCGTACAGCCCCACCGCCATGTCGAGCGTCCGCTGGGCGAGCGTCGGCACGTCGTAGCTTTGGGTGATCGCGTGGAGGTCCACGATGGAGAACAGGCACTCGTGCTGGTGCTGCAGCTGCACCCAGTTCTGGACGGCGCCCAGGTAGTTGCCGATATGCAGCTCACCGGAGGGCTGGATGCCGCTGAAGACGCGCGTCATAGGGGTCACAAGGTGCGAAATTACAACGACTTAGTCAAGGTCGCCGAGCGCGCTGCGGCGCGCGCGGCTGCGTACATTCGCACCGCCCGCCGCCCCCCGGCCGAGGACTGGACCGAGAAAGGCCGCCACGATTTCGCGACGGACGTGGATCGGGCCTGCGAAGCGCTCATCGCCGAATCGCTCACGCGCGACGTCCCCGGATCGCACGTCGTGGGCGAGGAGCTGACTCCGGATCTCGTCGCGAGCGGTGACGTCGTCTGGATCGTGGACCCGCTCGATGGGACGACGAACTACTTGCACGACTACCCGCAGTACGCGGTGAGTATCGGGGGCGTGGTGAGTGGAGCGTTGGGTGTGGGCGTCGTACACGATGTCGTGCGTGACCTGGTGTACCGCGCGAGCCTGGGTGGCGGGGCGTGGATCGGTGAACGTCGTCTCGCGGTGTCGACGCTCTCGGAGCCCAAGCGGGCGCTCGTCGGCACGGGGTTTCCGTTCAAGGATGAAGGCTTGCTCGACGTCTATGTGCGACAGTTCAGCGCCGTCATGGCCGCCTCGAGCGGCATCCGCCGAGCCGGCGCCGCGGCGCTCGACCTCGCCGACCTGGCGGCAGGGCGGTTCGACGCCTTCTGGGAGCTGTCGCTCGCGCCGTGGGACATCGCGGCGGGCGTCCTGTTGGTGCGTGAGGCCGGGGGCCGCGGAAGACGTACTGGGACACGGGGCGATCGTGGCGGGAAGTCCGGTGATGCACCGTTGGTTGATCGATCTCTTGAGGGCTGCCTGATGCCGTCACCGCTCGTCGAGTGCGTGCCGAACTTCTCGGAAGGTCGCGACCAGGCCACGATCGACGCCCTGCGCGGCGCGATCGTCGCCGTACCCGGCGTCAAGCTGCTCGACGTGCAGTCCGACTCGGCGCATAACCGTTCGGTGTTCACATTCGTGGCGCCGCCGGCGGCGGCGGCCCACGCCGCATTCGCCGCGATGCGTGTCGCCACCGAGCGCATCGATCTGACCACGCACACGGGCGAGCACCCGCGCATGGGTGCGACGGATGTCGTGCCGTTCGTGCCCGTCGCCGCCTTCACGATGGACGACTGCGTCGCGCTCGCGCGGCAGCTGGGCGAGCGCGTCGGCAAGGAGCTCGGCATCCCGGTCTTCTTGTACGCCAAGGCGGCGGCGCGCCCGGAGCGCGAGCGACTGCCCGATATCCGCAAAGGCGAGTTCGAAGGACTCCGCGAGCGAACGCTGGATCCCGATTTCGGTCCCAACCGGGTTCACCCCACCGCCGGCGCCACGGCGATCGGCGCTCGGCCATTTCTCGTGGCGTACAACATTTACCTTGCGACGGCTGACGTTCAAATCGCCAAAGAGATCGCCAAGAAGATCCGCACGTCGAGCGGCGGACTCCCCGCCGTGCAGGCGAGCGGGTTCGAGGTCGGCGGCCTCGCGCAGGTGTCGATGAACCTGCTCGACATCGACGTAACGCCGCCCGCCGCCGTGTTCGCAGCCGTGAAGGCGGCGGCGAGCGAGCGTGGGGTGGGTGTGAAGAAGAGCGAGATCGTGGGGTTGGTCCCGGAACGAGCCATCCTGGGCGCGGGACTGCTGCTGCCGGACGCCGCCGATCACGTGCTCGAGTCGAAGGTTCGTGAGGCGCAGGGTCCCACCTTGGACGGCTGGATCGACGAGCTGGCGGGCGCATCGCCCGTGCCGGGCGGGGGCAGCGCCGCCGCGCTCGCCGGCACACTCGCCGCCGCCCTGGTGGCGATGGTCGCTCGACTCACGATCGGTCGCAAAGCCTACGCCGGCGTCGAAGGGCGCGCGAAGGAGATCCTCGCCGAAGCTGAACGGCTGCGCGGCGAGCTGCGGCGCCTGGTGGACGAGGACGCCCATGCCTACGCGGGCGTGAGCGAGGGCTACAAGATCCCCAAGGACAATCCCAGCCGCGCCAAGGCGATCGACCAGGCGCTGCTGGGAGCCGCTCGCGTGCCGCTGACCGTGGCCGGCGTCAGCGCCACCGTGCGGAAGCTCGCGCGGGAAATGGAGCAGATGGGCAACAAGAACGCGCGCTCCGACGCGAAGGTGGCGGAGGGGTTGGCCCGAGCCGCGATTGCGGGAGCGCTGGAGAACGTGCGGGTGAACGTGGAGGCTCTGTCGGATCCGGCGCTGGGGCTGGAGCTGCTCGAGCAGGCGGAGCGAATTACGGTGAAGTGAGCACCCGGGGCGCCGCCCCGTTTTCCCCAATAGCCACGGTATGCTCGAAGTGCGCCGAGAGTGATCCGTCTTGAGTCACGACGGTCCACTTGTCATCGAGCGTCCGGATCTTGGCCTCGCCCACGTTGATCATCGGCTCGATGGCGATCGTCATCCCCGGCACGAGGCGCACCCCGCGTTTCGGCTTCCCGTAGTTCGGTACCTGGGGCTCCTCGTGGAACGCCGCGCCGATGCCGTGGCCCACCAGCTCCCGCACCACGGAGTAGCCCGCCTTCTCCGCCACCTGCTGCACGGCGTGGCCGATGTCCCCGACATGATTCCCCGACCGTGCCTGCGCGACGCCCGCCGCCAACGCCTCACGCGTCAGTTGCAGCAGCCGCGCGGCCTCCGCGGAGACGGCACCCACGGGGAACGTGGCGGCGGAATCGGCGTGCAGGCCCTCGAGCCACGCCCCCACGTCGACGCTCAACAGGTCCCCTTCCTTCAGGATGCGCGTCGGCGAGGGGATGCCGTGCACGATCTCTTGATTGATGGACGTGCAGAGTGTAGCGGGAAAGTCGTACAGACCCTTGAACGAGGGCCGGGCCCCCGGATGGCTGCGGATGAAGTCTTCGGCGAGGCGGTCGAGCGCTGCGGTGGATATCCCGGGGCGGACATGCTGCGCGACCAGCGCAAGCGTTCCGGCGACGATCCGGCCGGCGGCCGCCATCGTCTCGATCTCCCGCGGGGACTTGATGGTGATCATCGTCCGATGATCCGCTTGATCTCCTCCGTGATCTGCTCGACGGTGCCGCCACCCGGCACGCGATGCACGATCCCGCGTTGGCTGTAATGCGCGATGAGGGGGGCGGTGTCGCGACGGTAGACGTCGAGCCTGGTCTTGATGGCCTCGGGCGTGTCGTCGGAGCGGCCCTCCTGGGTCGCGCGTGCCGACATGCGCTGCACCAGCACGTCTTCGTCCACGTCGAGCAGGAGGATATGGTTCAGCCGCTGGCCGCGCTCGGCCAGGGTCCGATCCACCATTTCCGCCTGGGCGGCGGTGCGCGGGAACCCGTCCAGGATCGCGCCGTCCTTCGCCTCGGCCTTCGACAGCTCGCCCTTGATCAAGTCGAGAATCACGGAGTCGGGGACGAGCTGCCCCTTATCGTAGAACTGCTTGGCCTGCTTGCCGAGGGGGGTGCCGTCTTTCATGGCGGCCCGCAGGATGTCGCCTGTCGTGATCTTGGGGAGGCCCAACCGCTCCGCCAGGATCTTTCCCTGGGTTCCCTTGCCGGAGCCCGGCGCCCCCAGGATGAGGATGAACACTAAAGTGCCGGCACGGCTAGCGCCGGAAGCTGACCCGCGACGACCCGCTCCCACCACCGGGGCCCTTCATGAACCCGTCGTACTGGCGCAGGAGCAGGTGCTGCTGCACCTGCTGCACGGTGTCCAAGGCGACGCCCACGACGATGAGCAGGGCGGTGCCGCCGAACCCGAACGGCATGTTCAGGGTGTTGGAGACGACGATCGGCAGCATCGCCACGAACGTCAGGAAGATCGCGCCCGGGAGCGTGATGCGCGACAGGACCTCATCGATGTAGTCGGCCGTCGCCGCCCCGGGCTTCACGCCCGGAATGAACCCGCCCTGTTTCTTCAGGTTCTCCGCCAGGTCCACCGGGTTGAAGATGATGGACGTGTAGAAGTAGGCGAAGAAGATGATCAGCACGGCGTTGGCGACCACGTACCAGATCGACGTCGTGTTGAAATACTGGGCGAAGTCCTTGAGCCACTGGATCCCGCTGAATTGCGCGATCGTGCCTGGGACGATGATCAGCGACTGGGCGAAGATGATCGGCATCACGCCCGCGCTGTTGATGCGCAGCGGAATGAACGTCTTCTGCCCCTCGCGGATCCGTCCTCGTCCCATCACCTTGCGCGGGATCTGGATCGGGATGCGGCGCGCGGCCACCGTTACGGCGACCGTCCCCGCGACCACCAGCACCATGATGCCGAGCACGACGAGCAGGATGGGGAGGCTCAGCGTGCCGGTCCGCAGCGCTTCAATCGTGTTGATCGACTCCGGCAGGATCCGCTTGATGATCGAGAAGAAGATCATCAGACTCATCCCGTTGCCGATGCCGCGCTCGGTGACCTGCTCGCCGAGCCACATGACAAAAATGCCGCCCGTCGTGAGCGTCAGGACCGTCGTCATCCGGAACGCCAAACCGGGGGACGCGACGGCGTTGGGCAGGGACTCGGTGAAGATCGAGAACCCGTACGCCTGGAAGATGCACAGCACGACGGTGAGGTAGCGCGTCCACTGCGTCAGACGCTTCTTGCCCTCCTCGTCGCGCTGCATCTTCTCGATGATGGGGAACACCGGGCCGGCGAGCTGGAACACGATGCTCGCCGAGATGTAGGGCATGATGCCGAGCGCGAAGACCGTGGCGCGCGAGAACGCGCCCCCGGCGAACAGATCGTACAGCTGCAGCAGCGTGCCCTGGCCGCGGTTCGCCACGGCGTCCGCGAGGGCGTCGACGTTGACTCCCGGCGTCGCGATATGGGCGCCGATTCGATAGACGACGAGGCAGAGGAGCGTGAAGAGCAGCTTGTCCTTCAGCTCCGGAACCTTGAACAGATTCGGAATCGGGTTCGTCACTCGATCGTCCCGCCGGCTTGCTCGATCTTCGTCTTGGCGCTCACGGAGACGGCGACCCCCTTCACCAGGAACTTGCGCTGCACGTCGCCCATGCCGAGCAATTTGATCGGCTGGTCGGGCCGGCGCACGAGCCCCGCCCCGAACAGGGTGTCGGGCGTGATCTCGACGCCCTCGGCGAGCAGGCTCAGGTGGCGCACGTTTACGACCTGCGCGTCCTGTTTGAACGGGTTCGTGAAGCCGCGCTTCGGGATGCGGCGGATGAGCGGCATCTGCCCGCCCTCGAAGCCGGGGCGGATCTTCTTGCCGGTGCGCGCCGTCTGGCCCTTGCCACCCCGGCCCGCCGTCTTGCCGATCCCCGACCCGGGCCCGCGTCCCTTCCGGATGCGCCCGCGATGCGAGCCCTTGGGGGGCTTCAGATCGTGCAGCGCCAGCCGCGTGACCGGTGCGTCCTCCTTCTTCCTCGTCCCCTTCGTCCGCTTCGTCCTGGTCTTCGCCGTAGCCATTACTTCGAGCCTTCCTTCGCCGGCGTCACCTCGACGAGGTGGCGCACCTGTTGCAGCATCCCGCGCAGCGCGGGGTGGTCCTGCTTGATCACGACGTCCTGATGGTGCTTGAACCCCAGGGCTTCCAGCGTGCGCTTGAGCCGCCCCGCGTGCCCGCTCCCCGAGCGCACCTGCTTGATCCGCAGCTTACCCTTGCCGACCGGCGGCAGGATCGGATCGCGACCCGACTTCCGCTTGCGGTATTTCCGGGTGGGGGGAAGCCTACCCATGCGTCACCCCCGTGGCCTGGCGCGCGCGATAGTGAATCGCCTCGAGCTCGACGCCCCGCTCTTTCGCGACGCGACGGGCCGTCGTCAACCGCGCCAGCCCATCCATCGTCGCCCGGACCATGTTGTGCGGGTTGGTCGAGCCCAGGCTCTTGGTGAGGATGTCGCGCACGCCGGCGCACTCCAGTACCGCGCGCACGGGGCCCCCGGCGATGACGCCGGTGCCGGTGGCGGCGGGCTTCAAGAGCACGCGTCCCGCTCCGTGCTTGCCCACGATCTCGTGCGGGATCGTGCTGCCGGTGAGCGGCACTTCCTTGAGTTTGCGGCGCGCCGATTCGACCGCCTTGCGCACCGCCTCGCTCACCTCGTTCGCCTTGCCGGTCGCAATCCCGACTTGTCCCTTCCCATCCCCCACCGCCACGAGGGCGTTGAAGGAGAAACGGCGACCGCCCTTCACGACTTTCGCGACGCGATTGATGGCGATCACGTTCTCGACGAACCCGTCGCCCTCACGCTGCCGCTCGCCGCCCTGGCGATCGCCGCCGCGTCCGCGCCCACGACCGCCGCGCCCGCCACCGCCGCCGCCGCCGCCGCCACCACCGCCGCCACGGCCACCGCGCTGCGTCCGGTGCTCGGACGGCGGGGGAGGAGCAGCAGGGGGTGTCGAGGCCGCGGGGGCCGCGGGGGCCGCCGGGGCCGGCGCCGTTTCGGGTGCCGCTTGTTCGTTGTCCATCAGAACTCCAATCCGCCTTTGCGGGCGCCGTCGGCCACGGCCTTCACGCGCCCATGATACTGGTAACCACCGCGATCGAACACGACCTTCACGATGCCCTTCTCCTTGGCCTTCACGGCGATGAGCCGGCCGAGCGCGAAGCTCCGCGCCACCTTGCCCTTGCCCTCCACCGCGATACCCTCGGACGTATCGGCCACACCCGCCAGCGTGACGCCCTTCTGATCGTCGATGAGCTGAGCGTAGATGTGCTTCGACGAGCGGAATACGACGAGGCGCGGCCGCTCCGGGGTGCCCTGCACTTTCTTGCGAACCCGGAGGTGGCGGCGGTACCGCTCGTGCGCCGACGTCTTGATCTTGTGAATGGATCGCATGGGTTATTTCGCCGCCTGGGCCGTCTTGCCCGCCTTGCGCCGCACCTGCTCGCCCTGATACCGGATGCCCTTGCCTTTGTACGGCTCGGGCGGGCGGACGTTGCGGATCTCCGCGGCCACCTGACCCACCAGCTCCTTGTCGATGCCCTCGATCTTCACGAGGACGTTGTTGTCCACCGAAATCTTGATCCCCTTCGGCGCGTGGTAGGGCACCGGGTGCGAGAAACCCACAACCAGCTGCACGCCGAACGGCTTGGGCTCGGCCTTATAGCCGACGCCCTGGATCTCGAGCGCCTTGGCGAAGCCCTTGGTCACACCCTCGACCATGTTGGCCACGAGTGTCCGCGTCAGGCCGTGCAGCGCCTTGTGCCGAGTCTCGTCGGAGGGACGCCGCACGACGACGGCGTTCTCCTCGAGCGCCAGCGCCATGTCGACGTGTAAGGTTCGACTGATCTCGCCCTTGGGACCCTTCACCAGGATGGTGTGCCCGTCGATCTGGGCGGTGACGCCTTTCGGCAAGGGAACCGGCTTCCGCCCGATGCGCGACATGCCGCCCTCCTACCAGACCACCGCGAGCAGCTCGCCGCCGATTCGGGCGGTGCGCGCTTCGCGGTCGGTCATGAGGCCCTGCGGCGTGCTCAGAATCGCCATCCCCAGGCCGTTCTTGACGCGCGGAATCTCGCGCGCCTTGACGTAGCGCCGGAGGCCGGGCGTGGAGACGCGTTGCAGCGCGCGGATGACGGGCGCGTCGTTGTGGTACTTCAGGAAGAGCCGCAGCAGTCCGTGCGCCCCATCGTCCAGGACTTTGTAGTCCTGGATGTAATGGTTGTCGCGGAGGATCCGCCCGATCTCGACCTTGAGTTTCGACACCGGCATGTCGACCCGGCGGTGGCCCGCCGCACAGGCGTTCCGCACGCGGGTCAGCATATCGGCGACGGGATCAGTTACGCTCATCTCGCCTGTCCTTTACCAGCTGGCTTTGCGCACGCCGGGAATCTCCCCGCGCAGCGCCAGATCACGGAAACAGATGCGGCACAGCTTGAACTTCCGCAGCGTGCCTCGACTCCGCCCACAGCGCTGGCAGCGGTAGTAGGCGCGCACTTTGAACTTGGGCGTCCGCTTGACCTTCTCGATCCAACACTTCTTCGCCATGTGGTCTCCTAGGCCGCCGCCACGGGGGTCTCGCCCCGGAACGGCATCCCCAGCTCTCGGAGGAGGGCCAGCGCGGAGTCGTCCCGCCCGGCGCTCGTCACGAACGTGATATCCATCCCGTGGATGCGCTCGACCTTGTCGTAGTCGATCTCCGGGAAGATCATCTGCTCCTTGATGCCGAGCGTGTAGTTGCCGCGCCCGTCGAAGCTCTTGGTCGGCAGTCCGCGGAAATCGCGCATCCGCGGCACCGCCACCGAGATGAACCGGTCGAGGAACTCGTACATCCGGGCGCCGCGCAGCGTCACGGCGCAGCCGATCGCCTGCCCTTCGCGCAGGTTGAAGTTCGCGATCGACTTCTTGGCCCGCGTCACCACTGGATGCTGGCCCGTGATGGCGCCCAGCTCGAGGGCGGCGGCGTCGAGCCCCTTCGGGTTCTTGACCGCGTCCCCCATCCCGACGTTGAGCACGATCTTCAAGAGCCGCGGCACCTGATGCGGATTCTTGAAGCCGAACTGCTGCTGCAGCTTGGCCCGCACGCGCTGCTCGTAGAAGTCGAGGAGGCGCGCGCGCGGCGCGGGCTCGGCGGGCGGTCCTTCGGGCTCAGGCGCCGCGGCGGGCGCGTCGCCCTTGCCGCCTTTGCCGCCTTTCCCGCCTTTGCCGCCCTTGCCCTCCTTGGGCGCCTTGGGCTGCTTCTTGTCACCCCGCGGCATGGCCGCGGGGTTCGCCACCTCGGCCTCGGGCCTCGCGACCTGGGCCGCGGGGTCACCCGCGCTTGGCGTCTCTGGCGTCTTTGTCTCGTCGGCCATGCTACCTCACTCGCGGAATCGGCTGGCCGGACCGCACCGCGATCCGCTCCACCGTTCCGTCCTTGTCCTTGCGGCGCCGCACCCGGGTGGGGTGGCCCGACTTGGGGTCGAGCAGCATCACGTTCGACGCCGCGATCGGGGCCGGGAATTCGATGATCCCGCTCTCCCCCTGGGGCGTCGTGGCCCGCTTGTGCTTCTTCACGATGTTCACGCCTTCCACGACGACCCGGAACTGCTTGGGATAGACGTGGAGGATCTTGCCTTCCTTGCCGCGGGCTTCGCCGCGGATCACCCGCACCGTGTCGCCCTTGGCGACGTGCAGCTTGTGGCGGATGGGCTCCTTCCCGCGGACCTTGCGCGACTTCTTGTAGACGAGCGGTTCCACCTCAGATGACCTCCGGCGCGAGCGACACGATCTTCATGAACTTCTTGTCGCGCAGCTCGCGGCCCACCGGGCCGAAGATGCGGGTGGCCCGCGGCTCCCCCTCGTCGTTGATCAGGACGGCGGCGTTCTCGTCGAACCGGATGTACGAGCCGTCCTTGCGCCTGGTCTCCTTGGCCGTCCGCACAATCACCGCCTTGACCACCTCGCCCTTTTTCACCTGGCCGGTGGGGATGGCGTCCTTGATCGTGACAACGACGACATCGCCGAGCCCCGCGTAGCGGCGCTTGGACCCGCCGAGCACGCGGATCACG
>Ga0209131_1003039_pt1 | contig 11247 bp, 11 predicted proteins | sample GraSoi_2013_40cm_FD_185826 | JGI IMG/M metagenome (GOLD analysis project Ga0209131, IMG submission 185826) | Grasslands soil microbial communities from the Angelo Coastal Reserve, California, USA - Sample 9_17_2013_40cm (SPAdes) (version 2) | ecosystem: Environmental > Terrestrial > Soil >...
TTTGTAATCGGCCTTTACATGCCGCCATACATGGTCCAGATGGAGAACGATGTTTACACCCAGATTGGCCTGGTAATGCTCATCGGCCTGGGCGCTAAGAATTCCATTCTTATCGTCGCGTTCGCGAAAGAGGACTACGAACGCGGTATGTCCCTCGTCGATGCAGCACTTTCGGCGGCGAGGCTTCGGTTCCGGCCGCTGATGATGACGGCGCTCGCCTTTATTGTCGGGTGCGTGCCGCTATGGATAGCGTCCGGCGCAGGCTCAGTCGCGCGACAGATTATCGGAACGACCGTGATCGGAGGCATGCTGGCGGAGACGTTTATCGGCAGGTTCTTTGTTCCAGCGATCTTCTACGTCGTCGAGAAATTCTCAGGCGCTGAGAAACGGAAAGCATTGCCACTCGCTCCCGCCGAGGCGCCCAGTCTGGGGGATTGAATTATGAAGAACACTGCACTCTTAGGAATCCTAGCCGTGCTGGTTCTAGAAGCCGGCTGCATGATGGGCCCGAAGTACAAACGGCCTGCGGTGAATGTTCCTCAAGAATACCGTACGCCGGAACCGCAACTAGCCACCCAAGCCTCGTCGCTTGGCAACGAGCAATGGTGGCAGCTTTATCAGGATCCGGTGCTCACGCAGCTGATTCACACCGCCATTGCACAAAATTATGATGTGCGCATCGCCGCCGCTCGAGTGCTTGAAGCCCAGGCGCAAGTCGGCATCACACGCTCCAACCAATTTCCGTCCGCGAGCGTCGGCGCCGACATTTACAGCCAACAAAACGCCAAGGTGACAAAAGTATTTCCCGCTTACCAGGTCAACGCGGGCGACCTGAATCTATCGGTGATCTGGAATCTAGACTTCTGGGGGAAGTATCGCAGACAGACCGAGGCGGCTAGAGCCCAATTACTCGCAACCGAGTGGGGGCAGCGAGCGGTGATTTCTTCTCTGGTCGCCAATTTAGCGACAGCTTATTTCCAGCTAAGGGCGCTCGACAGTGAACTCGAGATCTCGAAGCGCACACTGGCCTCGCGGCAAGAGTCCCTCAAGCTAACGCAGTTCCTTGAAAGCCACGGCTCGAACTCCGGACTGGACGTGAGCCAAGCAGAGCAGCTCGTCTACACCGCATCCGAAACGATCCCAGACCTAGAGCGGCAAATCCAGCAACAGGAGAACGTGCTCAGCGTTCTGCTCGGAGAGAATCCCCAATCCATTCCCCGCGGACGCGCGCTGACCGAACAGCCCGTCCCCCAGAACGTTCCGGCCGGCCTTCCCTCGGAATTGCTGGAGCGCCGACCGGACGTCCGCCAAGCAGAGCAAATCATGGTCGCAGCCAACGCGCAGATCGGCGTTGCAAAAGCCTCATTCTTTCCCAACCTGTCGCTAACTGGACTGGGAGGCCTGGAGAGCAACGCCTTGCACCACTTCATCACAGCGCCTTCGGAGACTTGGTACGCGGCCTTCAATGTAAGTCAGCCAGTCTTTCAGGGAGGGGCACTCCGCTCTCAACTCAGGCTCACCCGCGCGAACTGGCAAGAAACCGTGCTCTCTTACCAGCAAACAGTTCAGAACGCCTTGGAACAGGTTTCCAATTCACTCGTCGCTTCTCAAAAAGACCGCGAGTTCCGCGAACAACAAGAATTGCTCACACAAGCAGCGCAGAAGACCGATCAACTCTCCGAGGTTCTTTACAAGAACGGCGGCGCGAGCTACCTGCAAGTGCTGACCAGCGAAACGAATTACTTTTCAGCGGAACTCAATCTAGTGCAAGCCCAGCTGAATGAGCGTTTGGCGCTCGTGCAGCTTTATCAATCACTCGGAGGAGGGTGGCAGCAATAGTGAAAAGGAAGTTTCAAATGAAAACAAAGATGTTTTTATCGCTTCTTCTCCTGGCCACTGTGGTACGCGGTGCACTTGCGGCTGCTGATGAAGCCGAGACGAAGGCTCACGGTAGAAGAGATTCAGTGGTCGTCATTGCCGTTGAAGACCCAGCAGTCACGAATGTCCTAACAAATACGGCCATTGTGCCGGATAATCCCAAACAAGTGTTGCAGGATTATGACTCATTAATGATTGCTCTCACACAGAAGTTCTCTGCAACACTCGCGGCGATCGCAGACGCTGCAAAGCGAGGGGACTTAAGCAGCGAGCAGGCAAGAGAAATGAGTGCCGAGCATTACCAACTCATCCGCATGCAGTTTGAACTGCTGAGCTTGTGGCGTGGAATCGAAGAACAGGACTTAGCGAGAAGTCCGGTTGTTGAAGCAAAACCGGACTCAACGCAGGGAAACGAAGTCGTAGTGGTGGCGTTGCCGTTCTCATCTTTTCAACTCAATCCCTCTTTGGCTACGTATCTCAGTTTGACGCCATCCCAAGTTGAGGCTATCCAGCGAGTCATGATGTGGGAACAACATAGTGTCGAGCCTTTGATGACGCAGCTTCGAAATACACGAGAGAGGCTACTTGCAATCGGCAGTGAACACTTAAATGCAAAGCAGGTCAAAGCTCTGGCCGATACAGAAGCAAGTCTGCTGGCAAGGCTGATCGTCGCGAACGCCCGCATGCAGTCCAAGATTTTCAACATTCTCAGCGCCGAACAGCAAAAGAAGCTCAGGGATCTCGAACGAACGCAGGGCGCACTCGCATCGGATGGCAAGTGAAGGCGCGATTACTGTGACACACAGATTGGAGATCACGCGCGCTGCAGCCGATGGGGGCCGTCGCAGCGGTCGCACCGCACAGCCTCGGCCTGACACGTAAAACGACTACAGTGCAAGCCACCGCACAAATGGTGGTTGAAGCGGTGCGAAAGTGGCGGGAATGTCCTGCAACAGGGGGTCATTTTATGGAAGCCTATATCGGAATGAACGAAGAGTTCGTGTCCGGTGATGAGGACACAAATCAGCGCAAATTTGAGCGGGTCACAGGCGACAGTTTTGCTTTGGAATTAGCCTATCGCGAGATCGCTGAACTAAAAGACAAGCTCGCCCATGAAAAACTGTATTTGGAAGATGAAATCCGTGGCGATATAGACTTTGAAGGAATTGTGGGACAGAGTGCGGCTCTGCGCCACGTTTTGAAGCTGGTGGAAACCGTGGCTTCCAGCGACTCGACCGTGTTGCTTCTGGGCGAAACCGGCACGGGAAAGGAATTGATTGCGCGCGCGATCCATGAGCGAAGCCAACGCAGTGAGCGGATTCTTGTAAAGCTCAACTGCGCCGCGATCCCCACCGGACTACTCGAGAGTGAGCTTTTCGGACATGAACGAGGCGCCTTTACAGGCGCGATTGCACAGAAAATTGGCCGGCTGGAGTTGGCCGATCGAGGCTCGCTGTTTCTAGACGAAGTCGGTGACATTCCGTTTGAGGTCCAGCCGAAGCTTTTGCGGGCTTTGCAGGAACGTGAGTTTGAAAGGCTGGGCAGCAACCGCACCAAGCAAGTCGATGTGCGGCTGATAGCAGCGACCAATCGCGACCTCGAAAAAATGATGGAGAATCGTGAGTTCCGCAGCGACTTGTACTATCGCCTGAACGTGTTTCCGATCCGCATTCCACCTTTACGCGAACGTCCCGAAGACATTCCGCTGTTGGTTCGATACTTCACGCAAAAGTACGGCCGGCTCATGAACAAGAAGATCGAATCCATTCCTACCACAGCCATGCGGAAGCTCTCCAGTTGGCATTGGCCGGGAAATATTCGTGAGTTGGAAAACTTCGTCGAGCGTTCGGTGATTCTTACCCGCGGTACGGCGCTGCAGACTCCGATCAGTGAATTGAGTTACAACGGCAGAAACGCTCCCGAGGCAGGCACGCGCGAAGCCAATGAACGCGACGAGATTGTCCGCATCCTGAAAGTCACAAACGGACGAGTGGGCGGTCCCGACGGTGCCGCAGCACGCATGGACATCAAGCGCACCACGCTGATCTCGCGCCTGAAGAAGCTCGGGATCGACCCGCGTAGAGTAGCGTGACGTTCTATCTGACGAGCAAAAAAGGAGCGATTACTGTGACACACAGATTGGAGATGAGGCGCGCCGCAGTCGATAGGGGGGCCGAAACGGTTGCACCGCACAGCCTCGGCCTCACGCGTAAAACGACTACAGTACAAGCCACTGCACAATCTTTACCTATTTCGGTGTTGGATCTGGTAGCTACGCGACCAGGTGAGGCAGCGGGAAGGGCCATTGCGCGCTCGGTGGAATTGGCGCGGCACGTTGAGCAATTGGGATACAAACGCTACTGGGTTGCGGAACATCACGCCATTCAGGGGCTGGCTTGCTCAGCCACACCCGTGTTGATCGGACATATCGCTGCCGGGACGAAGACAATTCGGGTGGGCAGCGGTGGGGTCATGCTGCCGAATCATGCACCGCTAGTGGTTGCCGAACAGTTTGGGACGCTCGAAGCAATCTATCCCGGGCGAATCGACCTAGGACTGGGACGAGCGCCGGGAGGCGATTTTCAAACCATGCGCGCGTTGCGACGCGGTCTGGCTCAAGACGGCGATGATTTCCCGACCCTCCTTGAAGAGTTGCGCACATACTTAGGGCCGGAAAGGCCGGGTCAGCTCGTCAAAGCAATACCCGGACAAAACAGCAATGTGCCAATCACGTTGCTCGGATCGAGCGACTTCAGTGCTCAACTGGCAGCGGCATTAGGCTTACCCTTTGCGTTCGCAGCACATTTTGCACCTGACGCTTTGGACGCGGCAGCGAAGTTTTATCGAGAACGTTTCCAGCCCAGTGAGGTATTGCAAAACCCGTATTTGCTTGTTGCGGTGCCGGTGATTGCAGCGAGCACAGACGCTGCAGCTCAGCGATTGTTCACTGCTCCCCAACAACGTTTTCTGCGACTGATTCGGGGCGAGTCGCTTGAATTGTTGCCTCCGGTCGATTCAATGCAGCCCCTTTGGAGTGACATTGAAAAAGCAGCGGTGGAGAACAGACTGGGCGCAGCAATTGTCGGATCGGATGCAACCGTGCAGGCTGGGCTGGAGAAACTGGTGAATGATACTCATGCCGATGAGGTAATCGTTGTGACTGATACCTATGAGCACAGCGACCGGATGGACTCATATGAACGTGTGGCTCGAATTGCCGCGGAAATCAAACTGGTACCAAATGTTGAAAGGATATTAAAATGAACGGTTCAAGCAACGTGCTGGTGTTGGGTGTAACAGGACAAGTAGGGAAACGTGTCGCAACAAATTTAAAAAGGAAAAAAGCAACCCTTTCGGTGGGGTCGCGAAGGAAAGCGAATCTGAAAGAGCTTGCAGATCAATTCGGAGCGTCGCGCTTTATCGATCTCGATGATCCACGAACTTTCGATGAGGCATTGAACAACGTCACCAGCATTTTTCTAATAACTGGCTATACGGTTGACATGCTTGTACAAAGCAAATCACTTATCGATGCGGCAAAACGTAATGGTGTAACCCATATTGTGCACCTGGGCGCATTCACGCGAGAACACGACTCCTATGCTACGGTTTTCGCCTGGCATCAGATGATTGAAGCATATCTTCGCGACAGCGGCATTGCATGGACGAATTTACATCCCAACATGTTTATGCAGAATTTCCTGTCAGTATGGTCGATCAAAGGTGGGTTATACAGCGCATATACCTCCAAAGCCATTGGGTTTACTGCTTTAGAAGATGTAGCAGAAGCTGCAGCAGTCATTCTCATGGAAGGGCCGGAAAAACACAGTGGAATGGACTACTGGTTTTCAGTGGAAGCACTTACGCCACACCAGGTGGCTGAAACGCTAACTGCGGTTACCGGTCGTAAGTTCACAGCAGCAGTTCATCATGCCGAAGGTTTCCAAAACGATGCGGCGCAGCCTGGTTCAGCATTCGAACCAGCGTATGCAAAGGGAGGACTCGAATTGTTCCGCCAGGTCGAGGACGGAAGAATGGCGTACGTTGGAAGCGTAAAAGACGATACAAAGAAAATTCTAGGCCGGGAGCCTTTGTTGTTGAGCGAGTGGGCAAAATTACACGCCAGTGAGCTATTGGAGATTGCGGGTCTAAAGAGGGTTGAACTGCTCCCATCTCAAATGAAAGTTATCGACTTTGAGCCTGCATAGGGACACGACCGAACAGAAGCATCGGAACCAATCCGAAGGTCGAGGTGAAGAGTCGTACCCGCCCGAGCAGCCATCGCGTCGGCAACGGCTGCTGACTGCCGTTTCAGTCTTGAAGCTGATCTTGCTAGTTGTCCGCACTTGTTGATAGAGCAGATTGGCACCCTGCGCGGCAGTTAGATCATCCCGCACTCTGCGGAACATGCTGCGCTTCATTGCTTCCTGCACTCCGATAGTTTTGAAGAAAAGCGCCTTGCCTTTCATATCTACATCCAGAACGGCCAATTCCCAGTACCCGGGCTGAACCTCCTCCTGCTTCACATAAAAATGTCCACCTGCGTCCAAATGCCCCAATAGGCCACCGCCGAATCTCACTGGGTGCGTCAAATGTCCAGAAATTTCCACCAGTCGTTTTTGCCTCCCGTTGACCCACAACACGCCTTCCATCGCATGCACGACAGCAGCCTCATGCGACGGAGGCGGGAAATGCGGCTTGGGCTTGAACTTCAGTTCGACCAAATCTCCTCGTTGTTCTCCATATTCAAAGACCAAGGCGTCCGGCAGCATCTTCAGCAGCCGTTGACTTCGCGCCTGGTCTTCATCTGTTTCTCGCTTTGATTTCTTCAGCTCTGCGGGATTATTTATCAAACGTTGGAGACCTCGCTCTCGCTCACTTCGCTGGTCCTCCGCAAGAGGCTTTCCATTCACCGAAATCAGCCAATCCAAGTTTCCCTCCTTGGTCTCTACTACTTCCCTCACTTCGGTTTTTCCAGATTTTCGCGTCTCCAGGCGCAGCATCCAATGACTGTGATCGTCTTTCTCGGCTTGAAACTCGTTATCGATGATCTGGCGTACAAACTCATTCACAGGAGGTCGCACGTCAGAAGTTTGCGCTCTACTCAAGGAGGCAAAAAGTAAACTGACTGCTAACACGAGCGCGATAGTGACTCTGAACACGATTATTTGACGAGCAACCGCATGGCGCAGTTGCCAAGCATCTGCACCGCCCGTGCCAACAGGCCCGGTCCCGCGCCCAAATAAAGCAAGCGCGCAAGGATGATTGGCGGAATCTGGCCCACTAGGAGCTTGGCAAAGGGTGTGCCAGCACCACAATGCTGCCCGGGTGTTTAGCGTGCGTGGACTAAGCCAACTGCAGGTTTTCGAGCGACGCGGACGTGTTTCCGCCGCCAATATCGGGGACGATCACCAACTCCAATACTTTCACGCTTGCGAGGTCAACCTGATAGTCCTCAATCTCGCGTGTCGTTTGGGGGGGACTGAAGTTCCATTGCTGCCGCACGATTTCGCGAAAGGCTGGATCAGCTTCTGAGCGCCAACGAAGAACGAATTCCTGCGTGCGACTGGTCTCGGCCTCATTGAACACCAGATTGATTCGCCTGAGCCGTTGCGGCTGATCGAAGACAAGGCGGATGGTCTGCGGTCCAGGGCCCGAAGCACGCCACCCTTGGCGATCTCGCGACGAAAGCGCGGCTTCGATAGGATGGCGTTCGTCTTCAGACGTGAGTTCGAGTGTAGCGGCTGTTTCCAGGTTCAGCCAGGCTTGGTCGGAGACGGACCGCAACTCGGAAATAGTTAGACGCTTACGCATAATCTTGCCCAATTGTCATTCGTTAGGTTTCGATGTTAGAACAGGTCGTTGCGGTTGGCATGAGATTTTCAGCAGCAAGTTCGGGTGCTGACGGAGAGCGGCTAGAATATCCCCCGGATGGTCGGCAAACAGGAATCTATGCGGTTGTCACACAATCACCTTCACGCCCGGCTTTGCGAAGCTCGATGGTTGCGCGGAAGAATACGGATACGATTTGGGCGTGAATCAACTTATTCGAACAAGAAGGAAAAGAATAATAATGTCATATCAGCCTATTGAAAACTACGGAATCATCGGCAACATGCGCACCGTCGCCCTGGTGGGCATGAACGGTTCGATCGACTGGTACTGCTATCCGCATTTTGATTCGCCCAGTATTTTCGGGGCGATCTTGGATGACAAAAAGGGTGGGCGATTCCAAATTTCCGCTGATGCTGATGGCGTCCGGCACAAGCAGTTTTATTGGCCATCCACGAATGTCTTAGTTACGCGCTTCTTGCTCAATGACGGAATCGCAGAGCTAGAGGACTTCATGCCTGCGGGGCTAGGCAACGACTCACCTGAGTACCGTCATCTATACCGGCGCATTCGCTGCGTCAGAGGCGCTGTGCGCATTTTGGTCTCTTGCCGCCCGGCTTTCGACTATGGACGACAGCCGCACGACACGCTGATTGAAGCCAACGGAGCGATGTTCAAGGCAGGTACCTTGAGCTTGGCGCTCTCAAGCAGCGTGCCCTTCAGGAATGACGGGCACGGTGGGGTAACCGCTGAGTTCGTGCTGGCCGAAGGAAAATCACAGGTCTTTGTTCTCAGAGACGATTGTGACGGCGGTGCGCCTTGTTCGCCGTCCGAAAAAGACGCCGAGGTGTTGCTGCGCGGCACAGTGAAATTCTGGCACGACTGGCTCTCCGGCTGTACTTACCACGGGCGTTGGCGGGATCAGGTGCACAGATCAGCGTTGGCGTTGAAGCTTCTTACGTTCGCACCCACTGGGGCGATCATCGCTGCACCAACCACGAGTTTGCCGGAAGTCATCGGAGGCGCCCGCAACTGGGATTACCGCTACACCTGGATGCGCGACGCCGCCTTCACGGTCTATGCATTTCTGCGCATCGGCTTCAGAGACGAAGCGGCTGCCTTCATGCGCTGGATTGAAGATTACGCGTCCAAGCACGCGCGTCCGAAAGCGCCCGGCGCAGTCGTCTTCACGATCGAGGGCGGCAACCAGCTTCCCGAGCAGGAGTTGGATCACTGGGAAGGATACCGAGGATCCCGGCCCGTCCGCATCGGCAATGCAGCGGTTTCCCAGATCCAGGGAGACATCTACGGCGAGCTGATGGACGCATTGTACCTATCCAACAAGTACGTCAGGCCCACCTCCTACGACGTGTGGGTAAAGATCCGCGATCGCCTTGAGTGGATATGCGAGAACTGGCAGCTTCCTGATGCCGGTATTTGGGAGATGCGCAATCGCCAGGAACATTTCGTCTACTCAAAAGTCATGAACTGGGTAGCCCTGGATCGCGGTTTGCGGCTGGCCGACAAGCGTGCACTTCCCGCCGACCGCGGAAAGTGGATACGCGAACGGGATCGTATCTACGAAGAAGTAATGACCCAAGGCTGGAACGAGAAGCGCCACGCGTTTACGCAGTTTTACGGCAGCGAGGACCTGGACGCGTCGCTCCTTATTATGCCGCTCGTGTTCTTCATGGCTCCGACTGATCCGCGGATGCTCAGCACCATAGACGCTATCCTTGAAAGTCCCCGCCATGGAGGTCTCGTCAGCGACAGCCTTGTGCATCGCTATCCGCGGAACCGCAATATCGACGGACTGCCGGGCGAGGAAGGGACTTTCAACATGTGTTCCTTTTGGCTCGTCGAGGCGCTGACGCGAGCAGGTCAGGCAGATGCCGAAAAACTGGATCACGCCAGGTTGCTGTTTGAACGTGTGCTGGGCTATGCCAATCATCTCGGACTCTATTCAGAACAAACAGGGCCGCAAGGCGAGGCACTGGGCAATTTCCCGCAGGCCTTCACACATCTCGCGTTGATCAGCGCCGCATTCAATCTGGACCGAATGTTGGGGAGCCAGGTTTGACCAGGCGACTCTGTCCAGCATGCGAACCAAGCAGATGGCCGTCGATGCTCTCGAAGATCTGCTGAACCACGATTCCGGCCTTATCGGGCTAGTGCTCTTTCATCAGAGGGGCCTCAGCCTGACAGGCCACCGGTTTGACGGCGAAGTACTCGGCCTCTATAAGTTTCGCGAAGGAAAACTTGCGCGCGCAGATGTTTTATTTCGACACCGCCGCGGTCTCCAAATTCTTGGCAAAAGCCTTGAGCCCGAAATTACGACAAAGGGCGCGCGCGGTTTTTGATCGATTCAAGAGCCTGCCGCCCAGCGCGGCGCCTTGATCGAACGTACGTATGAAGATCTGTGGCGCATGACGACAAACCAGCGGGACGTGGAATTGCAATCAGACAAATTCATGAGCAAGTTCTCGGGGGAGGAACGTGATCTGCTTATTAGCTTGCTGGATCTGACGATCCGTGTTCCGGAGCGCACTGCCAGGAATTAGATCGTTTTCTGCGAACGAAAGACCGACTGTGCCCGTGCCGGTAAAATCTCGTGAGCTTGAAACAGGGTGTGCGTACGGAAATCTGCATCCCGCAGCCATGCGATCCTCGCTCACACTGTGCGTATAACACTGCAGGATCAACTTAACATCACTGTGGCGAAGCAAAGTCTGTGCCGTTCTTGGGTCAGTTCTAATGCGGACCGGGCTGTGACGCAGATTGTGGAAGCCGAATCGCCGTGGATCATCATCTACCAGTCTGCCTTCGTCGTCTCGGTGTGATGAAAGAATGCCCACCTTCACTGCCGCTGGGTTGGCGGTTCTATGAATTGTTCCGTTTTGGGACCCTAACAGCGCACGAACGGCTATGTCTGGTGCGTTCTTAGTGGAATCTCGCAGGAATTGCGACTATAGCATTAATTATCGGCCACACGACAAAACAGAAATCTACTGCCTGGGATTGGTCTGTCTTCTTGTTAGACCGGGTGAGGGCCCGGGGCGCACCGACATTTCCTCACCCGCATTCCGAGGCTTGGCAGGAACTAAGGCGTTGAGTCGCGTGGAAGAGAGCAAGACGTGTCATGTCGAATCACCTGGTTGTCTTCACACTCGACGCACAACACTATGCGCTTCCACTAGCAAGCGTTCAGCGAGTCGTGCGCATCGCCGAAGTAACTCCTTTACCAAAGGCACCAGAGATTGTTCTCGGCGTAATCGACCTACGGGGAAATATCGTTCCGGTTATGAGCATGCGGAAACGCTTCGGCCTGCCCGAACCAGAAGCCAGCCTGAGCGACCAGCTCATTGTGGCAGACACAGGTACGCGGAGCGTTGCGCTTTTGGTGAGCTCGGTCAAAGGAGTTGTCGAGCGCATAGCAGAAGAGATTACACAGATAGAAAAAATCGTACCAGGCACGCAATATGTGGAGGGCATCATCAGGCTGGAAGATGGCATTTTATTCATCTACAACCTCGATCG
>Ga0209131_1003040_pt1 | contig 11244 bp, 9 predicted proteins | sample GraSoi_2013_40cm_FD_185826 | JGI IMG/M metagenome (GOLD analysis project Ga0209131, IMG submission 185826) | Grasslands soil microbial communities from the Angelo Coastal Reserve, California, USA - Sample 9_17_2013_40cm (SPAdes) (version 2) | ecosystem: Environmental > Terrestrial > Soil >...
CCCCCGCGAGCGAGGGAGGGAAGGGAGGGGGCGCACTCTCACGCCTGTCGATCGCAAGAGACGCTAATCCCCCTCCCTACCCTCTCCCCGCTTGCGGGGGATGGTAGGGAGGGGGTAGAGAGAGTCGATCGTGGCGGATACGCGAATCGAGACCGATACGTTCGGCCCCATCGAGGTGGAGGCGGATCGCTATTGGGGCGCACAGACGGAGCGCTCGCGGCGGAATTTCCGCATCGGCGCCGAAACCATGCCGCTAGCGGTGATCCGAGCCCTTGCGCTCGTCAAGCGCGTCGCCGCCGAGGTGAATTGTGAACTCGGGCTTCTTGACGAGCGCCGCGCGAATGCGATTGTCGCAGCTGCCGAGGAAATCATTGCCGGCAAGCTCGACGGTCATTTCCCGCTCGCCGTTTGGCAGACGGGCTCCGGCACTCAATCCAACATGAATGTCAACGAGGTCATCGCCAATCGCGGCAACGAACTCTTGGGGGGCGTGCGCGGTGCGCGCGAACCTCTTCATCCCAACGACCACGTCAACAAGAGCCAGTCTTCCAACGACAGCTTCCCGACCGCAATCCGCATCGCCGCGGTGCGCGAGATGACGGCGCATTTGATCCCGGCCCTCGAACGCCTTCGCGGTGCACTCGCAGAGAAAGCCGAAGCCTTCGCATCGATCGTCAAAATCGGCCGTACCCATTTGCAGGATGCGGTGCCGCTCACGCTCGGACAAGAATTTTCCGGTTATGCGGCGCAGCTCGAATCGGGCATCGGCCGCATCCGGCAGGCGTCCGCGCATCTGTTCGCCGTCGCCCAGGGAGGCACCGCGGTCGGCACCGGCCTCAATGCGCCGCCCGAATTTGCCGAACTGTTCGCCGTCCGGCTTGCGGCGCTAACCGGATTGCCATTCGTCAGCGCCGCCAACAAGTTCGAGGGGCTTGCCGCCCACGACGCGGAGGTATTCCTGCACGGGGCGCTCGCCGCCATGGCGGCCGGCCTGTTCAAGATCGCGAACGACGTGCGTCTCCTCGGATCAGGCCCGCGCTGCGGGCTTGGGGAACTCATCTTGCCGGAAAACGAGCCCGGGTCCTCAATCATGCCCGGCAAGGTCAATCCCACCCAGGTGGAAGCCCTGACCATGGTATGCTGCCAAGTGTTCGGCAATCAGACCGTTATCACGACGGCTGCGAGCCAGGGTCATCTCGAACTCAATACCTACAAGCCCGTCATCGCTCACGCGCTTCTGCAGTCCATAGGTCTTCTGGCCGACGCAGCATCATCTTTTGCGGATCATTGCGTCGCCGGCATCCGCCCTGACACGGCGCGGATCGCCGAATTGGTGGAGAGATCGCTGATGCTGGTGACCGCGCTGGCGCCTCGGATCGGGTACGATAAGGCGGCCGCAATTGCCAAGGCGGCTCATGCCAACGGCACCACGCTGCGGCAGGAGGCGGTGCGCCTCGGCCATGTGACCGCCGAGGAATTTGACCGCCTGGTGAAGCCGGATGCCATGGCACATCCCTCCTAATCGCCTTGAAGGCGCCGGAAATTATTCACACTATGGTTGTAATAATAGGTCACCGACTCACGTCCAGTTACTGTGGTATTCAATTACAAGGTGATTGGACGCTGTAGGTAATATAAAGTTGGTTTGTTGGTGTTCTAGCCAACTGAGGGCCTCTGGCGCTTTTATGGAGACAGCGGCGGCGCATGGCTGAAATCGTCAATCTCCGCGCGGTCCGCAAGCGGGCCGAGCGCCAGCGCTCCGAAAAACGGGCTGCCGAGGCAAGAGTTTCCCACGGTATGTCGAAAGCTGACCGTGCGCTCGCCAGGTTGAACAGAGAAAAGATTCGCCGCGAGCTAGATGAGCACCGTATCGAGACAGGAGAAGCCGATGAAATCGCCGGTCGTTAAGCGTTCTATCGTCATCGCGGGACACAAGACGAGCGTGAGCCTGGAGGATGCGTTCTGGACCGGGTTGAAGGAAATAGCCGCAAAGCGCGACTTAACTTTGTCCGACATGGTTGCGGCAATTGATCAGGACCGTCGACATGGTAACCTCTCGTCCGCTATTCGCTTGTTCGTGCTCGATTATTATCGCGGCGCTCAGCCCGGCGCGAACGCGGAGACGAAGCCGGTCATCACGTCGGGCGTCGGCCGAAGCGAGCAGCTTCTGCGCGCCGACTAGGCCGGTTACAACGTGACGGCACGGGCGCGTTGCTGGAGGGCGACGCGCGTGACGCCCATAATTGTGCGGTTGTCATAACTGCCATTCCAAAACGAATGAGCGGGCGGGGGCGTCGGTATCCCGCGGGCGCCCCCTCTTCATCCCTCATCCCTCGTGCCCGCATACAGGCCGCGGGAGGGGCGAGTGCTATCGGTCAGGTCCGGGCGGTGCGGAAGGTCCGAGGCGGGTGCGCCGATCGGAGCCTGCTGCCGCCGGTGCGGATGGCGACAAACCGGGGGGCACAACAGTGCCGGTATCTGACTGACGCCGAAGGGCGTCGACCGCCGCCTCCAAACGCCGCCGTTCCTTTTCGGCCTCGTCGAGGCGCTTTGCTTCCTGATCGACCGCCCGCATGGTCGCCCAACCGATAAGACTCGTGACATCTACGCTGCGCCGCGCCGCCGCCAGCGGCCCCCTGACGGTCACCGCCATTACCGGACGTTCGGCGGTCGGTGCGTTCTTGCGCGGCGGTGCAGTCATGGTGAGACGCGCATCCAAATGCGAGTCAGCCAATGCCAGCGAGATCGATCCGGAAATATCGGTGTTCTGCGCTGACGCCGAAACCTTAGCCAATTGCGCGCGGCCGTCCGCAATGACGATCGGCGCCGTCGCAAACGGAATCCTCAACTTTCCGACATCAAGCCCCCCATTGGCGATCTGAGTGACACGCCCGGGATTGCTCGCAAGCCCGCGATCAAATTCCAGCGCATTGATCACCGCGTCGATCGCGTTCGGATCGAGGCCGGAGACTTCGATGTTCTCCGCCGTCACGCTCCCGGCGCCGGTGACAGACCCAACCAGAGAGGCCGGGCTCAACCCCTGCCCCTCCAGGTCGACTTCGAGCGAGATACGCCCTGCCGCAGGAGCCCGCAGCGCACCCGCTAGCAGCACCGGCATATCCGCATTGGTCAGCTTGACATGGGAGCGCAGCGACAGGCCGGCGCGCTCACGGCGCACCTCGGCGCCGAGTGCGAGGCGTCCGTCAGCCATTCGTGCCGTCACGTCGGCGAGAGCGAAACCGGACGGATCGAATTTGACCGTGCCGGTGAGATCCTTGGTGGCGACACCGGTCATCCACTGTGCATTTGCGGTGCGGAACTCGACGCGGCCTGACAGCGCCGACACCATCGGTTGCCCGAACGGTTCGGCGACCCATTCCGTTGACCGGCCTCCCGATGCTGACGGCGGCGCGCCCGTGATAATCGCAAATAACTCACCGGCGTCCACCTGGTCGGCCTCGATCCGGCCATTGACTTGCAGCGGTTCGCCGAGGCCGAAGGTGACGCCCCCTTTCACGGCCGCACCTGCGACTTTGCCGGCGAGATCCGTGACGGCGACCTCGCGTCCGTCCATCGCGAGATGGGCGCGCAGATCGGCCGGGACGGCCGTCGACCCGGCCCGTCGTGGCAGCTTCGTATTGGCTGCACGGAGCGCCACATCGAGCGCGCCCTCCCCGGACAGGGTCACGGTTCCTGCCGCGCTCGCATTGAGGTCCGAGCCGGTAAACTTCCCGTCGACCCTAAACGCCCTTTTTGGGGTACCGTCGGCCACGAACGTAATCCGTGCCGGGTGAGAATCCGCGTTCGCGAATGTATCGAGCCCTACCAGGCTGGCGAGCGCCCGACCGTCCGGCGCGTCGAGGCGGCCGCCGATGTGCATCACCGCAGCTGCGGGATCGGAGATGTCGCCGGCGCCGCTGCCGTCGAGGTTGACGTCGATACCCGCAATCGTGCCATCGAGCTTGAGTTTTGCGGCAGTTCGCCCGCCCGTTGCATTGCCGGGGCGCGGCTCCACGTCAAGCTTGGCATTGACCTTGAGCGGCGCGATCCGCGGGCCATACTTGCGTAGTGCATCGGACGTTTGGGGCAGAAATCTCTCCGCGAGCGTGGTAATGCCATCGAGGCGCGGCGCGGCCACCGACACGGCGACCGAGCCGCGCCACGCATCGGCGGCATTGTCAAGACGGCCGCTGGCGTCAAGCGAAGCGCCCCCGATGTCGGCGACCGACAAGCGTTCGATCTTCAGCCCCGAATGATCGTAGGTCAGCGCGGCCTGTGCCTTTCGCGCCTCAATGCCCGCATAGGAGACGCGTCCGACATCGAGCGCGAGCGCGACCTCCCCGGGGCGCTCGAACGAGGTCGAGGCGAATAATGCCGATCCCAACGCAAGGCCGCGATCGAAGTCGAGTTCGGAGCCGTTGAGCGCTGCCTCAAGGCGTGCCGGCGCCGCGGCGGTGGCGAACCGATACGCCACGCGCCCTTCCAATGCCTTGCGGTCGATCTCGGCCTTGAGCCCGTCGACAGCGACACGTGCGCGGCCGAGCGTGACGGTGCCGCTGCCGCGCATCGGGCCGAGCGCCGGCCGGCCCGCCGCACTGCGTCCCTCGATCCAGGCGAAGAATGCCGCCGGATCGCTCGAATCGACTTTCACCGGCCCTTGAAACTCGACGTTACGATCCGCCACTGCGAGCTTGCCGGCGATCAGCATCTGGGTCGCGCCGGGGGCGCGCAACTCAAGCGTGTCTATGCTCCATCCGTCGGTACTGGTCTCCACGTCGCCGCGCAGGGCAGATAACGTGGCGCCGCCCGCCATGACACTGTCGATTCCGAGGCTCACCCGGATCGGCACCGGCGGCGGCGGAATTGTGGCGAACTCGTCGACCAGCAACTTGACGGTCTCGAACGGCAGCCGCTTTAGCTCGGAATTGGGAAGCGCACGATCAAGGTCGATTTGTCGGGCGGTAAGCGTGCCGACGACGCGCGGATCGTGCCCCAGGTTCATGACGGCAGAGCCGTTCAGGCGGACGAGCCGCGACTCCGGCCCGTAAAGCAGTTCGAACTGGTCGACCAACACGGTCTTGGCGGTCGCCTTGATCTTGCCGAAGACCTTCCACGGATCGTTGACGGTGACCCGGCCGTCGGGGAGCGCAGTACCGACGACACGCGAGAGTGTCGCAGCGCCCTCAAAACGGGGGGAGCCGCTCTCGATCCAGACCGTTCCGTCGGATTCGAATGCCAGCGCCCGTTCAGCCGGATCGATGGCGAGCCGTACTTTCATTCCGCCGTCGTCGCCGCGGCGGCTCCCAGAAAATCGGTAGGCGTAGTGCTCGCCTTTCGCCGTGAAGGTACCTTCGACCTTGAGCGGACCCTTGAGCGACCCCACCTCGCCGCTCACAGTCAATCCTGCGATGACAAGCTGTGTGCCGCTCGCTGCATCCGCGAGGAGAAGCTGGCCTTCGTTGATTGTGAGCCGCTCGATCGCGAGTCGGTCAGGATCAAAGCGGATATTCAGGCCGGGTATCTGCACCATGCCCGACCGGTCCAGCCCGACGCGCATTTGAGGGCGGTCGAGTATAACCCGACTGGCGCGAAATTCGCCCTGCAGCAGCGCGCCAAGGCCGAACTCCATCGCCAGCCCACCCGCGGTCACCTTCTCGGCCGATGCGGCCGGCCCAATTTGGACGTCGCTGAGCTTGAGAGAGGGGGTGGGCAGAAGGCGCACATCGATCGCACCGCCAACCCGCACCGGAGCCCCAACCATTTGGCTGGCTTCAGACTCGATCACCGCACGATATTCGCCCCAGTCGATGAAAAGAGGTCCGATCAGCGCTGCGAGCAGCGCCAGGATGACGGCTATGCCGATGCCGAGAAGCGTTGTCTGCACCGATGTGCTCCAAACCGTAGCTTGCAGTCGCCCACCTGCCTTCGCGCGCTTGCGGGTGGAAGACAGGGGAGGGGCGGCCCAGCCTGATTCAACTCATCGCCGTTTTGCGTTTCCGCGACCCCTCCTACCCTCCCCCGCATGCCCGCATGCGGAGGAGGGTAGGAGGGGGCTTCCGCGAAAGTGACGCTATCCCGATAAAGTTCCGGTTAAAGCTCCGGTCCGCTCCACGCAAGGATGCAGGCGAAACCAAGCGCGCGTCGGCGGCGATTATATGTCGGGCCTCCCGGTTTGCCCAAGCGAGTTTAGCGTGACGATCTTGCCCGGATTCATGATGTTCTGCGGGTCGAGCGCCGTCTTGATGGCCCGCATTGCGGAGAGCGCCGCATCCCCGTGTTCGGCCTTGAGATATTTCATCTTGCCCTGGCCGACGCCGTGCTCGCCCGTGCAGGTTCCCTCCATCGCCAGAGCCCGTTCCACCAGGCGTTCCAGCAGCTCCTCGGTACGGCGGAGCTCGTCGGCATCGGCCATATCGACGAGAATCGACAGGTGGAAATTGCCATCACCCACGTGCCCGACGATCGGAGCAACGAGCCGGCTCGCCGCGACGTCCGCCTGGGTCGCTATGACGCATTCGGCAAGCCGGGAAATCGGCACGCAGACATCGCTTGCAATCGCCTTGGCGCCGGGTCGCAACGCGAGCGCCGCCCAATAGGCATCATGGCGCGCCTGCCATAGCCGGGTGCGATCCTCCGTCTTGGTGGCCCACTCGAAGGGGCCGCCGCCGAGGTCTGCCGCGATCTCGCCGAAACGTGCTGATTGTTCTTCCACGCCGGCGGGACTGCCGTGGAACTCGATGAACAACATCGGTCGTTCCGGCAGCGCCAATTTCGAATAGGCATTGACGGCCTTGACCTGGAGGGCGTCGAGCAGCTCGATGCGGGCAACCGGGATTCCGGATTGGATGGTTGCGATAGCCGCCTCGCACGCCGCCTGGACCGAGGGAAATTGGCAGACGCCGCCTGCGATGGCTTCGGGAATGCCGTGGAGCTTCAGGGTGATTTCCGTAATGACGGCGAGCGTGCCTTCGGACCCGACCAGCAACCTGGTGAGATCGTAGCCTGCGGCCGACTTACGGGCGCGGCGCGATGTCGTGATCATCTCCCCGCTGGCGAGCACCGCTTTGAGCGCCAGTACGTTGTCCTTCATGGTGCCGTATCGGACCGCATTGGTGCCGGAAGCGCGGGTCGCCGCCATGCCGCCGATCGAGGCGTCGGCGCCGGGATCGAGCGGGAAGAACACCCCATAGTCGCGCAGGAAGGCGTTGAGCTGCTTGCGCGTCACCCCGGGCTCGACCACGCAGTCCAGATCCTCGGGATGAACCGCCAGCACCCGGTTCATGTCGCGAAAATCGATGGAAACGCCCCCGAACGGCGCGTTGACTTGGCCTTCGAGCGATGTTCCGACCCCAAACGGGATGACCGGCAACCCATGAGTGGCGCAGATACGTACGATAGCCTGCACCTCCTCCGCCGAGGACGGAAACGCGACAGCGTCCGGTGGCTGGTTCGCCACCCAGGTCGTGGTGTTGGCATGCTGCGTGCGCACGGCCGGCGCAACCGATACGCGTTCGCCGAGCCGCTGTGCCAGCGCAGCGAGCGCCGCCGTGCGCGCCCCCTCCCCCGCTTGCGGGGGAGGGTAGAGAGAGGATTGCGCCGCGGTGTGGACTGCGGTGGTCATATCATCCGCTTCTCCCGCTTATGTCTCTTTGCTCGCGTGACAACCGAAGGCACGATCGGGTCGATGAGATTCATCATAACGCTATAACGTTCCGCGACGCCCTTCGATTTGGCGAGACAGGTCCAAATTTCTTGGCATAATAAGGATCTGGGGCTGAAACGGGGTGTTTGATTGGAGTGATGTCGCCACTGTTCTTTGCGCCGTTCGTGTCATCGATCATGCGGGTAGAGCCGGAGTGGATCGACTACAATGGCCATCTAAACATGGCCTACTACAATGTGCTGTTTGATCGCGCCGTCGACGAAACCTACGAGCTGATCGGGGTCGGGGCGGATTACGTGGCGAGCCGCCGGCAGTCGATCTTCACGGCCGAGGTGCATGTCCGCTACCTGCGCGAACTGCACGCGGGCGATCCCGTCCGGGTGACGTTTCAGCTCATCGACTACGACGCCAAGCGGCTCCACTATTTCGAGCAGTTGTTCCATGCCGCCGACGGCTGGGTGTCGGCGACCTCGGAGAATCTGTCGCTCCATGTCGACATGACATCGAAGAAGACCGCGACGTTCCCGCAGGAGATCACCGCCCGGCTCGCGGAGATGAAAGCCTCCCACGCGCTCCTTCCGGTTCCGGAAGCTGCCGGGCGGCGGATTGGGATGACGGCGCACGGCTGAGGCTTCTTAAGGTTGCGCCATGACAATCGGCCCGGAGCGGAGTTGTCATCGCCCGCAGCAAGTCGGCACCTATCTGGGGCACACCGGCCGCAGCAACAGCGCAAGTGCGGCCGCAATTTATACACAAGAATGTCGCGACCGCCGTCGGCCTACTCACCCTCTGGAGAGGTCTTGGCTCCGTAACGCATTTTCAGCATATTGACTGGGCCGTTTGACGGCCGGAACAAGACCACTAGGTGATCGAACTCCTTCTCGTTAATTGTGATTGATTCTGATTCGCCGCCTAAGCCCTTGGCGATCAGCCCCACCGTATTGCTGTGGCTCACGACAACGACGACCGCTCCCGACGGCCAAGCCTTCACCGATTGGACAATTTCGCCCACGTGTGTCTCCTCGTTCGCGCCCTCCGATTCGATCGGAACAGTCTTGATCGTGAGCCGATCTCCAAGCTGTTGCGCAAGCGGCTCCAACGTCTGCCCCGTGCGCTTGGCATCGCTCCGGTAGGCAACACTGACACCGGTTTCAGCGAGCATCCGCGCCAAGAGTTTCGAGCGTTCGACCCCCTTTTTGTTGAGATCGTTTGCACCCGAATCTCGATCGGCATGACGAAGAATGAAAACGATCATAGCGGTTACTCCCTTCACTCCTGGAGCGAGATTTGGTCGGTAGGAATCAGCCGTTGTCTCCCGTTCGCCCCCGTGGACACACGCCCCCGGGAGTCACAACACGAGGCACATGGGCGTGTTGCGCTGGATTTGCCCGCCTTCGTGGCATCGAGCGGAAGAACGAACGTTGCGCCAATGAGCGGAGTCCACAATAACAAGAAATGTGTGCCCGGGACCTGGTGCCAACTCGACAAGCACGTCCCAGCCAATGGCATCGACGCTGATACGTACCACTGGCACTTGGCCTTGTGACCTGACCCCGTTCGCGCCGAGCCGGTGTGGGTATTGGACTCAGCTTACCCAACAAAGTTAAGCTCTCAGCGCCTCGACGACGAATGCCGTGTTCATACGAAGAATTTCGAGCGCCAGGTCAAAATTGATCAGATCAAGCGTATCGTTGGCGGTGTGGATGACCTGGTTGCTGCGATCTGCCCCCTCGATTGTGAGTACGGCAGCGATTCCCTTTTCAAGGAAAGAGACGTGATCGCTGTCGGCCGGCATCAGCGACGTCTGTACAGCGAGCGAGGTGTAGGTGGCGGCGGCGGCGGCCAGGCCGTCGATTAGTGGCTGCGAGAGCGGCGCACCCTCCAACAGGACCGTCGGCATCGCCGTGTTGAGCGAGCCGATCATATCCATTTGCACAACCGCCTGGACGCGCGCACGGTCTGTCGCATTCATGGATCGAACGAACTCATCACTACCGAGCAGACCCTCTTCTTCACCGCCAAACAGCACAAACTGCAAGTCGTTCTTGCCGTGGTGATCCCTGAGCGCTCTGGCAATCTCCAGAACCCCCGCACTACCACTGCCGTCGTCATCTGCGCCGGGCGCGACGGCGGCGCTGTCGCCGCCAGCGTGTCCGTTGATAGAATCGAGATGAGCCGTCACTAGGACTAGGCGGCGGGGCCGTGCACCCGCTCCAACGCGCTCAGCAACCACGTTGGCACTTGATGCTCCATTTACCGCAATGTCTTGCAATCTCGTGGCGTACCCCATCGTCACAAACTGCTCCTTGGCGAAGTTGCATGCGTTTTTGAAGTGCGTTGTGGTCGAATTGCGCGTGGGGAACTGCGTCAATTTCGTCAGGTCTGCCTCGAAGGTCGTTCGTGAGAGCCGACTGACGAGTTCCCGCACGGCGGGGTCGGCCGCTCGCGCAGATGCACGGATGCCGGCACCACTGTGCGCTGTGAATACGATTCGATTTTTGCCACGCGGGTCGGCGGCCTCCATCGCTTCCAGCGGGTGAATTGAATAGCAAGGTGCATGGCCCCCGCTGAGTCTTTGCGCCTGTTCAGGATGCATTTCCACCAGAAGAAATCGGCCTTTGTCGAGAATTACCGGAATTTCGGGATGCTTGCGCTGAAAGAGGTTACCCTTCTGAATCACCACATGCAGGTGTTTGGGGTCAATCTCGTGAGGGTGGCCTCGCAGCGGAAAGCTGGCGCGACCTGCTGCCTCAGAAACATGGGGCCAATCCGAAGCGTTGCCATAGTAGGCAATCGCGTCGCCGAATTTAACCCAGGATGCGCCCGGCAAATCAGCCGTCGAAGTGGCAGAGCCCCTAAAGTTGCGGTGCGCGGTATCACCAGCGGCTTGGCTGATAGCAAGCCTTACAGATTCCATGTTGCGCTCCTATCGTTCCAAGACTTGGTTCGTTCCAAGACATTGGCCCGCTCGCGCCGATCTGAGCTCAAGGAACTCCAGTCCGAGGGTGAGCAAACTAAAATATCTCTACCATCTGCGCTTGCGAGGGGCGCAGCTATCAGCTTTGAAAACTAAAGCCCGCGCACCCTTTCAGGCCAAAATCCCTATTACAATCGGTGACTAACAAGCCCGCTATTGCTCAAAAACTACGAATCGCATGGCGCTCGCGACTCGCGCGCTATCGACATGCGGTCTTGCTTGAGCTCCAGAATCTTAATGGGTTGAGGTTTCCCGTCGACCGTGACGCAGACGTGATCTGGTCCCGTGGAAGCCACTTTCCACACGCCTTCTTTGACCTGGGAGATATCCGTTGCGCCGATTCCGATCCGCTTGAATGTCCCATCCCGATCGAACTTCAGACCCGGCCTTCCCCGTGAAGGTGGGAGGGGAAAGCCAGCCGGTCGATACACCGTCTCCGTCGCGGTATCTTCTTCGCGCGAGTGGATCCAATGCTGGCAAAGTAATTTTGTATCGACCGGCTCGGCCATGTGTGCTCTATTTTTACACGGGAACCCAGGAATCTCCATCAAATTCCTTTGTCAGACGGTCGCCGCGCTCATCGCCGACATATCGGCGGCCCTCC
>Ga0209131_1003041_pt1 | contig 11240 bp, 11 predicted proteins | sample GraSoi_2013_40cm_FD_185826 | JGI IMG/M metagenome (GOLD analysis project Ga0209131, IMG submission 185826) | Grasslands soil microbial communities from the Angelo Coastal Reserve, California, USA - Sample 9_17_2013_40cm (SPAdes) (version 2) | ecosystem: Environmental > Terrestrial > Soil >...
GCTGCTACCCAGCGCGGTCAGGGTAAACGTGAGCTGGCGCAGAGCCAGCGCAGCATCAGCTGTTTGACGCGCTCACCTGGGGCATGCCTACTTATGACCTATCGATGGAGGTAACAAGCTGTGGTGTCCCCCTCAGTCAGCCCGGTGTCACGGGTGCCAGCCGATCCCGGTGGCCAGGATGACAATGAGCTGCTGAAGAAAGTCCAGTCCGAACCACATGACAGCAGGGCACGTGATGCTGCCTGCGAGGAGCTGGTCAGCCGCTATCAGGCCCTCGTCCGATCCTGCGTGCTGCGTTACCGCGACAGTCCCGAGCCGCAGGAAGAGCTGATGCAGGTCGCCTACGTCGGGCTGCTGAAGGCCATCAACAACTTCAATGCCGACATCGGCGAGAGCCTCGCGGCCTATGCCACCCCGTGCATCACGGGCGAGATCAAGCGTCATTTCCGTGACAAGCGCTGGCAGGTGCACGTCCGCCGGTCCGCGCAGGAGCTGCGGCTTGAGATCAGGAAAGCCAGGAGCGACCTGACGCAGCGGCTGTCGAGAACCCCGACGGACGCCGAGCTCGCCGAGCACCTCGGAGTGAGCAGAGCCGATCTGCTCGACGCGCAGCGCGCCGAGCTCGCGTTCCAGGCCTCCTCGCTGAGCGCGCCGCTATCCGACGGCGCCGACGCTGGCACGCTTCAGGACCTGCTTGGCGGCGATGACCCGCGGCTGGAGAGGGCACTGGAAATGGAGGCGGTCTGGGGGCATCTGGCCGAGCTGCCGGACAGGGAGCAGCGGCTGCTGATGATGCGCTTCTACGGCAATATGACCCAGTCCGAGATCGGTGACCAGCTCGGCGTATCGCAGATGCATGTCTCGCGGCTGCTCGCGCATGCGCTCAGCTATCTGAGACACCGGATACTCGAGTCAGACCAGCGGCCTGAGCGCGACCAGGAATTGTCAGGCGCGGACTCAGCCCGCAACGTCAGGCGCAGTCGGCTGACCGACCACGGCAAGGTCCACAGTGTCGTACATCGGAATCCGGTCGGCAAGGCCGGTAATCCACAGCGTTCTCGTGTACTGGAATCTGGCGCCCGCGAGCGCCAGTGACCCGCCGGCCGCGACCAGGCCCTTCCAGTGACTCACAATTACCGCGAGCGAGCTCGTGTCCATGAAATCAACGGCCGAAAGGTCGAGGACGACCCGGTCCACTGTTCGGCGCGAGTCGGCAAGAGTGTCGTCGAGCCGGCGGCTCGTGACGATGTCGAGGTCACCGATGAGGGTGATGATTGCCGTGCCATCGCGATGCTCGGTTGAGAGGTCGAACTCCGGCACGCTATACCCCTAACGGATCAGGCCGGCCTGGACCGGACGGGACTCATCGACGCCGGGGGTACGCCACGGCACCGATGCCGTATCACGGACATGCTACGACGGCACGCGCATAACTCGGCCCCCGCAGGGCAGCAACCAAGCTCGGAGGCGATCACCACGAAGGCGGGGCAAACAAGCTGACGGTCCCGCGAAGACAGTTCCGGCAGGGTGCATATGGCCGTCGAGGCAGGCTATCCCGCAGCGCCGCTGCATCACCTTGCCCTGTTCTACCACGGCAGCGACGAGTACTCCGATATCGTCGCCAAGTTCGTCAGGGCTGGCCTGGAGGTGGGCGAGCGCGCGTTCGTCGCCCTTCCCGGGCATCGGCTCGCTGCGGTGCTCGGCGCGCTCGGTGGCCAGCGTGAGTATGTCGCGTTCGCCGACATGACAAGCCTCGGCCGGAATCCGGCCCGCATTATCCCGGCGATTGAAGCCTTTGCCTCGGCCGGAAGTTCGCCGACATGACAAGCCTCGGCCGGAATCCGGCCCGCATTATCCCGGCGATTGAAGCCTTTGCCTCGGCCGGAAGCGAGCCGGTCCGCTTTGTCGGCGAACCAATCTGGCCGGGCCGGAGTGCGGCGGAGGTCCGTGAGTCAACCAGGCACGAGGCTCTGATTAACCTTGCGTTCGCCGCCGCCTGCGCCCAGATCCTGTGCCCGTATGATGCCGCAGCCTTGCCTGACCCGGTCCTGGCGGACGCGTGCCGGACGCATCCGCTGATCGCCGGTGCCAACTCTCACGAGGCGAGCCCTGGCTACGAAGGGCCAGGCAGCGTGCCGGAAAGCTGCGCCCTGCCGCTTCCGCCGCCACCGCCGCGCACCAAGGTACTCAGGTATGACACTGATCTGCGCCGCGTCCGCCAGTTCGTCGCCGACGGGGCAAGGGATGCCAGCCTTCCAGCCACCACAGCCGCTGACCTGGTCCTCGCCGTGAACGAGATCGCAGCCAATACGGTGCGGCACGGAGGCGGCACTGGCACAGTATCCGCCTGGCTGACGGCCGGCGAGCTGATCTGCGAGCTTCGCGACGCCGGCCACATCACCGACCCGCTGGCCGGCCGGCGGGTGCCTGACCCTGAGCAGGCCGGGGGCCATGGGCTGTGGCTTGTGAATCGGTCAGTTGATCTCGCCGAGGTACGCACTGGCCCGGGCGGGACCGTGACCAGGCTGCATGTTCGCAACCGGGGAAGCCAACCCCCCGCAGCTGGCTCACGCCGGCACGAGCTCGGCCACCCCGGCGACGATGGCCGCGGCGTCGATGCCGGCGGCGTGCAGCTGCTCGGCGGGCGTCGCTGACGCCGGCATGGCCTTGACCGCGAGCTTCACGACGACAGGCAGCGGACCGCCTGGCACCGCAAGCGTCTCGAGCACGGCATCGCCCAGACCGCCCTCCCATGGCCCTGACCGCGAGCTTCACGACGACAGGCAGCGGACCGCCTGGCACCGCAAGCGTCTCGAGCACGGCATCGCCCAGACCGCCCTGCGGCCAGTGATCTTCGACTGTCAGGACGTGTCCGGTATCGGCGGCCGCCTGCCGGATGGCGCCGCTGTCAATCGGCTTGACCGAGTAGGCGTCGATCACTCGTGCTCCGATGCCGTCGCCGGCGAGCCGGTCAGCGGCCGCCAGCGCCTCGTGCACGGTAATGCCCGCGGCAACGATGGCGACCTGGTCTGACTCGGATGACCGGAGCACCCGGCTGCCGCCGATAGGAAACTCTTCCCCCGGCCGGTAGATCACGGGCGTGTCACCCCTGGTGGTCCGCAGATAGCTGATCCCGGCCAGGTCGGCCATCGTAGCGGTCAGCGCGGCTGTCTGGTTCGCGTCGCACGGGTACAGGACGGTGCTGCCGTAAATCGCACGAAGCGCCGCCAGGTCTTCCAGCCCCATCTGGGAGGGGCCATCCTGGCCGATCGAGACTCCCGCGTGCGAGCCGGCGAGCCGGATGTTGGCGCGGCTGATCGCGGCCATCCTGATGAAGTCCAGCGCGCGAGACATGAACGCGGCGAATGTGGCGGCGAACGGCGCCCAGCCTCGCACCTGCATGCCGACCGCCGCCGCAACCATCTGCTGCTCGGCGATATAGAGCTCGAAGAAGCGCTCGGGATGCGCGCGGGCGAAGAACTCCGTCCTTGTCGAGTCGGCAACCTCCCCGTCGAGGACGACGACCTTAGATCTGGCCGTTCCGACAGCAGCGAGCGCCTGACCGAAAGCCGTCCGCGTGGCGACCTTGTCACCCGGCTGATACTCCGGGAGCCGCAGCTCGCCCGAGGGAAAGACGTGCGGTCGCAGCCCTGGCTCGGGGGGCTGGACGTGAATCCGCTCGTCGCGCGGGCCGCCAAGCTCTCTGATCGCCTCGTCCGCATCGGGGACGGGCTTGCCGTGCATGCCTTCCACGTTTTCGACGGCAGACACGCCGCGGCCCTTCCTGGTCCGCGCGACGATCGCGGTCGGTTGCCTGAGCGTCACCCTGGCCTGCGCGTATGCCCGGTCTACGGCGGCGATATCGTGACCGTCAATCTCGATCGCGTTCCAGCCGAAAGCCGCCAGTCGCTGCGCGTAAGCGCTCGTATCCCAGCCGTGCCTGGTCGGGCCCCGCTGTCCGAGCCTGTTCACGTCGATGATCGCCGTCAGGTTGTCCAGCCCGCTGTAACCCGCCTGTTCGATCGCCTCCCAGATCGAGCCCTCGGCCATCTCGCTGTCACCGCAGAGCACCCATACGTGGTAGGGCAGCCGGTCGAGTTGCTTGCCGGTCAGCGCCAGGCCGACCCCGATCGGCAGGCCCTGGCCCAGCGACCCCGTCGCGACGTCAACCCACGGCAGGCGCGGCGTCGGATGGCCCTCCAGCCTGCTGCCGAGCCTGCGGTATGTCAGCAGTTCCTCGTCGGTGATCGCGCCGGCGGCCTTGAGCATCGCGTAGACCAGCGGCGAGGCGTGTCCCTTGGAAAAGATGAGGTGGTCGTTGCCGGGCGCATCGGGGTTGGTGAAGTCATAGCGCAGGTACCTGGCCAGCAGGACCGCCATCAGGTCAGCGGCCGAGAGCGATGAGGTGGGATGGCCGGAGCCCGCCGCTGAGCTGCTCCGTACCGAGTCCACGCGCAGTTGCTGAGCGAGACTGGCCAGCTTGGCCGCCGTGTCCTGGTCTAGTGCATACGTCACAGTCATGGCTCATCCCCTGCCTCCGTCGCGCGCATCACCGGCGGCCTACCCGGCCGCCTCCCGGCTAATCAGTCCGCGTCAGCCCCGGCACCGGCCACAAGCGCGGTCAGCCCACCGCGGCGGAGACCGGCTGGGCGAAACTGGACAGATAGCGCGGCTATGGGGTAGGTTCCCAGCTAGTGCTTACGACGCAGGCACGCCCACGTCACCGCGTGACGTTGCTGGGTGTGCCTTTCCGTTTTTTCGGCGCTATTAGATTGGCCTCCTAAACTACGGCATCCGCGCGGTGATACCAGCCGGCACCGCAAGGAGGCCCTAGGGATGAAGATCGCCCTCGTCGCACGGCATGCATCAGCCCCAGCTACACAGTCCGACCAATACGCCAGCGAGCAGGCGGCGCACGTGACAGGTCTCGGCAAGGCACTCGCCTCGCAGGGACACCACGTAGTCGTCTATGCCCGCAAGGATGCCGCTGGGCTGCCGGACCGCGAGACGCTCGCGCCGCGCCTGACCGTGCGCTACATCATGGCGGGTCCTCCTGCGACCGTTCCGGTCGACCAGCTGCCGCAGCATGTCGCCGAGATCGGCCGGTACCTCGCGGCGCGGTGGAAGAAAGACCCTCCGGACATTGTCCACGCGCATCACTCGGGTCCTCCTGCGACCGTTCCGGTCGACCAGCTGCCGCAGCATGTCGCCGAGATCGGCCGGTACCTCGCGGCGCGGTGGAAGAAAGACACTCCGGACATTGTCCACGCGCATCACTGGACGAGCGGCCTCGCCGCCCTGCTGGCCGCCCGCGAGCATCCGGTACCCATCGTGCAGAGTTTCGGCTCCCTCGGGCTTGCAGAGCAACGGCACGGCGTGCCCGGGCCACGCGACAACACGCGCGTCCGGATGGAAGCGTGCATCGCGCGCACCGTAACCGCAGTGCTGGCGCAGACCTCGGACGAGGTCAGCGATCTGGCCAGCCTGGGGATCGGTGGCACGCGGGTCAGGATCGTGCCGTGCGGCGTCGATACGAGCCGGTTCGCTCCTGACGGGCCAGCCGCCAAGCGCCAAGCCGATCTTCGGCTGCTCCACGTCGGGTCGCTGGCCGAGCACCAGGGCCTCGACAAGTTGCTGATGATCATGCCCGACGTGCCAGCCGCCGAGCTTGTCATCGTGGGCGGCCCTGACCCGGACGGACTCGACTCGGACATTGCCTACAAGCGGCTCGGAAAGTTCGCGGCCGCGCTTGGCGTCGCTGACCGCGTCACCTTCACCGGGCACGTGACCAGCAAGAGCCTTCCAGCACTGCTTCGCTCCGCCGACATCTTCGTCAGCGGCGCCAGCTACGAGCCCTACGGCACCGCCGCGATCAGCGCCATGGCCTGCGGCAAGCCCGTGGTGGCGAACGCCGTGGGCGCGTATGCCGATGCCGTGATCGACGGGACGACGGGTCTGCTCCTGCCGCCTGGCCGTCCTGACCTGCTGTTCAAGCGGCTACGCGAGCTGCTGGCCACCCCCATGAAGCTGACTGGGTTCGGCATCGCGGCCGCCGACCGGGCGCGGTCACGCTATTCATGGGAGCGGATCGCTGACGAGACGGCCGCGGCATACCAGCGGTGCCTGACAGATCGGTGGGGTCAGCCGGCCGGCCCCCGGACGCTCGCGTCAGCGCGGGGAACTGCCGCGACAGCCGAGCAGCGCTGGGCAGCATAACTGCCGCAAAGTCAGGCCGACGATCATGCATAACGGCCTGACCAGCGGAAATCCGGACGCTCGCGTCAGCGCGGGGTTCCGCCGCGACAGCCGAGCAGCGCTGGGCAGCATAACCGCCGCAAAGTCAGGCCGACGATCATGCATAACGGCCTGACCAGCGGAAATCACTTCCATAGGGGGTGAGTGCCATGCCTAACTACTGGCTCCCGATCATGGCAGTGGCTTTCGCCGGCGCCATAGCCGTCTGGATAGCGCTCGTTTTCATGGCCGACCGGAAGCAGTCGCACCCGACCGAGGTCCCGCCGCCCCCGCGCGAGATCGCCGGCGGCATGTTCGAAGCGCGCCGGGGAGGCCGGCAGGTAATGCCTGATCCCATGGAGCCGATCGTGCATGACGACGACCAGACCAGCCAGGAACTTACCGGACCCGCCCCGCCCGCCGGGCCCGCCGCACCCGTCACCGGCACCGCCGTGCCCGAGCAGCGCAGGGCTCCAGCTCCTGAGCAGGCCCCCGCGGGGGAGAACCGGCTCTAGCCCACCGCATCGCCGCTGCTGTACGTGGCGTCAGGCGAGGATGACCGCGGGCCCGCTAAGCCATCTCCCGCACGACGCTGGCCGGAACCTTGTCCTCGCGCAGGCCAAGGAATCGGGGATGCCGCAGCTGCCCGCCGCCCGTCCACTCGGTGAAACCCACCTGGGCGACCAGCCTGGGTTCGACCCAGTGCACGCCGGACCGCGGTGGCCCGCCGTCGCTGGAACGCGGCAGCAGGTCGCGATCGAAGGCCGGGTCGCCGCGCTCGAGCTCGCGTAGCGCGCGGCCGAGGCTGGCCAGGGTGGCGTCGCTGAAGCCGGTCCCCACCTTGCCGGCATAGGCCAGCCGGCCATCCTGGTCGTAGTAGCCGAGCAGCAGCGCGCCGAAATGTGTCCTCGAACCCTTCGGGTCGGTGTAGCCGCCGATGACGAACTCCTGGCTGTTCTGGCACTTGAACTTCAGCCAGTCACGAGTCCGCCCTGAGCGGTACGGAGCGTCAGCGCGTTTGGCGATCAGCCCTTCCCAGCCCTGTTGGCACGCCTGCTCGAAATACTCCTCGCCGTCGCCGTCACGGTGCTCGGTGTAGCGGAGCGGATCGCCAAAAGACAGGAGCTCGCGCAGCAGCCGCTTGCGCTCGCGTAGCGGCTGCGGCCTGATGTCCCGATCCTGCGCATAGAGCAGGTCGAACACGTAGTAGTACACCGGCACCTGCCGGCGCAGCGCCTCGTCAGGTTGGCGCACTCCGAGCCGCCGCTGCAGACGGCTGAAGCTCGTCGCGGCGCCGTCGAACGCGACGACCTCGCCATCGCAGACGAACTCGGCCGGCGGCTGCGCGGCCAGCGCGTCGCGCAGCTCAGGATAGGTTCCGCTGACATCCTGCCGGTTACGGGTCATCAGCAGCACCTGGTCCCCAGACCGGTAGGCGATGCAGCGCTCGCCGTCGAGCTTGCGCTCGTACAGCCACGCGGGATCGGAGAACCTGTCCTTGGTCAGGGTCGCCAGCTCCGGTTCCAGCCAGTCGGGAGTCCCCAGTGCTGCTCGACGCGCCCCGGCGGATTGCGTAATACTCACAGTGAACATTCTCCCGTCACAGCCACTTCGCTGCGGGCACCTACCCCGGCTTTGTGCCCGCGCATAAGGCGCTTATTCCGGGCCGAAGAGGGGCGCGAATCCGGGGGAAGTCCGGTCCCGCCGGCTTAGGACGCGGTGCCCGGCGGCGGGAGAGCGCCGGTTTCCATCGCCTTGGTCACCGCCGCGGTCCTGCCGGTCACCCCGAGCTTCGCGCAGGCCCGCGTCAGGTGCGTCTTGACGGTCGCCTCGCTCACGAACAGCGCGCGGCCGATCTGGAAGTTGGTCATCCCGCGGGCGACCAGGGCCAGCACCTCGGTCTCCCTGGCCGACAGCGTCTCGGGCCGCGGTCCCCGTACCCGCGACACCAGCCGACCGGCCACGACGGGCGCAAGGACGGTCTCGCCGCGGGCAGCAGCCCGGATCGCGCGGAGCAGGTCGGCCCTCGGAGAGTCCTTGAGCAGGTATCCCGCCGCGCCTGCCTCGACCGCGCGGAGGATATCGGCATCGGTGTCAAACGTGGTCAGGACGATGATCCTGACATCGCTCTCATGACCGGCCCTGATCTTGCCGATCGCGTCAACGCCGTCGCCGCCCGGCATCCGCAGGTCCATCAGGACGACGTCAGGGCGCCTCGCGCTAAAGAGCGCGACGGCCTCGGCACCCGATGCCGCCTCGCCCACCACTTCGATGTCCGGCTCGGCCGACAGCATTCCGCGCAGGCCCTCCCTGACCACCGGATGATCGTCGGCCAGCAGAATCCTGATCACCGCACCTCCGCTAGCACCGTCGTGCCGTTGCCTGGCACGCTGCGCACCGTTAGCTCGCCGCCGATCTCGCTCACCCTGGTCCGCATCCCGCGCAGCCCGTACCCGGCCGCAGGCAGCTCGGGGTCGAAGCCCGCACCGTCGTCGGCCACCTCGAGCCTGACCTCGTTGTCGCAGTAGCTCAGCACGACCCGGGCCAACGTCGCGCCCGCGTGCCTGCGCACGTTCGTCAGCGCCTCCTGGCAGACCCGCAGCAAGACCACCTCGGCACCGGTTCCGAGCGGACGCGGCTCGCCGTGCACCTCGAACGTCGCCCGAAGGCCGGACTCTTCGCCTGCCCGGTCTGCCAGCCTGGCCAGCGCGTCGGCCAGCGGGGCCGCGGCCAGCGCCGCTGGCGCAAGCCCGGCGACGAGCGCCCGCGCCTCGGCCAGGTTTTCCCGCGCGGTCCTGGCGATCAGGTCAAGCTGCTTGCGCGCGCGGTCAGTGTCATGGCCGATGATGGCCTCGGCCGCCTGGACGAGCATCACGATGCTGGTGAAGCCCTGCGCGATCGTGTCGTGGATCTCGCTCGCCAGCCGGTCGCGCTCGGCCAGTCTTCCTGCCTCGCGGTTGACCTCGGCAAGCTCGGCGCGGGTCCGCTCGAGCTGGGCAATCAACTCGGCGCGCTCCGCGCTCTGGTCGATGATCCTGATGATCCAGGTTCCGAATCCGATGCTGAACGCGGTCCCGAGGGCGGCGACCCAGCTGCTGGCCTCGAGCTTGGCTCCGTGAGCGCCCGTGGCGAGCGCGATCAGCGCGCCGGTCGCGTTCATGGCCACGACGGCGACGATCGCTAGGCGGTAGGAGACCGCCATGAAGCACTGCGGCCCTAGCGCGAGCAGGATGAAGGTGACGCTCCCCGCGTTGGCCTCCGCGACGGCGAGTAGCGCGACGAGCCCGCAGAGGTAGACGATTCCCGGCAGGTTGCTCGCCGCCTGGCCGTACATGGCCCGGCGGCCTAGGAGCAGGTACCACGGCACCATCGCGATCAGGGCGGCGCTGGCGACGAGCCGGCCCTGCCCGGTGGCCGGCCCGGCGACCTGGATCAGCCCGAGCGTGCCGGCCAGCACGACGGCAAAGTACGCGTTCCAGCGCCGCTCGCCGCCGTCCCAAGCATGGCCGGTAGCCGGCCCCGCGGCTTGGTCAACGCTCATCGATCTGGACGCCGCTGCCACCGGAAGCTCCGCACGCACACCACCAAGCTTGCGGCCAGCCATGCCCCGAGCACCAGTGCGATCCTGCCGTGTTCCCAGCTGTGCGCCGGCTCGGCGGCCAGCAGCCGGTCAGGCAGGAACGCTGACCGCAGGCCCTGGCAGATCCATTTCAGCGGGAAAATCGCGGCGATGTGCTGCAGGCCTGCGGGCAGCCTGGCGAACACGAAGTAGACCCCCGAGATAAAGGACAGAACCAGGTAGGGCAAGTTCAGGACGGCAAAAGCGCTGCGGGTAGACCGCACCAGGCAGCCGACCGCGATGCCGAGCAACGTGCAGGTAACGCTGCCGTGCACAAGCACCCAGCCGAGGGTAAACCACCGCGCAGGGGTGGTCGGCAGATGCAGGCCGAGCAGCGCTACGCCCGTCGCGAGCGCGGCCGCCACTTCACCTGCGGAGGTGACGAAGGCCAGGATCGCCTTTCCTGCGAAGTAGGCGGCGGGTGGCAGCGGCGTGCCGGCCAGCCGGATCAGGGTGCCGTCGTCGCGGTCGGCGCCGATGCTGACACCGACGCCCACGAACGTGGTCGACATCAGGCCGCTCGCGATGATCCCGGCGATGAAGTACTGCCGGAAGCTCACGCCCGTGTGGTCCACCTCGCCGTGGAAGATCTGACCGAACAGCAGGAGCAGGATGATCGGCAGCGCGAATGTGAAGATCACGTACTCGCGCTGCCTGGCGAACTGCTTGATCTCGATGATTCCGCGAACCAGGCTGACCCGCACGATCGACGGGAGCCTCACGGTGGCGGTCCGGCTGGTCCCGACGGGCTGGCCGGGCTCGGTGATGATCATCGCTGCGCTCCGTCCTGGCTGGTTCCGATGAGCTCGAGGTACCTGTCTTCCAGCGACGGCCGGGTTACGGTCAGGCCGGGGATCTCGCCTCCGGCTTCGCGCGCGAGTTTCAGCACGCAATCCGTCGGGGTGGCTGTCCGCACCGACCGCGGGCCGTGGCTCGTCTGCCAGGACACAGTCGCCGCGGAATCCGTCCTGCCCAGGTCCGCAGGCGTCCCCACCGCCACGACGCGCCCGCCTGCGATCACGGCCAGCCGCCCGGCCAGCGCCGCCGCTTCGTCCAGGTAGTGCGTGGTCAGCAGGATGGTCGTGCCGTCAGCGGCCAGACTTGCGATCAGCTCCCAGAATGTTCGTCGTGCCTGCGGGTCGAATCCCGTGGTGGGCTCGTCGAGGAACAGCAGTTCCGGCCGGCCGACGATGCCGACAGCGACGTCGACGCGCCGCCGCTGCCCGCCGGACAGCCGCCGCAACCTGGTTCGCGCCTGCTCGCTGAGGCCGACGGCCTCGATCACCTCGTCCGGGTCGCGGGGGTCGGGGAAATACGCACTGAAGTGGGCGACCAACTCGCGCACGGTGAGCTCGCCAGCCTCGGCTTGGGTCTGCGGCACCACGCC
>Ga0209131_1003042_pt1 | contig 11239 bp, 4 predicted proteins | sample GraSoi_2013_40cm_FD_185826 | JGI IMG/M metagenome (GOLD analysis project Ga0209131, IMG submission 185826) | Grasslands soil microbial communities from the Angelo Coastal Reserve, California, USA - Sample 9_17_2013_40cm (SPAdes) (version 2) | ecosystem: Environmental > Terrestrial > Soil >...
AGCCGTCCAACCCAGACGAATAATCTGTGTTCCCTAGAACTCTCCAGCGGACTTCACAGAGGAAAGCATTTATGGCCGCCATTGCTGTTGGAGCGCCAGGACTGTGAACGACCCAAGCCCGAAGGCTGCCCCCCATCCGGGGATCAATCAGGCCCGAGGACCACTGGTTCACTACGCAGAGAAAACAGGTAACTTTGACCAACTCTATTGGGACGAACTGGCCGGTAAGACTCCTCGCCAGAAGTGCACGACAGAGTCCACTGTCAACGGCCATTACAGCCTCATGGTGGAGCTAAAACTGCGCGCAACAATGCGTGTTGATCACCCCGGAAATGCAGCCCGCCCTCAAATCAGAGTCCAGCTTCCCCTATACTCTGACTCTGGCCGGCAGTGTGGGACTCCGGCACCCTCAGGTGACAATACCCACTAAAACCCCTGGGGGACACTAGCCCAGCTTAGCCATGTCACCTGTCACGCAAAGCTTATAGCACGAAGCGTACACAGAGCGATCACACAGGACGGTGTACTGAAGGCCTCCCAAATGATGTTTAACATCCCCGTCAAGCCAGAAAGGGCATTGAATCCCTCCCAACTCAGTAAATGGACGGCTCTCTAACAGGACGGGTCTATCAGGCAGGACCCCAGACGGAGTAAGACCGTTAGGGGAGTATCAGCCTTCACCCGCATATCAGTTATGTCCCGAAACCTGTTGAACAGTGGACGGGAGGCAAGACACTCGCATCTGTAAACAGGCTGCCAAAGACACAGCGACTACTGAAATGTCAAGCACAAAAGCGTCACGGGGTCCGAGCAGCACTCACGGCCATTACAGCCTACCCGGTCTTTCATATACTCAGCGCTACAGGCAGCCAGCAGGAACCATGCCATGACATTGACCAATCAACATAGCGAATGCCCGCCACTCGAACGCTCGACAGATACGGGATCTAGGGGTGGCAGGGCCGGGCCGCTCAGGGCACAAGTCCGGGAAACCTACTCAGGCGCGCTAGCATACTTCATCTCCTGTAAAGAAGGTTGGTACTCGTCCATGTAACTAGTCAGCGCGGATTGGAAATCAGCATCGTGAGGGGAGAAAGTCATGGAAGAAGAATGTACTTCCTTCATGCACATGCGCCAGGTAAACCAAAGGAGTGAGCCCACTGCCCATTCGCGCGCCTTCCTGGAGTGACTAAGAATACTCCTGTTAAAGTCACAAACCTCTGGCCCAAGCTCCAAAGAACGTAATGCCAAAATAGGGAACCACATGTCACCAGACATCCAAACATCTGGGTCAGTAGTGGGCGAAACCAAGTACACCAAAGACCTGAATTTCAATCGCAGAAGGGAATAAAAGGGGGCCATGTCATAAGAAGGACAACCCTTCCAAATATGAGCTAAGGACAGTATGTCGCCACAACGGCAGCAATTAGCACGCAGGCCAGTAGTCAAGTCGCATCTAGGCCAGACCCACACATGTTGTATATCCAAAACTTGCCCGTTACAGGGACATAAATGACCCCATTTAACTTTAGATGCCCAGGCGCAACCTAAAGGAAGGGAATTGTTAATTTCTTTCCAGAGCAGCTCCCTGAGCTGCGTGGGGATGTTGACTTTCCAAAGATTAGGAATATGGTGAGTGACATCCATCCAACCAAGGGAGAATCCTGACGCCCATGAACTCCAATGATGGCAAAACTCTGCAGATTTATCGCCCATGACAGGGTGTACAATAGTACCAGCAATGATAGAGTTGGTCAAAAAGGACAAAGATTGATGATTCAGTACGGGACCTGTGTCCACCCAATTAGGCAGAACTGAGACAGATGCCAGGGAGAAGATATGGGAGTAAGAGAGCGCGGCCTGTTTAGCCAGCTCATCAGCCAAAGAATTCATTGTATTTCCGTCATGGGCCTTGACCCATTTAAACTCCACATAACCATCATGGCTATGTAGCAAGTACAAAAGGTAGCGCAAAAGAGTATCGGAGGAGACCATACCAGGCATATCATGGGAAGGCAGAGCATCCCACGGTCGGGGGGGGCGTAAAGAGAGGCAGCTATCGGTCCACCTGTCTCTCTCCATGGTGAGGAGCTGACCACTAACCAAGTTCAGCACGTAGTGGGAATCAGTATGTATGAGCAAGTCGCTGTGCCACCAAGAAGAAAGGGCCAACACAACAGCGACAACTTCAGCAACATTGTTAGATAACGGTGCGTCAAGGAGCCTAGCGGATCCTGTAGCACCATGAGATGACGCCCATGCAGCTCCAGCAATGCATGAGTCAAGGCCATTGTTAAAAGCCAAACCATCTGTCCACAACTTAATTGTAGAGAGGGTAGTGGGAGCAATATCATCATGCTCTGCTAAAATATGTGCCGGGTAGGGGCCGAACTTGGAGGGGTTATTGTCCAACTGGTAAGCAGTCCATGGTCTAATGAGTTTACTCAGGGCCAGGAGGGAATGCAAACCAGTCAAAAGCCTAGCGCACCCAAAAGCGTTATTCATATTGGGCCAAACACGAACATGACGGCCAGACAAATGGTTAGTTGGCCTGTTACCACCAACCCTCCAGCAGGAAGAATCCAAATCGGTCAGCAAATTGCGGCACATATGGGGAGCCAACAATTTATCAGAAGCAATACCGGGAGGCAAAGACCTAACACCTTTAATGCGAGATCTATGTATAACATGAGTGGAACGGGGCCTACCGGGCCTAGGTGGGGGCGCGAACACATCCTCATCAGACTCGGACGATGAATCAGAGCTAACGAACTTCAGCTTTCTATGGATGCGGGGAGCCTTGTCAGCCGTCAGCAAACGTCTATGATCAACCAAACTGCCAACGGTCAGAAGGCCAGTTGAGATCAGACAATTAAATTTAGTAATTTTGTACAGCTTCTTGGAAGGGTGCAGAATGGATGGCATATCCAACACGGCTGCATCAGAGGGGAAGGAGCATCTAATGTCGTAACGCAAATGCCGAATGGACTTCCAAGCTGTGCGCACCCTGGGTTGTAACATGGTATATCGACAATGACAAGACTGCAGAAGGGGGTTAAAACACCCAGGGAATCCCTGCTTTTTAGAAGATGAGTTGAACACAGAGGCAAGGTCCAAATCAGCGAATGTCCAAGCTCTCCAAGGAGTGGAGGCCGGACCGGAAATGAGATCCGACACAAACTTGGCATCGTACGCCAACGCCCAACTAGTCAGGGAAGGGCAGTTCAAACCTCCGACAGACAAAGGTGATTCCAACAGTCTGTAAGGCACGGAAGAATACGAGCCTCTCACAAAGCGATGTATTATGTTGGACAACTTACGCAGTATAGAAGGTGGCACTCCGTTACCATCCAAAAGGTAGTAACATCTGGACATCATGAGTGCCTTGGCCAGAACAACTCGGTTAAGCATGGAGGCGCCAATGGAGCTCCATTGAGACACAAGCTTCTTGACGTGAGAAACAATTTGTTTCCAACGAGGGGTGGCACGATCTGGGCTATTAACCCATACACCCAAAATTCTTAAAGGAGAATCAGCAGGAAGCACGTAAGCCCCCTCAAAGCAGGCAGTAATATCCTTGTGAAGACTGCTGGAGCGGTGAGCCAAAGAACCTACCACAAGGATGTCAGTTTTATCCAAGTTGAACCTACAACCAATAGCAAGCGTAGTATCAGTCATAACCCGCCGGATAAGACGGAAGTCCTCTTTAGTGGACATGAACAAGTTCATATCGTCAGTGTACATAATCAGTTTAGCAGGGGGCAGGCCACAACACGATATGCCTGTCAAATGCTGTCTCATGCGCATACCCAGCGGTTCAATGCTGAAGTTGTACAGAATGGGGGACAGGGGGTCGCCCTGTCTGAGACCCACATTAAGCACGAAAGGGGAGCTCAAACCGCTGTTAATCCGAACTCTAGTATGGCAGTAGTGAGTAACATCCTCAATTAAAGAGATTAAATCTTCAGGGATACCCATGGCTGACAAAACTCGTAAAAGCCATGCAATATCCATTTTATCATAGGCTTTTGCTTGGTCCAAGCTAACTACGTAGCCGTCGGTGTTAGTAGAATTCGAGAGGTGAGCAACCTCAGAGGCCAGCCTGGTGTGATCAGTGATTAACCTACCAGGCATGAAACCAGCCTGGTCAGGATGTATCTTAGTAACCACCCAGGGACTAATCCTCCTGTTGACTAGGTTAGTATACATCTTGCAATCCGTGTTCATGGACGAGATAGGGCGATAGTTGGAGACAAGAGTAGGGTCACCTTTTTTAAAGAAGAGGCTGAGGTTGGCCAACTTGAAGTCACAACGATTAGAACCATTTAACCTGATCTCGTTAGCTAAAGACGTAAACACGTCCCAGAAAGAGGCTGCAGTACTGTCAGATTTAATCTGCAAGTCCAACTTGGAGGCCAGGGCTTTATAAAACCCGTATGGAAGCCCATCTGGCCCAGGAGCAGTGTTAGGCATTTTAGATCGTAAGGCCAAGACCTCAGCCAAAGTGAAATTCCTGGAAGCCACGTTGTCAGGAGCCGGCTTACCACCATACTCCTTAACGATCTCTGCCAGCAATGCAACCTGAGATGCAGATCGCATCGTACTCATAGTGTGAGGAGTGTGCAGTCGTCTAAAATGGTCCTGCGCTATATGGAGCATGTGCTTCAAATCAGTAGTGGCCGGAGAGTTATTAGAGTGATGGAGACCCTCCACGGAAACAGAGGCATGGCTGCCTCTCTCGTCAGCCTCCTTATTAGAAGACAGGTTGAACCATTCTGAAGTGTGTAAATGCTCCATATCCTTGTACTTCTTAAGTTGAGATGCACGCTTAGCAGCCAACCTAGCATCAAGAAGATCAGCCACGTTACGAACGGGAGCAGGCGGGACATGAACATCCAGCAACGGGGTGCTCAAAACGGGTCGAGCAGCAGACAAACCAGCCAGAGCGTCAGGGAACAAGACAGCTTTCCTAGGACACCTCAAGGTCAGGGGACGAGAGTCATATGCGGGCATTGCAGACTGCCAACTGCCACCGGCAACCTGCGTCGTGACGGGGTTAACAGATTGAGAGGCATGCCAGTCAAATGTAATATCAGCAAGCTCATCACTTGATAAACCATCCCTTCTAAGGGCGGACTTCCAATTACCAGTCACGGACTTCTTTCTAGACTTTGAAATAGACAGACCTGTCCTCAAAACGTAACGTTTAAAAGCAGACCAAGAGGGGAGAGAGACGTCTCCTGACGAAAGGTCAGACCAAGCGGATAAAACCTGGGGCCAAAAAGGACCATCATCCAAGAGCTTCAAAGAAGGAAGTCTAGGGGCGGGAACAGCAATCTCAACTTTAGGGGCAGTAATGAAACAATCAGACCAAACAAAATGGTGGTCAGAGTGGTTAGTGCGAATCGGGTTAGGGGGCGTGGCACTCCATCCATCGTGCGGGTAGTAAATGCGATCCAGGCGAGAAAACGTCTGACTGCTTTGAGTAGTCTGAACAAAAGTATGCTTTTTATAAGAGACAGACGGACCGGCGGAGTCAGTCATCATACACAGGCTTTTGATGTCATTAAAAATTTGACAGCAATGCACAACATCACCCGAAGGGACTTTATATGGATACCGGTCAGAGTCTTTCTCCACAAAATTCCAATCGCCGGCTGCCAAACACCTGTGCCAACGAGAGGGACGGGCAGAGTCATGGTTGATGGCCATAGCGGACATACTAATGGCCAGAATGTGGTTGCTCAAGTTAGTGTAAAGAGCCTCATAAAACGAAGTACGAGCTGCATAAGAGCTAATATCACCGTAGACGCCAAGCAAGGTAAAGGTCTCAGTGCTAACAGAGTTATAAAGTTCGGCTACTATAGCATGCCCAGGAACCAGCACATTAGAAGAAAGGCACGTCCAATGGCCATTGTCCAAGGCACAAATGGCGACACCTGCTCGGTTAGCGCTAACGCTGGTATGAGATAACACATTCAGGCCCCTGATGGACGGTGGTGAGTCAGCAAGGGAATGCGTTTCAGTAAGAACGAGTACATCAACTTTCTCCAGTTTCATAATCATTTTCGCGGTAGCTACCTTTGATGAGTTGGATGGACCAAATCTACCTCGTGAGTTCCAAGTACCAATCCGGAAACATCTCTTCTTAAGAGGTACTGAAGGGGCATCAACCAGTGCGAGAGGGTGAACGTGGTTAACGGGGTCTCCGGGTGGGGGAGAGTCTTTGCCCAATAAACTCGAAATACCCGGAGACCGGACAGCCCTGAAGGGCAAAGCCCGAGAAGACCGAGAAATCCGAGAACGACAGCTAATGTTTGGTTCTGCAACAGTGCCGGTAGACTGAAACAGGAGGGGGATTTCGCATGCATGGTTGCCAATAGCACCGACAGCCCCCACGCCTGCCAGGGAGGTACCCGCTGCCCCTCCACCATTGCCGTCAACCCTCCTACCATTATCGGAGGTGTCAACAGCCTGTGTGGGATGCGAGCTTGCTAGCTTGTAAATCATGGCCGCCTTGGGTACAGGTGTACGGGCCTGGTGGGGGAGCGCCCCGTTAGTAACAAAAACAAAACAAAGGGCCGCCACCTGTGGGACTAAATGGGGAGGCCCTGAAAATGCCGGAGCACAAAACATAGTAGACGCAAAGTCAGAACAGGGGCTAAAATTTGGAGATGAGCAGTACAAGTAATCAGAAGAGATAATCTGGGCCATACAGTGCGGCTAAGAGACCTAACGGAACGGAGCTGGAGGCATGTCAATATAAGGTAACCAGCGGAGTGTCATAGGAGCGGAAATGCGAGAAACAGTAGGCAGCACAGCGGGCACACGAGTGGAGTCGAAGAAATCGTGTAGAGAGGATTCTAAAGGTAAGTAAATAAAAGGGATTTAACAGTTACATGTCATCATGCGCACGAGACTTTCCGGCTTTTTTGGGCTTAACAGGTGGAAGCCGCTTCGAGACAACCTTGGCACTCCTAGTCTTGCAAGGGGATACCACAGAAGGGGACATAATGATGGGAGGCGACTTGGCGCGTACAGAGACTGGTTCAGAGATTGGAGAAACAACGGGTAGAAAAGGGGATGGCGCTCTCTTCACAGTTTTCGTGGCGACGTCGGTCGTCTCACTCACACCAGAGTCACTAGTAAGCTCGACGATCTCCTCTGGAAGAGCAGGGGCTGGAGGATGAATGAGAGTTTGTGCGGCACGAATGTCATCATCAGTGGCTCTCTGCCGAGCAGGAGGCTTGGAAGGTGGGTAAGGAACAGGCTTCTTAGTCTTGGAGCCAGCGCTCATTCGAGTAATGCAAGAGATGGTTGGTGATACAGGCGCCAGAGCAAGGCTGGCATCATCCAACGCTCCAGACGTGGAAACTACCGAGGATGCATCCACGTCAATGAACAGCGGCTCAGACCTAGGTGCAGCAGCTTCAGCACGATAAGCATAAAGCGCTGTGTTCTGTGAAGCCCAAATGGAGGAACTGAGCTTGAGATAGAGGGGGATAGATGACGACAGTGAAGACATCAAATCCGGGTCAGTGGAGGCGCATTCGAAGATCCAGGCAACAGCCCCCGGGGAGGCCATGCCGTGCGTAGTAAGCACGTGCACAATACTGGCACAGATGTCACGGTACGCAACATTAGATGCCAGATCAACCAATGCAGTGTAGGCTGGTAGAATCATAAGAGCGGAGAAGGCATTCTGGCTCTCCGGACCAATCAACTTGCTTGCCAAATCAGCCAGACGAGGGGAGTACAACTTGGGGCTAAGCATGCATGCTTTCATGACAGTTGTCCACGTGTTATTGTCAGGGGAAGGCGCTGACACCTGCCACCTGACGGTACTAGCAAGAGTAGACCACCAGTCGGATTCTTTATCCATTTCAGTAGACCCGTCAGCCGCAAAGTCAGGCCTGTAGACTGTGGGTGGGGAGAGGGCCAGGGCCGATGGCATAGCGTGGGGGTGAGGGGTCCAATACAGGTGGAACTCCTTGACGAGGGAAGTGAACGTCTCAAAATAACATCCGTAACAGTTGGACACTCTATCCTCGAGTATAGAGCGAGGCACACCCAGGAACACCTTGACCAGGAAGGCGGACATAGCATCGTCTACGCCGACACCCAGCAAAAGATCCGTGGCATCCTCCACGACAAAATTGTGTTCTTCCAAAGCGATAATGAGCACGTCCTCATTGACGTGAGGACAACGTTTGGACAGCGTGGCCAGCGCCTCTCTCTTTTGGAAGGAGGAAGGGGTGGCAGGCCAGTCGGTGATGGGAGCACTAGACCAATTGGTAATGGCCGTGTATTGGGAAGCGTCAGGGGGGACTTGGTCTCTGGATGTCGGAAGCGTGGAGGTCGATGCGACATGATCGACAATATCCACATTCATGAGGTTGTGTTCAACTCCAGAAGGCAAGGTAATAGCTGGAAAGAAGTTAGGAGTTGTCATGTATACTCATCAGAGAACATACACGAAAGGACAACGTTCAAGGCAGATGTTTCCGCCTGCTCAGCAGGCAAAAGGGGGGTGAACGAGCCAAAGTCACCAAGGACTAAGAAACCGGTCAGTAAATTATAAAGTCGCGTTGCAGCACACGTACGTTGGGGATCAACATGGAACATAGGGGGTTGCGAAGCGACAGGAGCTGGGGTCTGTCCGGTAGCAGCAATTATGGGTGTAGAGGGGAATATCCACTCAGAGAAGGACTTCATCAAGAATGACTCCCTCCAATGTGTGGGGAAAAACATCCCATAAGAAATTCGCAGCTTCATCAACATGGCAGGGAACTGTCCTCTAAATGTGGTAGTAACAGCAAGGAGATCCACACCGTCGGGCAAGACAATGCCCTCCTCAGTAAACAGGTGCTGCAGGAAGGAGGTCTCCTTGTTGTAGGAGATAGCGGAGGTGGTCACCGGGTCCACCAAAATAGTAAAGGCAGACATCATGGTAGAGACAGGAGTGGCGGCCTGAGGGGGGACTGCAGCGTCGGCCCAATCGTGCCAGTCAGATGCCATGACGTGACTGGGCCAGGAGAACTTCAAGCCTGCGGATTGCAAAGCGGCTACAGTGAGGGACAGGTCGCCATTGTTAGACACCAGCAGGGAGATCATGTCTTCATGCGGGAAGTTGCCTGTTCTGTTGAACACCCTAGCCAACTTGCTGAAAATGAAATCAGCCGCGCTGTCATGATTGGTCATAGAAGGAAGGGCGGGCGCATCGTAAATGGTGCGCAATCCAGACCCGGAGGCCTGTGGCATACCAAAGGGAGGGGCAGGAGCCAAAGGAGGGCCAGACCCAGAAGGTAGTCGAATGGGGGTTGGAGGCACAGGCAGAGTACCGGTGAGATGGGTTATGGCACCTTCCACTGTATTGCCCAGCAAAGCATTAGAAATGGTGTCATCCCTAAGGTAAGGGAACATGCTCTTGAGTTGGGAGAACGGGTCATTAAACTGCGCCTTCGCAGCAGCAAGACCATCATCCTCAGCCAAAGGTAAATCAGCAGCTGCCGATTCCATGACAGCGTCAGCATCCTCAGTCGCAGGAGGATCAGCAGGAGCAGCATGATCAGGTAGAATAGGAGGAACATCCAAAACCTTCCCATCCTTCTGGTCGTCAGAACCGCCCTTAACCTTGTTGAGCGAATCATCCTCCCATCCTTGCCTCTCAGCAGGCTTCCTATTGGCAACCAGTCTGCGTGAAACCGCGCTGACCAGAGGGATACCCCCAATCTTGACGTGTGGGAGGGGACATTCAATGAGATGATGGTCAGAGTTGTAGCATATCTGGCATGCGTAAGGCTTGCGCGCCTTCCAAGCCAGGTCGAAGTTGAGCAGAGGGATGGACTCAGGAGTGGAGCCATGAGGATGGGACCAGTCATGCAACCAAGGCCAATATTCAGTGTTAGAATCTAGATAGAAGGTGGCCCGGTACTTAGCGGGGGCATTAGATGCATGAACACCAGCCACCCACCAGCCCAGCTGAACATTGGACTTCTCGAATTCCAAGCACCTCTTCTTGAGCTTGTGGAAGAGCGAGCCCAGCTCTGTAATAGTGTTGGCAATAGTAATTTCTAGCTCTCGAATTTTAGCCGGCGCTGCGAAGTGTCAGACAACGTAGACAGCATTGCCTTCCTGGAGACGGATGAGTGAAGTTGTCAGAATCTCCTTAGTGAGGTCGGTCAATTCAGGGATCGTAACCAACATCCAGTCCATGTGAGGACGCATGTGCTGGAACTGCACATCCACCTTCCATCTCTCCGTGAGCTTAGACTTGAGCGAGGACAGTTTGCTATCACGGAACTGCGCCCCGACCTGAGCAACTCTAGCAACCATGAAGTGGAAGCCAGGCTTCTTGTACAACGCCTGGAACTCCTCCTGTGTCCAGCATTTGGCAGGTTCAACTGGGTCCTCGTAGAAGTTGCACCATCTGGACTTGATGGATTTAGGGGTGATGCCGTCGATCTCAGCAGCCGTGAATAGCTCCAAAGGGCGCGGCATAAGAGTCTTGCTGCTGGCAGGTGTTTTCTGTTTGACGAAAAGAGAAGCAGAAGGGAGTTTAGAAGAGGGGGTCAAAGAATCTGAAACAGTCGCACGCTTGGTGGCGAAGTCCTTGTAGTTATCCTCTGGCCACGAGCGTACAGTGGAGCTCATGACAGGGTCATCCAGAGGGACAAAATCAGCGTTATCAGTGATTTCGTCTGCACCATCAGCAGCTTGGGCCTCCTTCTCTTTCTCCTCCACGATCGCCTCCAGAGCTCTTGCATTATACTTAGCCACCTCTATCTCGGCATCGATGCATTCGAGATCTGCACCAGGCTGAGCAGACTCGCGCTTGAATTGAAGGTGGTCCAGTTGTTTCAATTTAGAGGCCAGATGGAGCGACAGTTTATGCGCATCCCCAGACAACTCCTCAATTTGTCGACGGTCATCAGCAATCTTGGTAGCGGCAGCCAACATCTTGCCAAAGTGAGCCTCAATGAACGGCACCAATGCATTCTTCTCCACGCCAGAAGAGCGCTGGTAGTCTTTCAACCATGACAAAAAGTCATTCCAAGCATCTACTGTGATGTAACAAGGTAAGTCCTCCAGGGACCTCTTCATGTTGGAGATGGCCATGTTGAAAGGGGACTGGTTAGCGTCCTGCCAAGTCTCATGAGGAACGTCACGACGGGCAACGCCCTGGCCGCGACCGCGATGATCATCAGAGAAGAATTGTGGCCTGAAAGGAGCGGGGCTA
>Ga0209131_1003043_pt1 | contig 11237 bp, 8 predicted proteins | sample GraSoi_2013_40cm_FD_185826 | JGI IMG/M metagenome (GOLD analysis project Ga0209131, IMG submission 185826) | Grasslands soil microbial communities from the Angelo Coastal Reserve, California, USA - Sample 9_17_2013_40cm (SPAdes) (version 2) | ecosystem: Environmental > Terrestrial > Soil >...
AGATGGCAATAGGGTATAGCACAAGAGGACTACCTGTGAGAATTAAGAAATTAACGATGAGGACGATCACGGTAAGGATGCCCAGTTTCTTCCACGTTAGCGCTGGTTCAGGGTTAAATATTTTCCATGTGCTTTGATTGAACGCCGGATAGAGAATGGATGCTAGTGTGATACCCATTCCACTTCCGGTGAACAGGCGCAAGATGTTGTTCGGAATGTAAATGTTTGGAATGTTGTCCAACGCGCCGTGGGAGGTTTGTTTCAGTAAATATAAATAAGAGTTTGAGCCATCGATACCAAATGCCAGGAAAAAAACGATGAGCGGTATCCCAAGTTTCCAGCCGGGCATGCCGCTTTTCTTGGGACTCACGAGGGCAAAAAACAGTAAAGCGAAACCTGCTGAATAAAATTCGCCGGTGCAGCGTGCGCACAAGGGCAATTGACGGTTACCAATGTGAAAGGAGCGCTCATCAATGCGATGACAAATGGCGTACCCGATCGCATCCGCTTTGCCGAGCAAACCGGGCGGTGTGATGGAAAACCAGACGGCAAATACAAGGAGCGCGGCAAGCGGCACGAGCCAACGGATTAAGTTATTGATGCGTGATTGTGATGGGGTTATTTGTTCCATTGCGTTCATTATATGGGGTTATAGGATGGAGTGCAAGCAGGGTTATCGGATTGGAGTATGATTGAAATGAGACGGAGATAAAAATGAAAAGAATCGGTATTCTCACCGGTGGCGGCGATGCACCCGGGTTGAATGCGGTCATTCGCGCAGTCGTTAAGACTGCAATTTATGAATACGGATGTGAAGTCTTCGGGATTAGGGATGGGTATGATGGCTTCATCAATGAAAAAGGGATTATCCCCTTGGGCATCGAGGACGTACGCGACATTCTTGCACGCGGGGGTACGATCCTTGGCGCGGCGAATCGCGGCAATCCTTATGCACGCAAAATCATCCGTGATGGCAAGGAAGTGGTGATTGATGTTTCCGATGAGATTCTTAAAGGAATTCAACGCCTCAACCTGGATGCCTTGCTCGTTCTTGGCGGAGACGGGACTCTCCGTATTGCACATGAGTTATATTTAAAAGGCGCGCCGGTAATTGGCGTTCCCAAAACAATTGATAATGACATTGGGGGTACAGAGGCGACTTTTGGATTTGACACCGCAGTTAGTATTGCCACAGAAGCTTTAGATCGTTTACATACCACGGCTGAATCACATCACCGAGTGATGGTGCTTGAATTAATGGGGCGTGATTCAGGTTTCATTGCGTTGCATTCTGGTATTGCAGGCGGAGCGGATGTTATTCTCATCCCTGAGATCCCGTTCAAGTTTGAAGCAATCGTTGCTAAGATCCGTGAGCGTGTGGAGAGTGGATATCTTTTCAGTATCATTGCTGTTTCAGAGGGTGCCAAACCACTGGGTGGTACACAAGTCTTCTCACGTGATGGCGATGAAATTTATGTGGCTCGGCTTGGTGGCATTGGTCACATGGTGGGGGAGTATATTGAAAAGCAAGGCTTCGAGACTCGTGTGACCGTTCTTGGGCATCTCCAACGCGGTGGGACGCCGACTCCGTTTGACCGCTGGCTCGGAACACGATATGGTGCGGCAGCGGTCCGTTTGGCGGCGTGTGGTGGTTTCAACCGTGTGTTGGCTTTACGGGCAGGGCAGGTTGTAGATATCTCATTGGAAGAATCTGTTGCCTTCCCCAAGCGTGTGGATATCAATGGTGATGCTGTCATAACGGCGCGTGGTATGGGTATTGCATTCGGCGATAAATAGAGCGTCTCATATTCGTGCTGAGCGAAGAGATGAGTGAAACAAGGAGCGAAGTCGACGCGTCTTGGTGGGTTAAACCACAACGCCGCCCTTTCGGACGGCGCTGGTGGGGCGCTGTGGCTTCCTTAATTACTTGAGGAGGGATGCCACAGCGCTGGGTTTGTTACTACTATCCATGTTAGACATCACCTCCTCCTTTCATTAGGATGGCAATTAATTGTTATTCCCCTGAATGAATAATAAGAGTATGTCATATTTCAAATCGGATGTCAATAGGCTGAAATCAATTCTCATAAATTTGTAATGGCGAAACAGCCTGTTTTTGTGAATTTTTGATACCTTTTGAGAGTCTCAGCAAGTTTGATTCGACTATCCTTGGAGAAATTTCTCGTGGAGGTCCATATGAAAGCCAACCCAAACCGTTTTTGGTTCGCTGTGATTCTATTAGGCTGGGCATTCGATTTTCTTTTTTGGATGAAACCTGCTGGCGTCAATATTTTTATTTATGTGGTACTTTGTCTTGCAATAGGGATTTTCCTCCTTAATACAGACGGGCTTCGCCTCGTACCTCGGTCAAGCCTGCTGCTGCTTCCGATCATCTTTCTCTCTGCTATGACCTTTTTCCGCCAGGAACCGATGACGGTCTTCTTATCGGTTTCGATGACCATCTTTCTTATGGGTGTTTTTGCAATAACATATCTCGGTGGTCAATGGTCTCGCTATGGGCTGATCGATTATTTCTTGGGATATTTAACTCTCATCGGGAGCATGATTGCGCGTCCGCTTGGATTCGTTGTGGAGGTTCGACGGGAACAACCGTCCCTGAGTGAGAAGCGCACTTCGTCCGTCTGGCCCATATTGCGAGGCATCGTCATTGCGTTGCCGGTTATTGCAATCTTTGCATCCCTGCTTTCTTCGGCCGATCCTATTTTTGCTGACCGTTTCAAGAAGTTTGTTGATTTGTTCAAGATCGATAACCTGCCAGAATATATTTTTCGGCTTGTGTATATCCTGATCTTTGCCTATGTCATGGCTGGGACATTCCTACATGCCGCGCAAAAATCAAATGAATCGGTTGAAGAAAAACCGCGTTTCACGCCATTCCTCGGATTCACCGAGTCCACGATTGTGCTGGGGAGTGTGGTGATCTTGTTCGCAGCATTTGTCGCGATCCAGTTTCAATATTTCTTTGGTGGGCAGGCGAATATTCATATTGAAGGCTACACCTATGCTGAATATGCCCGCAAGGGATTTGGCGAACTTGTGGCTGTTGCCTTCTTTAGTTTGCTGTTGTTGCTCGGGTTGGGTTCGATCACGCGCCGCGATACAGAATCACAGCGTCGCTCATTTTCTGCGTTTGGCGTAGGGTTGGTGGGATTGGTATTGGTTATGCTGGTTTCTGCTTTTCAAAGGCTGGTGTTGTATGAAACTGCATACGGATTTTCGCGCTTGCGCACCTATACTCATGTATTTATAATTTGGCTGGCTTTATTATTGGTGACTGTTGTGGTGCTAGAGATCATGCGGCTTGAGCGCGCAGCTGGCTTGGCGATGATCCTAGCTTCACTTGGGTTCGTCGTTTCGCTCTCGCTGTTGAATGTGGACGCCTTTATCGTTGTGCAAAATGTTCAACGTGAGCTTCGTAGTAACACAGATAAATCACTTACCCAGGGACGTGTAGATTTGGATGCACAATATTTTCTAAATCTATCTGATGATGCTGTTCCTGCGCTAGCGCAGGCGTTTCAAAATAAATCCTTGCCCACGACTGTCCGTGAAAAAGTGGGGGCGGCCATGTTTTGCAAACGGTATCAGCGCCAACAGGGTACACAGAAGATTCCCTGGCAATCCTTCCATTTTTCGCGCTTCAGTGCTGATAAGATTTTTAGCGAGATTAAGAATGGATTGGATGCTTACACAGTGACTAATACCCAATGGCCCGTGAAAATCAATACCCCATCTGGAACTGAGTTTTCCTGTTATCAATATTACCCAGATTGATAAAAAACAGAACCCCGAATTTCGGGGTTCTGTTTTTTATTTTTACTTGTTCGGTTTCAATCTTGCTGTTAGATCACGCAATTGGACAAAGGAAATAGGTTTAATCATTACAAAATCCGCCTGGTCGCGGTACATATCACCCATACGGGCATCTGCTGTAGTGATGATGACGGTAGTTTTTTCGAAGCGACTATCTTGTTTAATGACTTGGAGTAAGTCTCCGCCGGAAATGTGGGGCAGGTGCATATCCAGCAAAATGATAAAAGGTGCAACCCCATTTTGTAATCGTTCCTGTGCTTTTCTGCCATCTGCAACATGTTCCACTTCGTAGTCAATGCCTCGCAGTGCTTCAGCGAAGATACTGGCGAGATCCTCGTCATCTTCAATAATTAATGCAAGTTCGCTCATGCCATCCTCCAGATCATAAATTAGGGAATCACCAGGGGAAGTGTGATGGTGAATTTTGTTCCACTATCGATTTTGCTTTCCACCTTGACATCACCACTCATTAAGTTGACCAGTTGTTTGACAATGGACAGCCCCAGACCAAACCCGCCATGGACACGGGTCGTTGCGCCTTCCACCTGCCTGAACGTGTCGAAGATATAAGGGAGGTCTGCTTCGGGTATACCCTGACCTGTATCTTCCACTTCAATGCCCCATTTGGTGTCAGCAGTTCGCAACAGGCGTACGCGCACTTCGCCTTGATCCGTGAATTTGATGGAGTTATTGACCAGATTGACGAGAATTTGTTGCAGGCGCGCAGCGTCACCATTCAAGGTTTCAGGGAGGTCATCGTCAATTTCGCTGGTCAGCCTCAGGCGTTTGTCTGAGGCAGTTTTATCCATCAAGCCATGTAGCGCTTCAAGTAACTCTGCTGGTTTAAGCGGCGCAATGTGGATAGTCAGTTTTCCAGCTTCCATTTGGGCTTGATCGAGCAGGTCGTTAATCAGCCCCAATAAGCGCTGGGTATTTTTCATAATGCGTTCTGCCATGTTTACTTGCTTATCACTCATCGGTCCGTAGACCGCTTCCTTGAACATTTCGGCATAACCGAGAATGGCGTTGAGCGGCGTCCGCAGTTCATGAGAGACGATGGCAACAAAAGTGCTCTTGAGTTTTTCCACCTCAGCTTCGCGGGTGAAATCACGAAAAACGATCACGGTACCAATATTTGTGTTACCTTCTTTGCGATTATCATAGACCTGCGCTGCGCTTACTGAAATGGTCTTTTCACCCCAGCCAATGCGAAAGCCGACGGGTTGCGTATCGTGTTCGATCATGGCATTCAAGAGTCCACGGCTTTGCGGCGCCAGCTTGGGATGTTCGATCAACTCACGAAAATTTTTGTTGATAATCAGTTCGAAGGGGATATCCAGCATGCCCTTTATAGCAGGGTTTGCGAGGATCGCATTCCACTTTTTATCGAAAACGATTACGCCGTCGGCAATCGAATTGAGAATGGCTTGATTACGTCCAGCCTCAACCCGTTCACGATCTAGCGATTCGGTTAGGGCTTGTGTGCGAGCGATTACCTCTTGATCAAGGTTGGTGTTGATGGAACGCAAATCTTTGAGAGCGGTTTCCAAACTGCGCGCTGAAAGCCAGGAGACAAGCGCCAACATAAAAAAGCCAATGATGGCAAAAGAGTTGATCGGTTGATTAATGGATATTGCCAGATAGGCAACAATTCCGCCGCTTAGCAATGCGAAAAGAAAACTGGCTTCAGGAAGCAGGATTAGGCTTGAAATAGTGATTGGAAGCATGAAAAACAGGGTGGAACGACCATTTGATAGTTCCTGGGGAGTATCTGTAAACGCAAAGACCAGCGTCAAGAGCAAGAGGAAGAGCAATGCTGCCCAGCGTCCTGACAAGAGTCTGTTGACAAAGTAGATTACCGTTATCCCCACCATGCTTACGAGCGTGCCAACCAGCAGAAGTTGGTTATTAGGCGCGCTAATTCCTCCTGAACTAAATGACCCTATGAAAATTACGATAAGACCAAAAATCGCTGCCAACATTGTGCCAAGCAAAAGAATATTCAAAACCCTGCGCCGGCGCGCGTCGTCAGGATTAGGGGCTGACACATTGAGGAGGGAATCGAAAAAAATTTTCATGATTTTTATTGAGAGAGTGCCAGAGCACTGATGACCGCCGAGCGGATAACCAAATTGGGACTATATAAACATTTTCCTATCCACAGAGGTGGATAGGGATTATTCATGTTTTCTTTAAGCCAGCGTGCGCCATTTTTTAATATGGCTTTTGGGATACGGGCAACTTTTTGATTCCAAACCCACAAGGCTTGAATAGCGTATGCAGTCTCTTCAGCAGTGGAGAGATAGGTGCCCCATGAACCATTAGCGTTCTGTGATTTGAGAATCCATTCCACGGATTCACCTACAAGCTCGTTTGCAAGTCCTGCACAGGCAATAATGGCGTGAGCAGTTGCATAGTAAGGCGATGAATGCCATTTGTCGACCCAGAATGGATTTTGACCCTTCGTCTTGTGAAGAAAATGAATCACCTTTTGCACTGAAGAATTTTTTGAGTTAAGTCCAGCCTGCCCAAGCGCGCCGAGCACATGGATATTCGCACTAATGGAGGGATTGACCTCAAAATCAAAACAGCGGAAGTGATCTTTCTCTTCATAAGTTAATACGCTGGCAAGATCTTTTTCGATCTTGTAGCGCAATAAAGTTTCATATACAAGCCCGGTGTCATCACTATCTTTCACCGAATAACTTGCCGCAAAGCCAACCCCTGCCTTGGGTTGCCAGGCATTTGAAAGAAAATCAAGGTGAGGTTTAAGTTTTTTCTCGTGATCTAACCCTGGAATCAGGCTTAGATTCCACAATGCCCAACCGATTTCAAATACATCGAACGGCGCCACATTCGGCAATCCGCCATCGGGTTTGAGGATGTTTCGTAAATAATTCAACGATGCCGCATCACCCTTTTTGATGTAGGTTGAAAAATATGCAGTTGCAGAAGGACTAACGCCGACGGAGCCATTTGCCTCCTGCAGGTTTTGAATATCGAGCATGTGTTGCCCGTCTATGCCCGCCATTTCAGCGGAAAAAGCCATAGTCACATGCCTACTGATCATTTTACCTTCAAGGTAGGAAAGTTTTTTGGCGCGTTGTTTGGATAATCGACCTAAAATGCGATTGCCCTGGTTTTGGATGATACCCAACTTTTCTGCTTCTGCTGTCAGTGTTGGAGCGATCATTTCAAAGCCGACAGTTGCTCCGTTGGGATCGGACTGGAGTCCTTGCGTTGCGCCTCCCACGATTCGTTCGAGTGCAAGTTTGCCTCTTTCGATTTGAGCTTTATCTTGCCCGCGCCGACCTCGGACCGATAAGGCAATCATGGCGGCTAGTGTGCAAATGACGCGATCGTGGTAATACATCGGTGCGGGCGCACCCCAAGAGCCGTCAGCTAATTGATTTTCTGCCAGCCAGGATAATGCCTTGCTACTGATCGCCCAGTCAATTTCACCGAGACGCGCTGCCCAGGCAGTATCGTAGGCAGTGCTTGCCATATGACCAGGACCGATTTCTTCAATCAGTTGTGCGATGAGGTCTGTCATGATTCATTTCCAATTTTCGGGAACCATAAATTGAACTTTAGTTTTCCTACGCCGAAGGTGTAATCTTTGTTATGGCGATAATAATCCCTTAGCTCGTTCAATTCTTCAAGAGCAAGTTTTGTGTAGTCTGGTTCTGGCACCGGGCGGACGTACATATGGTCATAAAGAATTGCACGCAATTGATGTTCGGTCATGTAAGGGGATGGGCTGACTGAAAAATATAGATCTTCTTCGCCAGTCGAGAGAAGCGGCATATCGAACACACTGAACTTGTCGAAGCCAATGAACATGCTCACAGAGGGCAGGTCTTCGCCGTAATATTTTCTGACCAAGGCTTCTTTATCTGGGATGGAGCCTTGTGCGAGATAGTGTTCAACCGAAAGACGTGCTATAGTTTCGTTCACGTCATCTGCAAAGACGCCGAAGAATAAGCGAAAGGCGGTATTATGTTTGGTTGCCTCGGTCACATCGTAAATGGATTTCAAGGCGTATTCGTATGGTGTGCCGGTTAAGACATCACGATAGTCACCATAAAAGCGGACTTTGACATTGTACTCTTCGAAGAATTTGCGATAGTTTTTATCTGAAGCTGTGCGCGCCAAACCGTCCATTCCAACGCGTTTGGTATATTCATCGCCGCGATGCATGAGTTCGCGCCCAAAGACCGGCGCAAGGATGGTTTCCACGCCGTGCTCAAATAACATGGTACATAGGTCGACATGATTCTTGATGGACCGATCCATATAGGCTTCAAAAAAGTCGTTGCCGATCTCATCGCCATGTTCAAGCATGAACCAGCGTCGCGTCCCGTTGACGGGGAATACGCACACTTTATGGCCGGTAGCCTGTACCAGCTTGGAAACTTCATCGGTGGGGAGTTGCAGGAAACGTTCGAAGGGAATCATCGGCTTCTCCACAGGCGTGGCAGGAATCGGGGAGTCCGACGCGCGTAATCTGCATAGCCAGGCAGAGTCTTTGTGAGCAATTCTTCCTCTTGTTTTGCGGCGCGTGTGAAATCCCAAATCGTATAAATCAATGCCGCGAGAGTTGTGAGGGAGGGGTTGATGAGAAATAATCCGCTGGCGATTCCAAAGAAGGAGGTAATAACTGGATGTTTCATCAGCGCATATGGACCTGTATCAATCACTTTGTGTTCAGGTTGAACTTCCACACGTTCGGCGTAGTAATGCTGTAGATGCATCCGTGACCAAATATGCAAGGCGAGCGCATCAAGGATAATGATGATGCCCAAGAGCTGCACGAATAAGCCCCAGGTATGATTGGTGCGAAAACTTAGGATGGGGAGGATGAGTGGTTGTAAAACCAGAACTGCAACCAGGACGAAAATAAAGGTTGTGAAATCCCACGAACGCCCTGAACCGCTGGCTTGTCTTTGCTTATCGTAACGACGGATCAGAGCAAAGTCCATGGTATAGAAAGCAAGGATGGTGAGCAGTGTTGCAGCTGATTGTGGGAGTCCGATGAGCATGTTTTAGCCTGTTGCGATTTGTTTTGCCGCGCGTGCCGCAAAACCAGCCATGGTCACCATAGCATGATTCGTGTCTTCGAGGTGGAGCCCCAGCCGGCGTTTGACATCATATGCGCCAGACCCAAACCGGACCAGCCGAACATCGTGTTCAAAAGCTTCCTGTAAAGCAGTATAAAGCAAAAGGAAATAGCCACCGGGCACATCATCTTCCAAACCAAGTGCAGTGGCAAGTTGGAATTTGTTATCGCGCATGACTGCACCACAGCCAACCAATTTCCCGTCCTTATGTAGTTCAAGCCAGGTTCCATCGATCATGGAAAAGTTTTCCAGCAGTCCCCGAGTCCATGGATTGGGCGCGGCGCCGTGCCAGATGGAGACGTTTCTAATTAGCCTGATGGCGGTATCTATATCAGACACAGACGTATGTTTGGAAAGAACGATATCGTTTTCCTGCGTCTCTTTCAAGCTTTTTTTGTAATGTTGGCGGTCTTTCTTGTTTCCAGCTTCAAGGTAGGCTTCAAAGCTTTCCCATTCAAGCGGCATAAATGTACCTGGCTCAGAAACGGTGATCGGTTCATAGCCAGCGGGCCAGCTGGAATACTTTAACTGTTCAGTAAGGAGAAAATCAAAAACCAGGAAGGAACAACGTTGTTTTTTAAACTCTTCCTGTGCGGCTTTCGCCAGGGTGGTTAGTGCTTCATCGCGAAGCGGTTCACCGGGCAGGAGCATGGCAGATGTATCGGTTAAAGGGGAGCGACAAACGAGCAAGGGCCTACGTTTGAGGATGGATGACATGAAACGACGCGCGACACTGGGCAAAGGTAGTGGTTCATTGTGAATTTTGAAAAGCGCCGCACTAGCAACCGGCTTGTCATCATCCAGTGCGATCAAATAAGTGGGCGGACAATCAGCCATGGCGCGTTCGCCGAACGTATACCAGCGATGGCTTTGAAAGCCACGTCCCGCAGCGACGCGATCCCAGAGTTGGGGATCGATTTCGTGGATACTTTTATATACTTGCACTTTTAAATTTGCCATACGGGCTCCCATACAGTCTAATTTTACATGACCACAATAAAACTTTCCGTTTGTTCCTTGCGCTTTGCAAAACTGACAAGTGGAGTGTGAGAATGTATAATCGGGTACGACACTTGGATATGGAAAATTATACCTTTCGTTTACGACCCGGGCAGGATTTGCTGGATAATATTGATGCATTTGTAATGCAAAACCAAATCGAGGCTGGTTGTGTGTTGAGCGGCGTTGGCAGTTTGACACATGCTGTTTTACGGTTTGCTAATCGTGAAGCTTACAATGAGCTTGATGGTCATTTTGAGATTGTATCCATTACTGGAACAGTTTCCATGCATGGTTCACATTTGCATATTGCCATCTCTGACGGTGATGGCGTGACGATTGGCGGTCACTTGGTTTCTGGTTGTAAAATTTATACAACCGCTGAGATCATTATCGCCGTATTCCCTGATGTGGTTTACAAGCGCGAGCACGCTGAAGATTCGGGCTACGACGAACTAGCAGTTTATAAAAAATAGAGGCGATTAGTCGCCTCTATTTTTTGAGCGCGGCTAGAAATTCTACTTGATTCCTGACTGTTTGTTCGAAACCCAGACGTTTACCCAATCGTGTGAGTTGCGGCGGGTCAACATAGGTCGTTGCTAAAATTTCATCCTGTCCCAAAACGTGATTTGCCTTTCCATCCAACAAAACCTTTCCCTGCGACATAGCAACTACACGCTCGAAATTCTCCGCACAAAAATCAATATCGTGCGTGATCGTGATGACTGTCTTCCCGCGCTCACGTAAAACGCGAATCACATTGGCGATACGCGCGATGTTGGCGGCATCCTGCCCGGTGGTGGGTTCATCGAAGATCACAATGGGTGTATCCATCGCGATGATAGACGCAATCGCAACCATCTTGCGCCAGGTGGGGGATAGATCATATGGATTCGTTTCCGTTTTATCGGATAACTCAGTCATGGTGAGCGCGTCTTTTACCAAAGCCTGAACTTGCTCGCTGGTGTGCCCAAGATTTTTCGGCCCGAAAGCGACCTCCAATCCCACATTCTTTGAGAACAATTGCTCATCAGGATTTTGAAAGACGTAACCGACTCGACGTGCAAGTTTCGCAACGGAATGTTCCTTCGTATCCCAATCTTCGATTCGGACGTAGCCGGAAGTTGGTTGCAACAACCCGTTCAAGTGCTTCACGAGAGTTGTTTTCCCGGCGCCATTCTGACCAACGATTGCAACTTGTTCGCCCGCATTGATTACCAGCGAAACGCCAAACAAGGCTTGCACCCCAGATGGATAGGTGTATTGGAGGTTTGAGATTTCTAC
>Ga0209131_1003044_pt1 | contig 11236 bp, 7 predicted proteins | sample GraSoi_2013_40cm_FD_185826 | JGI IMG/M metagenome (GOLD analysis project Ga0209131, IMG submission 185826) | Grasslands soil microbial communities from the Angelo Coastal Reserve, California, USA - Sample 9_17_2013_40cm (SPAdes) (version 2) | ecosystem: Environmental > Terrestrial > Soil >...
AGCAGCGGACCGGATTCCGGGCAGGGAAGCGCCGCATGCCACGGAGGGAAGGCGTACCAGTCATTTACTACGCGTTCGATCTGGTCTACCTCGACGGTGTCGATCTGCGCCGGGTCCCGCTCGAGCAGCGCAAACAGTTACTGCAAGAGAGGATCGAAGCTGGCAAGGGCGACGTCGTTCACTATTCAGATCATTATCCTGAGAAGGGGCTAGCTCTTTTTGAAGCGGCGAAACAGCGCGGACTGGAGGGCATACTCGCCAAGAAGCGCAACAGCGTTTACGAAGAGCAGCGCTCGCGGGATTGGCTGAAAATCAAAATCACCCAGCGTCAGGAGTGCGTCATTGGAGGCTACACCGATCCGGAGGGTAGCCGCGAATATTTCGGGGCGCTGGTGCTCGGCTTGTACGACCAGAAAGACCGCCTGGTTCATGTTGGCCAAGTTGGAACCGGTTTCGATCACAAGACGCTTAAGGAGATCTTTGCTCGCTTGCAGCCGCTCAAGACGAAGGAGAATCCGTTTTACGGAGAGATTGGCGGATTGCGAAAAGTTCAGTTTGTGCGGCCAGAAGTTGTGGCGGAAATCAAGTTTGCCGAGTGGACTCATGAGAGTGCCGAGGGTGGAATGAAGCTTCGGGCGCCGGTGTTCATGGGGCTTAGGGACGATAAGTTGGCGCAAGAGTGTCGGCTGGAAGAAGCGGTAGTGAGCTAACTGAGGATTTCGAACACTGCCGATTCGCACAATGACCGGCGACTCTCGGGTTGTGAGTGAAATGGGGATATCTCAACAGGATGGTTCTGGCGAACACGCATAGAGATCGCGTTTCCGGCCGTGATTCATTGGTGAGCGGGCGTCACGGAGACTACGTTGGCTGGAGCTGGCGCGGAAACAGGAGCAGTTGACGATGGAGCCGGAGCTGCCGGATTTGTAGTAGCCGGAGCCGCGGCCGGAGCAACAGGTGATGTGTCGCCAGCTCTTGCCTTTGGGAGATCATAATCGTCTCCCGTGTAGACAGTGACTTCCTGGCCAGCTGGGATTGTGATGTCCTTCCCGTGCATGAAGAGGAAGAAGGGTGCCGCAGGCCAGATGATGATACCCGTCGCCACCATCGCTCCAGCCATTCTGCCCTGGTGCCCATTGCCACTTTTCTCGGGAGCGCCGCTTAACTTCAGTCTCTCCCCCGATGGCAATCGCACATATTCGACACTCATGTCGAGTTTGCCTGCCCGCCCCATACGGCGCTTGGGCACTACTGTCGTAATCTTGCCCAGTGCGTGCGAACCTTTCGGGATCACAGCGACGTCGCCCAATCGAACGTCTTCGACCACGTCAAAATTGACGGCGTCCCCCACTTGAGCATTCGCGGATGAGACTTCCCGCGTGAGCCGCAGGCGGACTGCCGTACCTTCAAACAAAACCGTTTTCGACTGTTCTTGCCCCACAGCGGACCCTTCAGCGGCTGGCTGCGCCGCACCCTGTGCATTTGGCGCGGGGACCTGAGCGGCTGCCGGTGTAGCCTGTTGGGATGGGACCGCCGCTTCCTGTGCGCAAAGCGATGCCGATGACAGCAACGCCAGTGCGGTTACCGTATTGGTCCAGAACCGTATAGACCTCATAAATCCCTCTTTCCACGTTTTTGGCGGTTTGACGAAAAATCCCCACCCTCAATTGTTGCGCGCAAGTATACACCAACTTGCTTCGCGCATTGGATGGCCGTGTCAGCTCCAAAGCTCCGAGTACGCTGGCTTGGCCGCAGGCGCGTCGCATTTACTGCTCTGTCTCTATGGGTTTCGCGTCGCTCTTTTCCGGTTCCGCTGCCTCTTGATCAATGGCGAGAAACTCCGACGCGCCCCTCTGGGCTATTAACAATATCCCCAGCCAGCATCCGTGGTTGTTGTAAACAGATTGCACTCACGATCGGAACTGCCGATGCGAATGAGAGGTCGCGCACGGACTCCGGCGCGCGCAACCTAAAACGCGCTGCCGCCGCCGCCGCCGAATCCGCCACCGGAGAAGCCTCCGCCTGAGAAACCGCCTCCCCCGCTGAAGCCGGATCCACTGGAACTGGCTCTGGGGGCGGAGACGAAGACCTGGTGCATGTCTGACGCCATGCTGTGCATAGAACTGGAAAAGAAGAGGGGACTGAATCCCGTATAGCCGTTCGGCGAAACGTACCAATTGGGCGGATCTTTTATTATTCCGTCGAATGCTTGTGCCCAGTGGTGCTCGACGCCCAGCGCCATCGCGTAAGGGAGAAATTTTTCGAATGTGTCGGGCGGCATGCGCTTGATGCGGTCGGCATCGACGCGATTCATGAACTCCTGGAATCCGAGGACAGCGACTTTCGTGCGCGCACCGGCTGCGGTTTTCGCCGTCATCTGGCGCGCGAAGAGCCACCAGATCAGGGCGGAAACTAGAACGCTCCCGATCAGCAGCGGAACGGAATAGAACAGGTTCATCCAACCCATGACTTGTACGGCGACGACGAGGATCGCGATGCCGACACCGGCGACGATGCTATAGCCATTGGCCGATTCCGGGTCGAGCGTGTAGATGCCCTTGTTCTTCAGCGAGAGCATGATGTCCTGACGCACTACCGGAATCACGGTGTAGAAGCGATTCTTCAGGCTGGATAAGCGGGTTTCAGCGCCATCCACAAAAATGTTTTCCAGCATCACACGTTCATGCGGTGTAAGGTCAGGGCCCCACTGCTCGCGTGGCTTCAAAAGATGGAATAAATAATCTTTGTGGTGAAATACCAGAAAAGTGTCGACTTTTTCTTCGATCTTAATGTAGCCACGCACCGCTAGATCGACGATGGTGCTGGTAATGTCGCGGGGATGGATTGTGTCGTCGAGCAAAGTTCCGGCTTCGGCGGGACAAATGTCCTTGGGTGGTTCGTACTGCGGGGCGACGGAGACGCCGGGATCGGGATCGCGTCCCACGGAATGCCAGAGGGCAAACATTACGGCCAAAGTCAGCAGCGGCAGGAACACGATGGGATTACTGCCGAGAAACCATCCCAACTTCGTGAGCGCGGACGGAGGTTTGAGCACTCCCTGCGGGATATAAATGTCGATGGTGACGCCGCCGCGCATGGGTAGCGGGCGGGTCGTTTCGAAAAGAACGTCGGCGCCTTTGACTTCGGCGGTCGCGTCGCTCTCCTTAGAACCGTAGGCGCCAGTGAAGGCCTGAGCGCGCAGTCCTCCGGCGGCATTCTCGGGCAGGGTCACGAAGGCCGAGGCATGGTCGATGGGAACCGGCCAATCGTTGCCGGTCACGTTCCAGTAGAACTCGGCATAACTATCTCCGGCACTATCGCTGGAACTATCGAAGAAACGGACGCCGTTGCGAACGGAGTAGTCGATGTTGACGACGCGCGTCGTGTCGACCGCGCCGGGAATGTAGATTTTGAGATCGCGGTAGGCTCCAGACTTGCTTGAATCGTATTTCAGCTTGCTTCCGTTTTCGTCGGTGACGCTCATGACATTTAGAAAGAGCGTGTAGTTGGTGCCGTGCGGTCCGGGATATTCGACCGGGATGGTGCGGTGAATGCCGTGCCACTCCCCGACGAAAGCCAGAGTGATTTTTTCGCTGACCAGGGCGGTGCCGTTGGGGGCGATGGAGATGGTGTCCTTGAAATCGGTGACGCGCCAGTTGCGGGCCTGGGCAGCGGCGGGGACTAGCAGTAGCGCCAGAATCAAAAGCAAGAGCAAGGGCTTTACCACAGGGGACACGGGGGACACAGGGGGGCACAGGGGAGTACCACGAGCAGACTCGCACGGCGTTCTCTGATGGCGCGATCGCTGCCGCAGCATGCCTAGAATTTCACCGCGACTGGTTCGCGATCGGCGGCAGCAGTTTCGAAGAACTGTTTTTGCTGGAAGCCGAACATCCCGGCCAGAATGTTGGTCGGGAAGGATTGAATCCTGGTGTTGAGGTCGCGCACGACCGCATTGTAGTAGCGTCGTGCGTTTTGAATTGCGTCCTCAATTTCGCTGAGAGAATTCTGCAGTTGCGTGAATTCCTGCGAGGCCTGGAGTTGGGGATAATTTTCGGCCACGGCAAACAGGCTCTTGAGCGCACCGGTCAGTTGATTTTCGGCGGCAGCCTTGTCAGCCGGGCCGGTGGCCTGCATGGCCATGGAGCGGAATTTGGCGATGTCCTCAAACGTACTTTTTTCGTGGGCGGCGTAGCCTTTCACAGTTTCGACCAGATTTGGAATCAGGTCGTGGCGGCGTTTGAGCTGAACGTCGATATCGGACCAAGCCGATTCCGAGCGCACGCGCAACTGCACCAGGCTGTTGTACATCCCAACCAGGAAGACGCCGAATAGAACTATGACTGCCAGAATAATCCAAGCCATGCAGATTCTCCTCGATGCGGATTCAAGGGGACGTTAGCACATGAAGGAGAAACTTTCAAAGTTTCAAGACTCGAAGCAACTTTGAAACTGTGAAACCTTGAACCTTGGCCTTTGCGTTATTGCCGTGGGGCGTAGTATCCGCGGCGGGCGCGGACTTGCAGGTCTTTTTTCAAAGCGGTGATCTGGATCGAGCGGTAGCGTCCGTCGGCATCGAAGTCGGTGGGCTTGTAGGAGACGGCGTACTGGCTGCGGAGTTCGTCTTCAATGGCGGCAAACGAGTGTGTGATGTCTTTCATCTTGAAGGGGAAGAAGGCACGCCCGCCGGTGGCGGAAGCGAGGTCTTCGAGAACTTTGTCACCGCGCAGAATCAATCCGCTATCGTCGGTAGAGATGGCATAGATGAGAACTTCGGCGCGCTGCGCCATTTCAATGGCTTGGGCGCGGGTGTATTGGCTCTGATTATCTTCGCCGTCGCTGAGGACGACGATGGCCCTGCGAATGGGATGGTCGGAACGTTCGCGCAGCAGCTTTTCCTTGCACGCTTTGTAAATAGCATCATAGAGCGCGGTGCCACCGCCATTGCTGAGGTGCTGCACTCCGACGGAGAGCAGAGATACTTTGTCGGTGAAATCCTGGGTGAGGTGGCTCTCTTTGTTGAACCCTACGACGAACGCGCGGTCATAGCCGGGACGGATGATGTGCTGCAGAAATCCGGTGGCTGCTTCTTTTTCAAATCCGAAGCGACCCTGCACCGAACCGCTCACGTCGACGAGCAAACCCAACTCGATGGGCAGGTCGGTCTCTCGGCGGAAGTTAAGGATGGACTGCACCGGTTTGTGGTCGTCGAAAATAGAGAAATCGGTCTGGTTCAAATTGCGGACGAATTTGCCGTGGCGATCGGTGGCGATGAACAGCACGTTGACTTCATCGACGCGCTTGGTGATGGTGAGGATTGGATCGTCTGGCGCGTTGCTGGTTGCGGGAAGAGCAGCGGAGCTGCCAGCGCCCACGGAAGCGGCGACGACGTAGGGATTTGTTTGGGCGTATCCGGAAACAGATAGACCGAAAATCGCGGCGGTCGCGAATATCATGAGTGCAAGTAGGCCCGGGGCCCATCCGAATTTATTATGCTTCGTCATTCTTTCGCCCTGTCCTTATGCCCTATTCGTAAATCCTAATTCGGACGCCTTGTGAACATCGGAACATTCAACTACTTCGATGCACGCCGGGGGCCGAAGATCGGAAGAGGGGCTGTCTTATTGACTGTAGGTCGTTATCAGCAGGAAGTCCAAGTTACAAAAGGAGTACGTAGGCGGTGTCCCTCTAACCATAGGCTGGTCAATGGCTTGGAAGTCCGCGAAAAGCGGACCGGCGACTGGGTTCGAATGGCAACTCAAGGTTGGCCGGCGGGATGTCCGCGGGGTTGCGAGGTGACAGAATTCTCAGGATATTTTTTTCATGATTCGGTGGACTCCGTGCAAAAACTTCTGAACGCCGGATGACGGTCTGGACCTATACTTTTGGATAGAGATGTCAAATCGCCGGGAACCGAATCCGGTGCGGAGTCGCGTATGTATTTTGAACAATTCTACCTCACCTGTCTGGCGCATGCTTCGTACATGATTGGATCCGAGGGCGAGGCGGCGGTGGTTGATCCGCAGCGCGATGTGGACATCTATTTGAAGGCGGCTGGCGAGCAGAATCTTAAAATCCGGCACATCTTCGAAACTCATCTGCACGCCGATTTTGTTTCCGGACACAAAGAGCTTGCGGCGCGTGCTGGCGCGCAGATTTATATCGGAGCACGGGCCAATGCGGAATTCCCGCATGTGCGGCTGACCGACGGCTTTGAAGTGAAGATGGGAGCGGTGCGGATTCGCGCGCTGGAGACGCCGGGCCACACGCCTGAGAGTATCTGTTTGGTGATCACGGATGAAGAAAAATCATTCAAGAGTAATTTGTCCGAAAGAAAAGCAGCGCAGCCCTGTGCGGTGCTGACCGGTGATACGTTGTTCATCGGCGATGTTGGACGGCCGGATCTTTCGAAGACGCACACGTCGCGGGAGCTTGCGGGATTGCTCTATGACAGCCTGCATGAGAAGTTGCTGACGCTGCCCGATGCAGTGATGGTGTATCCCGCGCACGGCGCGGGTTCGCTATGCGGGCGGGCGATGCGGGCGGAGCGCGCGTCCACGATTGGAACGGAGCGCCTTACGAACTATGCGCTGCAGATTGCCAGCCGGGAAGAATTCATCGGGCAGTTGACCGCGAACCTGCCGAGTCGACCTGACTATTTTCTTGAGGATGCCGAGATCAATCGCTCGGGGGCGGCGACTTTGACGGATTTGCCGGCGCTTCCGGCGCTTTCTCCGGCTGAACTACTGGTGCTGTTGCAGCAGAATGCCAATTTCAATGGCAATGGCAGCGTCAGTGTTAATGTGCTTGACGTTCGTCCGGGTGACGATTTTGCGGCGGGACACGTGCCGGGGTCGATCTGTATCGCGCTCTCGGGACAATTCGCGTCGTGGGCAGGTGGGATTTTAGGGATCCACTCAAGACCACTTCTGATCGGCGAATCCGACGCGCAGATTGAGGAAGCTCGGATGCGGTTGGCTCGAGTCGGCATTGAAGATTTGCGTGGTTATCTGGCCGGCGGCGTGGAGGCGTGGCGGAAGGCCGGCCTGCCGGTGTTGACGACAGCGCAGATTTCTTCGCAGGAACTGGCTCAGAAACTGCGCGGGGGAAGCTTGTGCGCGGCTGATGTGCTTGACGTCCGTCGCGAAGGCGAATGGCAGGCGGGGCATATCGCGCACGTACAATGCCGGCCGCTCGATACGTTTCCGCAGGCACTGCCCGCAATGGATGGGAGCCGCCCGGTCGCGGTTCACTGCAAGAGCGGATACCGCAGCATCATTGCCTGTAGTTTGCTGGAGCGCGCCGGCCATCGCAATGTGCTGAACGTTGAGGGAGGCTTCGACGCGTGGCATGCCGCCGCGCTTCCAGAAGTTTCGGAGCTTCTGGCCAAGGCATGATGCGTTTTGGCGTTGTTGCCAGCATTGGCGGATTCGCGGTACTTATGGCGCTACTCTCATTGTCCAATGCCGCGTCCAATGCCGCGCCCGCCCGGATCCCAGCCGCAGCGATTGACACCCTGTTCGCGAAATTCGCGAGCGCGCATGATCCTGGTTGCGCCGTGCTGGTGATCAAGGACGGCAAGCCGGTCTTCCGAAAAGGTTATGGCGTCGCCGATCCGCGAACCCTGCGGAAGATCGGCCCGGAAACGAACTTTCGACTGGCGTCGCTCACCAAGCAATTTGCGGCCATGGCGGTGATGCTGCTGGTTCACGATGGCAAACTGCACTATGAGGACCGCCTCACGGATGTTTTTTCAGACTTTCCGGCTTATGGAAAGGCGATCACGATCCGCCAGTTGCTGAACCATACTTCCGGCTTAACCGATTACGAAGACATCATGGCGAAGCAGTACTCGGGTATTTCCGATGACAAGATCCCGCAGATCCGGGATGCCGGCGTGCTCGAGTTGCTGAAGCGTGAGACGGCCACGAAGTTCACGCCCGGGTCGCGCTGGGCTTACAGCAATTCGGGTTATGTGGTGCTGGCGATGGTGGTGGAGAAACGGTCGGGAATGAGCTTTGGCGACTTTTTGCGGCAACGAGTCTTCATGCCGTTGCACATGGAGGGCACGGTCGCGTATGAGAAGGGTAAGAACGAAATCACCCGTCGCGCTTATGGGAACACGAAGACACCGGATGGATGGCGCGAGACCGATCAGAGTTCGACTTCGGCTACCCTCGGCGACGGTGGTGTATATACGTCGCTCGACGACCTGGCGAAATGGGATGCGGCGTTAACCGCTCACACGCTGCTCAGCGCGAAAGAAATGGAGCCGGCGTTGACCGCGGCAGTTGCGCCGAACGGAGCTCCTCTGCAGCAAGCGGACGGCAGTCTCGCGCCGCTGTATGGTTTTGGATGGTTTCTCGATCCCTATAAGGGACATCGCCGCTACTCTCATTATGGCGAGACGGTCGGATTTCGGAACGCCATTCAGCGTTTTCCTGATGACCGTCTGGCTGTGATCGTTCTCTCGAATCGCGCCGAGGTCGATGCGCCAGCTCTGGCGGAAAGCGTGGCTGACTTGTACTTCGTGAAGCGTTAACGGGAACCCGAGCCCGCGTCTCTTAGTCGCTTGTTGCGGCTTGCGCTTTGGCGATGGGTAGTTCGCGGCGAGTGGGAAGTTGGGGCAGTGCCTCCATCAGGCGGCGGGTGTAGGGGTGCTCGGGTGCAGTGAATATCTGTTCAGTCGGGCCACACTCGACGATCTGGCCTTCGTGCAGGATGGCGATGCGCTGGCAGATTCCGGCGACGGACGGCAGATCGTGCGAGATGTAGAGGATCGACATGCCAGACTCGCGATTCAAGCGCGCGAACAGTTCCAGGATTTCGGACTGCGTGATTACGTCGAGCGCGCTGGTCGCCTCATCGGCGATCAAGAGAGCGGGGCGGTGCATGATGGCCATGGCGATCAGCACGCGCTGCGCCTGGCCGACGCTGAGTTGATGAGCGTGCTTGCGTAGAAAATCTTCGTTATTGTCATCCTCGCCACTCGGCAGGCTGACGCTTTTCAAGGCGGACTGGATGGCGCGGTCGCAGGCCCCGCTTGTGGCGGCGCCGTCGCTGTGGGCGCGCCAGGCTTCCTTGAGTTGCGTGCGAATTTGGAGCGCGGGATTGAGCGACGCTAGAGGACTCTGGAGGACGAGGCTCAGGGAACGTCCGCGGAGGCTGCGCAATTCCCGTTCTCGCATGGCGAGCAGATCGGCGCCTTCAAAAACAATATTGCCTTCGACGATGGCGCGCTGGCGGCCGAGTAATCCAAGAATGGCCATCGCCAACGTGCTCTTGCCTGAACCGCTTTGGCCGACCAGGCCGACCACTTCGCCGCGCGTGATTTCCAGCGAGACTCCGCGGAGCACTGGAGCTTTGCCGGGATAGCGCACGGTCACCTGCGCGGAGAGCAGGCTTGGTGAGGTGTCGGTCGTGGTCATATAACTCGTTTCATAAATGAATCTCGGCGTGAAGGTCGGCCCCAGGGGCTAAAGCCCCTTTCTTTGTGGCACTCAACGGCGCGGCTGAAGCCGCGTCCCTTCAAAGCCAAAGCAGAACCCGGGTTCCTACGCACCTTGAACAGCCGTCATCGGCTCGCCCGCGTGCTTGCGTTCACGGTGAGGCGCTCGGCATTCCAGAACGTCTGCGGGGAAAGAATTCCGGGATTCGCCCCTCCCACCGCGCTGGAGACGGCGGACAGCGCATTCTGATTGACCAGATAAATAAATGGCGTTTGCTCGGCGACCATTTCCTGCACGCGATCGAAGTTCTCTTTGCGCTTCTTCGGATCGGCGGTGGACGCTTGCGCGCGCATCAGCCGGTCGATCTCGGCTTCCCAGGCGGTTTCCGGAGATTTCTGCTGCGGATTCCAGGCGTGATCTTCAGCCGAGCTGAGCCAGATGTTCATCTGACCGTTCGGATCGAGGTCGACATTGCGGAAGCCGAGCATCGCGGCTTCGTAATTAAATTTTTGTGAAATGCGCTCGATGAGTGAAGGAAAGTCGAGCGTCACCACGTTGACCTTGATGCCGAGCTTCCCGAGATCCTCTTGCACCATGACGGCCATGCGTTCTCGCGGCTTGTTGCCCGCATTGGTGACGATGGAAAACTCGACGGCGTTGCCTCCCTTATCGAACAATGCCCCGTTTTGCAGGTGGAACCCGTCTGTTTGCAGGCGTTTCAGTGCGGCGTCAGGGCGGTACGATTCGGCTTTGAGTTTGCTGTTGAACCAGAATTTGTTGGCAGGCGAAACCGGACCGACGGCGGGTTGGGCGTGACTATTGAAGACCACGCGGCTCAGGTCGTCGCGGTTGATGGCTTGAGAAATCGCGCGCCGGAAGTTGGCGGAGCGGAACCATGCGCGCTTGTATTCTGGAATGGGAGCGCTTGCGACCAGGTTGAACCACATGAAATCGGAATCGAGCGAGGCCCCGGCATCGTGCGCGAGCCCCGGCGAACTGGCGGCCAGGCGGTCGAAATAATCGCTGTCGAGGACGTTAATCAGGTCAAGCTCGCCGCGCTTGAAGCGCAGCATCTCAACGTCGCGATTCGATTGAATGTCGAGCCGGATGGAATCCAGATACGGCAAGCGGTGTCCCTGGGAATCCTTTTTCCAGTAGTTGGGGTTGCGGCGCAGGAGCACGCTCGATCCTGCTTTATATTCGGCAACCAGAAATGGCCCGAGTACCGCCGCCTCTTTTTTGGGAGAATGCGCGGACATGATCGCAACCTGATCGAAAAGACGCTCGAGCCCGGCAAGAGGTGCGGGAAAAATGATGGCGATCTGGTCCGGCGCAATGATTTTGGTGCTGACGGCGCCGCTGCCGGAGCGGAATGCGTCTCCGGTTGAGGAGTGCAGCGCGGGATCCATGAGCCGTTGCATGGTGAAGGCAACGTCCTCGGAGGAGAACGGGCTGCCGTCGGAGAATGTAACGCCGCGGCGGAGTTTAAATGTGATCTGCTTGCCATCTTTCGAAACTTTCCACGACTCGGCCAGTTCGGGTTCGAGGTCTTGCGTTTTGCGGTTGGCGCGCACCAGCACTCCGCCGGTCAGATAGCGGATGGAAAGCGAAGAATCGTCGTCGACCAGCAGCGGATCGAAAGTCTTTGGCTCGGAGCGCAAACAGAAGCGCAGCTCGCCACCGCTTTGCGAGAATGCCGCGGTAGATGTAAGAGCAAAACAAACAAGAGCGAAGCAGAAAAGAAGTCGCAAATATGCGCGGCGGCCGGTCGTAATCATGTTCATGCG
>Ga0209131_1003045_pt1 | contig 11236 bp, 15 predicted proteins | sample GraSoi_2013_40cm_FD_185826 | JGI IMG/M metagenome (GOLD analysis project Ga0209131, IMG submission 185826) | Grasslands soil microbial communities from the Angelo Coastal Reserve, California, USA - Sample 9_17_2013_40cm (SPAdes) (version 2) | ecosystem: Environmental > Terrestrial > Soil >...
CGTTCTCGAGGCGCATGTCGCCGCGCGCGAGCGCCACACCGGCGAGCGCCGGGCGCGAAGCCCGCCACGCCACCGCGGAGAGCAGGAGCCAGCAGGCAGCGGTGCTAAAATACAAAAGCAAATCAGGCATTTCTGTGCCGTTTACGCGCTAGCTCACCAGTTTACCAATTCCCCATGCTCGACGCCCTGACGCAACGCCTGTCCTCCGTCGTAAAGACGCTCCGCGGCCACTCGCGCCTCACCGAGGACAACGTGCAGGACATGCTGCGCGAAGTTCGCCTGGCGCTCCTCGACGCCGACGCGGGCGTGCCGGTGGTGAAGGATTTCGTCGCGAAGGTGAAGGAAAAGGCGCTCGGCCGGGAAGTCGCCGCGAGCCTCACGCCGGGGCAGGCGCTGGTGGGCATCGTGCACCACGAGCTGGCCGAGCTCATGGGCGGGGCCGGCGCCGTCTTGAGCTTCGCGACGCAGCCGCCCGCGGTGATCCTCCTCGCGGGCCTGCAGGGCTCGGGCAAGACCACCAGCGCCGGCAAGCTCGCGCGCCTCATCAAGGCGACCACGAAGAAGAAGGTCCTGCTGGTGTCCGCCGACGTCTATCGCCCGGCCGCCATCGAGCAGCTCGCGACCCTCGCCAAGGCGCTCGACATCGAGCTCTATCCGTCGGACCCGTCGCAGAAGCCGGTGGACATCGCGCGCGCCGCGCTCGACCACGCACGCCGCCATTTCTTCGACGTGCTGATCGTCGATACCGCGGGGCGGCTCGCCATCGACGAGGCGATGATGGCGGAAGTGAAGGCGCTTCACGCGGCGTTGAATCCGATCGAGACCCTGTTCGTCGTCGACTCGATGCAGGGCCAGGACGCCGTGAACGTCGCGCGCGCCTTCAACGAGGCGCTGCCGCTGACGGGTGTCGTGCTCACCAAGCTGGACGGCGACGCGCGCGGCGGCGCCGCGCTCTCGGTGCGGCAGGTCACCGGCAAGCCGATCAAGTTCGTCGGCGTCTCCGAGAAGCTGGACGGGCTCGAGGCCTTCCACCCGGAGCGCATGGCGTCGCGCATCCTCGGCATGGGCGACATCCTCTCGCTGGTCGAGGAGGCGCACGCCAAGGTCGACGCGAAGGAAGCGCAGAAGCTCGCCGACAAGTTCAAGAAGGGCAAGGACTTCGACCTCGAGGATTTCAAGAGCCAGCTCACCCAGATGAAGAAGATGGGCGGGATCGCGAGCCTTTCCGACAAGCTTCCGGCGCAGCTCACCAGCATGGCGCAGGCCTCGCCCGAGCTGCAGGAGAAGGCGTTGAAGCGCACCGAGGCGATCATCAACTCGATGACGCCGCTCGAGCGGCGTAAGCCCGAGCTCCTCAAGGCCTCGCGCAAGCGCCGCATCGCCACCGGTGCCGGCGTGCAGGTGCAGGAGGTGAACCGGCTCCTCGCGCAATTCGAGCAGATGCAGAAGATGATGAAGATGATGCGCGGCGGCAACCTGGGCAAGATGATGCGCAACATGAAGGGGATGTTTCCGGGCGGGCGTTGACACTGCGGGGGTCGCGATGACGATCGGGAAAGCGTTGGGCGTTTTGCTCGCATCACTCTTGGCGTGCACGGCCGCGCGCGGGGAGCTCACCTGCCTGGAGTGCAAGGCAACCGCGCTCGCCGAGGCGAGCCAGTGCCGCGCGCAGTCCGCGCCCGATGCCGCATTGCTCGCCACGTGCGACAAGCGATACGCGGAGATGGGACAGGCCTGCCAGGAGAGCGCATGCCGGGCGGACGCCGCCGCGGCCGCGGCGCAGTGCGCCGAATGCGCGAAGCACGCCGAGGCCGAGACGAAGAAATGCACCGCGCTTCCGCCCGAGGTGCGCGCCGCGTGCGAGGCGCGCGCGGCGACGGGGAAGAAAGCTTGCGAGGACAAGGCCTGCCCGGCGCCCAAGCCGAAATGAGGTGCTGGAATACCCCAAATCGGCTATAATTCATGGCTTTCCGGTACCCAGGGTATCGGATTTTCTTCGTGATTTACTGTTGCCCGTTTTCAACGGGAAGGAGATCCAGTTGGTCGTCATCAGAATGGCGCGTGGCGGAGCCAAGAACCGCCCCTTCTACAACATCGTCGTCGCCGATTCGCGCATGCCCCGCGACGGGCGCTTCATCGAGCGCGTCGGCTTCTACAACCCCAAGGCCGCGGAGTCCGAGACCAGGTTTCGCCTGGCGCTCGATCGCGTCTCCCATTGGGTCGGCCAGGGCGCGCAGCCTTCGGCCGCGGTGAAGAAGCTGATCAAGCGTGGCAAGAGCGAAGTCGCCGGCAAGCAGGAAGCCCCCGCCAAGTAACGTTGCGTCTCCGTTCGACGGGGACGAATCGCAGCTTGTCGTGATGGGCCGCATCGTCGGCCCGTTCGGCGTGCAGGGCTGGCTCAAGGTGAAGCCCTTTACCGAGAAACCCGAGGGCCTGGGCGAGTTTTCGCGCTGGTGCGTCGGCGCGGCCGGAGCCTGGCGCGAGATGGCGATCGAGGGTTTCGAGGTGCACTCGAAGGGCCCGGTCGTGAAGCTCGCCGGCTGCGACGATCGCGAGGGCGCCGAGGCGCTGCGCGGCCGCGAGGTCGCGGTCACGCGCGCGGAGCTGGGCGAAGCGGATGAGGGAACGGTGTACTGGGTGGACCTGGTGGGCCTCGACGTGGTCGACGAATCGGGCGCCGCCCTCGGCAAGGTCGAGGGGCTCTTCGAGACGGGTGCCACCAGCGTGCTGATGGTGAATGGGGCGAAGGCGCGCATGATCCCCTTCGTTTCCGCGTACGTGAAATCGGTCGACCGCGAGGCGCGGCGCATCACGGTGGACTGGAAGGCGGACTACGACACGTGATGCGCTTCGACGTGATCACGCTCTTCCCGGAGATGTTCGACGCGCTCGCCGACCACGGCATCACGCGCCGGGCGATGGACGAGAAGCGCTTCGAGATGAAGACGTGGGATCCGCGCGATTTCACGGCGGACAGCTACCGCAGGGTCGACGACCGGCCCTACGGCGGCGGTCCCGGCATGGTGATGATGGCCGAGCCGCTGCAGGCGGCCATCGACGCGGCGAAGGCGCGGCAGCGCGATGCCGGCGTGGCGGGGCCGAAGGTGTTGTTGATGTCGCCGCAAGGCGAGCGGTTGAGCGAAGCGCTGGTGCAGGAGCTTTCCCGCGAGGCGGGCCTCGTGCTCATCGCCGGGCGCTATGAAGGCGTGGACGAGCGCCTGGTAAAGCGCAGCGTCGACCGCGAGGTGTCGATCGGCGACTACGTCACCTCGGGGGGCGAGCTGCCGGCGATGGTGGTGATCGATTGCCTGGTGAGGCGCCTTCCGGGGAGCCTCAACGACGCCGAGAGCGCCTCGCAGGACTCGTTCGCCGAAGGATTGCTGGACTGGCCGCATTACACGCGGCCCGAGGAGTGGCGGGAAGCGCGAACGCCCGAAGTGTTGATGTCGGGCAATCACGCCGCAATCGCGCGCTGGCGCAGGAAGCAGGCGTTGGGGCGCACGTGGGACCGCAGGCCCGATCTCATCGACGAGGCGAAGCTCTCGCGGGAGGATCGGCAGCTCCTCGAGGAGTACCGGCGCGAGCAGCAGGCAACACAGCAACAGCAGTAATAACAAACCACGCGCATCCCCCCAGGGGGCTCTACGCGAATGGCCAGACGGCCGGAACCCGAAAGGAAAACGAAGATGGACCTGATCCAGAAGCTGCACCAGGAAGAAATCAAGCGGCTCGGCCGCAAGATTCCCGAGTTCGCCCCCGGCGACACGGTGATCGTGAAAGTCTCGGTCGTCGAAGGCGACAAGAAGCGCGAGCAGGCGTACGAGGGCGTGGTGATCGCCAAGCGCAGCCGCGGGCTCAACTCCAACTTCATCGTGCGCAAGATGTCGAGCGGCGAGGGCGTGGAGCGCACCTTCCAGACCTACTCCCCGGGCATCACGATCGAGGTGAAGCGCAAGGGTGACGTGCGCCGCGCCAAGCTCTACTACCTGCGTGGCCTCACCGGCAAGAAGGCGCGCATCCGCGAGAAGCTCGAGGGCCTCGACCGCGACGTGCTGCCGCCCGAGGACGAGGCTCCCGCCGAAGTGGCGGCGGCAGGCTCTGCGCCTGCCGAAGACAAGCCCGCCAAGGCCGCCAAGCCGAAGAAGACCCAGAAATGAGAAAACGCCCCGGGTTCCGGGGCGTTTTTCCTTCGGCCGCCTAGAGCGAGCTCGCCGCGAAGGTGTCGCAGTTGGCCACGCGCCCGCTATCCATGCCGCGCTTGAACCAGCGTACGCGCTGCGCGGACGAGCCGTGCGTGAACGAATCCGGCACCACGCGCCCCTGGGTTTGCTGCTGCAGGCGGTCGTCGCCGATCGCCGTGGCCGCGGTGAGCGCTTCCTCGACGTCGCCCGGGTCGAGCTGGTTTTTCACCGCCGCGTAGTGGCCCCAGACGCCGGCATAGCAATCCGCCTGCAGCTCCATGCGCACCGACGTCTGGTTGTATTCGGATTTCGACACGCGCCCGCGCGAGGATTCCAGCTTGCCGAAGATGCCGGTGAGGTTCTGCACGTGGTGGCCCACCTCGTGCGCGATCACATAGGCCTCGGCGAAATCGCCGGGCGCGTGGAAGCGCGTCTTGAGGTCGTCGTAGAACGCGAGGTCGATGTAGACCTTCTGGTCGTTCGGGCAATAGAAGGGGCCCATGGCGGACTGGCCCAGGCCGCAGGCCGAACGCACCGCGCCCGAATAGAGCACCAGCGTGGGCGGCGTGTAAGTGCCGCCCGACTGCTTGAAGATCTGGCCCCAGACGTCCTCGGTGCTGCCCAGCACCTTGGAGACGAATTGGCCCATGGTGTCCGCAGGTGCGCCCCGGGGAGCTTCGCGGGTATCGCCCTGGGTCCTGGATTCCTGCACGGTGTTGAGGATGGGCGTGGGATCCACGCCCAGGAACGCGGCGATGAGGGCGATCACCACGCCGCCGATGCCGAGCCCCCCGCCCACGCCGATGCCCATGCCGCGCCGATCTTCGACGTTGCCGCTCGATCTCTGGTCGCCTAGCTCCATGGTCCTCTCCCGGGAGTGTTCTACACAGACCTCCGTGGACTAGCCAAGTTGCATTCGTGCAGTCCTACAGCGCGATCGACATCCAGAGCGGAATGGTGAGCATCGCGAGTGCCGTCCCGACGGTGATCTGCGTGGCGACCGCGCGCCCGTCACCGGTCATGCGCACGGCGAGGATGTAGGCGTTCGACGCGGTCGGCAGCGCCGCGCAAAGCAGGAGGACGCGCGCCTCGACGCCGGTGAATCCCAGCATGCGGATCATCGCCCACGCGATGGCGGGCACGGCGAGAAGCTTCACCGCGAGCCACCATGCGTGGGCGCTCGATGCGCATCGCGGCGCCCACCGAGAGGAGCCCCGCGGGGAGCGCGGTCACCGCGAGGAGGTTGAGCGTCTGGTCGGCGAATCCCGGCAGCGGCAGGCCGGCCGCGTTCCACGCGAGACCGGCGAGCGAGGAGACCAGCAGCGGGTGGGTGGCGAGCTCGTAGAGGAAGCCGCGCTTGCCATGGGACGCGAGCATCGCCACCGCGAGGAAATTCGCGAGCGGGATCATCACACCGAGAAGGAGTGCCGCGATCGCCACGCCCTCGGCGCCGAAGAGGCTGCCCGCGATGGCGAGGCCCACGTAGGTATTGAACCGGTAGCCGCATTGCGATCCGGTGGCGAGGAGCTTCCTGTCGAGCCTGAAGACGGGCCCGGCGGCGAGCGACAGCACGAAGCCCGCGAACGTGAAGGCGAGCGCCGCGAGCACCAGCATGCCGGTGGCGCCGAAGTCGATGCGCGCGAGCGCGAGCGTGCGGAAGAGGAGCGCGGGAAAGAGCACGTAGTAGACGAGCTTCTCGAGGCCGTCCCAGAAATCGCGCCCGAAATCGAAGCGCCGCGCGAGCGCGAGGCCGATCAGGATCAGCACGAAATTCGGCAGGATGAGGAGCGCGGTCTCCATCGCCTTCAGCCCGCCACGCCTTTGCCGAGCGTGTTGTGGTAATCGTGGCGCGCCGTATTCACGCGCGAGACCCTGAGCTCCACGGGCCGCTCGCGGAAGGTGAGGGCGACCCGCCGGATCTCGAGGAGTGGGGCGCCGGCCGCGACGCCCAGGAGCTGCGCCACGTCGCGCGCGGCGAGCACCGCGCGCAGGCGCTCGTCGGTGCGCAGCACGTTGATCCCATAGCGGCTCTGGTAGAGGTGATAGATCGTGTTGCCGCGCGCGAGGAAGATCCTCTCGGTAAGCCCCGGGTAGAGCTGCGCGGGAAGCGTGATGTCGTCCACGATCGCGGGCACGCCGGCAAGGGACAGGACGTTGCGGATGCGAATCACCTTGTCGGCGGGCGCGATGTCGAGCGCGGCCGCGGCGCTTTCGTCCGCGCGGTCGCGGCGGAAGGACACGGTGCGCACTTCGGGGTACACCTTGGCGCCATCGCGCGCGACGATGTGGAAGAAGTGGAAGAGGAGGCGGCTATCGTCATGGGCGGTGACGAAGGTGCCCTTGCCCTGGCGGCGCACCAGCGCCTGCTCGGCGACCAGGCTGTCGACCGCCTTCCTCACCGTGCCGATCGCCACGCGGAACCCCGCGGCGAGCGCCTGCTCGGTGGGGATGGGCTCGCCCGCGCGCCACTCGCCCGCCGAGATGCCCTCGATCAGGCGCGCGCGGATCTGCTCGTAAAGATGGGCCATCGCCGCCACCATAACATCCAAGTCATCTAGTTGACCCGTGCGCGTGCCACCGCCTAGCATCATCAATTCCCCGGCGACAATTGGATTGCCGCCCGCGTGGGAATGACAGGAGCGATTCGATGATTCATTTCGTGGTTCACGACGAGAACGACTCGGTCGGCGTCGTGGTCGTGGAGGGCGTGAAGTCCGGCCAGGAGCTCAGCGGCTGGATCATGGACCAGGACAAGGACATCAAGGTGAAGGCGATGTCGGACATTCCCATCGGCCACAAGCTCGCCATCCGCGCGCTCGGCAAGGATTCGACCGTGATCAAGTACGGCGTGGACATCGGCCGTGTGGTGGCTCCCATCCAGGTGGGCGAGCACGCGCATGTCCACAACATCAAGACCAAGCGTTGGTAAGGAGACGACGATGGAACTGAAGAACTCGACCTTCCTGGGCTACCCGCGCGACAACGGGCGCGTCGGCGTGCGCAACCACGTCATCATCCTTCCCGTGGACGATCTTTCCAACGCGGCGTGCGAGGCGGTCGCGAACAACATCAAGGGCGCGATGGCGATCCCGCACCCGTACGGGCGCCTGCAGTTCGGCGCGGACCTGGACCTCCATTTCCGCACGCTGATCGGCACCGGCTCCAATCCCAACGTCGCCGCCGTGGTCGTGATCGGCATCGAAGACCAGTGGGCGAAGAAGGTGGCCGACGGCATCGCCGCCACCGGCAAGCCGGTGTCCTTCTTCGGCATCGAGCAGCACGGCGACCACGACACGATCATGCGCGCCTCCAAGGTCGCTAGGCAGTACGTGCAGTCCGCGAGCGAGCTTCGCCGCGTGGAGCGTCCGTTGAAGGACCTGTGGGTCTCCACCAAGTGCGGCGAGTCCGACACCACGTCGGGCTGCGGCGCCAATCCCACGGTCGGTGACGCGTTCGACAAGCTCTATCCCCACGGCGTCACGCTCGCGTTCGGCGAGACCACCGAGCTCACCGGCGGCGAGCACCTCGTGGCCGCGCGCTGCCGCAACGACGAGGTGCGCAAGAAGTTCCAGTTCTTCTTCGACCGCTACCAGCAGGTGATCGAGCGCCACAAGACGAGCGACCTGTCGGATTCGCAGCCCACCAAGGGCAACATCGAGGGCGGCCTCACCACCATCGAGGAAAAGGCGCTCGGCAACATCCAGAAGATCGGCCGCAAGTGCATGGTGGACGGCGCCATCGACAAGGCCGAGATGCCCACCGCGCCGGGCCTGTGGTTCATGGATTCGTCCTCGGCCGCCGCGGAGATGCTGACGCTTCTGGGGGCGGCGGGCTTCGTGGTGCACTTCTTCCCGACCGGGCAGGGCAACGTGATCGGCAACCCGATCCTGCCGGTCATCAAGCTGTGCGCCAATCCGCGCACGGTGCGCACGATGAGCGAGCACATCGACGTCGACGTCTCGGGCCTGCTGCGCAGGGAGATGACGCCCGACCAGGCGGGCGACGCGCTCCTCGACTGCATGTTCCGCACCGCCAACGGCCGGCTCACCGCCGCCGAGGCGCTCGGCCATCGCGAGTTCGTGCTGACGCGCCTCTACGAGAGCGCGTAGCGCATGAAGTGGCGCGAGTGGTGGCCGGGGCTCGCGGTCGCCGCCACCGTGGCGATCGCGGCGACATTCCTGTCGGTGCACTACAAGGCATCGGCCATGCTGTTCGCGCTGCTGCTCGGCATGGCGTTGAACTTCCTCGCCGAGGAGGGCCGCTGCCTGCCGGGCATCCAGCTCGCCTCGACCACGGTGTTGCGCACGGGAGTGGCACTCCTCGGGCTGCGCATCACCGTCGCGCAGGTCGAGGCGCTCGGCTGGAGCACGATCCTGCTGGCGGCGGCGACCGTGGCGCTCACGATCCTCGCCGGCATCGCGGTGGCGAAGGCGTTGAAGCTCGGCAGCGCGCTCGGCACGTTGACCGGCGGCGCCGTGGCGATCTGCGGCGCGTCGGCCGCGCTCGCCATCGCCTCGATCCTGCCCAAGCACAAGCACGCCGAGCGCGATGCGAGCTTCACGGTGATCGGCGTGACCGCGCTCTCCACGCTCGCGATGATCCTCTACCCGATCCTGGTCGCGTCCCTCGGGCTCGACCATCGCGCCGCCGGCGTCTTTCTCGGCGGCACCATCCATGACGTGGCGCAAGTGGTGGGCGCGGGCTACGGCCTTTCCCAGGAAACCGGCGACACGGCGACCATCGTGAAGCTGCTGCGCGTCGCGATGCTGCTGCCGGCCTGCCTCGCCATCGGCCTCGCCCTTCACGTGCGCGGGGCCAGCGCCGCGCATGCGGCGCCGGTGCTGCCGTGGTTCGGCGTGGTGTTCGCCGCGTTCGTCGTCGTCACGAGCCTCGGCTGGATCCCTGGCGCCGTGATCGACGCGGGTTCCGTGGTCTCGCGCTGGTGCCTGGTCACCGCGATCGCCGCGATCGGCATGAAGACTTCCCTCAAGTCGCTGGTGGCGATGGGCATGAAGCCCGTCATGCTGATCGTGATCGAGACGCTCTTCCTCGCGTGCGTGGTTCTCGGAGTCCTCGCATGGAAGTGATTCGCGTGAGCGTGTGGCGCGGCGGCGCCGACGGGCGCTTCGAGGAATTCGAAGTCCCGCGGCGCGCCAGCCAGACGGTGCTCGACGTGGTCACCTACATCCAGCGCAACCTCGACGCCACGCTCGCCTATCGCTTCGCGTGCCGCGTCGGCATGTGCGGCTCGTGCGCCATGACGGTGAACGGCACGCCGCGCTGGACCTGCCGCACGCACATGGACAAGGTCGCCAAGGGCGGCCGCGTCGAGATCGCCCCGCTCGCCAACCTGCCCGTGGTGCGCGACCTGGTGGCCGACATGCGCGAGTTCTTCGACAAGTGGGCGCGCTCGCGCGGGCAGTTCAAGCCGAGCGCCACGCGCGACGATGCGTTCGCCGTGGTGAAGCCCGATTCGAAGGAGCGCCGCGAGGCCGATGCGGCGATCGAGTGCATCGGCTGCGGCGTCTGCTACGCGGCGTGCGACGTCGTGAAGTGGAAGCCCGACTATCTCGGCCCCGCGGCGTTGAACCGCGCATGGACGCTGGTGAACGACGCGCGCGACGCCGGGCAGGGCGCACGCCTCGCGGCCGTGGCGGGCGATGCGGGCTGCCACTCGTGCCACACGCTCATGAGCTGCACCCATCTCTGCCCCAAGGGCCTGTCGCCCACACGCTCGATCGCGGGCCTGAAGCGCGCGACGCTCGGCATTGACCCCGAGGAGATCCACTGAGCGCGCGCGCCGAGATGCGGCTCTGGATCGTGCAGCGCGCGACGGCGGCGGTGCTCGCGCTCTGTGTCGTCGTGCACCTCGCCACGATCATCTACGCGGTGCGTGGCGGCCTGTCGGCGGCCGAGATCCTCGCGCGCACGCGCGGCAGCCTCGCGTGGGGAGCCTTCTATTGCGTATTCGTGATCGCGGCCGCGGCGCACGGCTCCATCGGGCTACGCGTGGTCGCGCTCGAGTGGCTGGGCCTGGACAAGGCGTGGGCCGGTCGCTTGATGCTCGCCGTGGCGATCGCCTTCGCGCTCCTCGGGCTGCGCGCCGTGTTCGCGGTGCTCGCCCCGTGAACCTCGCGCGCAACCACCCGGCCTACTGGGCCTTCCTCGTGCATCGCCTGTCCGGCGTCGCCCTCGCGCTCTTCCTGCCGGCGCACTTCCTCGCGCTCGCGCTCGCGATTCGCGGCGAGGCGGCGCTCGACGGATTCCTGCGCTGGAGCGAGCAGCCGCTGGTGAAGTGCGGCGAATGGCTCCTGGTGGTGCTCCTCGCCGCGCACCTCGCCGGGGGCCTGCGCGTCCTCGCCCTCGAATTCCTGCCCTGGCGCGACTGGCAGAAGACGCTCGCCGCGCTCGCCGCGGCATTCGCGCTTTTCATCGGGCTCGTCTTCGCATTGGCGCTTTGAGCGTTATGCTTGCGTGACACCCCTCAAGGAGACAGACGGATGACCCAGCGCTTCCTCGGCCGGCTCGCCTTCGCATTCGCTCTCGCCCTGGTGCCCGTCCTCGCCGGTGCGCAGGCGTGGCCATCGAAGCCGGTCAGGATGGTGGTGCCGTTCGCCGCCGGGGGCGCGACCGACGTGGTCGCGCGCCTTCTCGCGCAGAAGCTCGGCGAGGAGTGGGGGCAATCGGTGGTGGTCGAGAATCGCTCCGGGGCGGGCGGCAACATCGGCGGCGACGCGGTCGCCAAGGCGCCTGCCGATGGCTACACGCTCCTCATGGCGTCGGGCGCGATCGTCATCGCCGGCCCGCACATGTACAAATCGCTGCCCTACGACCCGATGCGCGATCTCGTGCCCATCACCAACGTGGCGACCGGCCCGCAGGTGATCGCGGTCGCGACCAACGTGCCGGTGAAGGACCTGGCCGAGCTCATCGCCTATGCGAAGGCCAACCCGAAGAAGCTGAACTACGGGAGCGCCGGCATCGGCGCGCAGACGCACCTCGCCGCGGAGAATTTCGCGCATGCGGCCGGGATCGAGCTCACGCATGTTCCGTAC
>Ga0209131_1003049_pt1 | contig 11230 bp, 18 predicted proteins | sample GraSoi_2013_40cm_FD_185826 | JGI IMG/M metagenome (GOLD analysis project Ga0209131, IMG submission 185826) | Grasslands soil microbial communities from the Angelo Coastal Reserve, California, USA - Sample 9_17_2013_40cm (SPAdes) (version 2) | ecosystem: Environmental > Terrestrial > Soil >...
ACCCTTCTGATTAAACCACATCCTCCCGCCTCAATCCATCACACTCTAGATACCCCCTAGGAATGGATCGCCCTCGTCTTGCTTGTTCTATATTAGGGCCCGAACGGCACCGACCACAAAATTTTAATCCTGATATCTCATAGTTCATTCATGACTTTGGTGTACAAACCACGCTTCATATCCATTGTGTACAGTATCATCTTTTGTGTGTGTAGTCGCGATAGCACAGGCCAAATCCTACATCCCCTGCACATATTGATCAAAGCAAGCAACAAGTGTAACTTGTGAGATGGAGATTAGATATAGACCGGGAGCACTGGGTTGAGCGCGGTCCATTCTGGACCAGTGACAAGATCATTCTCCTCAATGAGGAAATCCAAAGCAGATTCCACAAGGTGGCCCTGGACCTTGGTGAGCTTTTCCTTGATCGTGGCGAGCGGAAGATCTGTGGCAACGTGCCCAGCCTTGACTTTAGGCACCCATTTCTAGAAGGTCGCTTCATTGTCAGTAGTTGACTTCAAATTTCTATTACGGAGATATGAACCTGATATGCGTCCCAGCTTCTCACGTTATTCGAAGGGACGGTCTTGAAGATTTCCTGGAAAATCTGCGTGTTGCGTTTGGCGGTGGTCATCCACAAGTTCTCGAACTCGTCGGAAAGAGGGTCTGCGACTTGGAGATCTTCCTTGGATTGGGTGTCAATCTCATGAGGACGAGGAACGGCGGGTGTTGGGGAGACAGTATTGAGGCTCGATGAGCCCAAGGTGCTCTGGTTTCTTGTCAGTTCGCCGCGCCAGAAGCCATAAGGAAGTTCCTACCCTTGAACAGGGTGCGGCGAAGAGTAGCCGCGAAACGCGCTACCTGATATGGTTTGCCGTCCATAGTTGACTCGATCATATCCGAATCTTCAACGACCTGTACGAAGGGTCAGTGAGAGCTCAGCTTCATCTAATACTCGTACCAGAGCGATTTCACTGTCACCGTCACCTTTTTGAGAACGGTCATTGAGATTCGCAGACCCCATCTACAAGAATATTAGAACTGGAGCGCCACTTAGAACGAAAGACTGACAATAACACGTCTGTCATCGACAATCATGACCTTGGAATGAATGTAACACAGTTCAGTGATGTAGCTATTGCATGAAAGGTCAGGACAATGAACTGCTGAGCCGAGTAAGCCATACCAGTTGCGTTCCTCTTCCTCAGTGCCAAGCCACTTCTCAGACATAAGGTCTGTAGTATCCAACAGTGCGTGGTGGGCGACGGATCCGCTGACAAGATCGTCAGATCTGGTAGAGGCGGCTTCGAACTGCCTGATGATTTCGTCCGCTTCCTCTTCGGTCTCGGGATATTTGAACTCTTCGACCTTCTTGCTATCACCTTCTTCGATCATTCCATCCTTGGTGGCCACGGGGGAGGCGATCGCGACTGACAGGAGTATCAAACGTCATTATTCGGAGTATAAAGGGATTGCGCCAACTTTTATCCTGGACCAAAGTCTCGTCAATCTTGCCGATCCATTTCCTTGCCAACGCGACTCGAGCTTTGTTGAACGGGACCCCACTCTTCTCCTCCATCTGCTTGATAAACGACTCGTACGGTGCGTTGATACGGTCATAGCTTCGCAGGTGATACCAGTGAATGTAGTTGGTACTTCGAAGATAAAAGTCAGCACATAAGGACGTTTACGCTTGCTTCAAGCCGAGGACTTACGGGTCGTAGCCAGCATTACGGATCTCTTCCATGATCGAGTGTCCACCACGGTTCATCGTACGCCATTGAGCTGCCATGATGGTCTGCACGGCTGAGGTCTCCTTGATATCACCAGCAAACGCGGGGATTTCAGGGATGATAACGATTACTTTGAATTTTTCTCCCGCTTTGGCTGCCTGAAGGATGCGCTGAACGAGCGCTTGGGCAATCTTGTTGGTAACAGAGCCGGAGTCTTGGGTGTTAGAGATACTATTGATAAATTAGGTACGGAGTCGACCTGAGATCATCCAAACATACAAGAATTGGTTCTCTGTAAGCCAAGTATCAGTAAGATGGGAGAAGAGGTAGATGGTAGCCACACACCGATATAGATGAAGTGTTCAGCCTCCATGATCATTTGGCGATCTAAATGCCGTCAAGCACTGAGCCTGAATAATTGGCGTCGAGAGAGCAACTTACAGGCATTTTGGATACTGCGCTCTGTGAGGACACCATGACTCCAATCACAGACACTCCGGACGACTTGAACTTTGCAGGACGGCGCCGCCGTCGGAGGAGCAGATGGTTGGGGGGCATGGACCTCAGGGGCACGGACCTCAGGGGCACGGACCTCAGGGGCATGGTATTGATTCCCCCCTTTCCTTGCCTCGACGTCCCATGGGTGCTTCCATTCCCCCGGAACGGCACCAAGGACATGCTCCTGGTAGCGGCGTCCCACAGCTTCCCAAGCTCCTCGATTAGGATGACCTGAGGGAATGATTAGATATGGATTCGGTTCGTATACGACAATGCACGTACTTGCCGCAGGCTCGTTAGGAGCAGCGTCGAAATTGTGAGGCAGAGCCAGCGTTGCATATCGATCCTCATTAGCATACTACGGTGATAATTAGAACAGATGATTGTAGGGAACAGCCACTGATATGGTCCTAACCTTGCGCTTCTTGACTTCATTCCATCTTTCGACATAGTGCTGCGAAATATCAAGAACTGATGGACCAGTAATTGTCATGTGAACGTCGTGCCAAGGCATCCGTCCGGTCTCAATAATTGAGAGTTGATTCGAAACGTAGTGGTCGACTTTCTGAAATAATCCCAGGAAAGATCAATATCTCCGACGGTGCATCCGTGTCTATTATACCGAACCTGGAAATCGAGGACACGGGCATTGTTGTAGTCCTGACCGGGGAAGAGGGTACGATCATGGTAGGTGGCTGTAAGCATGGATTAATGGCGAACTCCTCAGTGGGGCCAGCGAACTGACGGTGGACATCCGCAAGAAGACTAAAAAATGCAGAAAGGTTGGTGAAAGGAAATAGGGAATTGGAAACGAAAACATACTGGTTGTGGGTATCCCAACGACCGAAACATAAGTCCAGACCACCAATGGATGCCCAGTGGTTGTCGACCACAACAACCTAGCAACCAGTCGTAAATCCAAATTGGCTGTACTTGATATGCACACACCTTTTCGTGGTGAGACCAGAGCTGGACTGCGTCTGCCGAACCTATGTGGTCGGGGTGACGCTAGAAAGGTCGATCAATATCAACTCAGAAATTAGAGTAAGGTCCAGAGCCCACCATGACTGCGATGTTTGGATGGAGTTCTTCCAGAGCGTGCTAACAAGGTTCAGTCCACGGCATCGCTCACAGGTTGGGGTACAAACCTTGGTGTGCTGAGAACTCATTGACATGGCTTGGGCAACCTAAGGTATTCACAAGTCAGCAATTCTTCGTTCGAGGTTCGGTTTGTGTTTCGAGCCTACCTCCTTGTAAACGATAACATGGACCTTTACGCCTTGTTCAGCCTTCTTTGCGAGTAACCTATCGAGGCGGTACTGTGGGTACTGAGAAGGAGGACGCCTGAGGAAAACCTCCGGACTGAGCCACCAATCGAGAATGAAGATCGACTCGGTGGCTCGCTCAATGAGCTCGGACACGGCCCAGAAGAAGTCTGTAATCTCATATGTGAGCCGATGCTGTACAGGTTAATCGGATCGTCTTACCATGGCCATCGATGTGCCTTGAGGAGTACGATCGGGACCAAGTTAGATTTATGGGACTGGATTTTCGCGATACACCGACGTACCACTTGACGATATTACCTTCACGTTCATTAGCGAATGAACTGAAACGGTGACTATTGCAGATCGCCTGCAGTCTTGCATCCCGTTCCTTTTCTTCCGGGTTATCATGGCGACCTACGCAGGGCCGTTCAGTCCGGAGTCGTTAAGGTGGAAGCATCCACATACGGTCAGAATCGACCCAGCCTAGTCAAATATAGGGACAGTCAACGAGCTGGACGATCGAAGGCGATGAACTACCCACCCTGGATCTGAGAAACGGTGCCGGCTACTCCCTTTTCGACCAATCTTTTGACATCCCCTTGCACGTCGGTGAGCTTCCTGAACAGAGACATGATCGAACACGATTGTTGCTCTCGAATCTACAAGGTTGACGGTGTTTCAGAAGGAGAGGAGATGTAAGGGCAGCCAAAGAGCAAAGTGCGGTCGAATAATTAAAAGGAAGCAAACTTGTGACGATGTGAGTGACGATGTGATTATCAGCCCAGTGCACATCCGGCGGGGCCATTCACGTAGCCCGCGTAACCTAATCGACCAATGACAGACATTTCGATGCGGCGCTCCTCCGGAGTTTGATCCCTCAGCGATCGGGTCCTTTAAAGCCGGGAGAAAAACTCCTCGACCTCCCAGGCTCCCTCCCAGTACTGAACTTGGCACTTCAGACTAGCTGCCTCGCCCTCACTCTTGATTCGCTGCTCCAGACCTCGTGCGAGGCGTGCGAGTGCGAAATCTTGTCTAGAAATAGATGAGCGTTCGTCATGACATGCGGTGCATATGGAATAGGGCTTCGGTGTGACAAAGTAACATACGTTCTTAACCTGAGGATCGGGCAGAAGTCATTCGAACCATCTCCAATATAAATCATCTTGTCAAAGGGCTCCTTGTCTTTCAGGAACGCCTCAAGCTCTTCACCCTTGCACATGTTGGGACTGCAGCCGACTTGGCATGAATGCTGTGGCCCTTCGGGATCCACCCTGCGTCTGACCACGAGGAGCCCATCTCCGCGCCACTCGGCGGGGTTTGTGACGATGGTGTCAAAGATACCCTCTAGTTTCTTATCCTGAAAAGATCAACGTGAGATCGCGTCGCTTTCGCGCGGGGGTCACCGGCTTGAGACATACCTCAAGGATGGTGTTGATAAAGACTTGGTTGGAATTAGAAAGGCAGATGAAGGTGACCTTTGGATCTGCAGATGCTTTTAGGTGCGTAACGCCGCGGATCATCGCCGGATGCTAACAGAACAAAAGTCAGGGATCTTTGCGATCAGCATTAAAGCATTAGTCTTACGAATGGCAAAGATTTGAGAGCACCCTCTATATCTTCACGCGTCATTCCTTCCGTGTGAGCTTCCTTGAGGGTCTTTGCCCTGTAAAAATGCGTCCGTGTCAACCTCATCAACATAGTGGCGACACGGTCAATTCCACCTACACAAGATCGGTCCATTGAATTTCGTTTTTGAGGTCTTCCATTCGCCGTCTCAGATGAGGCGTATGGACCTCGAAAATGAATCGGTCGGTGTCCTGATCTACGAACGACCTAGCAAAAGTGGCTCGTAATGGACGCGTCTCAACCGAATCACAGGGCCCTCTCGCACCAGTCGAAGTCAAAAACAACGAGTACACGCGCAGGAGTGGCCGTCATCTTGCAGTCCTGGAATGGAGGGCGCGCGGTGCAGTCCAACCGTACCCATATTTGTGACGACCCTGAGTGAGGAACATAGCTCATATTATACTTGTATAATCTAATTCAATAACAATAGAGCAAATTGCCCAAGAGGAAAGGTTCAAGCAACCCTTCCGAGTTGGTCACTCGGGCTGCACCTCCACAGTGACGGGCCGTACCATGATAGTCTGCAACCATTCCTCGGGTATCGGATAACCAAGGCTCTCCATCTTCCGCACACACGTCGTCCACCGCGTATCTGCCTTCCTAGCACATTTCTTTGCCATCGACATCAACACCAGAGCGCTCGGCACAAGCCCCTCCCTCTCCATCAGCTCTAGATGCAAGAACGCATCCTCGTAGGCTTCCTCCAGCAATGTGAGCAGTATTAGTCGCTCATGAGTTTCGCCATTGCGTTCGATGCCCTGATCCAGCATCATCCGGTAAAGATTTCTCCCCCTCTCCGGGTACCTGAAACGCATGCACCCACGTAGGAGAAGGTTATAGGTCCTAGTGTCGGGCAAAATACCATATGATTGAGCATCATCGAGGAGACTAATCGCTTGATGAAACTCTGGTAGCCCGGTCGAAGAATTATTGCTAACAGCCCCTACTTGTGCTGCAATAAGGCAGTTCCATGCATGAATGGAGATGTTCTTTCCGCTCGTCGCCTTTGCTTTGAGCCACTCGATGGCATGGGTCCGAATCTCGTTGTCTGCTGTGAGCATCCGTACGACGGGCTGTGTCGTAGCATTAGTAGGATTTATCTTTTCCTCGGCCATCAGGTGCAGGAGAGCAAAGGCGTAACCGATATCATCTGGTTGTGCGTGTTCAAGGCAGAGAAGGATGGGGGCGATATGGTGCTCCTGAATCCTGATAAGGCGTTGCCTCAAGCACGTGATTATTTGATTGCCGAGTTCAAGGTTTTGACCAGTATTTGCGAGGCAGTGTAGGATCGCCATACAAAGCCCTTCGTCGGGCTTTATACCACCCATAACAACGAGACGATTCCATCCTGTCTCTACTCCCGGAGGCTACGTGTTCAGGGTGATGTCAGTCGTGGTATGAGGAGAGATTGAAAATTGACACTCACGAAGTGATTGGATGCGCTGCCACCCAAGAGAAGACTCCACACCGAGAGAGGTAGATGGCGATTGGATTCAGTTTCAAATTCCAAGGCAAGGTCAAGGGCAAGTCGCGGGGAGCTATGGTTCAGAGCCAAGTGTATGAGTTCTTCTATCGTCGACAAATCGGGCCGCAGCCCAGCTTCGCGCATTTCGTTGTAGAAGGTAAGACACTGGGCAAGAGTTTGTGACGTAGTCGCATGAAAATGTATAATGTGTCGATATGTCGTTGCATTTCGTGAGATGCCATTGGCTTTCATCTCATCCAGGACTTGCCGCATTCGCAGCCACGATGGACCACTGGCCTACCTTGGGCATTAGGTACTCGGAGAGCGATGAGGGGGTAACGGCTCACCGCGAGTTTCCAATTGAACATAGAAACGTCGAGCTTGAGGCCCACTGCGACAGCATCATGACATAGTGCAACAACTTCCGGCCATAAAGCTTTATTTGCGAATATCTTGCACAAGTATTCGTACACTCGTAAATCCGGGCTCACACCATCTTTTTTAATTTGTGCACAAATTTGGAGTGTGGAGATGATGTCCCCGGTCTCTGCATAGCGTTGCAGTCCATGTAGAGCTTTGGTTAGTGGGTCTATACGGTCGTCGGCTTGTCTAAATGTTGTTGGTGGATTCGCGTAGACATGTTTTGGTGGAGGCGGGTCTTGAACAGCGGCATGGGTACATCTTATATGTGCTGGAAGTATTCGTGTCAAAGTCAGGTAACCATAAGATAACAAATGGAGGAAGCGAGTCGAATTCACTGAGCGATATTTCTGGTGGTCGCCTCAAAACAGCTCGGGGGTTTATTGAAAATAACAGTTTGCATGCCCTGACTGCACCCACTACTGACGAGGAATGTGACATCTTCTGTAAAAGCTGACGAAGAAATCCGAGGAAGAAATCGAGACTGAAAGTGGATAACTTTGTCTGGCGCGACTTGGACTCTTCCGCTTCCCTTAACGGCGACACCCCACAGTTCTCACTCCTCTTTCTTGCCTAGTCCAACATGAGCATGGTCTGTATCTAATATTCAACCTTCAACGCGTCGTTGCGGGACTCTGACGCGTATTGGGCCGTAGTTCTACGCGGAAGCGATTTTGTCCAAGAAGGGCCCCCTCGCAAAAGTTTGGCTCGCAGCACATTATGAACGGAAACTATCAAAAGCGCAGACACTACAAACCGATATTGGCCAGTCTGCGAGTAGGTACCATTTTGTTCGCCTCCGGTTAGGATGTTGACCGGATTGCCACCGTGAACAGAGGCCATCGAGGATCGTCCGATGGCACTCAGAATCAGTGGGCAGCTCTTGCTTGGTGTTTGTCGGATCTACAGTCGCAAAGCGAAGTATTTATTGGATGACTGCAACGAAGCCTTAATGAAGATCAAGCTCGTGAGCCTTCTCGCGCTTCCAATCACTCTATATACCGTCTAATCATACGTTTCAGGCCTTTCGACCGGGTGTGGTCGACATGACAGACGAGCAACTTACAGTTCCCGCGACTGCCATTACCCTTCAAGGGGATGGTTTCAACCTTGACCTTTTCGGCGACACTTGGTATCAAACTATTTCATGACCATACGTGATGCTTACCTGAATATCAGGGAATATGGTACCACCCGCCAACCTGGTGGTCGTCACTTGGCACGTGAAGCGGATATCAACCTCCCAGCGCACGACGACTTCGTAATGACCTTGGATTCTGGTGATGGCTTTGGTCTCGATATTGATGTTGGGGGTGATTTTGGTGACCTTGGCATCACGTTCGGCGGCGACGAACTTGACATGGCGCGTGGGATGGATCTTGACATGAACGAGGACAGCTTGGCTGTAGAGCTCGGCCGAGATGCTATGGACCACCGCTCTGCTCAAGAGTCCGTTGTCTCTGTCCTTCGAGGAGATGCGGACTTGGACCATCTCTCTGTCCACAGCAAAGAACCCCCAGAAAGCCGGTTTGATGACCTGGGCATGAACTTCGACTTTGGCGAAGCGGCTATGGATCTTGGGATTGACTTTGGAGGGGCCGATTTCGGGGCTGCTAGTGAGCCCGAAAAGACTCCTGGTATTTCGCGGGCTTGTACGTGTTTCAACCTCTAGGTACCGCTGTGTACTCAATGTGCTTTTCTAGCATCACCTTTAAGCGTTCCTCCTGCTACACCCCCTCCGCACGAAGAGCCACAAGCGCCAGTCAAGAAGAGCCCAAAAAAGCGCAAACTTAAGGAAAAGAAGCAAGTTGTCGATTCGATCACCGAACTTCGTGATGGTCCTGGAGCAAGGATCAAGGATGGTGGACTCGGCGCTCCTACCAAAGTCGACGTCAGCGACATCACTCGAAATCACGGTTACCTTTCCAGTTCACCGACTGTCATGCGTCTCCTTGAGATTCGTGCCGACCCCATCGCGCACTTTTTCCCTACCATTTCGAACGACCGCGGTACATTCTTGTGTGCAGCCCCGCTTGGCCTTGCACCCGAGCTCGTGGATATGTTTCTGTTCCCGACGACAGGAGTGGGGTCGACTCTCAAACGAAAACATGGTGCTGCCGAGAAGGAAGGCCCAGACCCGAAGAGACCAAGGCTCGAGAATCAAGGAGCGGACGTCGACGAGGTTGAAATCGGAAGGAGGCAAAGTGTCGCGCCGAGTGCCCGTGGGGATGAAGGAATCACCATGCCAGAATTTGACGAATCTGGTGGCATCGGTATGGATATGGACATGGGAGTCGACATGGGCGATATGCGTTTCGATATCGACGAGTCATTGCAACTCCCAGTCAATCAGAACGTGGCTTCGAGGCATACAACACCCGGAGCAGACGATCACGGTTTTGCTGGTGGGCGGTCGTATGCGGATGCCGACTGTCCCGTCGCTATGTTCGACACACAAGCAGCGAGCTCCCAGCAGAATGGTGCTGAGGACGAGGCGCACCCTACCCCGAATGATAAGGGTTATAGCAAGAACACATTGAAGGCTGTTAGATTGTTACGCAAGGAGCTCCAACCTTCCGAAGAGGACGAGGAGCCTATTCTGAGCTTCGCTGCCGCCACAGACAAGGTAAGATGGTCGTTCTGACCAGTGCTGATGCAAATGCAATGTGCTCATTTCAAACCCCAACTATAGGCCAGTCGTCGTGCTGCTTCCTCGTTCTTTTTCGAGCTGCTGGTTCTTGGAACGAGAGATTGCCTTCAACTTTCCCAAAGTGGCCCCTACGAAAATATCGAAGTAAGGGCCAAAGACAAGCTTTTCCAACGAAGCACGGGTGCAACGCAAACGCAAGAAAACCGTGCCTCCCGTGCTTCGTCTGTTATGTCTGGCCTTTAGAGAGGTGCCATCCAACTCGAACATATTCCGGAAACCAATCAATACGCAGTTTATGGACATTCGACGGTCGTGACTCATTTGGCTTCGCAGTTTATTTGGCTTCTTCCCCCGTATTTCACAATTTCGACCACTTTATCGACAATTCTCCTTTCAGACACACGCCCTGATCCACCTCATATTCCCGGAACTGTTGTTATTCATGTAGTTGTTTTCCCATGACAGTCCCAAAGCAGATCGTTATAATCAGTAAATGTCTTCGTGGCGTCCGTCGTAGTACGCTCAAGCTTGCGTTTTGAGTTTGCTCTATATTGTTCCGTTGACACGTTTATATCGCTTCGGCTGCACTGGAGTCTGAGATATCAGCCATTTTGCCGTCATTTAATTCGTAACAATCTCATCCGACGTAGCCCAATCTTCCAAAGAGTATGGCGGCCAACTCAACGGTGACGAGCAACCGAGGGTCCTGCGCACGTACCCTCAGACGGCAACCAAATCTCTTGCAACCAAATTAAAGAATGTTATTATAGTAATAATCAACTACGCGTGCCAATTCGTTCTATCCATCTCCCTCGCCGACCGTGCATGTATAGGAAGCCTTGCGCTGTATAACAGTGGGGCTCTCGGTCTTGGCAGCTCTGCCTTGCAATTTCCACTCCACCTATCCTCTCTTTCTTTTTTTCGAATTGATCCACAGGCAATCTGCATCCCTCGGTGTCAACGAACGAACGGATGATGGTCTGGACCGGTACCGGGCGACTGAGATACCTTCCTCTTTCCCACTCCGACTTTCTCCTTCCCTCGCTACTTGCTCGCCTGGCTTACGATTGGGTATATATCTTTATTTATTTTAACCGTCGCACACCGCCTTTAGCTTCTAAGTATTCCTGTGAGGGATATTCCTTTGGTGACGTTTCTCGAGTGTTCGAGGTCACTCCATATTATGGATTGCAGCCTCTTGCCGCAGTACATAGGTACACAAGTCTCTTGATCGCTTCAGCATTTAATAAAGCAATTTGGAATGTCACCTTGGAAGCGGATTGAATTAGAGTCAGGCTTGTGGCTGCATTTTGATTTGTGCCATTAATATTCTTGGCCCTCTTGCGGTTCAGGTACAATTCTGGTTGACGTTCGTGGATCCTCGCCAGTCTCCGTGGGTTAGCAACCAAGGCCGTTGTCGCCCTGTCAGCAATTAAAAGTCATAGGCGCTCATATGGGATTTTCACACAACTTTTTCACACAAGTCACCTTGGCATTACCTAAGCCTCGTGGACATTGTGTTGGAGATGGGATTGTCGGTGAATCTTCGTCTTCCATGCTCCGCGCCCAA
>Ga0209131_1003051_pt1 | contig 11227 bp, 12 predicted proteins | sample GraSoi_2013_40cm_FD_185826 | JGI IMG/M metagenome (GOLD analysis project Ga0209131, IMG submission 185826) | Grasslands soil microbial communities from the Angelo Coastal Reserve, California, USA - Sample 9_17_2013_40cm (SPAdes) (version 2) | ecosystem: Environmental > Terrestrial > Soil >...
TGTCGAACAACCGAAATCAGGCCGAACTTCTCTCAATCGCCTTATTTTCCTCGCAACGTGGCCGCCAGGCCGCGCGCCACTTCGCGCGCCCGCGGCAAATCGCCGGGATCGAAAGAAATCGCGGAGACTCGCGGATGGCCGCCGCCCCCAAATTTTTCCGCCAGCGAAGCAAGGTTCTGATTCGCGGTCGTTTGATTCCACGGGTTCGTGCCCAGCGAAACTTTCGCCCGCACAGCGGAAGCGCTCACGCTCACGGAATACACACATTCGGGGTGCAGCAGGTAGGGAATGAATTTGTTGTAGCCCTCGAGGTCCAAATCGCTGACGTCAAAAAAAATAACGCCGTCGCGAGCTTCGATTCGCTGGCGCAGAATTTCGATCGATTTGCGGTGCCGATCGAGAAGCGGCCCCAGATGCTTGGCCACCAGCGGCAGCTTCACCATCTCACTCAGCGGACGATACGCCAACTCCGGAATGATTTGCGCCGGCAGGCCATTTTCCGGCGCCGCTTCAATCACCAGGGCGAGTTGCGTCGCCGGCTCCGCCAGTTCGACCGCGGCTTGCGGCGTTGCATACTGCGCTCCGTCAATGATGTCGCCCCAGTGAATCAAGTCGGCGAGCGGCTTCGTGTCGAAGCCAAATCTTTCCCTGGCAATGGTGGCAATGAGCTTGGTGCATGATTTGTAATCCGGCTCGTAAAACATGTGCGGTCCGGGCTGCCTGCGGAATTGCTCGGCGTCGGCGGGCGTCAGAAACGCGCTCTGGTGATGGTCGAACCACCAGGTTACTTTCGGCGAATTCGAAAATTTGAAATCCACGATGACGTTTTCGTCACCATCGAACAGGCCCGCTTCCCAGGGCTGCGCCGCGCGGTGCGTCATCCCGGTGAAGCCGAACTCCGCGTCGTGGTCAAATCGCTCGCGGTAAAATCGGTAGAAGAGAGCAGCGGAAGCAGTGCCATCAAAACAGCGATCGTGAAAGCAGAGCCGGACCTTGGTCATAATTGAGCGAGCTTGCCTCTTTGCCTCCCTCCTGTCTCTAGGGAAGCGCGAGGAAGTCATCCAAGATGTACGCGGGCGGCAGGATTGTCAAGGCGAAAAGGCTGGCAGCATTGCATCTTAAGTTTGCATTCCTCGCAACAGAGCAATGATTAGTACGGTGCGGCCGATTCACTTCGCTTGACTTCTGGCGCACAATAGCTTTACTAAATCTATCGCCCAGCGATCATATCGAATTGTGCGCTCAGGAGGCCACATGGCCGATGAAAAGAACTTCTTTGCGGGCCTTTTCGACTTCTCGTTCCAGCAGCAGCTCACTCGCCGCATCGTGAAGCTGTTGTACATTCTCGGCATCCTCTTCGGTGGAATCGCGGTCGTGGCTAAGGTCGTGCTCGGTTATCAGCAATCTCCAGCGGACGGAATCATCAACTTGGTCGTGGGAATTGTGTCTCTCTTCGTCGGGATTCTCGTCGCGCGAGTCTTGCTCGAGCTGGCACTCGTGATCCTGCGCATTTCGGAAGGCATCGATCGCGCAACGCATCCCGGAAACTAACAACGAAACTGCATTCGCCGGTGAACGGGGCGCTCGTTGACTTGCTCAGAGGCTGGCAACTCGCGCCTGCATCCGTGTGCCTCCAGCTCGTAACGTGAATTTCTGCCCAAAGTAGGGCGCTTGCGCCAGCGTTCGCTGAAGGTCGAGATCATCCGCATAGCGGCGCTTCGGAATTCGCCGCGCCAGAATGCTGATCTCCAGTGGGTCGCGGCGGAACGGATACGGCTCCAGCGTGGCTCCGTCGTTTTCCTCCGGTTGGAGATCCCAATCCACTTCCTTGCCCTTGTAATCGGCCGCCACGGCGTCGATCGTGGCCGGTTCCACTGGACCGAGGCAAAAGTAAAGCGAGAGGCGGTCCAGCGCTTCAAGCCGCTGCGCGTTGGCCTGCACCCACTTTTCCTCCGCAAAATTTTTTGTCGTGGGATCTCCGCGAAGGTCCACCTTCAGCCGCAACTGTTGCAGACGCAGTCTTTGCAGAAAATCATTGACGACGCCAGCTTCGTGCGCCTTCACATACTTGGCGGAAAAACCCGGCATGGTGGCTCGTGTCTTATCGTAGAGTCCGGCGCAGTGCATGCTGACGAGGAGCCCGGCGTAGCGGTCCACTTTTACAACGCGTTCGATTCCCCGCTGGTAAAGGTCGATGTGCTCCGCAGTGGGCAACGACATGAAGCTGTACGGCAAAAAAGTGACCGGGTCGATGCGCGGCTGGACTTCCCATTCGTTCCAACCGTTGTCGTGTTCTGTGGCGGCGAGCTGGAACGATTCCAGAGGTTCGGGACGAGCGAAGTTTTCATTGCCTGCTTCGCGCGCAAAATACCCCGACAGGACCGCGTGATCCGTCTGGCGAATCACGATCAGATGATCGCCGTGCTCTTGAATGATCATTCCGCTGCCCTCGTTCGCAGCGTCACCTGAAGCACGCCCCTTGGGTTGGGCGCATCGGCCTGGCGGGGGACAGGCCAAGCTGTTTTCTTTTCGACAACGGTATTATGCCCTCATCCTAGTTTCTAATCTACCACCATCGCCTGCGATTTCATCCGCATGGCGAGCTGTCCCGTGGGACTAAATGGAGATTTTGACTCCCCCCGCTATTAAGGTATTCACCTGTCCCTGATTTCGGGAACTCGCCGGATTCAATCTCTGTTTTTCTATCCGTAGGCTGCACAGCGAGATGACTAGCACGCTCCCCTCCTGTTGCGCTCTCGGTGTGAGGTCCATCTGCCTTGGAAACATCATTCGACAGACTTCTCGGACAGAGAGGAACATATGACGCAAGCGGCCGGACTTGAGTTCTCGCAAGTCGTAGCAAGAGAACGCTCTTTTGGAGAGTGCTCACCTTCGCCGCCAGTTGCAGGACCGCTAGTGGGCGCATCCCGAAGCATTGGAAGGTCGGAAGCTCGCGACCGCCTGAGCACCTCCCTGTGGGTAACCAGCCTTCAGAGGCCGGGAGTTTTTGAAGTCGTTCCTACCGAGAACATCAGCAGATCCGGCATGCAGATGGTCACGCAGGAATTCTGGAAACCAGACGAACAGGTACTGGTTTCATCCCCGCCTGGATTTTGCGTCCAAGGCTCGGTCGTATATTGCAAGAAGCTCCCCAGCGACGATTATTTCTTGGGCATCTCGCTTGATGCGCCGGTCGAGAATTGGACTGATACACTCGGGCTCGGGGATTGATGACGAACCTTTAGGTTAGAGCAGGGGGTGAAGAATGCCCGGGTTTCCTGTCCCCCAAGGCCGCCACTCAAGGCGCGCCGCATCGAAGATTCCCGCCAGCCTGGTCGTCAATCTGGACCGCAACCCAAAGAGACTCCCCTGCCTCGTCATCGATTCTTCCAAAGAAGGTTTCCGGCTACGAGGAAGTTTCGATCTTAGGCGCGGCCAAGTGGTCGAACTTATACTCGAAGAAGATATGCCCACGCCCGAGCGCTGCAAGGTGGTCTGGGTCGGCAAAGCCGGCTCCAAGAGGGAAGGAGAACTCGGTCTGGAAACCCTCTAAGTGATCGCCGGATCCCAGTTTCTGTGCTTAGCCTCATGAACGCCAAAAATCGCAGTGGAGCAGCGCGTTTCAAGCTTGTAGAATAGACCCACCACTGCGGGAGTGGCGGAACTGGCAGACGCGCAAGACTTAGGATCTTGTGGCCGAAAGGCCGTGGGGGTTCAAATCCCTCCTTCCGCACCAGCCTTTCCGACGAAGAAGGTTTGTCCCGAGCGGACCGTGAGCCGAGGGACTCTCTTGAACGATCTCCCGATGCACCTTTGTCCATCTACATGGCGAAGGTCCGGCTCTTCAGGGCACCTGGTCCAAGCTTGTCCAATCACTCGCTGGCGAACTCGCAGTGCATCCGCCGCTTGCTTTGCACACATAAAACTGCGTCACCGGATGCACTTCCCAGATAGTCGAACGCCAACAGCCAGGCCCTGCGCCCGAAAAACCGCAATCATCCTTCGCGTTCCAATGCACGTTATCCATCATCAATTGCCCGACAACTTTCACCTGCTGGCCCTGCAGGGAATTTACTCGCTCAAATGTCCATTTTGCGCCGCGGGTGTGCGGAGCCATCTCGGCCACCACGCTGGTCTTGTCCATCGCCGTGGGCTTGCCGAAAATCGGCTGTGGTTTCGTCTGCAATATCTGATCGGCGAGCGTCTTGTCAAAGCCCAGACCAATATGGAAGTCGTAGCTGTCCGGAAGTTGTAGTTTGCAATTTGTGGTCTCGCCAACCGAGGAGTTTCCCCCTGATCCCTTGCCGGTGTCTTCGACAAAATAAAGGTATGCAATCACCGTGACGATATTCCCCTCGCCTAAATTTGCAAGAGTGGGTGCGAGCTTGGCGTGGTTCTTGCTGGTCGTCCCGCTTGGCACTTTGCTTTCCAGCGTCTTGAAATCCGTATCGCCAAGCTCCGCCGTGGAAGCCATACTTACGCCCGGAGTCTGATTTTTCAAAAAGTTGAGATAGGCGTCATACTTGCTGCGGGAATCCGTGCAGCCGGTGGGAAACTGCGCGTGGCAGCTCTGGGTTGTCAAACTCCCCGGATTGCATCCCGTCACTGCCTTCTGCTTCGTGGCCACTTTTGCCAGGTCATGCGCGCGGTCGGCCAACAGTGACGCGGGAATCGCGAGCGACAGACACAATAAAATGATCGGCTGGGCAAGCTTCCTCATGGTTCCTCCTTTGATTTCATGCAGACTTCCGTGGATTTTGGGAGAGGTCCGCCCCGAGGGATCGTTCACGGAGCGATTTACTATGCTATATATTACCGATATGTTGGCGTATCAAAATAAATTTGCGCTCGTCACGACGCGAGCCTTGCTTGGTCATGAACCTCGGTTGAATGTGGCTTGCGCTCACCGCTACCTTTTCTCTTTTCTCAGTTCACGTTTCGCGGTATGAAGTGTGCATGCTTTGGGATCGGTCCCGGGAAGGAAAAACGAGGGAGAAATTGATGAAGCGAAACGTACGAGACCTGCTTAATCTCTACAATCCGCATGATTCGCTGGATCATGCCTGGACGATTCCTTCGCCGTGGTACTTCGATCAAGGCATCAACGAGCTCGAACAGCAGGGCGTGTTCGCGAAAACCTGGCAGGTTGTGGGCCGTGCCGATCAGGTGCGAGATAAAGGGAGCTTCTTTACGGCTGACGTTGCCGACGAGCCCATCTTAGTCGCGCGCGGCGATGACGGCCAATTGCGGGCCTTCTACAACGTTTGCCGGCATCACGCGGCCGCGGTGGTCACCGAAGCGCAAGGTTGCGCTAAGCAGTTCCGCTGCCCCTATCACGGCTGGACTTATGGCATCGATGGCGCGCTGAAAGGCATGGTGGAGTTCGAGGGCGTGTGCAATTTCGATCGCTCGAAAAATGGGCTCGTGCCGGTGAAGGTGGACACCTGGGAGAATTTCGTTTTTGTAAATCTGGACGGCCGTGCTGCTCCGCTCCTGGAGTTTCTCGGGAAGGTTCCGGAGCTGGTCGCGCCGCTGCAGTTGAAGAACAAATTGAAATACTTCGACCGCCGCATCTACGCGCTGAATTGCAACTGGAAAGTGTACGTGGACAACTATCTCGACGGCGGCTATCACGTGCCCCACGCGCACAAAGGGCTCAGCAGCGTGATTGAATACACCAAATACACGATCGAGAATTTCGAGCGTGCGTGCTTGCAATCCAGCCCGCTATCTTCGGGCTCGAAGAAGGAATCGGGAGTAGCGGCCACGCGGCAGGGCCGCGCGTTTTATCTGTGGATTTATCCGAACTTCATGATCAACGCTTACGAAGGCGTGATGGATACAAATCTCGTTCTGCCTCTGGGTGTGGACAAGTGCGCCGTCGTGTTCGACTACTACTTCGCAGACACCAGCAAGAAGGCACAGAAGAACAATCAAGCGAGCATCAAGGTCAGCGAAAAGGTGCAGGAGGAAGATGAGGCCATCTGCGACGCAGTGCAGCGCGGGCTCGGCTCACGGGCTTATGTGGCGGGCCGCCTCTCCGTTCGCCGCGAGGCCGGCGAGCATCTCTTCCATCGCTTGCTTCACGCTGATTTGACGAGCGCGCTGAACCGGCCTGCTGCGGCCGATTAACTGACAACGGATACCATCGGAGCGACAGTTGCGGACCGCGTATAGTTGATCCAAATCTCTGCGGCGATCATTTGCAGCGTGAATCCTACCCAGAACGCGGTGCCAAAAAACTCTTTCGGTTCCGGCGCATGCCCTCGCAGCAGCGCGGCTGCAAAGAACGTTCCCATGATGGGCCGGATGGTCGCGACGGCAAGTCCGATGGCGTAGCCGCGGATCATCCACTCGCGGTGCTGCGCGAACTCGCGGCGAAGCGCATGCCACAGCGCCTTCGCGAGGGCGATCAGGAAAAAAGTTCCAAATAGAGTAATCGCCGCCTTCTCATCCACGCCGCCGATGGTTTTTCCGAATGCCATAGTGAGCCCGGTAACTCCAACAACGGCGCTGGCGGCCAGAAAGATCCTTCCCGACCACCGGTGAATCCACGGATACTTCGAGCGTAGCCTGCGGACGAATTGCAGCGGTCCGAGCACCATGAAGAGCATGGCCGGCAGAATATGCGCGAGCGTCAGAGTTGCATGGTTCGCGAAATGAGCGTCCAACTGCACTGCGGGGTTCTTCGCGGAGCTCGTCGCTCCCGGCCTCAAGAGCACAATCGTCCGCCGCGTAGCGACCGCGAGCCCTATGAAGGCGAGAAAAATCACTGCCGTCCACAGAAATCGTACCAACACGCGATTCGGATTCATGGCCTGCTCGCCTCCTCTTTTTTCATACGCAGGCGCCTGCCGATTTGTAACCGCTTGAGTTTGCGCCGCCACGATTGTGAGCGAATTGACGGTGCGGGAAGGGTCGCCTATACTGAGAATTCGAGTTGCAGGGTGGATTCTCGCCTGATTGGCCTCTCTAGACAATGAACGCCTGGCTTGGACGTACCCACAGACCAGGCGCATGCCGCCGAGACCCGCAACCGTTTCATCACGAATCTGAGTTTTGTCCCGGGAAAGGACTGCTGTATGGCTGAAGCAACCTGCCGCCGCGAGCTGGAACTGGAAATCCCCGCGGAAGAAGTGACGAAAAAGATTGAAAGCGTAACGAAGGAATTTGCGCGGCTAGCGAACGTGCCGGGATTCCGGCGCGGCAAAGCCCCAGTTTCGCTGATCCGGCGGAAGTTTGCCGAAGACATCAAAGGAGAAGTGCTGCAATCGCTGGTGCCGGAGCGCGTGGAGAAAGCGGTAGCGGAGCAGAAACTGACGCCGGTTTCGCAGCCGCAAGTGGACAAGCTGGATTTCAACGAAGGCCAGCCGCTGAAGTTTCGCGCCGTCTTTGAAGTGCTGCCGGAGTTCGAGCTGGGCGATTACAAGAACCTGGCGTTCGAAATGCCGACGATGGACATTACCGACGAGGACGCGACGAAGACGCTCGAGGAAATGCGGGAGCGCGCGGCCACGTTCGCGCCAGTGGAGGGGCGGACGATTCAAGACGGCGACTTTGCGCAAGTGAAATTGCTGGGCACGCCGGAAGGCGGCGGCGATCCGCTGCAAGCAGAGAGCGTGCTCTGCCACATCGGCGCGGAAGAAACGATGGAGCCTTTCAACACGAACTTGAAGGGCGCGAACGCGGGCGATCACAAGAATTTTGACGTGGACTATCCGGCGGACTATCCGGATCCCAAGCTAGCCGGCAAGAAATATCACTACGCCGTCGAAGTGCTGGGCATCAAGACGAAGAAGCTGCCGGAAATAAATGACGAATTTGCGAAGGACGTGAGCGACGCCACTTCCCTGGACGAGCTGAAGAAGAAAGTTCGCGAAGGACTGGAGCATCAGCGCGACCACAAGCACAAGGAATTACTGCACGAGAAAGTTCTGGCGGAGATCGTGAAGCAGCACGACTTCCCCGTACCGGAAGCGCTGGTCGAGCATCAAATGGACGTGCGGCTGGAGCGCGTGGTACGGTCGCTGGCGGCGCAGGGAGTGGATCCGCGGGCGGTGAACGTGGACTGGGTGACGCTGCGGAAGCGGCAGGAAGAGCGCGCGAAGGATGACGTGAAGGCGGAACTGATCATTGACCGCATCGCGACGGCGGAAAGCATCGACGTGACGGACGAAGAGGTCACGCACGAACTCGAGCACATGGCCGGGCACAGTGGCGAATCGGCAGAAGCAATTCGCGCGCGTTTGACAAAGCAAGGCACGCTCGATAGGATAAAAGCTAAGCTGCGCAGTGACAAAACTCTCGACTGGCTTGCGCAGAACGCCAAGATCAAAACCGTTGCGGCAGCGAATGCAGCAACGGATGCAAAGTGAAACACTCCGGTCAAGTACCAGTAGCATTTACCCAAATGAAAAATTCCGACGAACCAGACTATCGCGGCACAACGCTCGTACCCATGGTGGTGGAACAAACCAGCCGTGGCGAACGCGCTTACGATATTTATTCCCGGCTCCTGAAGGAGCACATCATTTTTATCGGGACGCCAATTGACGATCATGTTGCCAACCTTGCGACCGCGCAGATGCTCTTCCTGCAGGCGGAAGATCCGGAGAAAGACATTCAGTTGTACATCAATTCGCCGGGCGGATCGATCACCGCGGGATTCGCGATTTACGACACCATGCAGTTCGTGAAGCCGGACGTGGTTACGACTTGCGTTGGGCAGGCCGCTTCGATTGCGGCGGTTCTGGTGGAGCCGGACATCGTGACTTACTGTTTAGGACAAGCTGCTTCGATGGCCGCAGTGCTGCTCGCGTGCGGTACCAAGGGCAAGCGTTATAGCCTGCCGCACTCGCGCATCCTGATTCATCAGCCGTGGATGTCCGGACTGGGTGGGCAAGCGACTGACATTGATTTGCATGCGAAAGAAATTTTGCGGATGCGCACGACGATCAATACGCTGCTGTCAAAGCACAGCGGCCAGCCGGTGGAACGGATCGAAAAGGACGTCGAGCGCGACTACATCATGAATCCCGAGCAAGCCAAAGAATACGGGATGATCGACGAGATTATTTACAAGCATCGATAGATTTCGCGGCGCGGAGTGCTTTGCGGTTTGAAGCGCGGAAATTCACAGGGGTTCTAAAAAGTTAGCAACTCATCGACTTTCTCTTTTGTTCCGGGGAATAATCGGCCTAGAATAGTGACTAGGGACTCCGTCAAAGCCCAGCGGAGACGAGGCCTTCATACCAGTGAAAAAATTCAACCCAGACGAGCCGCTGCGCTGCTCCTTTTGCCATAAGACACAGGAGCAGGTTGAGAAGCTGATCAGTTCGCCTTCGGACTATCCGCGCGCGTACATCTGCAATGAGTGCGTGGGAGTTTGCCAGACGATTCTGGAAGATGAGAAGCGCGAACAAGCGGCTGCACCGACAAAGCGGCTTCCGCGCCCGCCGGAGATCAAGCAATTCCTGGATGGTTACGTCATCGGGCAGGACCGCACGAAAAAGAAACTCGCCGTGGCGGTGTACAACCACTACAAGAGGATCTTCCTGAACAAGCAGCCGGGCGATATCGAACTGAGCAAGTCGAATATTTTGCTGATTGGCCCGACCGGCACAGGTAAGACTTTGCTGGCGCAGACGCTCTCGCGCATGCTGGATGTGCCCTTTGCCATTGTCGATGCCACGACGCTGACCGAAGCGGGTTACGTAGGCGAGGACGTCGAGAACATTATCCTAAAGCTGCTGCAAGCGGCAGACGGCGATGTGCAAAAGGCACAGCAGGGCATCATTTATATCGATGAGATCGACAAGATCGCCAAGAAGGATGAGAACCCTTCGATTACCCGCGATGTTTCCGGCGAAGGCGTCCAGCAGGCGCTGTTGAAGATTCTTGAGGGCACGGTGGCCAATGTGCCTCCGCAGGGCGGGCGCAAGCATCCGCACCAGGAATTCACGCCCGTGGATACGACGAATATTCTTTTTATCTGCGGCGGAGCGTTTGTCGGGCTGGAAAAAATTATCGAGAAGCGCGCGGGCCGGCGTTCGTTGGGATTCCACACGGATTCCGCGCCAACCACGCCGCAGCGGCGCAACACGGAATTGCTGGAGCAGGTGCAGCCGGGCGATTTGATTCGCTACGGACTGATCCCGGAGTTTGTGGGCCGTTTGCCGGTCGCGGGCGTGATGAACGATCTGGACAAAGGCGCGCTGATGAAGATTCTGACGGAGCCGAAGAACGCGCTGCTCAAGCAATACCAGCGGCTGTTCGAATTTGAAAACGTGCGTTTGCGGTTTACGGACGAAGCGCTCGATACCGTGGCGGAGTTAGCACTTCAGCGCAAAGTCGGGGCGCGCGGCTTGCGTATGATCCTCGAAGACCTCATGCTGGAATTGATGTACCACTTGCCGATGCAGAGAAAAGTGCGCGACTTCGTGGTCTCCGCGGACATGGTCCGCACGCGCGAAATCAATTGGAGTTTGCTCGAGAAGGCCGGATAAGGCGCCCGGGCTCGAATTTAGAGATGCGGCCATGCCCATAGCCGCACGAACAGAATCCAGGGGACTGAATGTTCACTCGCGAAAAACAGGAAATGAAGCGCGTGCCCATGATGCCGGTGCGCGATATGGTCATCTTTCCACAGCAGATGACGCCATTTATCGTCGGGCGTGAAGCGAGCGTCCGTGCGCTCGAAGAAGCGCTGGCCGGCGACAAGAAGATTTTTCTTTCCACGCAGCACGACGCGTCGGTCGATGACCCAAAGCCGGAAGAAATCTACGCCGTCGGAACCCTTGCGAACATCGTGCAGAGCGTCAAGCTTCCCGACGGCAATATCAAAGTTCTGGTGGAAGGCGTGGAGCGCGCGCGGGCGCTTTCGATCGCCACAGAAGAAGGATTCTTCCGCGCCACGGTTCGCCTGCTGGGTGCGCGCGTTGAGCCATCGCCGCAAGTCGATCAGACCGTTCAGAAGATTACCGGCCTCTATGAGCAGTTCATCAAGCTTTCGCAGAGCCTGAACTACGACACTATGATCGCCGCCGCTCGCGTGGATGATCCGGCGCGGCTTTCGGATACGATTGCGGCAAACCTGCAACTTCCGGTGGACGAAAAGCAGGATTTGCTGGAAACGGTTGATCCTGTCGAGCGATTGAACCGCATCGGCGACATCCTGGAGATCGAGCTCGAAAAGCTTAACGTCGACCGCAACATCAACACGCGCGTG
>Ga0209131_1003053_pt1 | contig 11223 bp, 8 predicted proteins | sample GraSoi_2013_40cm_FD_185826 | JGI IMG/M metagenome (GOLD analysis project Ga0209131, IMG submission 185826) | Grasslands soil microbial communities from the Angelo Coastal Reserve, California, USA - Sample 9_17_2013_40cm (SPAdes) (version 2) | ecosystem: Environmental > Terrestrial > Soil >...
CGGGGTTGACGCACGTGCACCTGCTGCCCGCGTTCGACATCGCTTCGGTGGATGAAGCCAACTGCACGGTGCCTGCCATTACCGCCAGCACTGGCTCAGGCACCGCGGCGGAGAGTGACGTCAAGGCTACGCAGAACAGCGATTGCTTCAACTGGGGCTACGACCCCCTGCACTACGGGGCGCCGGAAGGCAGCTACTCGAGCAATCCGGACGACGGCGTGGCACGCGTGAAGGAGTTCCGCCAGATGGTGCAGGCGCTGCACGCCATGGGATTGCGCGTCATCATGGACGTCGTCTACAACCACACTTCCGCCAGCGGGCAGGACGGAAAATCCATCCTGGATCGCGTGGTGCCGGGCTATTACCACCGCCTGAACGGCAGCGGCACGGTCGAGACCCACTCCTGCTGCGCCGACACTGCTACCGAGCGGGTGATGATGGCGAAGCTCATGACCGATACGCTCCTCACCTGGGCGGATCAGTACAAGGTGGATGGCTTCCGGTTTGACGTGATGGGCATGATTCCCAAGAGCGCGATGATCGCCGCGCGTACTGCGGTCGACGCGATCGCCGCCGCCGATGGCCGGGGCCACACCTACTTTTACGGCGAGGGCTGGGACCCGGATCCTGAAGTGTCGGCCGTGATCGCGCCGGCAACCCAGACCGCGCTGGCTGGCACGGGTATCGGCACCTTCAACGATCGCCTGCGCGATGGCGCGCGCGGTGGCAGTCCCTTTGACAGCGGAGCGGCCATGGTCGCTCACCAGGGCTTCGTCAACGGCCTGTGCTACGACCCCGCCGGCACGGCCGGCTGCACGGGCGATGCCAGCGATGCCGCCTTCAATCTGCAAAATCGCATCAGCGTCGGCCTGGCCGGCAATCTCGCCAGTTTCGCGGGTGTCGCCAATGTCGCCGGTGTCGGGTACACGGGAGTGCCGCAGGAGAACATCGCCTATGTCTCCGTGCACGATGGCGAGACGCTCTTCGACATCAGCCAGTACCGCCATCCCGCGGGTACCGCCTTTGCCGATGTCGGCCGCGCGCAGGTCGTGGGCCTGTCACTGGCGGTGCTGGCGCAGGGTGTGCCCTTTATCCACGCGGGCGATGATCTGCTGCGCTCGAAATCCGGCGACAGCAACAGCTACAACTCCGGGGATTATTTCAATCGAGTCTACTGGGACGGCTCGGCCAACAACTGGGCGGTGGGCCTGCCGCCGGACAATACCGGCAACAACGGGGCCAACGCCGCCACCCTCGGACCGATCCTTGATCGTCCGCTGCCGAGCCCGGCCAGCCAGCAGGCGATCATCCTTGCCACCAGCGCGGCCTTCGCCGACTTGCTGCGCGTGCGCCGCGACACCAATCTGTTCCGCCTCACCACCGCGGCGGACGTCAACGGGTGCGTGAGCTTTCCGGATCAGGGCGCACAGGTGCATGGCCTGATCGTGGAACGCATCCTCGGCGCCGGCAACGGCACCTGCCCGCTCACCAGTCCGGGCACGAACTATCGAAGCGTCGTCGTGCTGTTCAATGCCAGCAACTCGGCGCAGACTTTTGCGATACCGGCCTACGCGAACAAGCTGAGGGGCACGTCCGCCGGAAATATCTATCTGCATCCGCTGCAGTTCGCCGGCTCGGACACCGTGCTGACGGCAGCGGGTGCCTGGGACTTCAGCGCCAACGCCACGGCGGGCAGCTTTACCGTGCCGGCGCGGACGACGGGAGTGTTTGTCGAGTACAACTGAGCAGCGCCTGCTCGATGAGGGCGATGCCCGCACGGGCCTGCAGCGGGTCGACGGCGGGAGGCGTGCCCTGGCGTATGGCCGTGGCGAGATCGGCATAGAAAACCTCCCACCTCCCGGCCTCGAACCGCAGCTCCTCGCGCTCGCCAGCGGCGTCCACGCGTACCCCCCGCATCGGGGCGAGGTGGGCGCGGAACGTGGTGTCCCCGGATTTCCCGCTGCCGCGCAGGGCCTCTTCAAGCGGATCGACCCCGAACGTCAGGCAGCTGCCGGCCGTGCCGTGCACGGCGAAGCGCGCCCGCGGCAACGCGACCAGTGTTGAGGCGGACAGAATGCAGCGCATCGGTCCGTAGTGCAGCCTGAGTTCGAAGTAATCATCGACCACGGCCCCGCGGCGCTGCTGCGCGATGTCGGCATCGACCCGATCGGGCGTACCAAACAGGCACAACGCCTGGTCGATCAGGTGCGGACCCAGGTCCCAGAGCAGGCCCGCGCCCGGCACGGCCTGGTTGCGCCAGCCGGCACCGACCTCGGGTCGAAACCGGTCCCAGCGCAATTCGGCCAGCGAGATGACCCCGAGCTCGCTGCGGCGCAGCAGCTCCGTCACATAGAGAAAATCCCCGTCCAGGCGCCGGTTGTGAAACACGGTGAGCACCCGCTTCTGACGGCCCGCCAGCGCAATGAGCTCATCGGCCTGGGCCGTCGAGAGCACCATCGGCTTGTCGATGACGACATGCTTGCCCGCGCGCAGGGCGGTTGAAGCCAGCGGGAAATGCGTCTCGTTGGGCGATGCGATCACCACCAGTTCGACATCGGCCGCGACGCAGGCCGCCATCGCGTCCGTCATGCGCCGCGGAGCGTCGCGGCGCAGCTGGAGCGAGTCCTGGTTCGAGGTCACCACCGCGACAATCTTCAGATCGGCCGCCGCTTCAATGAGTGGTCCATGGAAGTACGCGCCGGCGAGGCCATGCCCGATCAATCCGACGCGAATGGGTGCAACAGCGCTCACGGGAGGAACTATAACGATGGGCGGGTGTGCGGGCGATATAATTTAGCCAATGAATCGGATGGTCACTGTGCCGCTGTGGCTCGCGCTGGCCGCCGGCGCCGCGCTGATCTGGTCGGTCCTTACATTGTTGCTGTTGCCCGGCGCCCGCTGGTTCCTGCGCCGCCGCATCAACCGCCTGACCGCGGCACTCAATGATCGACTGCACCTGAAGATCCCGCCGATCGCGATGACGCGGCGCGAAGTGCTGATCGACAGGCTGGTCTACGATCCGAAGGTGCTGCGCGAGGTGACCGCGCACGCGGCCGCCAGCGGGATTCCCATAGCCGTCGCGCTGCGCCAGGTGCGCCACTACGCGCGCGAAATCGTTCCGGCCTTCAACGCCTACCTCTATTTCCGTCTGGGCAACCGCCTCGCGCGCGCGCTCGTCAACCTGCTGTACCGCGTGCGGCTCGGGCATGCCGACAGCCGCGCGCTGCGCCTCCTGCCGCCCAGCACCAGCGTCGTGTTCGTGATGAATCACCGCAGTAACGTCGATTACGTCCTGGTCGCCTACCTCGCCAGCAAGCGCGTCGCGCTGAGCTATGCGGTGGGGGAATGGGCGCGGGTGTGGCCGTTGCAGCAGATCGTGCGCTCGCTGGGCGCCTACTTCGTGCGTCGCGGGACGGGGGATGAGATCTACCGCCGCGTGCTCGAACGCTACGTGCAGATGGCGATCGAGGGAGGGGCGGTGCAGGCGATTTTCCCGGAAGGGGCCTTAAGCCGCGACGGGCTGATGCGTGCGCCGAAGCTCGGGTTGCTCGATTACATGCTGCGCGGCTTCGATCCACGCGGTGAGCGCGATATCGCCTTTGTTCCGGTGGGCATCAACTACGACCGCGTGCTCGAGGATCGGACCCTGCTCGGCGCGGCGAGCGCGGGCGGCGAGCGTCGCTCAGCCCTCGCGGCCCTCAACGCGGCCCTGCGCTTTCTGGTTTCCCAGCTCTGGCTGCGCCTGCGCGGGCGCTGGTATCGATACGGCTATGCCTGCGCCAACTTCGGCGCTCCGATCTCGCTGCGGCGATACCTCGCTGATGCGGGGTGGAATCCGCTCACGCTCGATCGCGAGGCACGCGCTGAGCGCGTCGTGCGCCTCGCCCGGCACCTGATGGAAGCCGTCGGTCGCGTGGTACCCGTGCTCCCGGTCTCGCTCGTGGCGCGTGTTTTTGTGGAGGCGGCGTCGCCCGCCGGGCTGGAAGAGGGCGAGATCAACACCCGCGCGCTGGCACTGCAGCGGCGCTTTGAGGATCTTGGCGCGCACGTCTACGTTCCACGGAGCGATCCGGAGTATTCCGTGCTGGTGGGCCTGAGGATGCTGACGCTGAGGAACCTGGTGCTGGAGCAGGACGGCCGCTACCGGGTGAATCCCGCCGAGCTCGAGCTGCTGCGCTATTACGCCAACGCCATCGCGCATCTGGGCGTCGGCGACTCCTAGCCGAGCGCGGCGCTGACGGCCGCGCCGGCGGCACGCGTGGTGGCCGGAGGCTGCCCCGGCGCCGCGATGTCCGCCGTGTGCACGCCCGCCACGATGGCGGCGGAGACGGCCGCCTCGACGGCGGAGGCCTCGGTGGCCAGCCCCAGCGAGTGGCGCAGCAGCAGGGCCGCGCTCAGGATGGCCCCGAAAGGATTGGCGCTGCCCTGTCCGGCGATGTCCGGCGCGGAGCCGTGGATGGGCTCGTAGAGCCCGCGCCGGCCGTCCCCGAGTGAGGCTGAAGGCAGGAGCCCGAGGGACCCGGCGAGCATCGACGCCTCGTCAGTGAGGATGTCGCCGAACATGTTTTCGGTCACTGCGACGTCGAAATCGCGCGGGCGGCGCAGCAGGTGCATGGCGGCGGCATCCACGAGCATATGTTCCAGATGCACGTCGGGGAATTCGGCGCGCATCACGCGCTCGCAGACCTCGCGCCACAGGCGCGAGGTCTCGAGCACGTTGGCCTTGTCGATCGAGACCAGCTTGCGTTTCCGGACGCGCGCCAGGCGCCCGGCGACACGCACGATCCGCTCGATCTCGGCGACCGAGTAGATGCACAGGTCACTCGCCCCCGCGGCGGTGCGCGACTTGGCGCCGAAGTAGATGCCGCCGGTCAGCTCACGCACGAACAGCAGGTCGACCGCCTCGATGACCTCCGCCTTGAGCGTGGAGGCGTGGCGCAGGGCCGGGTGCACGGTGACGGGACGCAGGTTGGCGTACACGCCGAGTTCTTTGCGCAGGCGCAGGAGCCCCTGTTCCGGGCGAACCGTGGAATGCGGCGAGGACCATTTGGGGCCGCCGATGGCGCCCAGCAGCACGGCGTCGGCGCCCAGACACAACTCCAGGGTGCGCGGTGGCAGGGGCTCGCCACTCTGGTCTATGGCGCTGCCGCCAAACGCCGCCTCCTGCAGGATGAATTCGTGGCCAAATCGCGCGGCCACCGCCTGCAGTACCCCTGCCGCCTCCGCCGTCACTTCCGGCCCGATGCCATCCCCGGGAAGGACCGCGATGTCCGCCCTCATGCCCGGGCGCTTTCGAAGCGTGCGATCGCCGGTTCCTGCGATCGCAGGAAGCCGAGTTCATCGACGCCATTGAGCAGGCAATAGCGCGCGAAGCGCTCGATCTGAAAGGCGAACTGGCTGCCATCGGGCCGCGTGATGCGGTTGGTCTCGAGGTCGATGAGCAGCTCGAGGCCGGGATCGGCAAGGAGCGTGGCCACCTCGCCGACGGCGAGCACGATGGGCAGCAAGCCGTTCTTGAGGGCGTTGTTGCTAAAGATGTCCGCGATCTCGGCGCTGATTACGGCGCGGAAGCCGTAATCGAGCAGCGCCCAGGGCGCATGCTCGCGCGAGGAGCCGCAGCCGAAGTTGCGTCCGGCCACGAGGATCTGGCAGCCCTGCGCGGTGGCCTGGTTCAGCGGAAAATCGGGCTTCGCGGTACCGTCGCTCTGGTAGCGCCAGTCGGAGAACAGGTGCCGGCCGAGCCCGGCACGCGCCGTGGTGCGCAGGAACCGCGCCGGGATGATCTGGTCGGTGTCGATATTCGTAAAGGGCAGTGCGACGGTGCGCGAACGAATCTGGCGGATGGGAGGCATCAGCGCTAGCCTCCAAGCAGTTCGCGCGGATCGGTGATCCGGCCCCGCACCGCGCTCGCGGCGGCTGTGAGCGGGCTGGCCAGGAGCGTGCGCGCGCCGGGGCCCTGGCGGCCCTCGAAATTGCGATTGCTGGTACTCACCGAGTATTGGCCCGGGCCGACGGTGTCGCCATTCATGCCGATGCACATGGAGCAGCCCGATTCGCGCCAGTCCCCGCCGGCATCGATGAAGACGCGATCGAGTCCCTCGGCCTCGGCGGCCCGCTTGACCTGCTGCGAGCCCGGAACGACGAGCAGCTGCACACCACGCGCGACCTTCTGCCCGCGCAGCAGCTGTGCCGCCGCGCGCAGGTCCGAGAGCCGGCCATTCGTGCAGCTGCCGATGAACACCACGTTGACGGGCTGGTCGCGGATCGGCGCACCGGCGGTGAAGCCCATGTAGGCCAGCGCCTTGTTGAACACCGGATCATCGCTCCGGCCTGGAATGCAGGCGCCGATGGGCAGGACCATGCCCGGATGCGTGCCGTAGCTGATCATCGGCTCGATCGAGTCGGCATCGAGGCGGACTTCGCGATCAAAGCTCGCGCCCGGGTCGGTGGGCAACGCCCGCCACGCCTCCAACGCCTGTTCCCAGGCCGCGCCCTGCGGCGCGCGCGGCCGGTTCGCCAGGTACTCAAAGGTGGTTTCGTCCGGTGCGATCATGCCGGCCCTGGCGCCGGCTTCAATCGACATGTTGCACACCGTCATGCGCTCTTCCATGTCGAGTGCGCGCACTGCACTGCCGCGATATTCCAGCACATGGCCAGTGCCGCCGGCGACGCCGATCCTGCCGATGATCGCCAGGATCATATCCTTGGCGGTGACTCCGGGGCTCAGTGCGCCCCCGACTTCGACGGCATAGGTGTGCGGCCGCCGCTGCAGCAGGCACTGGGTGGCGAGCACATGCGCCACTTCGGTCGTGCCGATGCCGAAGGCGAGGGCGCCGAAGGCGCCGTGCGTGCTGGTGTGGCTGTCGCCGCAGACCACGGTCTTGCCCGGCTGCGTCAGTCCCAGTTCAGGTCCGACGATATGCACGATGCCGCGTGAGGCGCTGCGCAGGTTGAACAGTTCGATGCCGGCCTGGGCGCAATTCTTCTCCAGCTCGGCGATCTGCAGCGCCGCCGATTCCACGGCGATTGGCGCGCCGCCGAAGACCTGTTCGGTGCGCGTGGGCGTCGAGTGATCCATCGTGGCGAGCGTGAGGTCCGGACGGCGCGTTCGCAGGCCCTGTTCCCGCAGCATGGTGAAGGCCTGCGGCGTGGTGACCTCATGCAGCAGGTGCAGGTCGATGTAGAGGACCGCCGGGGTCTCTGGCGTTTCCGGGACGACCTCATGCCGTTCCCAGATCTTCTGGAACATGGTTTTCACGTCAACGGGCGGCCGCCACCTTGGCATCGCTTCGCATGTCGACGTAATCCAGCCAGCCCCATTTGTCCGCGGTGCGGCCATCGAACAGTCCGAAGAAGGTCTGCTGGATGCGCTCCGTGATCGGACCGCGCTTTCCGGCACCGACCGTGATCCGGTCGACCGATCGGATCGGCGTGACTTCGACGGCGGTACCGGTGAAAAACAGCTCATCGGCCAGGTACAGGAGCTCCCGCGGCACGGCGCACTCGCGCACCTCGAGCCCGAGTTCCTGCGCGAGGCGAATGACGGAGTTACGGGTGATGCCCCCGAGCACCGAATGCGCCAGCGCCGGGGTCAGCAGCACGCCATCCTTCACGAGGAACAGGTTTTCACCGCCCCCTTCACTGACCATCCCATCGGTCGTGAGTGCGATGCCTTCGGCGAACCCTAGGCGCTTGGCCTCGAGGCTGATCAGCTGGCTGGAAAGGTAATTGCCCGCGGCCTTGGCCATCGCCGGCAAGGTGTTCGGTGCCATGCGCTGCCAGGAGGAAATGCAGACATCGACGCCCTCGGCGTCGCTGTCGTTCGCCAGGTACTTGCCCCATTCCCAGGCCGCAATGGCCACATCGATCGGTGGCTCGACCTTCGGCACGACGCCCATCTCGCCATAACCGCGAAAGGCCACCGGGCGCAGGTAGGCGCCGCGGGCGAGGCGGTTGACCGCGAGGACCTCGCGGCAGGCCGCGTCAATCTGTGCCGCCTCGAAGGGAATCTGGATGCGGTAGATCTTGGCGGAGTCGTAGAGCCGCCGCGTGTGGTCCTGCAGCCGGAAGACGGCGATGCCACGGGGCGTGGCGTAGGCGCGGATGCCCTCGAAGACCGAGGAGCCGTAGTGCAGGGCGTGCGCCAGCACATGCACGGTCGCCTTGTCCCAGGCTACGAGCTTGCCGTTGAACCAGATGTAGTCGGTTGCCGGAATTGGCATGTGTTCCTCTCCTAGACCGCGGTGTTGCCCGCCAGCGCTGCCGCCTCCAGCGAGGCCAGGCGTGCGCCACCCTGTTGCGACTGCACGATGCGATTGATGACCTCGAGTAGTGCCTTGCAGCTGGCCTCGATGATGTCGGTGGAGACGCTCGAACCGCGATAGCTGCGGTTATTGTAATCGACATAGATCACCGTCTCACCCTGCGCGTCTTCGCCCACCGTCACGGCGTGCACTTCGAACTTGCGGATCTTTACGACCAGCCCGGTCGCCTTCTCGATCGCCTTGTAGGCGGCATCGACCGGGCCATCGCCGCTGCTCTGGCAGTTCATCACGCGCCCGTCGGCGTGCTGCAGCCGGACGGTGGCCGTGGCGGGGGCGCCAATCTGCGAGTTCACCTCCAGCTGCGCCAGCGTCCAGGGCCCGTGGGCCGAGCCTTCCGCGCGCAGCACCAGCGCTTCGATGTCCCCGTCGAACAGTTCCTTCTTGCGGTCGGCCAGCGCCTTGAATTCCTCGAAGACGCGATTGAGCTCGAGTTCATCGAGCTCGAAGCCCAGCTCGCGCACGCGGTCGCGGAACGCGTGCCGGCCGCTGTGCTTGCCGAGCACCAGACTGCTGCGCGGCAGGCCGACGTCCTCGGGACGCATGATTTCGTAGGTGGTGCGGTTCTGCAGCATGCCGTGCTGGTGGATCCCCGCCTCGTGCGAGAAGGCATTCTCGCCGATCACCGCCTTGTTGCGCGGAATCGGCTGGCCGGTGATGCTCGCGAGCAAGCGGCTCACCGGGTAGAGCCGGTTGGTCTGCACCCCGGTCTTGAGATTGAAGAACTGCGAGCGCGTGGCCAGCGCCATCACGACTTCCTCCAGCGAGCAGTTGCCGGCGCGCTCACCGATCCCATTGATCGTGCATTCGATCTGGCGGGCGCCGGCCACCACCGCGGTGAGGCTGTTGGCCACCGCCATCCCCAGATCATCGTGGCAGTGCACCGAGAGGCGCACCCGTTCGATGCCGCGCACGTTCTGGCGCAGGTAGCGGAACAGCTCGCCGAATTCGTCGGGCACCGTGTAGCCGACCGTGTCCGGAATGTTGATGGTCGTGGCGCCGGCCTCGACGGCCGCTTCGACCACCTGCGCCAGGAAATCGAGCTCGGTGCGCGAGGCGTCCTCGGGGGAGAACTCCACGTCGTCGCAGAATTCCCGGGCGATGCGGATGGCCGCCACCGCGCTGCGCACGATTTCATCCTGCGCCATGTTCAGCTTGTACTGGCGGTGGATCGCGCTGGTGGCGAGGAACACATGCAGGCGCCGGCGCGGCGCGGGCTCGAGGGCCTTCGCGGCCAGCTCGATGTCTTCGCGGGTGCAGCGGGCGAGGGCGGCGATGATCGGGCCCTGCACCTCGCGCGCCACGGCGTGGACCGACTCCCAGTCGCCGCGCGAAGCCGCCGGAAACCCCGCCTCGATCACATCGACCCCCAGGTCCGCCAGGGCGCGCGCCACCCGGAGCTTCTCCAGCTGCGTCATGCTGCAGCCGGGCGATTGCTCGCCATCGCGCAAGGTGGTGTCGAAGATCAGCACTCGGTCCGGATCGGGAGCCATGGCGGCCTCCAGCAGGTTGGATAGACTCTTGCGTGCGCTCAGCGTGTCGCTTTCAGCCACGGCATGCGGGCCCGCAGCTTCGCGCCGACCTTCTCGATCGGCTGGTCCAGGTCGGCCCTGAGCAGGCGCTGGTAATTGGCGCCGCCCGATTCGCTCTCGCGAATCCACTCACGGGCAAAGCGGCCGCTGCGGATCTCCTTCAGGATCTTGCGCATCTCCTTGCGCACGCGCTCGTTGATGATGCGCGGGCCGCGCGTCAGGTCGCCGAACTTGGCGGTGTCGCTGATGTATTTGTGCATCTTGGTGATGCCGCCCTCGTGCAGCAGATCGACGATCAGCTTCAGCTCGTGCAGGCATTCGTAGTAGGCCACCTCGGGCTGGTAGCCCGCCTCGACCAGCGTCTCGAAGCCCTGGACGACGAGCTCGGTGGCGCCGCCACACAGCACCGCCTGTTCGCCGAACAGGTCGGTCTCGGTCTCTTCGGAGAAAGTGGTTTCCAGCACCCCGCCGCGGGTCCCGCCGATGCCGTGGGCGTAGGCGAGGGCACGCTGATGCGCCTTGCCCGTGGCATCCTGGGCGACGGCAATCAGACAGGGCACGCCATAGCCCTGCTGGTACTGGCGGCGCACCAGATCGCCCGGCCCTTTCGGCGCAATCAACACGACGTCCAGGTCCTTGCGCGGCCGGATCTGCCTGAAGTGAATGTTGAATCCGTGCGCGAACAGCAGCGTGGAGTTCTTGCCGAGCTTGGCCTTGATGTCGAGGTACAGCTGTTTTTGCGCCAGGTCCGGCACCAGCATCGCGACCACGCCGGCACCGCTCACCGCCGCGAGCGGTTCAGCGACGGCGAGACCATCGCGCCGGGCGTTCTTCCAGCTCGGGCCGCCCTTGCGGACGCCGACGACGACATTGAAGCCACTGTCCTTGAGGTTAAGGGCATGGGCCCGGCCCTGGCTGCCATAGCCCAGGACGGCGATGCGCGCGCCCTTGAGCGCCTTCTTGTCGACGTCGCGCTGCGAATAAAACTGCATGTGCAATCTCCAGTACGCTAAAAAAAACCCCGCATCGGCGGCCGGTGCGGGGTTCTGTTGTTGTTTGGTCCCTTGGACTTCAGCTCAACATGCAGCACCCGCATGGTCTGCTAAGCGGCAGCAGCAGGCCCAGAGCCTCGCGGCCGGCCTGCCTGGAAATGCTCGAAAGTGCCTGTGGTTGCATGAGTCCTGAGGACCTGAGTGTGAACGCCCTTGGATGACACCATGGCATGCCGTGCTTGTCAATCCAGCGGCCGCTAAACGCGCCGCCTGCAGCGCCGAAGGGTTAAGCTATTCCCATGCTCCTGGGCTCCGAAACCCGCTCCGCCGCCGTCCCGCTCTGGCTGGTGACGGAAGGCCAGCTGCCGCAGCTCCTGG
>Ga0209131_1003055_pt1 | contig 11220 bp, 6 predicted proteins | sample GraSoi_2013_40cm_FD_185826 | JGI IMG/M metagenome (GOLD analysis project Ga0209131, IMG submission 185826) | Grasslands soil microbial communities from the Angelo Coastal Reserve, California, USA - Sample 9_17_2013_40cm (SPAdes) (version 2) | ecosystem: Environmental > Terrestrial > Soil >...
GCAGAGGCAGCCTTAAAGATCGCTGGGTGGATATATATCCAAATCAAGGCAAAGCCGAAGGCGCGTTCTCATGGGGTTCGCAGGGCACACATCCATTCATCATGATGAGCTACACCGATGAAGTAACTAGCATGAGCACACTCGCGCATGAATTGGGTCATTCGATGCACTCGTATCTCACATGGAAGCATCAACCTTACATTTACACGGACTATTCGTTGTTTGTGGCTGAAGTGGCGTCCAATTTTCATCAAGCGATGATGCGCGGTCATTTACTCAACACGGTCAAGGATAAGAATTTCCAAGTCGCGTTGATTGAGGAAGCCGTAGGCGGTAACTTCTTCCGCTACTTCTTCCAGATGCCGACATTAGCACGCTTTGAATTGGAGACTCACCAACGCGCCGAACGCGGCGAACCTCTGACCGCCGATTCATTGGTCGACCTTATGGCTGATCTGTTCGCCGAGGGATTTGGTCCCAACTTTGATATGGATCGTGAGCGCGTTGGTATGACCTGGTCGACGTTTGGTCATCTCTTCCAGGATTATTACGTGTATTCGTATGCTACAGGTATTTCCGGAGCACATGCGTTGGCGGGTCGCATTTTGCGTGGTGAACCCAATGCTGTGGAAGATTATCTCGGCTTCCTCAAATCCGGCTCAGCGGATTATTCATTGAATGTGCTCAAAAAAGCTGGCGTAGATATGACCTCACCCAAGGCAGTTGAAGAAACCTTTGCGGTAATGGAAAGTTATGTAGGTCGGTTGGAAAAGCTATTAAGTTAGCTTCGTCTTGAGCGGAGGCTGAATGATTCTCGAAGCCGCAGTCGAAAGATGCCTCGACTACAGATCTCTGCTTGATTCACCCTCTGCTCGGCACGAATAAATCTAAAAACAGAAATCGGAAATGAAATAATGCCCCAAACTCAAATCGCCTGTCCACGTTGCCGCCAGATGATCGCGGCAAATATTGAACAACTCTTTGATGTAACACAAGACCCGCAAGCCAAGCAGAGATTGCTGGGCAGTGTTTCTAATACAGCCCGTTGTCCTCATTGTGGGTATCAGGGGCGTCTTGCGACACCCATTGTGTATCACGATAACGAGAAGGAATTGCTCCTTACATTCTTCCCGCCTGAATTAGGAATGCCGCTCAATGAGCAGGAGAAGATAATCGGCCCGATGATCAAACAGATTACGGATAAACTTCCGCCTGAAAAGCGCAAAGGTTATTTGTTGAAGCCCATGCCGAATTTCACTTATGAGTCCATGATTCAAATCATTCTCGGTAAAGATGGTATTACGCCCGAGATGTTGAAAACGCAGCAGGATCGTGTCACGTTGGTGGAGCGACTCATTCAAACCAGTACTGCAGACGTGCGTAGCGAGATCATTAAGCAAAATGAAGGTATGTTCGATGAACAATTCTTTGCTTTGTTTAGCCGCCTCGCACAAAGCGCTATGGCAAGCGGACAGGAACCGATTGCCAAGCAATTAGTTGATCTGCAGAAACAGCTCCTCGAAGAGACTGAATTCGGCCGAGGATTGAAGGAATCTGTCGGAGAAATGGAAGCAGCTCAAAAGTCCCTGCAAGAGGCGGGGCAAGGGCTGACGCGTGAAAAACTGCTGGAGCTTATTGTCGCTTCCCCAAATGAAGCCCGCGTCCGTGCGTATGTCAGTATGGCGCGCGGCGGCTTGGATTATCAATTCTTCCAGTTGCTTACTGAGAAAATTGAAAAAGCCTCTGCTGATGAAAAATCGAAACTTGAAGCGCTCCGTGAGAAACTGCTTGAATTCACTAATGAAGTTGATAAACAAATGGAAGCACGTTACAAGCAGGCGCAGGAATTTGTCGAGTCCTTGTTGACACAGGATGATGTAGTAAAAGCGGTTCAGCAAAACCTGGATGGATTTACCCAGGATGCCGTAGATATCGTCAACCAGATGTTGCGACAGGCTTCCGAGAAGAACGATTACACTCGCATGGGCAAATTACAAAAGATGGTGGAAGTGCTGCGCGAAGTTTCGACGCCCCCGGAGGTCGCGTTCGTTGAGCAATTATTGGAGACTCCTAATCAACCTGCTTTGGAAAAGATGCTGGAGGATAATCAAGCCTTGGTCAACGATCAATTCATGGAGGCGCTGATCGGTTTGGTCGCGCAAGTGGATCAGGCTTCTGAACAAGGCAATCCTGAAGCCAAAGCGCTTGGAGAAAAACTAAGCGGAGTTTACAAAACGGCGTTGAAGTTTTCGATGAAGAAGAATATGTAAGCAAAAACTGGGTTCCATATGGAACCCAGTTTTTGTTGAATAACGTTTGGTTTAATGAAAGGATTGATCTAACGTCAGAGGGCAGTTTACAAATGTCTTCGTTTCTGTGGTGGTATCGCAGGTGTATTCCTGATGCCTCAACAAAGTTCCAGATGTATTAGCGCCATTGTAAACGTCAATGTTTGCTTGAGTCCAGGTGGTGTCGATGAGGTGGGCCGTCCAAACGTCATCCGGATCATTTTCACGGAAAGTCTGGCATAGCAGGTCACTTCCGCCTAATTGATCAACTGTAAAATCAACTTGAATGCCAACCGGAACCTTACCTTTGTCAACGATGATTGTCGAATTGGGGACTTGCATCTGACCAAGTACAGTCGTCTTTGAGTGTTCTATCTCGCCTGAATCACCGTCGCTACCTGTACACCTAATAATCGGTTTGCCAAAGGCAGTAAATGCCACAGTCACGCCTTGGGTATAGCCGCCAAGCCCGGTCATGAGCCCACTAAAGTCAAGGGACCCTTTCGATATTTGTACGCTGGACAATTTGATATTGCCGCCAGCGTAGACTGTGGATGTGGCGAGCAATGCGATGAGTAATATAGTTGCTAATGTGGATATTCTTTTTTTCATATTTGTCTCCTCAAATAGATTTTCTGAATTAACCAAACTTACTATGATTATGATTGATTTAGGCCTGCTTGCCAGTGCTTGCCTCCTTTTGTAATAGAACCGGAACAAATGCTTAGTTGCTAATATCTGGAAAATAGTGGATAATTTAGATATATTCTATTCCTTTTTCATGATGGTTCCACGCCCAAAAGGTTACAATTCTGTTGCGTTTTAGTTTATAGAATGAGATGGCATGGATATTCGGAATCAACTCCTTCAACCCCACGAACGCGCTCTCCTTGAACAGGCGATTGCCACGCTTGAAACAAACCCCACCTTGTTGGGAAATGAGATCGCGGATATCGCGTTGGCTGCGATGCGGGAAAAACTGGCACGTCTAGACGGCGGAGCGCAAGCCTTGCGCGTACCTCAACGGCGCAAACTTGTCACCGTCCTATTTTCCGATGTATCTGGTTTTACCGCAATGTCTGAGACAATGGATCATGAAGTTGTCAATGATGTGATCAACTCGCTCTGGTCGCGCGTGGATAAGGCGATTCAAGATCAGGGCGGGCGTATTGACAAACATATTGGTGATGCCGTCATGGCTCTATATGGAACACCGACAGCCCATGAGGACGACCCTAAGCGGGCTGTGCGGTCGGCTTTGAAAATCCAATCCGAGATTCAAGAATGGAAAAGTGAGCAGTCTGGAAGATTGCCAGACTACAAAATCCAAATTCAAAACATCCAATTGCGAATCGGTATCAACACTGGACTGGCGCTATTGGGAACAGTGGGGACAGTCGGCGAATATACGGCAATTGGTGATACCGTGAATCTTGCCAACCGATTGGAGTCCGCCGCGCCGCGTGGTGGAATTTTGATCTCCCACGATGTATATCAACATGTTCAAGGTATCTTCGAAGTCACCGCTCTCGAACCAATCGGAGTAAAAGGCAAAAGTGAGCCCGTCGAGGTGTATACAGTCAATCAATTGGTGTTAAATTCCCCCCGCGATACCGTTGGCGAGGTGGATATTCTTGAAAAAAGCGCGATTGACAGCAAGAAAGAAATTGAGCAGGCAATCATTGCGCTTGAATCTGCACGTTCCAATCTAGGAGCCGTGGTTGCAGATACTGTATTGATAGCCATGCGGGAAAAATTGGCAGAGATAAATGGCATGCGAGGCACTGTACGCGTGCCACAACAGCGCAAACTTGTCACCATCCTTTTCGCAGATGTATCCGGTTTCACGGCCATGTTTGAAAGTATGGATCAGGAAGTGGTCAATGATGTTATTACATCGCTTTGGTCGCGGGTGGACAAGGCAATTCAAGATCAAGGTGGTCGCGTTGACAAACATATCAATGATGTTGTCATGGCTTTGTATGGTATACCAACCGTCCATGAGGACGATCCGGAGCGAGCTATTCGTTCGGCGTTACAAATCCAGACCGAGATTCATGAATGGAAAAAGGAACTTTCTGAACGACTGCCAAACTATCAGCCTCAGATCAAAAATATTCAGTTGCGTATTGGAGTAAATACAGGACCAGCCCTGTTGGGGACGGTGGGAACAGTGGGTGAATACACGGCAATCGGCGATACGGTAAACCTTGCCCAGCGTTTGGAAGCCAATGCACCCAAAGGCGGAATCCTAATCTCACATGATACATATCAGCATGTGAGGGGTGTTTTCGAAATAACCACCCTTGCGCCGATTAATGTCAAAGGCAAGAGCGAACCGATTCAAGTATATACAGTGGATGGTGTGAGACCTCGCTCATTCCGCGACACCACTCGTGGAGTGGAAGGTATTGAAACGCGTACCATTGGTCGTGAAGACGAACTTAAACAAATGCAATCCGCTTTTGAAAGTGCGAGATCGGAACATCTGACTCATTTAATTAGCGTTGTGGCTGAAGCTGGCACGGGTAAATCTCGCTTATTGTTCCAATTCGGGAAGTGGCTTGATACGCTTGATCAACCCATGCTGATCTTCAAGGGGCGCGCCGCACAGGAGACTTCCCAAATCCCTTATTCGCTTTTGCGTGGCATCCTTTCTTCGACCTTTGAAATTCAGGAAAATGATCGAGCTGCGCTTGCCCGTCAAAAACTCGAGCGCGGGGTCCGAAAATATACCGGCATTCCAGAAGTTGCCACCCTATATGCTCATTTTATCGGTCATTTGATAGGACTCGATTACTCGACAAGTAAGCATCTCAAAGGGATTCTTAATGATGCCAAACAAGTCCGCGACCTTGCTTTTCATTATGCGGCTGAGTTTATTGCCGATATCGCCCATAACCGGACAGTAGTTATCTTCCTCGAAGATATTCATTGGGCTGATTCCGGCTCACTCGATTTTTTTGATGCACTCATGCATAAACAGCCAGACCTGCCACTCTTGATCGTTGGACTGACGCGCTCATCGCTCTTTGAACAAAGAAAGGATTGGGGAACCGGTCCCGTTCAACATCTCAACCTCAATTTGCCTCCGTTATCTGAAACGGATACTCGCCTGCTCATTCGTGAGATCCTTCAAAAAATTCCTGACGTTCCCAATGCGATTACTAACCTGATCGTTCAAAAAGCAGAGGGTAGTCCGTTCTATGTGGAAGAATTAATCAGGGTACTGATCGAGGGTGGCGTCATTATAAGAGGCGAGCTTCAATGGTCGGTAGCGTTGGAACGTCTCTCTGATCTGAAAATACCGACTACATTGACAGGCCTCTTGCAGGCACGTTTGGATGGCCTTGATCCAAATGATCGTGAGACTTTGCAACAAGCCTCAGTCATTGGGCGAGTCTTCTGGATGGATATTGTTGAACGGATGCATAACCCTGAATATCAGACCCCGGAGGTTTTCAATCCGCTGAATAAGGAATTGGGAGCTTTACGTACCAAGGAATTAATTTATCATTATGAAGAATCGGCATCGCAGGATGCGTCTGAATTCATCTTCAAGAATCAAATCCTGCATGATGTAACTTATGAAAGTGTCTTGTTAAGATACAGACCTGCCTATCATGCTCAAGCTGCGGAAGGACTGGTTGATATTGGGGGTGAACGCGTTAACGAATATGCCGGGCGTGTGGGAGAACATTACGAGCGTGCAGGCGAATGGCTCAAAGCTGCTGAATGGTATATGCGTGCTGGGAAACAGTCGCAAAATATATTCGCAAATGATTCAGCCATAAGCTATTATCAAAAAGCGCTCAACTTTCTCAATGAACATGGTGGAATAGATACCATCCAGCAAAAACTGGAAGCTTATCTACGGCTTGGTGATGTTTCGAATTGGCTGGCTCATTATTCCGATGCGCTGGAGTACTACAATGCAATGTTGAAACTGGCAGAGGAAAACGATGATCAGATCGCACAGGCGCGTGCGTTGTGTGCACGAGCTATCTCGCATGGTTATCAAGGCGACAACCAAGCCTCGCTCGAAAATGCTACGCGTGCGGAAATATTTGCTCGTAACGCTGATGCAAAGATCGAGATTGCCAGATCGCTTTGGATGCAGGGTACAGCCCGCTTTCGGCTGGGCGATTCACAGGCGGCATTATCGCTTGCCGAACAGGCGCTCGCCGATTTCACGGTACTAAACAATCAGAACGAAATGGCTCGTTGTTTGAACCTGCAAGCAGCTGTCTATTATGTATCAGGTATGTTCGACAAAGCTGAATTTTCCTGGGAAAATGCACTCAAGATATTCCAGGAATTGGGAAACCGTCATCAAGGCATGGACTTGTTAAGCAATCTCGGCGTGATTGCCGATGCTCGTGGGGACTATGAAACCGCATTTCAACGCTACGATGCCGCAGTGAAGATCGCCCATGAAACAGGCTATAAGGATGGTGAGATCGTCTTTCTTTCGAACCGCGGCAGTGAATTGATTGCGTTGAAAAAATACGAAGAGGCGATAGATGACCTGCGGCAGTCGATTGGGTTGGCAGGTATCGATGGTTCGTGGTGTATGCCGAACACATTTAATTTCCATGCTGAGGCATTGATTGGGCTCAGCAGGTTCGATGAAGCTTTTTATTCGGCGCGTCAGGCGCTCGTGCTTGCGGAGGAGGATAAAACACCCGACGTTATTGGCGTAGCATGGCGCACTCTGGGTATTGTAGCTGATGGACTCAATCGACCAGTCCAGTTTTCAGATTGGGAAACGCACCAAAAAGTCGAGCATAATGCGGAGAGTTGTTTCAGCATGAGTGTCAAAATCCTTGCCGAGGCGGATATAGACATGGAACGCGCCCGTACTTTACGCGAGTGGGCCCGTTATAAATTCAGGCATAATAACAAGGATGCAGGCACAAAGCTGTGGCAGGAGGCGCGGGAAATATTTGCCAAACTCGGTGCGCAAATGGAAGTTGAACGGATGAACACACTGCCTGAATAAAATCCGTGATTATGGAACCCCGTAACTGATTCTGTAAATTGTGCTATTGATGTAATCTCCCACATACAACGCACCATTGGGACCAAACAACAGCGGCAAGGGCATAATGCCCGTAGGGAAGCGCACGAACCATGTGGCGTTGCCTGTATATTGTCCATTTTCTTGATTCAGTACAACTCTTTGAATCCCGGTTTGGACATTGGGTTTAAGCCATGAGCCAAAAATGGAAACGAATGCATTGCCGCGATATTCAGTTGGAAATTTTTCCCCGTTATAAAAATCCAAACCATCAGCAGAAGAATGCGCTTCAAAAAATGCGACAGCCGGGATGGTGTTCTCGCAGCCAGCCTGATCTTGTGCGTTCCAACAATTGGGAAAGCCGTAGTTTCCACCTTGAATAATGTGATTCAATTCCTCAAACGGAGCATCCATTCCTAAGTCATCGCGGCCGTTATCTGTGGAAAACAGATCGCCAGTGATCGGATCGAAAGCAATATCATAGGGATTTCGCAATCCGGTAGCGTAGATTTCACTTTCTCCAGTATCCACATTGAAGCGCAGAATGGTTGCGCTTTTCGGATTTGATTGAGCACAGGCATCACAAGTGGAGCCGAGTCCCATATAGAGCCAGCCATCAGGACCAAATTTGAGGTTGTCGTTTTGATGAAGATCATTGGGCAGGTTGTCAATCAACACTCGTTTTCCGTCAGCTTTGCCATCTCCATTGGTATCACTTAGAACCGTGATACCGCCCTGATGCGATATATATACTTCACCTGTGGACTGCCGAATCGTAATTCCTAAAGGCAGATAATACCCTGCCGCAAAGATACTTTGCGAATCGGCGCGACCGTCATTATTGTCATCCCGTAAAAGATAAATGCTGCTGTCTGTTGATGTGACATATAAATTGCCTTGTGCGTCAAATGCAAAAGCAGTTGGGCGATATATCTCGGCGAATTTGAGAATTGAAAACCCAGGTGGAAGTTCAGCGCCTGCCAGCTCGATAGTCACTGCGGGGATAGTTGGAATTGCTGTAGGCGCATTAGTTGGAGTGGGTGATGACGGAAGTGGTGTATCAGTTAAAGGTATAAGTGTGGGGAGAGGCGAACTCGTTGCCACGGGTGTCAGGGTTGGCTCGGGTTGACAGGCGACCAGCATAATCACCAGCATGCCAAGAAACCAACGAGATGGTTTTGAATTCAAGTTCATTTGCCTTATTTGCTAATTCCTTCAAACAGATCAGTTTCTACTTTACGTCCTCCATTGACCAAACTATACGCGCGATAGAAACTTCCTACTCCAAAGACCTTGCTCAATTCATTCAGCGACCACTCACCAATCGGGCCGTAACCGGGAAGTTGCGATTTATGGCATTGAATGGCTCTTTGAACCTGAGCCATATATTTTTTATTGTCAAGAACGGTAGTGATCTGCCAATCCTGCCAGCCCACATGATGACGTATCACACCATCCACATCCATGCTGATGCCGCCGAAGGCCTCATTTGCAGCACCCACAATATCCACCGAATCCACCATGTAATAGAATTTTGAAACACGATGTGGAGCTTGTTTATCAGCATCTACAAAGCTTTTTTCGGCGGCGCAGACCAACGCGCCATTCGTGAATTGTGAAAGCGCGATATGGTCAGGGTGTCCATACGCTCCATCTGGACCAAAGGTTACAATAACTTGGGGCTTGATGCGCCGAATGTGCAGGACAAGTTTCGCAATGATCTCAGCTGGGTTCGCCTTATCTAAATAGCCATCGATGTAATCAAGAAAGCTGACTGTGTGCAGACCAAGATGCTCAGCCGCACAATTCAATTCTTTCGTGCGGATTAAACCGACTCCTTCGAAGCCGGGGTTTGGTCCTTCACTATCGTACCAACCCATCTCCCCGCGTGTTGCGCACACCAGGTGAGTTTCCACACCTTCAGCAGAATAGCGTGCGAATGTGGAGCCCAACCCCAGCGTTTCATCATCAGGGTGTGGAAATATTGCCAGTAACTTTAAAGGACTGTTCATATCAACTCCTCTTCATCGAATACCGGTAAATAAATCCGATTCTACCTCCCTGCCGCCATTGACTAGACTGAATGCGCAATAAAAAGTGCCCTGCATGGCGAGGACGGCTGTCGCCGCATCTTCGTGCATTTCAGCCAGAGCGCCGATAGTTGATAATTGACTCTGATGACACTGAATCGCGCGCCATGCAGCATGACAATGTTCTGCCATATCGATGCGCGTTGTAATCATCCATTCTTTCCACGCCACTTCGCCGCGGATTTGATCATCGACTAGAAAGGTCATATCGCTCATGAAGGGTGCAACGAGGTTAATGAAGTTTTCGCCATCCACCATGTAGTAGAATTTTGAAACGCGGTGCGGTGAAAGATTTTCAGAATCTTGATAACTTGAATCGGCGGCACACATAATGGCAGCATTGGTAAATTGTCCGATGGCGATGTGGTCGGGGTGACCATAATTTCCATCTGGAGGAAATGTGACGACTACTTGTGGTTGAATGCAGCGAATATGGGTGACGATCTTGCCAATCGCTTCTGCATGATCCGCTTTATCTAGCTCTCCATCAATATAATCGAGAAAGTAGAGTCCACACATGCCAAGTTCTTTGACAGCATTCTCCAACTCTAGGGTGCGGAGCTCGCCGAGTCGCTGCAAGCCGGGATTCTGTTCCTCGGGGCCGAACCAGCCTTTTTCTCCGCGTGAAGCGCAGACATAATACGTCTGCACGCCTTCTGCTGAATATTTCGCAAGCGTACCGCCCATTCCCATCGATTCGTCGTCTGGATGAGCAAAGATAGCAAGCATTTTTAAATTAGTTGGCATGAGCTACTTTCCAGACACGTTGAAATTCGAGCAGGAATTGTTGCGCGATGGCTTCATTGTAAACAATGATCAGATTTTCGTCATTATTCAATTCTGCGCTTTGCGAAAAATTGTAGGAGCCAAATGCGACGATCTTGCCATCGACGATGAAGACCTTATGATGCATGAGACCGGGGTTGCCATCCTTGCGCACTTTCAAACCAGCCTGCAAAAAAGGATCGTACTCAGTACCTTGATTCGATTTGACTTGTTCCTCGTCCATCACGCCCTCAACTGTGAGACCGGATTTGGCTTTGTCGCGAACAATCGCTCCAAGGTCATTGGAGGTAAATGAATATGCCAGAAAGTAAATACTTTTTTGGGCGCTGCTCAATAATGGCGCGAGTGCGTTCAAGACTCCATCGTCAGGGGAAAAGTAAATATTAATTTTTGTACCGTCAATCGTCACAGCGGGATTTGGTGTTGCTGCCACCACATCAGGACCAAATTTATTATCCTCAAACATCTCTTTGAATTCCACCGAGTAATCCTCGGCGACTTTTGTGGATAGAATGCGGATCATATTGTTGTTGTCTTCGTACGTGCCCGAATCAGTGTAGTTCATGGAGCCAAGCCAGACCTCGGATTTGTCGATCACCATAAACTTGTTGTGCATCAAGCCAGGACGCTTATCGCCAATAATAGGAATGCCGGCAGCAATCAAGGCTTTTACATCAGAGCCATCCATGTTCGTGGATTCCATGACCATGCGCACGCTGACACCGCGCTTGTGAGAATTGATCAAAGCATATCTGACACTGTTTAAACTGAGGCTATATGCGGCAACGTCAATGCTTAGCTTGGCATTATCAATGGCTTTGACCAATGGACCATCCGGGCCGCCAGTGCCTTGCGTTGAAAGCGGATTGGCTGGATCGGTGAAATATAACTCGAACCATGAACCTTTGACGCCATACCCAACTGAGAGATCAATGGGTGTGATTTCGGCGCCGGGCGTTTGGGTGGTATCCACATTTGGTGTCGCAGTCTGTGTGACGTTTCCACAGGCGGAGAGAAAAATGCAGAGAATAAAAAG
>Ga0209131_1003056_pt1 | contig 11218 bp, 10 predicted proteins | sample GraSoi_2013_40cm_FD_185826 | JGI IMG/M metagenome (GOLD analysis project Ga0209131, IMG submission 185826) | Grasslands soil microbial communities from the Angelo Coastal Reserve, California, USA - Sample 9_17_2013_40cm (SPAdes) (version 2) | ecosystem: Environmental > Terrestrial > Soil >...
GGTTGCTCTGGCGGGCGCAGTCCCGGCTTCCGTTATAACTTCAATCCCGCATCGATTTTCGTCGGCGATTGCGGCAGCCTGCTGGGTTCCTGCTCAGCGCCATCCTCTCGCCCGATCACAGAAAGCTCCGACGGTGGTAGCCGTTGCGATCCCCATCGTTTCTCGGGCTCCCAATTTTGGACGTGGCCGCTGCCGTCATCCGGCGTTTCTTGAGTTGTAAACGTCTATTTGACGCTGACCGTGAGCGCATTCACCACAAGTTACTCGGCCGAGGCATATCCCATAGACAAGCCGTCTTGGTGCTTTATGGAGTTAGCGCCTGCTTTGGTCTATTTAAGCAGGGTCGTAATCTGAGGCCGGCGTACACGGAGCCTGGCTATTTAGATTGCGCGCCGCCACCACGCGAGGTTGGCGCAGAGTGCGCCGGTCGATATGAAAAAATTGAGTGGACTTGAGACCGTCAATAAAGCGCCGCGTTCTGACGCGACGGGATGCTTGCTCGACAAGAAGTGGCGATAGACCTCTCGAAAAACCAGTCACTTATGGTGCCAGCAGATGAAGTTGTTGCCCCAATTGCAGCCGCGCATTTTCCAGCGCGTTCGGATCGTGACTCCAGCTGCTCCAGCTCGTAGCAACGGGCACGATGATGGAGTTCACGAAGGGGACTTGCCCCAGGTTCTTGAGAATCTGCGCGTATTCGTAGTCTTGAATGCCATCGCGGATGGCCTTCAGCCGTATCCCCGGAGCGGACTCGCTGGAAGCGATCGGACCAGGCGGATAGAGGAATATACCGTCCCCCGGTCTTCCTAGCCCGCCGCCGCACGCAGTGGTATCCACATTGTTCCAACTGCCGATGGCGTTCCCGGCGGTCCAGCCGTCGGAGCGGTAGTAAAGAATTCCCGTCGCGCCTTGCGTCCAGTTCAAGAACCCGGCCTGGATGCGCTCGTTGATGGGCGGATAGTCCACCATCCATTCCGGTGTGTTGCCGAATCCCGCGTTGCAACTGGTATAGCTCCAGAGGTCGCCGCCGGCGGTAAACGGCAGAGCGGGCCACTGTTGCATGGAATCGAGCAGCACCCAATGGTCGATAGCACCGTATAGGTTCGAATCTGTCGCGTTGACGGTCATCATGGTCTTGACGCTGCGATTCGCCGCATGGGCATTTGTGCCCATGGTCTTGATAGCCGTGTAGTCGCTGGTGCAGCCATTCAATTCGTCGGCGAGGTAGAAGTCCAAACCCAGGCCTGCCGGAAAATTGGCCGCCGCGGCATTGATTTGGCTGGTCGAAGGAATACTGCTGTAGGAACCGTTGCACTGAATGCCGATAAAGTAGTAGCCGTCCAACCCGGAACGATTGAGGCCGAAATTGGTCATGTCCGAGGCTGCGTTGGTGGCCACATCATACCAGCCCATAACTTTGTTGCGCATAAGAGCCCGCGCCAAAGTGGTCGTGGTATTGCCAGCGGCCGGAGGCCAAAGCGTCCACAGGGAAAGTTCCGAGGGCTGCACGGGAAGCTCAAAATTCCACACGGTCAGCGTGACCGGAACGGTCACATTGCCCTGGGCGGAGGTGATCGAGATACTGCCCGTATAGGCTCCCGGCGGGCTGTTTGTAACTCCGTGCGGCACGGAAATGTCGATCCAGTAGGGTTGATTCTGTCCTGCGGTAATGGTGGCATTGCAGGCCTTGAGCGTGGCCGCTGTTCCGCACAGAGGCGCCCCGGTCTCCGGATCATTGAACGGAATGAGCGGCTCCGGATAGGTTCCCGAACCTAGCGGTGGGTTGCTGCCGCCGCCGTAACTCGCGGTGCCGGTGACAGTGACGTAGTATTCGCGGTACAGCGTCACACTCGATGCCGGGATCGTTGCACCGCCGGGTCCCGTGAGCGCCGAAGCGCTCAAGTTCACGTTGGTCAAACCGCTAGTGGGGCCACTCACGACTACTTGAGTATCCACCGTCTCGCCGCGAGCGCTGGACAAATTGATGACAGAAGCCGTGCCAGCGGCATCGGTCTTTCCCACGCGGACTAGACTGGGCGATACCCAAACAGGAAATGCCGGCGGTGCCGTTTGTGTGCCCACCCCCCCAAGGGTGACTTTAGTTGGCGAGTTGGTAGCATTGCTAGCCACCGTGGCGCTGCCGGTCACGCTTTGGGCCACCGTTGGAGTAAACGCAACCATCAGCGTAGCCGATTGGTTGGGCGTCAAAATGGTGCCGGACGTAATGCCGCTCGTGCTGAATCCCGTGCCCGTGGCCGTCACACCAGAAATCGTGACATTCGAGCTGCCGTTGTTGGTCAGTATCGTGCTCAGCGAACCGGTGCTCCCCACATTTACATTTCCAAAGTCCAAGCTCGTCGGACTGGTACTTAGCAGGTACGTAGCAGCATTCACCGTGAGCGTGGCGGCGCTGCTGTTGATGCTGCCCGCTGAGTTGTTGACCACGACGGTGAACTGCGCGCCGTTGTCTGCGGTCGTCGTGGCTGGGGTTGCGTAGCTTGCTGAGCTCGCGCCGCTGATGGCCGCTCCGTTTTTCTGCCACTGGTAGCTAAGCGGGGCGGTGCCCGTAGCGGTCACCGAGAAGGTCGCGGTCTGGCCAGCCATGACCGTCTGGCTGGCAGGTTGAGTGGTGATCAAGGGCGCCAATGGTACGGCAGTGACCGTGAAAGGCACGCTGTTACTCGCCACTCCGCCGACCATCACCACCACGTTCCCCGTCGCAGCCCCTGTCGGCACCGGCACCGCGATGCTCGTCGCACTCCAACTCGTCGGCGTTGCCGCAGTTCCGTTGAAGGTCACGGTGCTGCTCCCCGCGCTCGCCCCAAAGTTCGTCCCCGTGATCGTTATGGGAGTACCGAATGCTCCCGAACTCGGACTTAGACGGGTGACACTCGGCGCGAGCGGCGAGGCGCCAGCAGCCGCCTTGAAGGCTGCCAATCCCGCGCTCCAGTTGTCTGATGCGGCGAGCAATGCGCCAGCCGAAGCTAGCCCCGCTGTCGCTTGTATCTGATCCTCGGCGATCAGCTTCGTGTTCGGCTCGGCTGGAGCAAACTCTTCGATGGTATAGCCGCTTCCCGCTGTGAAAGCAGCGGGATTCTGTGTCACGATTGCGCCCAACAACAAATCTCCATTCGCGGTGGGGCTCAGACTTCCGCTATTCGGTGATGTGCTGTTCCCTTGCGTCACGGCAGTTACGTCCAAAGAGTTCGATGTCGCAACACCTGAGTACTCCAGGATGGCGAAACGAAACGGACCCGAGACCGTGTCGGATATGCTAACGGTGTTCGCACCACCCTTAATGTTCTCAGCGTAAAAAATGGCAAAGGTGAATGCGCTTGCAGTTATGCCAAGTTGGAACGCCCGGCGATACGTGTTCGCGTTGGAATCTGAGACCGCGAAAACCTGGGAACTGGAACTTCCAGCGCGAATCGCAACGGCAATCCAATTTCCCGCCGTGTTCGGGCTAACGAACGCAAGCGTTGAAGTGTTTGTCGTGCCAGCATCTCTGCTGGTGTGCTGCACCAATCCGATTGAACTCCCTGGGGGAAGGTTCGAGAGAGAGAAGTTTGCGGAAGTACCAACACCTGCTACTGATGCTGTCACGTTGTACGGGCCACCTGCGGTGCTGTTGGCCGTGAAGATTGCTGCAAGGGCCACGCCTTGCGCGTTGGTCGTTGCCGTGTTCACTCCGCTGGCAAACGTGCCGCTCGCTCCGCTGGTTGGAGCCGTAAAGGTCACCGTCACGCCATTTACCGGGTTATTCGATGCATCCCTCACGGTCGCTTGCAGTTGTGTCGCAAACTGAGTGTTGATGGTCGCGCTCTGGGGCGTTCCCGCAGTGGCCGTGATACTCGCCGGCGCACCAGCCAGGTTAGTCAGCGAGAAGTTGGCCGGAGTGGAAACGCCCGCCACAGACGCGGTCACGTTATACGGGCCACCTGCAGTGCCGTTGGCTGTGAAGATTGCTGCTATCGCCACACCTTGCGCGTTGGTCGTTGCGGTGTTCACTCCGCCGGCAAACGTGCCGCTCGCTCCGCTCGTCGGAGCGGTAAAAGTCACCGTCACGCCGCTCACCGGGCTGTTGAAGGGATCCTTTACGGTCGCTTGCAGTTGCGTGACAAACGCCGTGCTAACGGTCGCGCTCTGCGGTGTTCCGGCAGTCGCTGTGATGTTCGACGGGCTGCCTGCAGCACCAACCGCGGCCTTGAAGGCTGCCAATCCCGCGCCCCAGTTGTCTGATGCGGCGAGCAATGCGCCAGCCGAAGCTAGCCCCGCTGTCGCTTGTATCTGATCCTCGGCGATCAGCTTCGTGTTCGGCTCGGCTGGAGCAAACTCTTCGATGGTATAGCCGCTTCCCGCTGTGAAAGCAGCGGGATTCTGTGTCACGATTGCGCCCAACAACAAATCTCCATTCGCGGTGGGGCTCAGACTTCCGCTATTCGGTGATGTGCTGTTCCCTTGCGTCACGGCAGTTACGTCCAAAGAGTTCGATGTCGCAACACCTGAGTACTCCAGGATGGCGAAACGAAACGGACCCGAGACCGTGTCGGATATGCTAACGGTGTTCGCACCACCCTTAATGTTCTCAGCGTAAAAAATGGCAAAGGTGAATGCGCTTGCAGTTATGCCAAGTTGGAGCGCTGAGTGATACGTGTTGCCGTTGGAATCACTGGCCGTAAATACTTGCGTGTTGGAATTACCCGCGCGGACGCAAACCGCAATCCAATTCCCCACGGTGTTATTCGAGGTGAACGCCAGCTGCGCCGAAGTGGTCGTGCCCGCATCTCTGCTTGTGCGTTGCACAAGCACGACTTTGCTCTGCGCATGTCCGAGCGCTCCCCCGAGGAACAAGAAAAGAGAGAGAGTAAGAGACCGATTGCGCAGGGGTCCGATCGTCGAGAACATGTGGCGAGACAAGCTGATTAGCAAAGCACCCTCCGGAAAACCATTCGCCTATGGTGGGGAAAGTTGATGGAGCTGTTGCCCCAATTGCGGCCGCGCACCTTCCATGGCGTTCGGGTCGTGACTCCAGTTGCTCCAGCTCGTGGCACTTGGCTGGATGGAGTTCACGAAGGCGACTTGCCCGGCGCAGCTCCACAGGTGGGCTACATGCAGGCCGGTGTTGGCCGCGCTCTTGTAAAAACGAATGGCAGTGATGGTGCCGCCGGTGTCCGCCTTAAACGAAACTCCCAGCTCGACCGGCCCGACGGGCCCATTATCAATCGTTGCCGGCACAATCGAGCTCGGCCAGATGGTTTGCTGCGCCAGAGTGTTAGCGGAGCAGGCCAAGGCAAAGGCGAGGCCCAATAGCACTGCTCCAGCGTGTTGCAACAACGTCTTGGATGTTCTTGTGGCGGCGTATCCCCTGGCCCGGTAGAAATGACGCTCTGCTATCTTCATCTACGTTGACTTGGCTATTCGGCAGCGCCGATCACTTAGCTTGGATTTTGTAGTGACAAGTCTGCTGAGGTCGCTGCGTTCTAACGACTCTTGCGCAGTTTCGGATCGGCATGCCCCTGCCGAGATTCCCATGCACTTCTTAAAATTCTGCCCACTGCCGGGAGGGTACGCTAATCGCGTTTCTGGCAGTATCGGCAGGGAAATGATTCTCGCGTCAGACCTTTTGCATTGGGAACGTCTCCTTTCGTCCTACAGAAGTGCAGCCTACCTGTCCCCATCGCGCAGGAAGTCCTGTCCAGGTTAGAGGAAAAACCTGAGACGGATTTCAGGGACTAGAGCAACTGCAAAGCCGGTCTTTGTCCGATTGCCTGGCGAATTTTAATCTGCTAAGTAGCAGGAGCGGGTAGCTATGACCACGAGCCGAACCTCTGGGACGGTGACGCAAGCAGTGCAACCCGGCGGCTGCAGAAATCACTGCACTCCGGAAGAGCTTCAGGCAGGAGCCTCGCTGATTTCCCTAAGCTTTTGGAGAAGCCATCCCCCTGTTTTGTCTCGGGGAGGCAAGAGACTTGGGAGAGATCTCCTACGGTGACGAGCGCGTTCGCCAGGGCATTTACAGCGTCCGGGTCTTTCCATTCTCCAAGAATTACCTTGGGGTTGCCTTTGAGAACATGACCGATCGGAGACATGCCCAACAGGCTCTCCTCGAAAGTGAGGAACGCCTTCGGTTGTTAATCGAAGGCGTGCGGGAGTACGCGATCTTCCAACTGGACCCACTGGGCCACATCGTCAGCTGGAACGCGGGCGCCGAGCGTCTGAAAGGCTACCGCACAGACGAGATCCTCGGAAAATACTTCTCGCTATTTTACGAGCCGAAGGACATAGAGAATGGAAGGCCGCAAATAAACCTGGCGGAGGCGGCGCAGAAGGGGGAGTGCGAAGATGAGGGTTGGCGAGTCCGCAAAGACGGTTCCCGTTTTTGGGCTAACGTCGTAATTACAGCACTGCGAGACCCTAATTGGAATCTGCGGGGATTCGTCAAGCTCACACGGGATATGACGGAGCGTCGCGCGAGAGAGCAGGTTTTAGAAGAAGCCAAAGAAAAGCTGGAACTCCGCGTCGAACAGCGGGCAGCCGTTCTTGCGAAAGTGAACCTCGAGCTTCGAGAAGAAATCGCGGAGCGCGAACGCATCGAAGGAGAACTTAGGAAGTCGCTCGAACAACTGCGTGCTCTAGCAGCCCGCCTTCAGCTTGTGCGCGAAGAGGAACGCACGCTGGTGGCGCGAGAAATGCACGATGAACTCGGCCAAGTTTGCACGGCGATTAAGATGGATCTCGCATTGATTGGCCGCAAGACAACCAAGAGACAGGCTCCGCTCCGGGCCAAGGTCAACTCGGCCATTCAATTGGTGAATCAAATGATCTTCACCTTGCGGAGAATCGCCTCAGAGCTCCGGCCGAGAACCCTGGATGATCTGGGCCTGACCGCCGCGCTGGAATGGCACGCGCAGGAGTTCGAGAGCCGCACAGGGATTCGCTGCGTTATCGCTTTGCCGCAGGAACAGCTTGCCCTTGACTCTGAACGTTCGACAGCCATTTTTCGCATCTTTCAAGAATCGCTAACCAATGTGGCGCGCCACGCCCAAGCCACGCGAGTCGACGCACGCTTAGAAAGGGAACAGGATCAACTCATTCTCCAGGTTCACGATAACGGCAGGGGTTTTGATGCCGAGCAAACGAACACGCGCAAGTCTCTCGGCCTTGTTGGAATGCAAGAACGCGCGGTTGTGCTCAATGGAGAGCTTAAGATTGAAGGAGTGGTTGGCTCCGGAACAACCATGACGTTGCGGATTCCACTGCCACGCTTGAGCTTGCCACGGAAAGAATCGTGATGAGAATTCTTATTGCTGACGACCATGCGGTCTTTCGCAGGGGGCTCACAGAGACCCTGGGTGAAGCATTTTCCCGGGTGACTTTTGGGGAAGCGAAAACGGCACAGGAAACGCTCGAGTACGTGCGTCGCCAAGACTGGGATGTCGTCATTCTGGACATCAGCATGCCTGGAAAAAGCGGGCTTGACATCTTGGATGACCTGCACCGTTTGCGGCCAAAGCTACCGGTCCTTCTGTTGAGCATGCATCCCGAGGGGCAATATGCCCGGCGTGCACTCAAATCCGGCGCGGCTGGTTACTTGACGAAAGAAAGCGTGCCCGAAGAGCTCAAGGAGGCCGTGCGGCGGGTGCGCGCCGGTGGCCGCTACGTAAGCGCGACTCTAGCCGAAAAACTGGCCTTCGACTTGCGAAGAGAAGCCGATATGCCGGTTCATGAACTCTTGTCAGATCGCGAGTTTCAGGTGTTTCGGATGATCGCTTCGGGCAAGACCGTCAAACAAATAGCCGACGAGATCGCGCTCAGCGTGAAGACGGTCAGCACCTATCGCGCGCGGATCCTGTTGAAGACGGGGATGAAAACGACTGCAGAGCTGATTCGCTACGCTCTTCAGAGTCAACTGGTTGATTAGAGATGATCCAACAGATCTCGAGACGACGGGCGGTCCATGATTTTCGTTGCTTTGGCGCCCTGGACCTCTCCATGTCGGACAAGAACGGTCACGGCCGCTTCACTTTGTCCTACGAGAGATTCCTGTTTCCACCGGATGTATTTCTGGGCGAATTTGTCATTCTCTGTACATGGGCCGACGGTTCTCGAGAAGGAAAAAGATGAAAGTCTTTATCGCCGATGATTCTAGGGTAGTCGTGGAACGCCTGGCCGACCTGTTGGAGGAGGAGGTACCCGGAGTGCAGCTTGTGGGACAGGCAGGCGACGTGCCGGAAGCGGTACGCGGCATCCAGAAAATGAAGCCGGACGCCCTCATTCTCGATCTGCAAATGCCCGGAGGTAGCGGTCTCGATGTTCTCCGTGCTATTCGCACAGACTATCCGCACCTTCATGTTCTGATTTGCACGAACTACCCCTATCCCCAGTATCGCGAAGAATGCTTCACTGCCGGAGCGAATTTCTTCCTCGATAAGTCTGCTGAATTTGAGAAAATCCCCGCCATCCTCCGTGAGTTGATCCAGAAAGAGACTAAGATTTTTAGGAGCGCACGCTGAGCGGAATGCCTCGGGCTTTTCTTAAGGATTGGTGAAATACCAGTTCATTTTCCTCGCACTGCGTGCCCGAGGAAGTTCCTCTAGCCTACGCGGCCCGGCAGGGTCGCACTTGGTTTCTCGGCGGTTTTTTCCGTCATAACTCTCCTTTAGCCTCAACCGTAACACGCTATGGAGGATGGTGTCAGTGCTGGACCCTACGGACGCTTAACAATAATGTTTAAATCATGACATGTGTACGACGCTTCGCTGTCTACCCTCAGTATAGACACCCAGCAACGGCGTGCTCCTATAGAAGCCGGAACAACCCCGGCCCCTATGCGTGTATTGATTGCAGACGACCACCGCATCATCAGAAAAAGTATTTTCTCGATCCTTCAATTGCGTATAGACATTCAGGTTTGCGTGAAGCTGTCAACGGGGAGGAAGCCGTCTCCAAAGCTCAAAAACTTCAAGGGGCACTAAAGGGCAGTAAGCCAACCTCAAAAGGACGCAGATTCATTATGCCGCGGTAGTCCTCAATCTCTATGGAAGATTACGCTGCACTTTGACAATTTCTGCGTACACCTCTGGTCTAGAATTTTTGATGAGCCTCATGACATAAGACATTTTGACTGCGAGGTTCCGCACGTCCTTTGGAGACGATCCGTAAACCCCTATATGATGAATTCCTACTACAGTTCCCGTCGCCATATCCATGATCGGTGAGCCAGAGCTTCCGCCAGAAGGATCGCTGAGATGGAAGAACTCTGGCTCATTCTGTTTGTCAGCTTGTTTGTCCAGCTTGCATTTGTTTCTGGCAATTTTCTTCACCCCTCCATCCCGATGCTGGATAAGTATGAAATTTTGCTTTTCATGCGGTTCCATCCCGAGCGTTACGACTCCCCAATCCTTGACCGCATTCGACAACCGCAACGACTCAAAATCTAAATTTGAATTAGGATCAGGCGTTATAGTCTCGAGCACCGAATCTTCTAATGTCCCTACCGGTTTAGTCTCTAGTCCGAATACCACCCGACTCTTGGGGACTTGCCAAGGCTGTGTTAGGCAGTGACTGTTCGTCAGTGCCAAAGACTCAGTTATGAGAAAAATGGTGCAGTTAGTTTCATCATGAACGCCTTCTGATTTAGGGAAGAAAACAGCGGCTACGGGTCTGCCCTGACCTGCTCCCCGTTTTTGGTCCAGTCATAAGTTAGCACTCCGGGGTTCCTGCACATCCGAACCTTCCCACGTCGGGGCGATAAAAGCGACCGGCGTGGGGGGAGACGCCGGTCGCGCGGCGACACTCGCCGCGAACTCTTCCGGCGTCAGATATCTCAGCGAGCTGTGCGGGCGCACGGTATTGTAATCCACCCGCCAGGCTTCGATCACTTCGCGTGCGTGTCGGAGATCCACGAACCAGTTCTGGTTCAAACATTCATCGCGGAACTTCCCGTTAAAGCTCTCGATGAACGCATTCTGCGTAGGCTTGCCGCGCTCGATGAAGTGCAGCGCCACCTGGTTCTGATACGCCCACTGATCCACGACGCGGCTGGTGAACTCCGTTCCGTTGTCTAGCTGAATCGCGGCGGGTGTTCCACGTCGTTCTCGCAGCCCCGCTAGCACCCGCACCACGCGCAGACCCGGCAGCGACGTGTCGGGCTCGATCCGCAGGGCTTCTCGCGGGTAGCCATCCATCAGGTTCAGCGTCCGGAATTTCCGCCCGCTGGCCAGCTCGTCATGTGTATAGTGCATCGTCCACACTTCGTTTGCACGGGTCGGAAGCGCGAGTGGCACCCGCGCTTCGGCTCGAAATCGCTTGCGCCTCCTACGTTGCATCGCCAGCCCTTCCTCCCGGTTTGTGGTTCACCCGCCACCGAAGCGTTCCGTCCTCGGTCTTCTCCCGCCGTGGGAAAATGTACAGCCGCCGATAGCCGAATCGCGGGCGCTCGGCTGCCAACTCCCGCAGCCGAGCCCGCAACACCGCTTCGTTCCGTTCCCTTCGCTGATAACGCCAGCTCCCGCAGTGCATCCCGATCAACCCACAGGCGCGTCGCTCGCTGATGGAGTCTGCCCGGTTGCCCAAAAGTTGCCCAAGTGAGGTTCGGGATTTAAGGTGCTCCCGGTCGTAAGCGACACCGAATAAGGCATTTAGAGTTTGCATACCCCGGCTGTTAACCAGAAGGTGGGGAATCGAACTTAGTTTTCTCGATGGGCCGGACCAGATGTCCGGTTGTGGCTCGCTTGGTCCAGTTCCGTAAACGCTGTGCCCTCGCCGCCTCGGTATTTGCCACGGTCTGATTCAGCCATGACGGTCTTCCCAGGGGAGTTTGCCAGCGGGCAGTTCTCAGTCATTTCACTGAGTCTGAATTGGGTGATTCACCCGATTGAAATCATTTTGTAACGGGCTATGTTGCGCCGAGAGGAGCGGGCCGCCTCCGTGGATAGGGCCTCCGCCTTAATCACCAGAACCCCCGAATTGCACCGACATGGAGGCGGACCGAACTCATGTTAGTCGAGGTCGTAAATAGAAAGAGCGTCTAACACCGACACTTACAAGACGCTGATCCTGGGTGTGGAAGAAGACGCAATGGCCATCGCGCCGGCATAGGGGGATGTTATGAACAATCAAGTCCCGAAATATGTCACGCAGGCAAGAGCTTCCTTCCTGCTCGGCATGCCAGATGCGGAGCTCAGCCGTATCTCGAAGGAATCGGGATTGGGCCACG
>Ga0209131_1003058_pt1 | contig 11215 bp, 13 predicted proteins | sample GraSoi_2013_40cm_FD_185826 | JGI IMG/M metagenome (GOLD analysis project Ga0209131, IMG submission 185826) | Grasslands soil microbial communities from the Angelo Coastal Reserve, California, USA - Sample 9_17_2013_40cm (SPAdes) (version 2) | ecosystem: Environmental > Terrestrial > Soil >...
ACCGTGAAACAACTCCAGCAGGCGTTCAACCCAGCGCCCATAGACTCCCCTATTCATTGACATCCCTGTAATTGTGTAGGGTTGACGTCAGGGGTTCGTGGGCGTCCTTCAGGTCCGCCTTCCTTCGTGGTGAGCACCTTTCACTGAGCCACTCTTCGCCGTCATGGACACACATCGGATTCACCGACAACAAGATAGGGCAATCGACTGGTCACACGATCGCGATCGCGTTTGGAAAGCATACTATCGACCCCTTTAGATCATGGTGCAGTAGCAGCGAGCCGTTGGTTTGTGTGGACTTTATCATTTAGGAGTGTATCGAACTCAAGAGAGACCTCGCCGAATCATGGGATCCTCAGGTAGCATTTATTGGTCATCTCATGAACTTATCAAGAGGGTTGGGTAATGAGAATATGAGATGCCTCATCCAAGAGGACAATCTAGGAGGCAGTATAGTATGAAAGTGAGCAGGAGAAATCGAACCATTAGCCACATACGCGAACATTCGGGGTACAGTCCTTACGTTTTCAATGCCACGTGCGGTGAATTGGGCTGGTAAGTGGTGAGAATGGCTGACCCTACCTCTTCGTCAAGAAACAGCCGTGCTGCGAGTCAATTAGGATGCCAGACAATTATGCTAGAACTGTACACTTCCAGCTTACCTCGGTTTCAAGCGTGACTCTGCGATGTATATGACAGGTTGTAAGACCTATATTACTCGCCCGCTCGCTGAACGGGATGTCCTGATACAGAAACTGTTACTCTCATTTCTCATGGTGACTTTGGCTGCTTCTCTCATGTGTGCCACGTCTAATAGTCCTTGTAATTGAAAGAACAGCAAGGTGGTGAGGACAAAGCACCATTGGATATAAACCCGATGTTTGGCCAGCTAATTTTTTTTTCCTTAGACGATACTCGAATCAGGATCTTATGTAGAAACTGACTTGACGTCTTGCACGCTATCTCGTGCTTCACATTTCACGTTGCGAAGATGATCTATATGCTCCCTCGCCTTGACCGAGAACTACGCCCGCGATCATCACGGGTTTCGAGGACGTCGGGTCGATTGTCGAGCGCGCTCCTTGCAGTGTGCTTGGAAGTCGATCCAGCGAGTGGTGCTGAGTCTGAGCACGTTGTCCTGTTCGGTTTTCTTCGACTTTTCCCCGTTGTACATACTGAAAAAAAATTTGAGAGCACTCGCACTTACATCTGATCATAACCATCGGCGCTCTAACCGCAGGTCACCCGCTTTACACCAGTGTTATGACGTCGAGCCCAGTTCTTGCCTGGGTTGCTGCGTTCCTGCTGTAGTGCTGCGTGATCATGGTGTCAGCGTGGTCATAACAGGCCCCACTTGCCGTTGAATAATAAAAGGTATCCGTGTGAGATTATCTCTATGCTATTGGTTTGAATCGTATTACCTCTTTTCTCTCACTCGATTGCACCACTGCGTTCCTTGGTCTGCAAGTATCGATTCTCTCTCCTCATAGCATCGCTTCTATTCTTGATTTGCGTTTCTCAGCCAGTTGGCCGATTCATCTCAAGGATCGTGCGAGCACCAGACATACGAGCATAACGGCATTTACGATGGTCGTCAATACCCCCATATTGTCGAATTGTGTAATAGTGTGCCTTCATTAGTCGGTAGTTTCGAGAGGGCCTCCACGTTCTCGAGTCACGCCTGACACAGTCCTTGTACATCTTGGCACCTGCGACTTCCTCTCAATCCAGCTCACTGGTCTAATCAGTCATTCTTAGCCAATTTCAATTTGTCTGTAATAGACTACACCCTGATATAGATGGTTACCTGGCTCAAAGGACGTGCCGAGTATGCAAAGCTGATCGAGGAATACGACACCTTCCTATTCGATTGCGATGGCGTACTTTGGAACGGAGAACACGTTATTCAAGGAGCAGCAGAGGTCATAGGATATCTGCGATCGAAGCGTAGGCTAACCATCCGCGAATATAAGGTGGTTAACCAATACAGCTGCAGAGAAGAGCGTCATCTTCGTCAGCAACAATGCGACTAAAGCACGACAAGACTACAAAAGCAAGTTTGACAAACTAGGGATTCAGGCTCAGGTGGTGCGTGATCCTTTTCGATCCCAAGTCAAAGGGAAAAAAAGAAATTCCAAAAGTGATTCTCCCTCCATACAACCAAAATTACTAATTGCCAGTACAGGACGAAATCTTTGGGTCTGCGTATGCATCGGCGGTTTACCTTTCCACCGTTGTGAAGCTTCCTCCCAACAAGAAAGTCTACGTGATCGGGATGGCGGGTCTCGAAGCAGAGTTAGCATCAGAAGGTATCTCTTACGTTGGTGGTACTGCTCCAGAGGACCGCACGCTGGAGCCGTTCTCGCTCTCCGACTTCAAAAACGACCCAGATGTCGGCGCGGTCCTTTGTGGCTTGGACTTGCATATCAACTACACAAAGCTATCGAAGGCATTCCAATACCTGCGGTTGAATGAAGGGTGCTTGTTCCTAGCCACCAATACCGATTCGACCTTTCCGGTCAATGGAGGCTTGTTGCCAGGTGCTGGAAGTCTCAGCGCAACACTGCGATACGCGCTCAAGAAGGACCCGATATCAATCGGAAAACCCGGGCCGACCATGCTCGACTGCATCAAGGCAAAGTGAGTGGTCGGCTGCTTGACTGGAATCCCTATCGAGACCACGCTTTCTCCATCCACAATGATTCCATTCCTCACGTCACATTACTTATCACTGATTTTTCATTCATAAGGTGTTTTCTAACGCGTTCTCCATAGACACAGCTTCGACCCAAAGCGGACAATAATGATCGGTGACCGACTCGATACAGACATCCAGTTTGGAAAAAACGGAGGTCTCTCTACTCTCCTGGTACTTACTGGTGGGGCCTCTTGCTTTTTCCTCAAACCCGTCTAATATATTGTTGCGTCTTCATCATTTCAGGAGTCGCGTCCATTGAGCAGATCACACCCGGAAACTCTAGCTACGTAAAAGATACTGTTCCGGACTATGTGCTGCAGAGTCTGGGTGACCTACAGGTTCTGATGGAAGCATGAACTGATTACCAGTCCTGCTCTCCTCTGGATCTGATCTCAAACTGGAGCGATAGAAGAATATATATTAGCGTCAATAGAAGAGTGATAGCTGTCTGCTTTTGACTAAACTGAAAGATCAAGAGACTCGGTGCGCGACGGCAAACTCTCCCCTTGTTACATACCAGATAACATCCCCAAAAATGGACAGTGGGAAATACCAAAACGGTAAGCCGCATGTGAAAAGGCAGCAAGGGAATCATACGTCCATGTAGCCAAGAACATCAATAGAACGCCAAAACCCGAAAAACGGTGTACGCGTTGCCCCGCGCCATAGACGACGGGAAACAACGTCCCTTCACGAAAACTGTAGTTCCCTACTTCCTCGGCCGATGGTCTAGGCGTACTTGAGTGATCCGTTGACGGGAGAAATGCCCGCCACAAGTCGATATGTGTACCAATGACACTTAACACTACCGGTATTTAATTTCAATCTCCTTTATATCTGCATCTCATACGGCACTTGTAAAGGAAACCAAATTAACTGATACTGATAGATAGACACAACAACAACAACAATCATCCCAAACGCCTTCCAAAACTCCAAAAGTGAAGATGCATGTCAGGAGTGGACCGAGGTGAGATTTTCCACTAACTCGGTCAATTTGGCCCACTCTGGCTCATTCTCAAATGAATCTTTCGTTCGCCCCATAAAAGTCCGGACTACTGTCCGAGCTCGGAACTGCCAGCTTCCACTCCGTTTCTTCTTCCCATCAAGCCCTCCGTCCTCCTTATCCTCCTCACTGGCTCGTGGTCCAAAATTGCGCAACACATCGACAAACTCCGTGACTTCGTCAACAGCGTCTCTCCACTTCTGCAGATCCATCTCTACCGACTGGTCGATAGCCACGCCGCACCGGTACGCTGCCTCATGAGCCTCGAGTGCTTCCGACCATCGGCCTCTCCAGACGAGCAGCCGTGCGTGCGCACGGAATATGCGGGGCGAAGTGGATATATGCGGGAGAATGATTCGGGTGAACAAGTCACCTACCCGCTTGTACAATCCTAAACCTTCATTTGGGTTTGGTGCCGATTCGTACTGCTCCCTTTGGATCTTTGGTGATCGCGTGACGACGTCGACCAATCGCTCAAGGACTGCGATGTCCACACATTCTGCTCCGTCCTTATCTGCTCTCTCCTCGACTACACGCCCCATCGCACGGCATGCCTCCGCCAACTCCCCTACATCAACGCTTACAATCATCAAGTTCGTCCACATCCGCCAATTGTTATAGCTAAATTTGAGACCACGCTGCAGTGCCCTGAAGGCCATCACCTTGTTCGGGAAGGGTACAGCCACCTGGGTATCGGTTTTCACTTCTGAGCCTGCCTGGCCAATGTATTAGGGTGAAGGAACGTGGAAATGATATAGAGCTCACATTGTATGTATTGTCAGGCTGAGTCGAGAACCCCATTCGAAGATATGCAGACGCCAGGTTATTCCAACTTTCAGAATCCTCATCGTCGATTGACACGCAGCGAATGAACGCGTCTCTCGCTTCTTCTAGCCTCTCTTCCCGTAGGCAAGCACACCCAAGGATAAACCAGCTTCGCGAATAAAGCGGGCTGATCGTCGTCGCCCTCTTCAAGCAATCGATTGCTCTGTCGAACTCGCCTCGAGTGAACCAATAGCCGCCAAGCGACCGCATAGCACGACCTGAGGTATGCCCGGATACCTCCCATGCCTTCTCATAGTGCTCAACCGCTCGCTCGGACTCGAGCTCTCCCAACAAGCACCAGAGTTTTGCCTCCCGCGCGCGATCGAGTGCAGGTTTGATGTTCCTCTTCGCCTCCTTCCCCTTGAGCACGATCGCATCAGATTCCTCTTTCTTCCCCTCAAGCAGGTCTCGGACGATCTCGAGTCCCTTAGCAGGCCGCTCAAGCACCTGCCAGCAGTGCACAACCTCCTCCCACATCTCAAGCCGTTCGAAGACTTCCATCGCACTCTTGACTACTCCCAAGCTAGCGTACCGCTTCGCAACCTCGCGTTCCATCTCCCACGAACTGGGCAGGCCGATGCTCCAGAGGTAGGCGAGGCGTTCTTGCGGGGTCGAGTCACTCGTGGGCATCTGGTCGATCAACGCTTGGAGCTGGAGGGTCGAACGTTCGACTGTGCGTGTGCGGTTTGCTTCGAGGCGAGAACGTAAGAGAAGCGCCATGGTATGCACCGACCAGTTGACAGGATGGGAGACAACGCGGGCGATGTACGGAAACATTTGGGTGGTCGTTAGACCGTGTTGAGGAGAGGTATTTTTGATATTTAGGCAAAGGCCGAGTAGGATGCATTGGTCCAGGGGGTGAAGGACGGGTTGCGAGTTGGGATCAAGATGGGAGAGCGGAGAGCTGCTCTCTGCAGGTGCTGACGAGGTGTACTCTGTCTTTTCTAGAAGAGTATCATCATTGAGTTGGAGGGTTTCGGGTAGGCTGGGAACAGCCTCTGCAGAAGTGGACGCGATCGAGGGATTGTCCACACAGAAGCGACTTTCGGCGAGAAGGACTAGTTGTGCAACATCGCCCTGCTGAAACTTTGTCCTTTTGCCCATAGCTCCCGTCAACTCATACTTCAATTCCATCACCCTCGCCGCCTTGATAAAGTCCTCTCTCGCGAGCTTGTCGAGATGTAGCAAGTGGCGGAGAAGCCCTTTCTCCAGCAGTAGCCTCCCAATGAGGTCCTTTTCCTGTTCACTTTGTTCCATCTCCTTCTCCAAATTTTCGACATCGATGAAGTAACCATCCGGCACGGCGACCACTTCATCCAACAGCTGCTGATGAATGAACTCGACGCGCAGCCTCCACCAGGCTACCGACTTCACGTGCACATATTCGCGAGACAAGAGGGACTTGGCGATGACAAGGAAAGCAGTTGATTGAGCGCGGTGATACGCGGGTTCTCCACCGTGGGCAAGCTCTCCGACGCATCTCCGGTTGAGTTCACCGTCGTCGATATCGAGTGGAGAGTCGTTTTCATTGATGAGGATCTGGGATGGACGAATTGGCACATCGGGACCAGTCCAATTCAGTTGCGTGAATGCCCGCAAGCATGTGGCAGCGAGTATAAGAGTGAATAATTCTTCCTCCTCTGACATAGGTGGGCCATGCTCCAAAATAAGTGCTTGTTTCAGATGGGTTCCGGAAAGAAACCCCTGTGCTACCCGAAGGAGTCTTCGTGAGGCACTGGATTGGAGTACAGTTGGGTATTCTCCATCTATAGAGGCCTTGACGAGATTTTCCATTTCAGAGGTCGTCGATGTATTTGCCGGCCACTGGCCCTTGATCAATGCCCGTTCGATCTGACTGAAAACCATCGTGGGAAAAGGCCGACCAGTAAAATCAGGAAGGTAGAGAGATATAAATCGTATAAGGGTCGTTCGATGCCTCTGATGCGACTTGTGATGTTGAAGGTTAGACGCGGTGAGAGTCAAAGAAGAAAGTTCGATTTGTGAACCAAACACGATGCGCAAAAGTACAATTTGCAGCAGCAGAAGAAGGAGAAGGAGAAGGAGAAGAAGGGAAAGAAACAGACAGAACGGTGGTGGCTGGTCTGTCACTTCCGTCTCCACTCCGTACTTCGTTGGGATTTTCCGTCTCGTGCTGGTGGTGGATAAATCATGCGAAGCATGCAGTTTCCAGTGCACACCACACCAGGAAGATCCGCCACCAACCCTGTCGCTTTTCAGTAATCGTTCCTCCTCTCTTGCTTCCCTCTTCCTCTCGCGATCAAGGCTCTCATACACTCTGACTGATCTTCTCTTAATATAATGCCAGTCCTACAGTAGCTCCCGTCCTCTGGGAGCTCGTCTTCGACCGTTCGGCTGAGCTTGTATTAGATTGCCAATACAATCTGTATCTGGTGACAAAACTAAAGATCGAGAGACTCACTACGCGACAACAAACTCTCGATGTATTACGTCCCAAAATGAGGTGACCTATAAAAAACGAAGACGGAACAGCGAGAAATCCCAAGCTGCAAGTGAAAAGGCAGCAAAGGAATTCACAAGTACAGCATAACCCGTGTTTCCCTCGTGCATTATAACACATTTTCCGGGGTGCGGGGAATCATGCAACCATTGGACGACCGTTGCTTGAAGATCCCGAGGTCGAGAACAAGTGGAAACTTTATGGATATACTTGGAATGGAGCTGAAAGTAGAATCGTAGTGCTTTGTAATACTGATGAATATCCTATGTGGAGTGAAAAGGAGAAACCTACATTTCTGACGCATGTACAGCCTTTGACAATGCTAAGGGTTGAGTCCTTCGCTCTCTGTTACTATGGAGAATCTCGTGTTACCACTCCAAGCAGCCAAGGCCCCTTTGAAGGCTTCGCAGTCCCTGTTCGTTCCTCTCATTTCAATTGGCGCCGTTAACTCCTGTTACAAGAGATGCTCACTCTTCTCCGACCCGTATCACAATTCGTGCACCATCGGCGTCCTTCCAAGCTACGTCAAAGTACGTCAAGGCACGAGTGAGACCAAAAGTTTGCTGCATCGAATCGTGAATCGTCTTCATGAGGACCAAATCGTCTGTGGTCGGCGGGTTCAAATGAATGGTCAGGTATGTATCGATTGGTGGTACAGAAACAGAACGTCGTTTGCCACGTGGCATGTTCAAATTGTCTGAGCGAAACGTCGAGGACGGCCGGGTCCAAGATGGTGCGACATGGTACGCATCGCCTGTATATGGAGATGATACAAGAGGGATGAGAATCGAATACCAGGACTACGTGTAAGTGCAATAATACGCTCCATCTATTGTAGCAGGCCCGTGGACAAATCAAATCAAATTGTATACACACCATAGGCAGCGACACCGAAGCCGCGAAGTTAAAAGAGACACTTAGTTTTTACAAGAGAATCATGACAGCTTCTTTCTCCTCTTCCGTTTACTATCTGATGGTCCATCATGGGTTCCCCGCTCAGCCGGTGGCGCGTCCAGCTGTTGAATACGCCTCATAGCATCCAACCGAATCCTCTCAGGGACCTTGTCCCAATATATCTCCTCCAGTCGTCCCGTAACCACCTGCGCGACTATACAACCTTGCTCTTCCCCTTCTCGTCCCTTCGCATCTTGTCCGTCTACTTGAACTACACAAGTAGTCGTAAAGTAGTCAACGAGGAGTTTCGCGTAGACGGGTGAAGATAGTCGAACGTGGCACTGGTGCGATTCTGAGTCAGCCAGGCTTTGGAAGTGTCCAAGGTCCTAACTTACCGAGGCAAGGCCCCTGGTGTAGTCTACATAGTCAATGTAGCCAGATGAATCGGCTGAGAATGCACTGGCGAGGAGTGATCGGAGCACAGCTTTATTCGTATCCGGACTCAGGTTCTTGACGAAAACCAAGCACCCGACAGGGTAATGAAGTGCCGGAACGATAGCTGCAGGAGAAACGGTGACGTCCGATGGCTCTGTTTGTCCACCAGAAAGACCGGCTCCAGTCAAAAGAGGCTTTCTGAGCAACATCCCCTGTTGCCTTTCGATATATAAATGCTTCATGCGATTCCACTGTTCCCTTATCATGGAGTTAGTCACATGCCCATTTGGAAGATGATCGAAAAACACTCCTTACATGGACAAGGAACGAAAGCGGCTCCTATGCGCATTTGCGATAGCGTTCTGGTTTTCACCCGACAATGGATTTTCGACTCCCTTGACCACCCATGGCCATTTTTCAGCAAACGTCTCCGCATTGACTCTTGTTGCGAAAACGACAAAAGCAAAGCCTTTGAAGAATGGGATCTCATCGTTCGGTGCGCCATAACGCGACGGTAGGTACACATAGTCGACGAAGCGAGTCGATCGTGCTGTCTCCCCTTCATTCCGATTAATGCCATGATCCAGACAACAACAAAGGGAATCGATATAGTGAAGAATTTGCGGGATAGTCTTGACAGTGGATGGCATGCTCTCCTAAACAGGTACAAGAGAAGTGTTGGGTTTCTAATAAGATTCAGTGATACCCCAGGATGAGGGGGGGGGGGTTTGCAACTCACTACATAGAGGGTTTGTGGCTCCCAATCTTCATCCTGACGTAACCATACGGCGCTACCAGCCCGCGTAGGGTCTTCCATGTTCCGCAAAGTTGCCCAGTCCGTTCGCCGCACATCGAATCCACCAACATCGGCTTGCGCAGACCGAGCACGGCTCTCAGTCACCAGCCTCATACGCAATTGGAGAGATCCTGAACCATGTTCCTTGAGACTCTGAGGAAACGACGATATAGGTTGCTCGGGTGCGAAGTGTGATTGCTGAATTAAATACGACTCCGTCAGAGCACGCTCCAAGGAAATATCTGGAGCAAAAAAAACGATATTAGTCGATATGAGAAGAAATTGAAATGATTAAGAAAGTGCGAACATCCTTCCGTTGCGGCGGAGGCAGCGTAACGTTGCAAGTCTGGTTGAAGCCAAAGGGCGTAATTGCTGAGAGCACATTCAAGTAGTATAGCAAGCACCTCTCCATGGGATTTCTCTTCCTTCTTCTCTGATCGTAGAGATGTTGGTGGTTCTGCCTCTATTCCGGACACAATCGAAGGACGCCGAGCGGAGCTAGACGCAAGAGGGCCACTCCCCTGAACCTGAGAGGACGTGGCTTCCGCAGTATCCTTTTTTTTGGCCACTGAGCGGGGAACAAACATCAAAGACATCGCGTTGGAGTTCAAGACTGGGAAGGCCATCCGCATGCCTTTGTCATCATCTAAGGCTAAACTACAAATACTTGGTGCAAGATAATAGATGACGTTATATATCTTTACAAGGCGGATTAAGATGTACTCCTGGGCACTGCCAGGGAAAATCATCGACTGGATTTCTGGAATTTTCATGAAGATCCGTTTCGGTCTACGTGTGACGCGAGGCCGTTATGAGGCGCTTAGAAGACTGAATATTAATATGTACGTCCATCCGCTACGAAGGTGGGCCCGAGGTGCCCGTAAATATCGAATAGGCCTCCATGCGAACCCCTTTGACCTGGTTTGAGATCAAAATGGTGCAAGTGGTACATATTTGAGCACGTACCCTCGACTCCATGCGCCGATCTATACTCGATGTGTTCAAGTTCATTCGATTTCTCCGAGAGGTTGTCGTGCTGACGACCGAGAACGGTCAAAAGTGGATCCCCGTTACAGGTACAGGAGAGTGATGTACCATGCTGTTGGAAGTGCCATTCGGATTGATGGGTGGTTACGGAGAATACTCAGAAGGGCTAGCGGTGACAGGGACGTGATTCTAAAGACCGCCTATTTATTCATTTCCTTGTTGTCGTGCTCTCTATCAGCGGGAAACCCAACCCGCCGTCCGTGGAATATGGGCTGAGGCTGATGCAGTAGCTCGCCATTAGCAGTCATGATCAAACGCGTGGTTTGAAGAGGTCGAGGGGTGGTATTCGATCCACGTAAGAGCGGCCTGACGAGGTAAATGAGTCGAGGTTGCGATTTTGAAAGGAGGGGTTGGTTTGATTGACATTGAGAGGGTGGGCTGGTTGTATTGCAGGTAGTGTATATGTAGGAGATGGATGAGGTGAAGAAGCATGAAATCTACCGTGCCCGCTTGCCTTCGCCTTCGAACGTTGAGTGGGTAGGTGTCGTAGTGTCATGAGAATGTAATTTGCAGTAATCCTATCAACGTCATCCTGTCCAATGTGGTGCCTGATCTGCGAGAAAGAACCTGGGATGGTGGCAGGTGTCACAGGGAGCGATCAATCTAATCTTCACGCCCAATCCCAATCGAGAATCGAGTGATGCGACTCGCTGGATGTACATATGCGATATGCGACATGCTATGGGAGAGACCGTACGTACTGTCGAAGCGAAGCGAGAAGGGCAGAAGACGTTGATTTGTCGTTTGTGGGATACTGGGGCCGAGTGTTGTTTCCGCGAAGGAAGGCAGGATGGCGACATCCGTCTGCCCTGCCGCCTGTGAACTGTAGCCCGTGGCCCGTGGCCTGTGGCGCGGCGCGGCGCAACGCGTGCACCTATTTTGGGTCGACGAATACTAGCACGCACTGCCTGCAATTAATTGACAGATGATTTGATTGATATGGAGGCTGTTGAGCGTGGGAGGGGAACTGTACGAGTGTAGACTAAGTGGTAGACTAGTAGACTCGCGTGGTGGCGTGGTGGCGGGGCAGCTGGG
>Ga0209131_1003059_pt1 | contig 11210 bp, 7 predicted proteins | sample GraSoi_2013_40cm_FD_185826 | JGI IMG/M metagenome (GOLD analysis project Ga0209131, IMG submission 185826) | Grasslands soil microbial communities from the Angelo Coastal Reserve, California, USA - Sample 9_17_2013_40cm (SPAdes) (version 2) | ecosystem: Environmental > Terrestrial > Soil >...
ACACCGCGATACGGAAACACCAACTGGGTGGTGGCCGTGCACTCTTCCGTGCTCTTATGCCGGCAACTACCTTGGCAATACGTATCCCGAATTGTAACTGTACGAGATTTCAGTAAAGACCGAACGATAATTTCAGGCACGCGATTACTTTCATTTTTTGCCGCCATATTCTGGGTCCATCAGTGGCAAACTCAAAGATACCATGTTCCACGTCGACTATTCCGCGCGGAAGCGTCATCACTGCATCTCGAAGGAGAGGTGGGACGGACTCAGTGATGTCAAAAAGTCCTGCGCAGCGAAGGCTTCGCCAGCCGCGACAACACCGGTCTTTTTGGCCAGCCCACTGACGACACGATGTGTCGCCTCCACCACAATCGGCGCGCTGATTGCATAAATATCTCGTCCCCGTACCACCGCCCGGCGCTCCACGCTTCCCCTTCGTGCGATTCCCTCCATAACGAAAATCTGCGATGAGCGACCGCTCTCGTCGGCCGCTGTAGGCGCAGGCGTGTTGGGATCACGAATATCCGTAATCGGCGCCAGATTGATGTACACGCGAATCTCGGGTGTTTGGAGATGCCGTGAGATGGTGATGGTTTCAGCCAGGGAGAGACCCACAACATCTTGCTGTCCGAACGGCGGCGGAAAACTCCATTTGCGCGCGGGAGGAGGATCAGCGCGCTCTAACCTATTATTCGAAAAGATGAAATGCCGGCCCGGATTACGTTCACCTGTCACCCGAGTTCCGCGGGTCGGCTTCCAACTATCGAGCGCCGTCGCGAGGCAGATCTCGTCCGCCCCATCCCACTCCCCCATGGCGGCAGTGGCCAGGAGGTCGCCCAATCCCCCGTAGAACGCCATTGCAGGAGCGACCACGACACCAGCACCTCGCGCGGCACTCGCAAACCGCTCAAAGACAGCCAAAACGGCCGCCTGTTCCGCAGCCACATCCAAATAGTGAATTGACGCGCGCAGCGCTGCATCAATGACCGGCACCGCCGTGTCGACGAACGGCCCCGCGCAATTGATGACTGCTGCGGCGCCGAAAAGTGCACGGTCAAGCGAGGCAGGATCGCCCACCGAAGCCACGCGCACTTCCGATCCCGGGTGAGCGTTCCCCGCCTCTTTCAGCTTCGAGGCGTCTCGACCCGAGAGGATGGGCGTAAATCCGCGTTTGAGCAACTCTCGAACAACAAAGCGTCCAGTGTGTCCATACGCCCCGAAGACCGTAACGATTCGATTTTGGATCATTGAAGAATTCATCGCGAATTAGACTTTCTATCGATCGAATCGCGGCGATGACTTAGATGCCGCTAAGCACCAGACCTTCCGAGTTCACAGCGTTCAGTGTTTTCTTCCGTATAGCGCTGAATGCCCACAGCCGCGCGACCGATTTTGACCTCGATGGATTTCGCCTCGTAAAGATTAGTAGGGCACGTAACACGACGCCGTACATCCTCTAAACGGCGCAAACCGGTCATCGCACCGCAACGATCACAAAAGCCTTGAGTGGCGAACCCAATACGAAAACCTATGTCACAGTTATGGCACAATTTTGCCAAAACTGTCCGTAAGTTATTGAAAAATAGCGGACGGGCCTGTAAGCCGGATTCTGTGCGGCGTGCAAACTTAACGTTTGCATGCTGCGGCGATCATTCCTCTAGGTCATGCCTCGCGGCGTGACTCGAGCAGCCTACCCGAGGGTTCTCCTCTGCGACGGCTTGCGCCATCGCTGAGGGAGCGCGTTCGCTTTCGCGAATTTGCTCGGCGAGCCGGGCCGGCTCTCCCCTCCTATTTGGCCTTGCACCACGCGGGGTTTTCCATGCTCCCGATATTGCTACCGGGACGGTGGGCTCTTACCCCACCTTTTCACCCTTGCCAAACGATTCAGCTTTGCCCGGGCGGTTAAGCCCGGCCTTCTCGAAGACGTCTCGCAGGTTTTCCTGCGCGATGCCACCGTGCTGCGCCGCCGGCGGTATATTCTCTGTGGCACTTTCCGTAACTGAGCCGCACCGCGTCGAGTTGAACTCGACGCCACCCGTCCAAGTGTTTAACTGGGGCGGGAAACTCCGCTTTGCAGCGGAGCCTGCGTGGCCGTCCCCTGGCGTTACCAGGCGCGTTGCCCTTACTTCGTCACCGGCTCTTGCGGGCCTACGACGACGGTGTCCGGACTTTCCTCCCGTCCCGATTGCTCGGGACCAGCGATCGCCCGGCCCGTCCGCCTTTGTAATTATACATCGATATCTCGGCACGCACGGTGGCGCGACGTGCACAATCGCGAGCGTTGCGCCGGGATGTATCGATTTGCTAACACCCTTGGAGCAAGCCACGCGAATGCGCGATCGTATGGGTATCATCAAGCGTGAGCAATTCACGGGAGTAAATTCCATCCGCGGGAGCCCTTTCTGTGCGCAAGATTGCGTGCGTTGCTCTCCGTCTGGCAGCGGCAATGTTCCTTCTCTCTCCTCTCGGCGCCACCGCAATGGCGCAACAGGCGGGCGTACTGCTCGGTTACAGCGACGCCGATGGTTACAAAACCATGTGGATTGTCTTCTCTCCTACTGAAGCACGCGTGGTCGCGACAGTTCCCGATCTAATTGTTCCCCGCTCGACCGGATTCTGGCGCCTCGCAACTGCGGTCGTTTGCGAATACGACCCACGTTCTCAGCGGGACTCCTCTCGCGATGTTGTGTGGCAGACGCCCATCGACAAAGCGCCGTTAGTTAACCAGCACGCGCCCTGCAAAAGCCATTCGGTGGAGCACCTTGAAGAATCTGAACACGACGACAGCCCTCCGCATAACGCAAAAACCTTCGTGCCCCTCTGCGGTAAAGAGTCCGGCCAACTGCTCTTTGTGTCGCCTGAATACTTCGCTGAGGAATTCAACGCCTCGGACCGGTGCGACGCACGCGGAGGACACGATGTTACCCGCGACGAGGTTCGCCCACTCAATGCGGGAGATCCTATCAGCCTCACGGCCCTCTTCGCTGACCAAGCGGCGCCTGCGTACAGCGCGGCGTCCGACAAAGGCTTCGCGGAAAACAGCAAGGAAATCAATTGCGCTGAGCCCAATCCGGACGCATATGACCTGAAAAGTTGGAGCATCGCTCACGCGCGAGGCGCGTGGCACCCCGTCGCGGCGATCAACGAGTTCATGGGCGAATGCGCTCTTAAGTACCAGATGAATTTGGCGCTTCCCAGGAACGTAACAGGAGAGGTATCGAAGACTTCCCTGTGGGCGGCGATGGCCAAGGCAGTTCCGCATCTCTCTGACTTTTACCTTTCACCTCTGGGAGACTACGCCCTTGTTCTTGTCGCGCCGAAAAACTTCGAATACCACCTATATGCATACGCTGTAAGAAATGGCGTTCTCGCTAATCGCCTAGCAGAAATCCCCTGGGAAAATGTGAACGTCCGTCCTGTCGTAATGGCACAATGGTCCTCTGGGAAGTACGTGCCGCAATGGACGGAGGCGATTCAGAAGATCCACGATCACCCTTTGCCGGGTCCCGTTGTTCGTCCCGAGAAGCCCTCCGACCTTAAAGTGCGGTAATCCCGATCACTGATCGAGAGAGCCTAGTTAACAATAACCTCCCCCTCCGCCGGTTTTTGCATAAGTGTTGATTCTAAAGGAAGTTGAAGTTGTTTGTTTTGATACACTTTTGCAAGTGTTGATTCTAAAGATACTTGGGCGCGGGAGAATGGGCGAGAATCGGAATGAGATGAGCTTACCCTCCCCATGGCGAGGGCCGTAGAACCTATGTCCCGAAAGGGGTATGCCACCCGTATTTTGGGGAAAGAGGCTGCAAGCTATTGAAAACAAATAACGGCGGTCGGAAAAAGAGAGGCAAGAGATTTTAAGAGGCGGCAAGCTCTTGAAACGTTGAGGGTTAGAGGAAGAGCGAAAGCAATGATCAGCGAGGTTTGTTCGAGATAACACGCGGCACCGTGTCATAAATCTGGACGTATGTCAATAGTAAACTTAAGCTCAATCGTATGAATGGCGTGGAAGGTAATTCAAAAACCCTACCCTGCGGATCAATGCGGCTTAAACTCGTCGCTTTCGCCCTCGATTGTCCCTAACTGCCGCGGGCAGCCGCAGCCGAGATTTTAGACTTGTAGCGCGCCAAGTCCCGAAGCCCTCTTTAAGGAGACTGAAGATAGTGCGCCGGTTTTGAACAATCGTTCTTATCCATGCGAACCGTCCCAGCTGAGGGAAATAGATCCCGCGAAAACAAAGGCGGGCGATAAGGATGTCGATGCGGCATCCCAAGGGCTTGTTACTGATTGATGCCACAGCATTTGCGATGGCCTCTGGGCAGTATGATTTAGCCCACCCGTACTGAACCTCCGCATGAGCCTCCGAGATGGTCATCTTCAGCGGTGTGTGCGCCATCTCGAACGGGATGAATTCCTGCCAGTGTTTAGGCCGCGTCAGCCGCCCTGCGGCTTCGAGCCTTTTGTACAGCGGCGTCGCGGGCAAAGGTATGAGGGGGCCAAATATGGGCAGGCCTGGGGGCCACTTGCGCACCTCCTGGAGCGTTCGCTCGGCCACGCCCGGGGTGTCGTTGTCCATCCCCAAAATAAATGAGGTGATCGCGAAGACGTTGCGCTGCGCGAGTCTCTCGAGTACGGCTGAATACTCACCGGGCTTGTTGAAGCCTTTGTTCACATCCTTTAGGTTGGCGGGGTCGATGGACTCCATACCGATGAAGATCCACTTACCTCCCGCGGCGGCAATGAGATCAACGAGTTCCTCGTCGCGCAACAGATTGGCGCTGATTTGCGCCACCCAATTCACCTGTGCATCGGCGGCGATGATGTCGCGGAGCAGCGCCTTGGTCCGCTTGACGTTGATGGCGAAGTTGTCGTCAATGAAGAAGACGGCGATCTGGCCGCGTTCGCTGCGCGCGCGCGCCTTCAGCAGCAATAGCTCCTTCACTACACTTTCGTTGGTGCGAAATCGGATCGAGTCCCCGAAAAAACCAGTTACGGTGCAAAATTCGCACCCGTAGGGGCAGCCGCGCCCCGACTCGACCGGAATAATGCGGAAGGTTCCCCAACCAGTGCCATGTTTTCGGAGCATGGGAGCCACAAGTCTTGGGACTATGTTGAACTGATCAAGATTAAGAGTGTCCCATGGAATCCGCGGATAAGATTGTAGAGAAGGTTTTTGTTCCTGTCCGAAGGCATCAACGGGAGCGTACACGTCCTTGAGGGCGCCGCTTGCCGCGTCCTCAACAATTTTTGGCCAAGTTTCGTCGGCCTCACCAAGAGCTACGGCGTCGGCATGGCGTGAGCCGCCATCACGCCCGAGAGCTTCATCGGCCATTTCCGTGACGTGAGGACCGCCCATTACGACCTTTACTCCCATGGCGCGAATGGCATCGGCCATGCGATAAGCCTTTGCGATCATTCGGGTCATAGCGCCGATGCCTACTAGTCCAATTTTTTGCTCCAGCACGAAACGGGCAATGCTGTCCTCGTCCATGCGCTGCGCGTTGCCATCAATTAGCAATACTTCGTGTCCCTTTGGTGTGAGCGCCTGCAGTAGAAACATCCAAAGATGGGGCATGAAATTGCGCGTTACGCCGTTGTCGGGATTGTAAAGTAAAATTCTCACGGCCTTTTTCCATTCGCTGAAGGAAGCTAAGGTCATCGGGCTTTCTTCACCGGGTTACGCGCGGGAGGTCGGACACGAATAAAGGAGCCCACCCCAGGTTCATTCTGGGCCAATTGGTGGGGGAAAAGTCCATACCCGGAAGACCCAAGGGACTAATGTTTTCTGCTTGAGCATTCTTTAGAGTTCAGGTGGAAGAACAAACCCCGCCACAACTCAACCATTCGAACAATCGAAACCCTCGTGCAGGCACCGGCAGCACGCTCTTGATTCAGACACAACCGGAACCTTTGTGCGGTTGATGGGTGAGTCGCGTCACGCGAGGAGAGAGGGCAAATCGAAAGCGGTCAGTTTTTTCTCTCGTCCCTTGTGTTGACGAATATCCGATACGAGCCAGCGTTGGGTGGCAGAAGATGAATGATGGTTAATCGTTGCGTTTTTCCCTAAGTCCGCTGCTCGTGTGGGCTTATTCGTGACCGTCAACGCAATTTCTTGAGATCAAAAGTTGCGCTTATCATCCTGGCTTCTGGCGTGACCACTTCGACTGTGGTTTCTTCGGACGCGACATCCTTCGCGTCAAATTCGAGCCATACGTTTGCTCCATCGAGAGCGGCGGGAGCTCCCTTCGTAGCCGAGGAATCAATTGATTTGTTGCGGATCGAGCGCGATGGTATTGCCTTCCCATTCTGCTTCACATTGAACTGGAAGTTTTGCCAGAAATTTTCTGGACGCACGACACGGCTATTCCCTGCGGGCGGGTTTGTCGTGTGAGAGTCTGTACCGGTCGTAGGGTATGCAGCGGGCAACATGATCACTATGTTTATCAATATAGTGTTTCCATGTTGGCGATAGTCCAGCGCGGCTTGCTCTTCACTGTAGCTGGTTGTCTTCTGTCGCGATCGCTCCACAACCTGGGCATATGGTGTCAGGACCTGAATCTCGGCGGTATAAGGATCGTTCTCTCCACCGGAAATCTTCTTTAGATACTGGGCGAGGAAGTTCCCCGTTACCTGATCGTTCCGTTGGCCGAGTTCCCAAGCCTCATGCAATGCGCGCGCGTCGAGTGGCCACTCGTAAGCCCAAGCCTGTGGAAGGAAGAGAGAAATCGCAACCACAAGGCTTGCCACTCGTATTGTCATGCCCTGAACTCTTAGAAAGGCCGCCCGCGCCTTACGTGCAGTTTGTCCTCAACCCACTCAATCTGCTCTTTGGTGAAATCTATTCGCCAACCGCAGTCGGGACATCTACGGAACGTCGCAAGGTCCGACTCCATGCTCGGATTTGCGCACTGCGGGCATTCTCCAAGGACTTTCGCCTGCGTAGACTTATCCAGCTTCCACTCAAGTTTTTCGCTACAATTCTCACTCGCACGATGCAAGCACGTATGCGCGTAATCAAGCGCGGATTTCAACGTATGGTGGTCAACAGGCGTCCATTTCTTGCCGTCCAAACTCATGTACCACCTGAGAACCTCGTCGTGTGCAACTCGAATAAGCTCGTCGCCGTGCTGCGCGTAACGGATGCTGTACAAGCTCACGTTATTACCTCCGCGCTTCCCACAGCATACTGCGCGTTGATATTCAACGCCAACCGAGAGTATGACCTGTCTAAATTGAAAGGCGGGGTGCGCGGCAAATATATTGCGCGCTATCGAGCAGGAACGAACCTGGTACTACTTTCGCCGGATGTCGCGAAGCATTTCCCTGATGAGCAGGCCGTCAATACGGCTTTGCGGAGCTTGATTCGCAGATCGAAGGGGCCGATCCGGCGCGCTCGCCGACCACGCGCGAAGGACAACTAAGAAACAACGTCAAAGACCGCATCCTTTGCAAAAGGCGCAAAGAGAGCGGCACCCAAGTCCTTTCAAACCTGTTTGCCACCCGCCATGGGGTCAACTTTTCGCGGGGTGCATTCTATTTTCATGGGGTGCATCCTATTTATGGAAGGTATGTATGGCTATTGAAGTTGTTGTGGGGCCGCCGCTTGTCACGATCAACCGGGGCGACACTTTTGTGGTGTCGGAGATGGATGGCTGCATCAGTAGGGAGACGGACCAGGGAATGTACTCGCGTGACACGCGCTACGTGAGCAGCTACCAGATCTTTGCGGATGGGGAGCGGTGGGTCCTGCAGAATTCCGGGGCGCTCACCCACTATGCGTCGCGTACGTATCTAACGAACCCGAGAATCATAACGGAGTACAACGAAATTGAGGCGGCGACGGTCAGCCTCGTTCTCGACCGCGCCGTGAGCGACGGTATTCACGAGGACTTCGAGATTCACAATTACGGCATGCGACGGGTCCGCTTCGCTCTGGAACTGTCGCTGCGGACTGATTTCGCCGACATTTTCGAAGTCAAGGCGAAGCGCCTGATCCGCAAGGGCAATGTGACAACGGAGTGGCGGCCAGAAACCTCGGAGCTTGTCAGTTCCTACGAACATGACGAGTTCAGGCGTTCCGTGGTGACGCGCCTGACGCGCAGCGGGTCCGCGGCGAACTACAGCAATGGGCGAATCAGTTTCCTGGTCGATCTCGAGCCTCGAGGTTGGTGGCGTACGTGCTGCGAACACAAATTTCTTGGAGGGCGAAAGGCGTCTAAGACGCCCCACCGATGCGTCTACATGCTTCGAGACGCGGAGAGCCCGATTGAGCGGGAGATGAGTCATTGGAGAAAGGTCACCACCTCTGTGACCAGTTCCAACGAGGATGTGTATCGGCTGTTCAAACAGTCGGTGGAAGACATGGCGGCCCTGCGCCTGCCGCAGATGGGTGAGGCGCGGAACGAATTCATTCCTGCCGCCGGCGTGCCCTGGTTTGTAACCGTGTTCGGGCGCGACAGCCTGATCGTGAGTCTGCAGAACCTGATGGTGTATCCCGACTTTGCGCGCGGTGCGCTTAGCGTGCTGGGCAAATGGCAGGCTAACGAGGTGGACGATTACCGCGACGCGCAGCCGGGCAAGATACTGCATGAAATCCGGTTCGGAGAACTGGCCGAGCGAAAGCTTATTCCGCACACACCTTATTACGGGACCGCGGATGCGACTGCGCTCTATCTGATAACGCTGTGCGAGGCCTGGAAGTGGTTGGGCGACGATGATTTATTTCTGCAACATCAGGAGGAGGCGGAGAAATGTCTCGAATGGATTGACCGCTATGGAGATGCGGACGGGGACGGCTTGCAGGAATATCAGACGCGATCGCCGCAGGGATACGAGAACATGGGGTGGAAAGATGCTGGGGATTCCGTGATGTATCCCGACGGAAGTGCGGTGCGGGGGCCGAAGGCGCTGTGCGAATTGCAGGGGTACACGTACGATGCCTGGCTCCGGATGGCGGAGGGCTTTGAATATATTGGTCGACTTGACGACGCTAGCAGGTTGCGTGAGAAGGCGGCAGATTTACGGCAGAGGTTCGAACGGCTTTTCTGGTGTGAGGAGACCGGGTTCTATGCGTACGCGCTCGACGGCGACAAGAGGCAGGTAAAAACGATCGCGTCCAACCCGGGGCATTTGTTGTGGAGCGGCATTGTGAGCCGCGAACGCGCGGCTCGCGTCGTGGCGCGCCTTCTGGAACCTGACATGTGGAGTGGTTGGGGCATCCGAACGCTCTCTTCCGACAATCCCGCGTACAACCCGTATTCGTACCAAAACGGATCTGTCTGGCCACACGACAACGGCATCATCGCCAGGGGATTCAAGAACTATGGCTATGCGAAGGAAGCGGCCATGATCGCTCGTGACATCAGTGAGGCTGCAAGTTATTTCGTTTTCTACCGGCTGCCGGAACTGTATGCGGGAACCAAAAGAGAACCAGGGGCATTCCCGGTGCAATACCTGGGAGCTAATGTGCCTCAGGCTTGGGCCGCGGGTAGCGTGTTTCATCTCTTGCGGGCGATTCTTGGACTGAATGCCGACGCGCACAAGAAAGCGCTTTATGTCGATCCGGTTCTGCCGCACTGGCTCCCGGATATCACCTTGCATGACCTGCGTGTTGGGGGAAGCAAGGTGACGCTGCGCTTCTGGACAGAAAACAGCGAGACCCGGTATGAAGTGCTCTCCTGCGAGGGGGAGCTTCACGTCGAACAAGGCCGAGGAGTTAAAGCGGCTGCCTGAAATCCTGACGAGGGAAGAAAAAGCAGATTCCTCGGGCAAAAGCCGCCCTCGGAATGACAATTTTTGCTGCAGGGTCGGCTTAGGAATGCGCGGGCAGGCAGCGCACTTAATTCGTACGTTGAATATGAGAATGTGCGAACAAGATCGCGCGCCGCATCAAAGTAATGATTGAGAAAGGCGGCTCACCGAATGACTCACCTGTTTGATCCTCTTGCGATTCGGGACGTTACGTTTGCTAATCGCGTGTTTGTTTCGCCTATGTGCGAGTACTCCAGCACGGACGGATTCGCTAGCGACTGGCATTTTGTGCATTTGGGCAGCCGGGCGGTGGGCGGGGCGGGACTGGTGCTTACCGAAGCTACTGCGGTTGTTCCCGAGGGGCGGATTAGTCCGCAGGATTTGGGCATCTGGAAGGATGAGCACATTGAGCCGCTGGCGCGGGTGGTGCGGTTTATTCATGAGCAAGGAAGCGTGGCTGGGATGCAGTTGGCGTATGCCGGTCGCAAGGCCAGCACTTACGCGCCTTGGGCGGGGCACGGAACGATTCCCGAAAGTGAAGGGGGCTGGAAGAATGTCGTTGCGCCGAGCGCGTTGGCTTTCAGCGAGGGGTATCCGATGCCGCGCGCGCTTTCTATTGACGGTATTCAGAACATCGTTTCTGCTTTTGCCGCGGCCGCACGGCGGACGTGTGAGGCGGGCTTCCGCGTTATTGAGATTCACGCTGCTCATGGATATCTGATTCATGAGTTTCTGTCGCCTCTTAGCAATCAGAGGACAGATGCTTATGGGGGGTCGTTTGAAAATCGCACTCGGATATTGCGCGAGATTGTTGCGGCCGTGCGGGGTTCGTGGCCGGAGGGAGCACCGCTGTTCGTGCGCATTTCGGCGACGGATTGGGTCGAGGGCGGGTGGGATATTCAGCAGTCGGTTGAACTTGCGCGACAGCTGAAGGGACTTGGAGCGGACCTGATCGATTGCTCTTCTGGGGGCAATGTGCCGCATGCACAGATACCGGTCGGGCCGGGTTATCAAACGCGGGTTGCGGAGTGGATTCGGCGGGAAGCCGGCATCTTGACCGGTGCGGTGGGGATGATCACGTCACCCGTTCAGGCCGAGCACATTGTTGTTACCGGGCAGGCGGACGCGGTGATCATCGCTCGCGAATTGCTGCGCGATCCGTATTGGCCATTGCGGGCGGCGCGTGAGCTGGGGCAGGCGATTTCTTGGCCTGTGCAATATTTGAGAGCTGCGCCGGAAGGGTCGCAGGCGCGCATTCCGGTGGATCTGAAGAATCTGGAGTCGTGCTTTGAGGAGCAACACGCGGTTCCTGAACGGTGAGACGGTATGAGATGTGGAGCGCTCGCCCGGCTCGACGGCCGGCTGAAGCCGGCCGCTACGTGGAGCGTAGGAGCTTCTCGAATTCGGGTTCGGTTAGGACTGGGACGCCTAGCTCTTTGGCTTTGTCATATTTCGAGCCG
>Ga0209131_1003063_pt1 | contig 11194 bp, 9 predicted proteins | sample GraSoi_2013_40cm_FD_185826 | JGI IMG/M metagenome (GOLD analysis project Ga0209131, IMG submission 185826) | Grasslands soil microbial communities from the Angelo Coastal Reserve, California, USA - Sample 9_17_2013_40cm (SPAdes) (version 2) | ecosystem: Environmental > Terrestrial > Soil >...
GCACGCTCCACGGCGCCGGATGAATAGAGCATGGCCACCTCCTCGGTAGCCATTCCTGCCATCCCGCGCGGCTGGAGCGGTCATGTCACGGTTCCCTCCCGAGCGGCCAAATCACGTATCCCCAACACGCCAGGGCATAGACATTGACAGGCTCCGGGCCGCGTGCTATTCCGCCCAGTGACACCGGGTACACGCGACAGGGCTTGTCTCAACGACGAGAGGAGAATCGCGATGACCTCAGTCTCCGTCAACGGCCGGCGGTACAACGTCAACCTCCCCGACGACACTCCGCTGCTGTGGGCTCTGCGTGACGAGCTGGGGCTCACCGGCACCAAGTACGGCTGCGGCATGGCGCTCTGTGGCGCCTGTACCGTGCACGTGGATGGGCAGCCGGTGCGGGCCTGCCAGACCCCGATCTCGGCGGTGAGCGGCAGCAAGGTCACCACCATCGAGGCCGTCGGCAACGACCGGGTCGGCCGGGCCCTGCAGGCCGCGTGGGTGGACATGGGCGTGCCGCAGTGCGGCTACTGCCAGGCCGGGCAGATCATGTCGGCCACCGCGCTCCTCAAGCGTACGCCCAAGCCGACCGACGCCCAGATCGACGAGGCGATGAGCGGCAACATCTGCCGCTGCGGGACCTACGTCCGGGTCCGGAACGCGATCAAGCAAGCGGCGGCCACCCAGTCGGGAGCCGCGCGATGAGTACCGCGCGGCCGGAAGGCGTGACCGATCGTCCCCTCGAGATCCTGAACCTGAGTCGCCGGGGCTTCCTCCAGGGCATGACCGCGGTGGGCGGCTTCGTCCTCGCGGCCGGCTTCGCTTCCGAGGCGCGCGCCGCCGACCCGCCGAAGTACGGTGCCGACGGCATGCCCAATGGCTGGGTGGACGATCCGCTGGTCTTCGTGGCCATCGCGCCCGACGGCGTCGTCAGCATCACCTGCCACCGCTCCGAGATGGGCCAGGGCGTGCGGACCGGGATGCCGATGATCGTGGCCGACGAGCTCGAGGCCGACTGGAAGCGGGTCCGCGTGGTGCAGGCCCCGGGCGACGAGAAGCGCTTCGGGAACCAGGACACGGACGGCTCGCGCAGCACGCGACATTTCTTCACGCCGATGCGGCGTTGCGGCGCGGCGGCTCGCACCATGCTCGAGGCCGCCGCAGCCAAGCGCTGGGGCGTGCCGGTGAGCGAGGTCGAGGCCCGGAACCACGAGGTCGTGCATGCCAAGAGCGGGCGGCGCCTCGGCTACGGCGCGCTGGCCCAGGACGCGGCCCAGCAGCCGGTCCCCGCGCGGGACACCGTGCGGCTGAAGGATCCGTCGAAGTTCCGCTACATCGGCAAGGGGCAGCTCAAGCTGGTGGATGCCCCCGCGATGGTGACCGGCAAGGCGCAGTACGGCATCGACACGCGGCTGCCCGGCATGCTCTACGCGGTGGTGGCCCGGCCGCCCGTCTACGGGGGCAAGGTCGTGAGCGTGGACCCGGTCGAGGCGCTGAAGGTGCCCGGCGTGCTGAAGGTGGTGGAGATCGACCAGAGCCCGGCGCCCGCCCAGTTCAACCCGGTGGGCGGCGTGGCGGTGGTCGCGACCAATACCTGGGCGGCCATCCAGGGCCGTCGGGCGCTCAAGGTGGTCTGGAACGACGGGCCCAACGGGAGCTACGACTCGGTGGCCTTCAAGTCCGCGATGGAGGAGTCCGCGCGCAAGCCCGGCAAGGTGGTGCGCGACAACGGGAACCTGGACGCCGGGATGGCGTCCGCGGCGAAGAAGATCGAGGCCGAGTACTACATCCCCCACCTCGCGCACGCGCCGATGGAGCCGCCGGCCGCGACGGTGCGCATCAACGGGAGCAAGGCCGAGGTATGGGGGTGCTTCCAGTCGCCCCAGGCCACCAAGGATCTGGTGGCGAAGCGGCTGGGCCTCCAGCCGGCCGACGTGGACGTGCACGTCACGCTGCTCGGCGGTGGGTTCGGGCGGAAGTCCAAGCCCGACTTCGCCATCGAGGCGGCGGTCGTGTCCAAGGCGATGGAGGGCAAGCCGGTCAAGCTCACGTGGACGCGTGAGGACGACCTGATGCACACCTACTTCCACACGGTGTCGGTGGAGCACCTGGAAGCGGGAGTGGACGGACAGGGCAAGCCGGTCGCCTGGCTGCACCGCAGCGTGGCCCCGACGCTCTTCTCGACGTTCGTGGACGGGGCCAAGAACGAGCACGCGCTGGAGCTGGGCATGGGGGTCATCAACGTGCCGTTCGACATCGCGAGCATCCGCATCGAGAACCCGGAGGCGGCCGCGCACACGCGGATCGGCTGGTTCCGCGCGGTCTCCAATATCCCGCACGCCTTCGCGGTGCAGTCCTTCGTGGCCGAGCTGGCCGCGGCGGCCGGCCGCGACCCGAAGGACTATCTGCTGGAGATCATCGGTCCGGCGCGCCGCATCACGCCGGAAGCCCTGTCGGACACCTGGAACCATGGCGAGTCGCCGGACAAGTACCCGGTGGACACGGGCCGTCTGCGGCGCGTGGTGGAGACGGCCGCGCGCGAGGCGGGCTGGGGACGGTCGCTGCCCAAGGGCCGCGGCCTGGGCATCGCCGCGCACTACAGCTTCACGAGCTACGTGGCCTCGGTGGTCGAGGTCGCGGTGGACGACGCGGGCGTGATCACGGTGCCCCGCATCGACGTCGCGGTGGACTGCGGGGCGACGGTCAACCCGGATCGGGTGCGCGCGCAGATGCAGGGCGCCGCGGTGATGGGTCTGGGGATCGCAACGCTCGGCGAGATGACGTTCAAGGAGGGTCGCGCCCAGCAGGACAACTTCCACACCTACGAGGTCACGCGGATGTCGGGCGCGCCCCGCGAGACGCGCGTGCACATCATCCCCGGCGACTATAGCCAGCCGATGGGCGGGGTGGGAGAGCCCGGGGTGCCGCCCATCGCGCCGGCGCTCTGCAACGCGATCTTCGCGGCCACCGGCAAGCGCATCCGGCGGCTGCCGATCCGCGATCAGCTCAAGGCCTGACGGGCCGGAACAGCAGGGCGTCCCGGCTCAGGGTGACGGCGAGCGGGCCGAGCGCGGCCAGACGGTCGCGCCGGCTCGCTCGCCCGGCCCGATACGAGCCGGCCATCACGTCGTGGATCGCCGCGGCGTCGAGGTGTGCCACGTGACGGATCCGCTCGTGGCGCTCGAGCGCGAAGCGCGGCGCGAAGGCGGCGACCGCCTGATCCACCCGATCCCGTAGCATTCCACGGCCGAGGACCGCCTCCCGGAGCTCGACGAGATCGTCCGGGCCCGGGATCACCAGGAGGAGCCGGCCATCCTCGCGGAGGACGCGGTGGAACTCGGGCGGGTTCCGGCGCGCGGTGATGGACGCCACCGCCGCGAACGACGCCTCGGCGTAGGGCAGCGTGCGGTCGGCGTTGGCCACGACGAGGTGCAGGCCCGCGTGCCGCGCGGCCGCCGCCTCGATCGCGGGCACCGAGAGATCGACCCCGTACCCCTCGCACCCGAAGCGTGCGGTGAAGGCGCCCAGGTAGTGCGCCTCGCCGCAGCCGACCTCGAGGAGCGCGTCCGCCGCGGTGAGGGTGAGCAGGTCGCCGATCGCGCGGGTGAGCTCCGCCTCGAACCCGCCCGCCAGGAAGCGCCGCCGCGCCGCGACGGCGGCGGCCGAGTCGCCCGGCCGGGGCGATCGGCGGTCCTGGGGCTGGAGCAGGTTGACGTAGCCGCGCCGGGCCACGTCGAACGAATGGCCGCGCGGGCACGCCAGGCGCCCGCCCTCGCGCGTGAGCGGACGGCGGCAGCCGCGGACCGAGCAGAGCAGGGTGACCAGGTCGATCTACCGCGACGTGATGACGAAGTCGATGGTGCCGGCCTCGCGCGTCACCGAGAGGCGCAGCCACCGGTCGTGGGCGGCCAGCGCGCCGTGCCACAGCTCGGCCCAGCCGTCGAAGGCGGCCGCGTCGAGCGGCTCCAGGCCCCGCGCGAGCCGCCAGCCCTTCTGGCGCACGCGGGCCCGGCCGGGCTCGCTCGAGATGGTGACCTCCTCGCCCTGGGCGGTGGCCAGCGCCGCGAAGTAGCGGGCGAACGCGGCCGGCCCCGAGTCGGCGAGGCCCAGCAGGCGCATGGTCTCGTCGTGGTACTGCATGCCGATCAGGCGCGCGGCGTGGCCCAGGACCCGCCGGGTGTCGGCGGGCCCGAGCAGCTCGAGCAGGACCGGCAGCGCGGTGCGCACGTACTCCATCGCGTAGCGCGAGACCACGAGCTCGAGCCGCTCGGCCGGCCAGGCCGCCGGATCCAGGCGCGGGGCGCGGGTGGGGTCGGCGTCCGGCATGACCTCGCCCGGGGCGAAGCGCACGCGCTCGTCCTCCGCCAGATCGCGGTCGTGCTCGACGTAGTAGCCCTCGAGGCCGGGATGGCCGTCCACGGTCTGGCCGGTGCAGACGAAGCCCAGGCGCGGGTTGCCGAGGGTCACGCCGTTGTGGCCGTGCCAGCCGTGGAGGATGGCCGCGTTCACGCGGCTCGGGATGCCGCAGATCGCCGAGCCGTACCAGATCCAGCGCGGCGGCGGGTAGCGCACCCAGGCCTTCCGGTCGGACTCGTGCGCGTACTCGGTCTTCACGCCACCCATGTGGTTGGAGAGATAGTGGTACTGGGCGCAGGCCACCGCGGGTGGCAGCCGGTCGAGGCCGAGCTTGGCGAGGCCGGGCAGGAACTTCTCGAGATGTTGACGGCGGAAGAGGCGGAAGACGAACTCCGCCGCCTCGTCCTCGCTCCGGCGCGTGACCAGGGTGAGGACGAGGCCGGTGAGCAGTGCCTGGTAGAGAACCGAGACGGCCCGGTGACCTTCGGACACGGACTGGATCATAGTTCCTGGACGTCGGGTGCCGGCAAACGGCGATCGGCCGTGGTTAGTCGACGATCGCGGCCTGGACGAGCTGGCGGAACAGGTCGCGGTCCTCCCCGCGCCGCGGACCGGGCTGTCCCTGGCTCATCCACACCACCACCATGTTCTCCTTCGGGTCCACCCAGAAGGCGGTGCCGCCCGCGCCGCCCCACCGGTACTCGCCCGCCGAGCCGGTGACCCAGTTGAGGCCCGTCTCCTTGCGCACCGCGAAGCCCAGGCCGAAGCCGTAGCCGCGGGCCAGGACCGGCGACGCGATCGGGATATCGCCAACGTGATCGGACGACATCTGCGCCACGGTGGCCCGGCCGAGGAGGCGCACGCGATCGAGCTGGCCGCCGTTGAGCAGCATCTGGGAGAAGCGCGCGTAGTCCATCGTGGTGCCCGCGCTGCCCGCGCCGCCCGCGTCGTTCTTCTGCGGCTGGGTGACGTCCAGCAGCGCCACCGCGGCGCCGCTGACCGGATCCTTGGCGAAGGGCTGGGCGAGGCGCGCCGCCTTGCCGTTCGGCACCAGGAAGGCGGTGTCGGCCATCTTGAGCGGGGCGAAGATCCGCTCCTGGAAGAACTGCCCGAGCCGCACGCCGCTGACCGCCTCGACCACGCGTCCGAGCACGTCGGTGGAGATGCTGTACTCCCAGCCACTGCCGGGGTGACGCGCGAGCGGCACCCGGGCGAGGCGCTCGACCTGCTCGGAGGCGGTGACCCCGTTCCAGTCCACGCCTTCCTTGGCGTAGGCCTCCTTCACCCCGAGGTGGCTCGTGTTCTGACCGTAGACGAGCCCGGAGGTGTGGCGGAGCAGATCCTGGATCGTCATCTCGCGCTCGGCGGGGACCAGGGTGTAGGCCACCTTGCCGGTCTGGGGGTCCAGGCGGGGGACGCTCACCTGGAGGTCCTTGAGCTTCGGGATGTGCCGCGAGACCGGATCGCTCAGGAGGATCCGCCCGTCCTCGACCAGCATCATGATCGCGACCGAGGTGAACGGCTTCGTCATCGAGTACAGGCGGAAGATCGCGTCCTTGGTCATCGAGGCGCCGGTCTGGGGATCGCGCTGGCCGAGCGCCTCGAAGTAGGCGACCTTGCCCCGGCGCGCCACCAGGGCGACCGCCCCGGGATAGCGGCCCTTGGCGATCTCGGCCTTGACCATCTCGGTCACGCGCGCGAGCTTCTGCGAGGAGAGTCCCACCTCCTCCGGAGTGGCGGTGGGCAGGTTCTGGGACCAGGCCGCGCCGGGGAGCAGCAGGACGAGCAGGGCGATGAGCGCGACGGGCTTCTTCATGGTGTGTGGTCTCCTCGCTAGGGGTTCTTCAGCCGCATGTCTTCGTAGGCCGGGAACGGGTACACCGGGACCGAGTTGACCGTGTGCTCGGCCACGCGGGGGCCGACACCGATCAGGCCGCGCAGGTCCATCAGCGGCGCGAACATCACGCGGTCGATCGTCATCTGCTGGATCCGGTGGAGCAGGGCCTCGCGCTTGGTCCGGTCGCGCTCGCGGCCCTGCTGCAGGAACAGCTCGTCCAGGTCGGGATAGCCGCCGTAGGCCGAGGCGCCCTTGGAGTACATGAAGGCCTCCACCCGGCTCGCCGCGTTGCCCGAGTTGCCCACCGCGACGAGGAAGAGCCCATGCAGCTTCTTCTCCTGCCAGGCCGCGTAGAAGGAAGCCCGCTCCATCGGGCGCATGCGCATCCGGATGCCCACCGCGGTGAGGTGGTTCAGCGTGGCCTCGCCCACGGTGGCGAAGCCCGGGATGGCCACGAACTCGCCCGCGTCGAGGCCGTTGGGGAAACCGGCCTCCGCGAGGAGCCGCCGGGCGCGCTGGGGATCGTAAGGGTGCGGCGGCACCTGGAGCGCGAAGTCCATCACGCGGGGGACGATGACGCCGGCGGGCGGGCAGTAGCCGAGGCAGGCCGCCTCGCTGGTACCCTTGCGGTCGAGGGCGAAGTTGACCGCCTGCCGCAGGCGCTTGTCGCTCCAGGGCGACTTGGGATCCCACTGGTCGGGGAACTCTTCGTCACCGCCTCGGCCTCGGGGCCGTCCAGGAACAGGGCGAAGTCGGTCTCGCCGCTTTTGAGCATGGCGAGCCGGGTGGTGCTGTCGGGCACGCTCTTCATGGTGAGCTTCTTGATGTTGGGCACCTTCCGCCAGTAGGCGGGGAAAGCCTCCAGCGTCACGTCGATGCCCGGTCGCTGGCTCACGAACCGGTAGGGCCCGGCCCCGACCGGCCGCTGCCGGAAGCCGTCGGGCCCGGCCTGCTCGGTGTACTTGCGGGGCAGGACGATGCCGGCGGCGGTGGCGGTGGTTCCGTAGAACGTCATGAAGTCCGGCCACGGCTCCTTCAGGTGGAACCGGATCACGATCGGGTCCACCACCTCCACCTGCCGCACGCGCGCCCGGAACTCCTTGGCGCCCGCGCCCTGGTACCGCTCGAAGCTCCACTTCACGTCGTCGGTGGTGAGCGCGTCGCCGTTGTGGAACTTGAGACCGCGGCGCAGCTTGAACTCGTAGACGAGGCCGTCCGCGCTCTCGGTCCAGGACTCGGCCAGGCTCGGCCCCATCTTCTGGCCGGGGAGCGGGCGCACCAGCGCGTCGTGGATCGCGTACAGCACGCCGAAGGGCGTGATCTGCGGGGGGGCGGTGGAGGGGTCGAACCAGCTCGGCGCGAGCGTGACGTGGAAGGAGACCGCGATCTCCCCGGCCGGGCCGGCGGGCGCCTGGGCGGACGCGGGCGCGGCCACGAGCAGGATGGCGGCGAGCGCGAGCGGACCGATCGAGCGAGGGGACATCGGTGGCCCTCCCTTCCGTCCCTCAGGCGTAGATGAAGGCCCGTCGGGGGTTGTCGATCAGGAGCGTCTGGACGATCTTGTCGTCGGCGCCCTTTGCGCGCAGGCGCGGGATCACGTTGACGAGCAGGTGATGGTAGCCGAAGCCGCCCCACCGGGTGAGGCAGTGCTTGTAGGCGATGTCGTGCGACATCAGGATCTGGGCGAGGTGGCCGCGCTCGATCAGGAACAGGATCTGGCGCATGCGCTCCCCGTCGTTGGGCATGTCGAAGGCGGGGTTGTAGGGGTAGTACGAGGTCTCGAGGCCGAAGAGGTCGTACTCGAGCCGCACCCCGGTCGCGGCCAGCTCGAGCAGCACCGCCGGATCGGCGATGGTGCGCTCGATGTGGCACATGATGACGCGACCGAGATCGGCGCCTTCCTTCCGGATGAAGTCCACGATGGCGAGAGGGAGCCGCTCGTGGCGGCCGGGATGGATCATCAGGGCCGCGCCGGTCTCGCGCTGCGCGGCCACCGCGGCCCGCAGCACCTTCTTCTCGTTGTCGGTCCACGGCCAGGTGGTGCCGATCTCGCCGATGAAGCCCGCGCGCACCCCGGTGCCGTCCACGCCCTCGGTCAGATCGGTGACCAGCTCGCGCGCGATGTCGTCCGCGGTGCGACGGTCCATGTCCGCCGGATGCGCGGCGGCCACGTAGTAGCCCGAGCCCATGATGATGTTGAGGCCGGTGGCGCGGGCCACCCGGGCGAGGGCGAGTGGATCGCGCGCGAGCCCGCGGTTGGTCGGGTCCACGAAGGTCTGCCCGCCCGCGTGCTTGAACAGCAGCGCCTCGTCGCGGGCCACCGCCTCGTCGAGGAGCTGGAGGTTGTCCAGGTTGGAGCTGAAGTTGTGGCGGACCCAGCCCAGGTTGCCGAGGCCCACCGGCTGCCGGGCCAGGCCGCGCTCGGCGCCGTTGGCGGGCTCCCGGAACATCACCTCGAAGTCGATGAGGAGATGCTCGTGGGGCAGCGTGATCCCCATCGCCTCGCCGGCGATGGGGCCGAGCACGGTCTGGGCCTGTCCCGAGAGCCCGGGGGCTGGCATGTCCTGGCCCGACGGCCTAGACGTTCTGGTACACGCTGGTCTCGAGCTTCCCGAGCAGATCGATCGCGGTGTCGTCGTAGAACGGGAAGAGCTGGGACGCGAAGACGCCGCACACGTGCTTGGTCCGGTCGATCCAGAAGTACGTGTTGGCGAGCCCGGCCCAGGCCAGCGAGTTGGCCGAGCGTCCGCCGGGTACCGCCTGGGTATTGATCAGGAAGCTCAGGCCCCACTTCTTGCTCATGCCCGGGAAGGGCTCGACGTCGTTCGAGAGCGGCGCCATCGCCGTCTTCAGCACGCCGATCTCCAGATCTCCGATGTGGTTCTGGCCCATGAGATCCACCGTGCTCTTCTGCAGCACCTGCGCGCCGTTATGCGTGCCCCCGTTCATGATCATGAGGCAGAACTGCAGGTAGTCGGGCACGGTGCCGTAGAGGCCGCCGCCGCCCATGTGGAACTCCGGCTCCTCGGGGATGCCGAACTCGATCGGGGCCAGGGCGCCGTCGGGCCCGCGACCGTGCACCGCGGAGAGCCGGTCACGCTGGGAGGCCGAGAGCTTGAAGGAGGTGTCCTTCATGCCGAGCGGCCCGAGGATGTGATCCTGGAGGTAGCGGTCCAGCCGCTGGCCGCTCACCGCCTCGACCATCTTGCCGGCCCAGTCGATGTTGATGCCGTAGTCCCACTGGTCTCCGGGATCGAAGAGGAGCGGGGTGCCGAGCGCCGCGTTCGTGCAGGTGGTGATCCCGGGAGTGCCGGTCGCCTGCTGGAACTGGGCGATGGCCGGGCTCCAGATCTCGTAGGAGAAGCCGGCGGTGTGGGTGAGGAGATGGCGCAGCGTCATCGGCCGCTTCGGCGCCCGCAGCCGCGGCTTGCCCGCCGCGTCGAAGCCCTCGAGCACACGGACCGCGCCCAGCTCGGACACGACCTCCGCGGCCGGCCGCTCCAGGGAGAGCTTGCCGCGCTCCACGAGCTGCATGGCGGCGGTCGCGGTGATCGCCTTGGTCATCGACGCGATCCACACCACGGTGTCGAGCGTCATCGGGGCCGGCTTGCCGATCTCGCGCTGGCCGAAGGCGCCCTGGTAGAGGACGCCCTTGTCGGTGGCCGCCATGGCCACGATGCCAGGGATCTTCTTCGCGGCGACGGCCTGGGTGAACGTCGAGTCGAGGCTCTTGAAATCCGCCATGATCGGCCTCCTTGCTGAGGGGCGCCCCGGGGAAAGGGATCGCCAGTGACGCGGTTGCGGGTAAGCCCGACTGCGGGCGCCCCGACGCTACCGCCGGGGCCGCCCGAGATCAAGCGCTCAGGCCGGCGCGGGTACGGGCTCGGCCGTGCCGCCGGAGCCGCCGACGGCGGGACCGATGCGGGGCGTCCGGGGACGGCGCGAGCGCGTTGCCCGGGGTGGCCTCGTTGCCCGGGCTCGCCTCGTCGCCGGTGCCGTCATCGGTCGAGGCGCCCAGGTCGAACTCGGTGGGCGCGATCTCGGCGTCGGGAAGCGCCGGGGTGTCCTCCATCGGGCTTGCCGACATCGCGCGCCCGGCGCCCCCGGCGTCCGCCAGCGTGATGCGGCCGGTCTGGCTCACCACGAGCTGGCGGATGCGCCGCAGGCGCGTGATCAGCCGGGGCGAGCCCGGCGGCCGGCTGAAGCCGCGCTCCTTGAGCGCGCGGGCGAGCGTGTCGATGAGCACCGCGCCATTGGGCGCGTGGTCCGCCAGCTCGCGCACCACCTCGACCAGCTCGTCGTGGGGCGCGGTGTGCGCATCGGGCTCGGCCTGGGCGCGGGCGGGCTCGGGCGCGCGCGCGGGCTGGCTCGGGGTGATGTTGCGCGGCATCGGACTGCGCCCGCCCTGATCGAAGCGGCTCCGGCCGCTGCGGCCACCCCGACGGCGGCCGCGTCCGCCGCGCCGGCCGCCGCGGCCCTCGCGGGGCGCTGCCGTCTCGGGCGCGGGCGCCTCCTCGGCGGACGGGCGCCGGTACTCCACGCCGAGCACCGCTGCGACGTCGCCGACTGCGTCGAAGGCGCGATCGTCCGAGATGATCTCGATGAGGTCGCCGGGCCGGCCGCTGCCGAGCCAGACGCCGGCGCTCACCGCGATGCGCAGGTCGCTCCAGTCCCGCACGCCGGTCGAGGGCGCGCTGTGGACGAGCTGGGCGCCGCGCCGCGCGAGGAGCCGCGCGCTGTCGGCGCCGATGACGCGCCAGTTGCCCACCGCGATCAGGTCCACGCGGCGGTCGGCGCGGTCGATCGCGAGGTGGTCGAGCACCCGGCCGATGTGATCGGCCCGGCTCGAGTTCTCCACGTCCACGAAGATCGCGCGCCGTCCGGTCGGCAGCGGCGCGGGCGCCGCGGCTGGCTTCACTCGGCCGGCGAAGGCGCGCTCGGGCGTCGCCGTGCGCACCGCCAGTGCGGTGGTTTCGGGGACCGGCGGCTCGGCGGGGGGTGGGG
>Ga0209131_1003068_pt1 | contig 11181 bp, 8 predicted proteins | sample GraSoi_2013_40cm_FD_185826 | JGI IMG/M metagenome (GOLD analysis project Ga0209131, IMG submission 185826) | Grasslands soil microbial communities from the Angelo Coastal Reserve, California, USA - Sample 9_17_2013_40cm (SPAdes) (version 2) | ecosystem: Environmental > Terrestrial > Soil >...
CGCCCCGCCGCCCGCGGATAAAAGCGCTAAGCCCGACGCCGAGCCCCAGGCTTTCATCGAATTTTCCCTCTCGGCGCCTTTGCAGGTCGCGGAGGTTGCCGCGACGCCGGCGGGCACGCCATGAACGATCGCATCCTGCAGTACGTGGAGCGGCTGGACGCCATGGCGCTGCGCGAGCGCGCGCTTATTTTTGGCGCGCTTGCGCTATTGCTCGTCCTCGTTGCCAACTCGGTGTTCATCTCGCCGCTGCGCGCGAAGCAGAGACTCTTGGTAACGGAAATGGCGCAGCAGCAGAAGGAGCTGGAAACGCTGCAGGCGCAGTTGGAGCGCCTGGTAAAAGGCAGCGCGGATGATCCAGACGCGGCGAACCGCCTTCGCGAGATAGCGCTGCGGGAAGACCTTCGCCAGCTCAACTCGCGCATTGTCGAGGAGCAAAGGCGATTCACGCCGCCGCAGCGCATGCGCGGGATGCTCGAGGAAATGCTGGAGAAAAATCGCCGCCTCGCGCTGGTGGATCTGAAGACGCTGCCCGTCGCCCCGATTGCCGGCCAGCGACCCGGCGCGAGCGGTGGCATGTACCGCCACGGCATCGAGCTCACGTTGCGAGGCAGCTACGGGGAACTGTACGAGTATCTCCAGACGCTGGAAAAATTGCCCAATCAGCTCTACTGGTCGCGCGCAGAACTGACCGTTGCCAAGTACCCTCTCCTCACGTTGAAGCTCACCGTTCACACCCTGAGCTTCGATCGCGCGTGGCTCATCGTATGAGCCGGATCGCCATACTCGCATTTGGCATCGTCGCGAGCGCGAGCACGTACTGCGCGCCGTTCACGGATCCTTTCCGGCCGCCGCGGGAAATGGAAGGACCCGTTGCCGGCGCGAGCGCGCCGGCGGGACCGCGCCTGGAATCCGTGCTCATCGCTCCTGACCGGCGTATTGCGGTCATCAACGGTCAGCAATACAGCGAGGGCGCGACGTTTGGCGAAGGCCGCGTGTTGCGCATCAGCGAGACCGAAGTGGTGATCCGCCGCCAGGGTCGGGACGAAGCGCTCAAGCTTTATCCGCAGGACGTCAAGCGCGCCAGCGGTTCGCCGGATGAGGGCAGATGACATGACCACGACCAAAACAATAGGGTCGCTCGCCGCGCTCGTCCTGAGCGCGGGCTGCGTTGCGCCGCCGCCTGTGCCGAATTCGATCGGGCCTTACATCACGACGGAGTTGGAAAAGGCCAGCGCGGACCGCAAGGCCGAGACGACGCCGCGCGCGATCGATGAGGCGCTCCTGCCGCCGCTGCGGATGGAAATGCCGACCGTGGCCGGGGCACCCATGGAGCCGCGTTTCGATCTGTCGGTCAACAACGCGCCCGCGGCACAGGTTTTCATGTCGCTGGTCTCGGGCACCCGCTACTCGATGCTCGTGCATCCGAGTGTTACCGGCTCGATCACGATCAATCTGAAGGACGTGAACCTGCGCGAAGCGCTCGACTCGATCCGCGAGCTCTACGGCTACGAATACAAGATGGAGACCACGCGCATTTTCATTCAGCCCGCAGGCGTGCAGACGCGGGTTTTCCAAGTGAATTACCTCTCGGCACAGCGTCGCGGCGTAAGCCAGTTGCGGGTCACGTCGACGACCTTGAGTCAGACGTCGGGCACGACGAGCGGCACCATTCCAGGTACGCCTGGCCTCGCCGGAGTCCCCGGCACCACCGGAGCGCCCGGTGCCGGAGGCGCGACCGGTGCAGGCGTGCTCGGCGGAGCGGTCATCGGCGACAGCAGCCGTCTGACGACAAACCAGGAAGCCATTTTCTGGTCGGATTTGTGCGAAGCCTTGGCGGCGCTCACGTTCCCTCCAGAAGCTGGCGCCGCGGCATCGGCACCAGCCGCCGGCCTATTCTCGGTTCCGGCGCCGGAAGACCGCCAGCGCGGCATCTGCAACCGCCGCGGCCCCGGCGACCGCTCGATCGTGGTCTCGCCGCACTCCGGCGTGATCGTGGTACGCGCCACGCCGGCGGAGCTGCGGTCCGTGGACAACTACCTGCGCGCGACGCGCGTGGCCGTCGAGCGCCAGGTGATGCTCGAAGCGAAGATCATCGAAGTGACGCTATCCGATCAGTTCCAGTCGGGCATCAACTGGGCGGTGTTCAACCGCAGTGGCAGCGGCGGCTTCGGGCAGATCACGCGTTCGGCGTCCCCTTCGTCACAGCAGGCAGGTAGCGTCACCGCCCAGCAGTTGCGAGACGCAGCCACGGCTCAGCTGTTGAATGGGCCCGCAGGCGCAGTACTCGGGCTTGCCGTCGCGAGCTCGAACTTCGCGGCGCTCCTGACTTTCCTCGAGACCCAAGGCAACGTCCAGGTGCTGTCAAGCCCTCGTGTTGCCACGCTCAACAACCAGAAGGCGGTGCTCAAAGTTGGTGACGAGCAGCTCTTCGTCTCGAACGTCTCGGTGATCCCGGTCACCAACGTGACCACCGGTGCCGTCACCAGCGCGCTCGCGACACCGCAGTTTTCGCCGTATTTCTCGGGAATCGTCCTCGACGTGACGCCGCAGATCGACGACGCCGGCAACATCACGCTGCATATTCATCCGTCGATCAACGACATCGCGAACGTGCAGACCAACATCAATCTCGGTTTTGGCAACGTCGCGGTTCCGACTGCGAGAAGCACCATCCGCGAGACCGACACCATCGTTCGTGTTAGCGATGGCTCGATCGTGGCGATCGGCGGCCTGATGCGCACCGAGGTGAACGATGTGCGTGGCGGCATTCCGGGTGTCTCCGACTCGGGCTGGGCTGCGCTGCTGTTTCGCACGACGACACGGCTCACCGAGAAGAAGGAACTGGTCATCCTGCTCAAGCCGACGATCATCGATTCCGACCGGGTGTGGGAACAGGACCTGCGCGAGACCGAGGACCGGGTGAAGAAGATGTACCCGGCGCAGCAAGGTTTGAGGCGATGAACTACCTCGGGCACTTCGGCTTGCGCGAGGCGCCCTTCGGTATCACGCCCGATACCAGCTTTTTCTTTCCATGCCGTAGCACGCAAGAGGCGCTCAACACGCTGCTTATCGCGCTCGAAAACGGCGAGGGTTTCATCAAGATCACCGGCGAGGTCGGCACTGGCAAGACGCTGCTCTGCCGCAAGTTTCTGAGCACGCTCGATGACACGCGCTGGGTGTCGGCCTACATCACCAATCCGAGTCTCGAGCCGCGCACGCTGCTGCTCGCGTTTGCTGAAGAACTCGACGCGGCGACCGAGCCCGGGGTCGACCAGCATCGTCTGCTCAAGTCCATCAGCCGCGCGCTGCTCGAGCTGGCACGCCAGCAGCGGCGGGTGGTGCTCTGCCTCGACGAGAGCCAAGCCATGCCGCTCGATACGCTGGAGACGCTTCGCCTGCTCACGAATCTCGAAACCGAGAAGCGCAAGCTCCTGCAGGTGGTGCTCTTCGGCCAACCCGAGCTCGATCGCAAGCTCGCCAAGGAATCCATCCGGCAATTGCATCAACGCATCAGCTTCCAGCATGACCTGCATGGCCTGGACGAGGAGGAGGTGGGCGCCTATTTCACCCACCGCCTGCGCATCGCCGGCTATACCGGCCCGCAGCTTCTTACCGCCAGTGCGCGCCGAGCTCTGTATCGCGCCAGCCGCGGCGTGCCGCGGCTGGTGAATATCCTTACACACAAAGCCTTGCTTCTGGTTTATGGCGAAGGCGGCTGGAGCGTCGAGCGCCGCCATTTGCGCGCAGCGGTGCTTGATACGCCCGCAGCGGCGCAGCCGCGTGGTTGGTGGCCGCTGTCGCGCTCTCTCGTGAGCCGCACCGCGAAATAGCGTCCGTGAGCATCATCAACCAGATGCTGCAAGAGCTCGACCGGCGACACGCGCCGGCCGGCGCCAATGGCGCGGCCCCGCCGTTGCACGTGCGTACGGTCGCGCCGGCGACGGAGCGACGCTACTGGTTCTGGGGAGCGCTCCTCGTGCTGATCGTCGCCGCCATCGCCTGGGGCGGATGGCTTGCCTATCAGCTTTCGCCGCGCCGCATTGCCACGGACCTGGCATTCAAGGCGGCGGATGAAGCGCGCACGCGTGCGCCGAGCCCGGCGCCAATGTTGGCGGCAGCGACCACAACCGAGGCCGCGCCTGCAGCGCCGGCGACAGCCGTGGTTGCGCCGCCGCCGGAGCAGTCGGCCGCTGCGCCAACGCTCGCCCCGCCGGGGGAGCCGCAGTCTATGCCGCAAGTCGAGATGTTGCGGCTCGCGGAATCGATCGCTACGCCGATCCTCGAATCAAGCCCGGCGGTACCGCCTCCGCCCGTACCCGCGATCAAACCACCGGCGCCGGCCAAGCTTCCATCGCCCAGCAAGCCTCTGGCCGCCGCCCCCGAAAGACCGGCGCCGGCGAAAACAGCGGAGAAGGGGAAGTTCGAGCGCCTGGAGCGCGTTGGCCCGCCGGCAGAGCGTGCGGAGAACGAGTTCCGCTCCGGCGTGGCGGTGCTCAAGCTTGGACGTAGCGGCGAGGCGGAGACGCGCTTCGCAAAGGCGCTCGAGCACGACAGTACACACCGCAGCGCACGCCAGGCGCTGATCGCAATGTATATGGAGCGCGGCCAGCTGGAAGCCGCACGCAAGCTCCTGCAGGAAGGCTTGGCAATCGATCCCGCTCAGCCCGACTTCGCGATCGCGCTTGCGCGCATCCTCGTCGAACGCAAAGACCTGCCTGGCGCACTGGCCGCGCTGGAAGGTTCCGCGCCGGCCGCGGGCGAAGTGCCGGAATTTCATGTTCTGCGCGGTACGCTGCTGCAGCGCCTTGCCCGACACGGCGAGGCCGCCGAGGCCTACCAGACAGCACTTAAGGCACGCTCGAGCATTCCGCAAGCCTGGGTCGGGCTCGGGATCTCGCTCGAAGCGCTGAATCGCCGCCCCGAGGCTGCCGATGCCTTCCGCCGCGCGCTCGTTGCGGGGCCAATGAGCGCCGAAGTGAAAACTTTTGCCGAGCAGCGCATCCGCGCGCTGCGATGACTAGTAGTTCTCGCGGAAGTAGATGAAATTCTTCGGCTGCGAGCCGTACAGGCCGAAGCCGACGGTCGCATTCGGATCCTTGTCGTAGTTCGCACCCGACCAGCGTCCCTGCAGATATGCCTTGTTCGCCGGCGTGACCGCGACGCAGGCATTGTCGAGAGGGGCCGAAGACGAATCGAGGTCCAGGCAGATCTTCACGCTGCCGGGTTGCGTGATGGTGCTTACGGGCGCCGGGTTTGAGCTGGTGCTGATGACGTTGACGCGGCCAACGCCGGACACAAGTGTGGCCACGCCCATGCTTACCTTGCCGTTCGAAGCGAGGGTCGGCGTCGGCAAATAGCCGGGCCCAGACACGTCCTTGATGGATCCGGCATGGCCGTACAGCACGAAATTCTGCTCGGTGAAGGACGTGCAATTGTCGAGCGTGTTTGGCTGCAATCCGGCGGCGGCCGTCCAGTACTGGGCCTGGATGCCCACCGGCGCGAAGCCGCTCGAATTGCCGGCCAGCGGCGCAAACACATCCAGGAGCCGGATCACGCCGTAGCGAAACACTTTGTTCCCCGAAGTGAACGCGATGCCGTTGCCGGCGGTTGCGGCGCTGAATTTCGCTGGGTTGCTTGCGAGGGCCACGTTGTCGGAATCGATCACGTTCAGCTCGAGCGAGAGGTCAGCGTTGAACGGACCGCTTGGTGTAGTGGCGCTGCGGGTAAAGGCGAGGGCGTCGTTGGCGCCATTGCTGAATGTCAGCGTGCCGACGCCATTCGTAAACGTGCCGATGGTCGGATCGGACGTCGTGGCAGGCAGGGAGCTTGTGTCCAGCGCGGGCGTCGTTCCGCCTCCAAGCGCGTCGAACCGGATGTACCGAGCGGCCTGAGTGTCGTAGGGCGTCTTATTCAAGCTCTGGCCCGCGGTATTCACGAACTTCATGTAGGAGCCGGCATAGTTCAGGGTGGTCGCGTTCGCCAGGCCGTTCGTGGTGCCGTTTCGCGCTGTCACGGTGATGATGGGCTTCGTGGCGTAAAGGAACGTCTGGCCTACGTACGAAAACAAGGTACACGCGGGACCGAATTGCGGCGTGTTAAGGCTTACGGAGAAGTTGTCGGGGATGAAGCGCCCAAAGCCACTCGACACCGCGATTGCGGCTTGCCCGATGGAGCAGCCGAACTTTCCCGCACCGTCCGCCGTGTTGGAAAAGCCGCCGACGTTGCAATCGCCCGCTGCCTGATCGACACCCGTGAAGCCAGTGTCGATGACGGCGTTGGCATTGAGACCAAAATTGCCGACTTCGCTGTAATAGAAGTTTGATGCGCTTGTAGCGCCGCCAGTCGCCGCGCTGAAGGGTCCCCCTGCAAGCGCACCTGCATTAGGACTGCCCACGACCTGGGCAAGGTCGAAACTGGGCGTGCCGTCGTAGCCCACCGTGATATTCGCGGGCACGCTGGTCACGGGCTGAGCGGTCATAGTGAAGAAAGCGCCGGTTTTGACGGTCGGCGTGCCGGAAGTGGCGCTGTTGCTCGCGCTCGAACTGATGCCGAATTGCGCCGGGCGAACGCTGAAACGATCGGTCGAGCAGCCGATCAGTGCGCCCTGCGTCACGCGGATGCGCGCATCGCGCACAGCTTGTGTTGGCGCGTTGATGGTTACGTCGAAACGCCCGCTCGTCCACGTGGGTGTCACGGTTTGGGATTGCACGCTGGTCCACGTTGTCCGACAGTTGGTCGCCGCGGTCAATGTGCCGCCAGTGCTACTGCCGTCCAGGATTTCCACCGTGAGCGCGGTCGCTGCGGGCGCAGTGTTCCGCGTGAAGTTGGTTGTGGTGATGGCGACGATAGGCAGCATGAAGCTCGTGCCAGCGACCTTGGTGAATATCCGGCCAAGAATCTGGGTAGTCGAGGCCGTGCCCTCAAAGGTGTTGAATGAGCCGGGGATGCCATTGATGCCTGCCTGGAAGCCGCCGATGGCGAAATCGCCAAATGCGGTCTCGCTGTTGATGGTCTTGCAGAGATGGTTGGCGTCGATCGCGGTACACGATGCGCCGACGCTCATGGGGAACCAGGACGAACCGTCCCATTGCTCCACCGTGTAACTGGCAACCGACCCGAGATTGTCGACGTCTGCCGGCGAGCCGTTGAAGAAGTTGAAGTTCGCGGAGTATCCGGCGGCAGAGAAAGCGACGCCGGCGTTCGTAAAGGTCCAATAGCGATTGACGCTGTTCAGGGAATCGATGCCGGACGAAGCGATTTGCGGGTGATCGGTTCCCCCGACGGTGACGCCGGTGAGGTTGCCGGCGGTGGTGACGCTCGCGAAGGTGAAGATGGCGGGCGCGTATTTGCTCGCGTCGCCGATCTCGAAAGTGCAGATGACATTTAGGCCGAGGGGGATCGCCTTGCGCAGATTGCCATTCACCCAGCCGTTGGTGCGCGTAACGCTCGGCGCATTGCAGGCGCGCGGCGTGATGACGGTGTTGGCGTTCGTGGTGATGACCCCATTCGTCAGAATGAGCGTGCCTGTCGCGGCGAGCGTCATGTCGCTTGCCGGCGATGCGGCGAGCGTAACCCCGCTGCTGTTGTTGACAGTGACGTTGAAGAAGCTGGTGCTTCCCGTAAGCGTCTGCGCGGCGCTACCGTTGAACGTGATGGTGCTCGCCGTCGCGGTGAACGTACCGCTGTTGGTCCAGTTACCGGCGACCGAATGCGAGAAGGTGCCGCCGTTGAAGGTGCTTCCCGTACCGATGCTCACGGCACCGCCGATGGTCAGGGCTTGTCCTGCGCTGGCCGAAGTTGTTCCCGACACGGTGAAGTTATTCGTGATCGTCATCGCGGTGGCCGGCATAGTTTTCGTCGCCGCGCCGCTCAGCGTGAGGTTGTAGTACGTGGCTGGCGCCCCCGACGGCAGCTTGACGGTCTGGGCCACCGTACCGGCGTAGTTCACCGTGTTGCCGGACGCGGACGCGGTTAGCGTGCCCGTGGTCAGCACCGTGCCTTCGACCTGCAGAGTACTGTTCGTACCATTGATCCACGTCGAGCTGCCGTTGCCGCCGGTGAGGTTGCCGACGATTCGCACGATGTTCGTATTCTGATTGGTGACAACGATGCTGTTAGCGATGCCGACGCTCCCATTAAAGGTGATGGCGCTACCTCCGGCGATGCTTTGGGCATTCGTGCTGAAGGTGTAAGTGTTGGTCCCTGATGTGAACGTGCCGTTGTTGGTCAAGCCGCCCTGCAAGGTGACCGCCCTGTTGCCTGAGTTGTTCCACGTCCCTGTTATCGTTACGGCGCCGCCGATGGTCGGCGTGCCGCCGGTGATCGTAAACGTGCCGCCGACCGCCAGCGCGCCGCTGGTGGTGAGGTTGCTGCCCTCGCTCAGCGTGCCGCCTGCGTTGATGGTCACGGACGTGATGCTCGTCGCCACGTTACCGGTGACGGTATGAGGGCTGTTGATGGTGGCGACATCCGCCGCCGCCGAGGGTGTTCCTGCCGTCGTAGCGTAGTAAGCGATACCGCCATTCGTCGACGCGGCGTTGCCAGTCAGGGTGAGCGTGGTGGCGTTCGTGATTGTCTTCACCGTTCCGATGGCCACTCCGGCAGCGCTGTAGAGCACATTGCCCGCCGCGAGCTCCGTCGTGAACAACGTGCCTGCGCCCGTCACCGTCGTGGACGCGGTGCTCGACGTGATTGCGCCGGTGCGCAGGATTGCCCAAGTCGACGCGGTACCCCAATTGCCGGTAGCGATGCTGACGTACGTCGCGGCCAGGGCATCGGCGGCGCCGAAGAAAAAAAGAAGCAGGATGAACGCGGGCCGACGCATCAGAGGCGCCGCGTGACCTTGCGCACGCTAGCGCGCGGTCGGTTCGAGACGCTCGAGTCGATATCCGTAGTTGTAGACCGGAACCACGCGGTAACCTGATTCGGGGCGGAGGTCGAGTTTCTTGCGCACCTGGCTGACGTGCGTATCTACCGTGCGAGTGGCGAGATCGCCGCTGCGCCCCCACACGGTTTCCTGCAGATGGCCGCGCGACAGAAGGCGGCCGACGTTGCGAAACAGGGTTACCGCGAGCTCGAACTCCTTCGGCGTGAGCTCGACCCTAGCCCCGCCTTTGCGGATCTCGCCCCGCTGGATGTCGATATCGAAAGGTGGAAAGGAGAGCTGCTTCTCTTCCTCCACCGGATAAGCCCGGCGCAGCAGCGCATGGACTCGGGCGAGCAGCTCCTGGCGGCGAACCGGTTTGATCATGTAATCGTCCGCCCCGTGCTCCAAGGCAAAGACGATGTCCTGCTCCGAATCGCGCACCGTGACAAACAGGATCGGTACGGTCTTGGAGACGTTGTTACGAAGCCAGCTCAGCACCTCTGTACCGGAGATGTCAGGCACCTGCCAGTCCAGCATGAAGAGGTCGAAGCTCTCCCGACCGGCCTGCCGCATCGCCTCGCGCCCGGAGAGCCAACCGTGCACGTCGTGGCCGTCATCGCCGATCCAGCGCTTGAGCAGCGCCAGCTGGTCCGGATCGTCTTCTAGAATTGCGATGCGCACTCAGTCCCCTTTGAAAGCAATCATACCGCCATGGAAAAGACCCTGCGTACCGCATTGCTCGGCGGCGGCACCATCGCCCAGCTAGTCCTTGAGCAGGCCAGGGCCGGCGAATTGGCCGGTATCGACATCGTTGGCATCGCCGGCCGGAGGAAGCACTCCACCGGTGCGGCGCTGGCCAAGAAATTCGAGGTCCCTTATGTAGTTGGCGGGGAGGCGCTGCTCGCGCTACAGCCCGAGGTCGTGGTGGAGGCCGCCTCGCACGATGCCGTGCGCGAGCACCTCGTGCCGCTACTGCGGGCCGGGGCCAGCGTGATCGTGCTTTCCGTCGGCGCATTAACCGATGATCGCCTGCGAAAGGAAGCGGAGGCAGCGGCCGGGCGATCGGGGGCGCTGTTCTACGTCCCCTCCGGCGGCATCGGTGGCCTGGATGCCCTGAAAACTGCATGCCTCGCGGGCGTCGACGAGGTAAGCATCCAGGTCGCGAAGCCGCCCGTGGCATGGCAGGGCATCCCGTACGTGCAAAGCAAGGGCCTGCGACTCGATGGTCTCTCGGGTCCTGTCACGCTGTTCGAGGGTTCAGCCCGGGAGGGAGTCCCACACTTCCCCCAGAACGTGAACATCGCCGCCGTGCTTTCGGTCGCCGGGATCGGCTGGGAGCGCACCCGGTTGAAAGTCGTAGCAGACCCGGCGTTGACGCTCAACACCCACACGATCCGCGTGAGCGGCCGGTCAGGCCGCTTCTCAGTCGTCCTCGAAAACGTACCAGCTCCGGAAAATCCTAAGACCTCCTGGCTGGCCTGTTACAGCGCCATTGCGGCGCTCAAATCCATCCGATCCCACGTGCGCTTCGGGACTTGATTTGCGTCATTTGTACGGCTAGCCGGCGATGGCCGGGGCGCCGCGACGCCAGAGACGTCAGTAAACGTCGGACTGAATTTGGGTTTCGTCGGCGCCCGCCGCCTGAACGGGCAGCGCGTGCCCGACTCCGATACGGTGCTCGGAACGCTGCAACTCGGTTTCGGCACCGTGCCTACCCAGCGCCTGATGCTCAATGTCGCGGGTGAATTCCGAGCCAGCGGCCCGGCCCCGAATTTCCGCCTGCTTTGGGGCTTCCGATCCGCTTTTAGGTTGCCCAAGCTGCGGAAAACTCAATATAATCGCCGGTTCCGCCGGAGGGGTGCCCGAGCGGCTAAAGGGGGCAGACTGTAAATCTGTTGGCCTTGCGCCTACGTTGGTTCGAATCCAACCCCCTCCACCAGTATTCGGGTGCCCCGGCGGGGCGAGAGCAAGTGGGTGAAGCAGGATGAGTTAGGAGTCAACCTTTAAGGCAGGCGGGTGTAGCTCAATGGTAGAGCAGAAGCCTTCCAAGCTTATGACGAGGGTTCGATTCCCTTCACCCGCTCCACGGTTTCAGCCCATGTAGCTCAGTGGTAGAGCACTCCCTTGGTAAGGGAGAGGTCACGCGTTCAATCCGCGTCATGGGCACCAGTGATCAGGAAGATCTGAGATGGCAAAAGGCAAATTCGAGCGCACCAAACCGCATGTGAACGTTGGGACCATCGGGCACGTCGATCATGGCAAGACGACGCTGACGGCGGCGATGACGCACATTCTGGCGAAGAAGTACGGGGGCG
>Ga0209131_1003074_pt1 | contig 11173 bp, 9 predicted proteins | sample GraSoi_2013_40cm_FD_185826 | JGI IMG/M metagenome (GOLD analysis project Ga0209131, IMG submission 185826) | Grasslands soil microbial communities from the Angelo Coastal Reserve, California, USA - Sample 9_17_2013_40cm (SPAdes) (version 2) | ecosystem: Environmental > Terrestrial > Soil >...
CGCGGTCAGCCGGTAGACGATCTTTGATCGGCGCCCGGCCAGGGATTTGGCGGCCTCGGGAATCGCGTCCTCGGTGATCAGACCCCGGCAAGTCAGGTCCTTCAGGCACGGGTACAGCGAGCCGTAGCCGAAAGCGCGGAACGCTCCGAGCACGGAGTTCAGCCGCTTGCGCAGTTCGTAGCCGTGCATCGGGGTCTCGTGCAGCAACCCGAGCACAGCAAGTTCAAGCACGCCGACGCGCTGGCTGCTCATCTGCGCCCGTGCCTCCCGCCCGTGGTTTCGCTCTCGTTCCGGCTGGCGAGTTCTGGGCTACTATCCACCCAAGCGCTCGACCGCTGCATATCAGCCCGATGTATCGAGCCGATACATCACAACGATATGTCGTGTCCTCCTGGGGCGCAAGTCCGCCTATGTCCGCCGGCAGGTTCGCAGGTCAGCCGGTCATGGCCGAACATGGGACTCGGCCTCAGCGCAATTCCGTCGTAACCTGTCGGTCATGAGGCGATCGGTGGTTGACTACGCGCTGGCGCGGCGGGCGACCCTCGCGTCCGTGCTGTCCGGCCGGACCACGGTCACCGACGTCTGCGACGCTCACCCCTACCTGCTCCGGGCGGCGAAATTCCACGGCGAGCCGACCGAGACCAGGTGCCCGATTTGCCGCAAGGTCAAGCTGACCCACGTCACCTATGTCTACGGAGACGAGCTTGGCCGATACGAGGGACGCGTGAAGCAGGGCAGGGAACTCGACGAAATGGCTGCAGAATACGCCGAGTTCCAGGTGTACGTGGTCGAGGTCTGTCAGAGTTGCGGGTGGAATCACTTGGCGTCGTCCTACGTGCTCGGCACCGGTGAGCCGACTGCCAGGCGCGGTCGCCGTGCTCGCACAGGTGACTGACCGGCTCTGGCGGCCGCCGGGCCCGTTGGCTAGCTGAGCTCAGAGCAGCCTGCTGGGCACCGCCGCCCGGCCGGACCTGGACGGCGGCAAGCGGGCACTCCCGCGTGTGGGCGCGCTAAAGAGGGAGTCCGCAACTACGGATGAACACGCAAACTACAGAGAATTCCGGGAAACTCGGTGCAGCCGGGTAGCGTGTTGCCTGGCGGTGTCCGGTTGCTCCGGTTGCTCCGCTTGCGACTGCCTTAGCGCCGACCAGCGAGGATGACGTGAGTAATCCAGACTTCCCCGGGCCGTCCTGGCAGGACAATTCGGCAGTTCCGGACGGATCGGCCGCCTATGGCGCTGGCGCCGACCCTTACGGTCGTGCTGGCGATGGCCGGTCTTCAGCAGGTGCCTCTGCGCGCCCCTCCGGCCGTGCGCGCAAACTGCGCGGGGCCGACTATGACCCGAACGGCGTGCCGTCCGGCGGGAACGATGCGTCGTACGGCGGCAGCCCGTCCGGCCGTGCGCGCAACGGGCGCGGCCCAGCCGACTATGACGCGAACGGCGATCCCGGCTACGCGAGGAACGGCGACGCTGGCTACGGGCGTAACGGCACGGGTGGCTACGGGCGTAACGGCGACGCCGGATACGGGCGGGAGGACGTCGCCGGAGAGGACGATCTCGCCGGGCGGATCCGCCGCCGGCTGCGCGACCACGGTGCTGGCACTGAAGCTGGCTATGAGGCGAATGGCCGCGGGTCTGCCGGTTCACCGCGCAACGGTGATCGCGGCTACCAGGGCGGCCGCCGCCGGTCGGACAGCTACGGATCTGATGGCGATGCGGGCTACGGTGACACGGGCCGCCTTGGCGGCCGCAGCGATCAGCACGGTCGGCCCCCGGCCAGCTACAGGAGCGGCACAGGGCTCATTGAAGACGGGCCGACTGCGCTGCCAGGTATTGACCACGGAGACCTGGGCGGTCGCGGCGGTCCTGGCGGGCCAGTGGGTCCTGGGCGGCCGTACGGTCCTGGCGGGCCAGGGGGTCCTGGGCGGCGTGGCGGCGGCCGCGGTTCGGGCGGCGGCCGACGGGGTCCCAGCGGCCTGGTCGATCCAGACGGCCGGCGGGTAAGGCCGCCCGGCAACTTCTGGCAGCGCCAGTGGCGCGCGAGCTGGTGGCGCCGCTGGACCATCAAGAAGGCGGCGCTGGTCATGGGCGCCATGGCGCTGGGCACCGTGCTGATCCTGATCGCCGGGTTCTTCTATGTCTATTCAGCGGTCCAGCTCCCGATCAAGGCGCTGAGCGCTCCGCTAAGCTCGTCGTCAGCGGTCTACTTCGCTGACAGCAAGACCGAGGTCGGCAGCTTTAGTGCCACGAACCGGACGGTGCTGACAGCCGAACAGCTCGGCCGGAACAAATACCTGGAGCAGGCATTCTTCGCCGCCGAGGACCGGCACTTCCTTACCGAGGGCGGCATCTCCCTGACCGGCACGGCCCGTGCTCTCTTCGTCGACCTCACCGGCAGCGGCCGCCAGGGCGGATCGACGATCACCGAGCAGTACGTCAAGACGTACTTCGAGTCGGTAGCCGCGGGCGGCAACCTGACGTACAAGGAGAAGCTCAAGGAGATCATCTACGCCATCAAGCTGGCTAAGGCGAAGAGTAAGCCGTGGATCCTCACGCACTACCTGAACGCGATCTACCTGGGCAGCGGCGCCTACGGCGTCGAGGGCGCTGCGGAGACGTATTTTGGGAAGCACGCCTGGCAACTTGATATCGGCCAGTGCGCCATGCTCGCGGCGCTCGTCCAAGCCCCGTCGTCATTCGACCCGCAGATGCAGTCCCCGGGCAAGCGCGTCTCCTACCTGGGTTACTCGCTGCTCGACCGCTGGGTTTCCGTGCTTATCAACATGGCCGGTGACACGTTTCCCAATGGCCAGCCCGTACTCACGCAGCAGCAATTGAGCAAGCTCGTTCCAGATACGCACAATCCCCACACGGCGTTGAAGAACTTCCCTAAGGTAAAACCACTAAGCTCCGCCCAGGCCAACTGGAGCGGTTTTCGTGGTTACATCATGACCGCTGTTCAAACCGAACTTGAAAGGACGTACGGCTATAGTGCGGACCAGATCAGCAGCGCTGGGCTCCACATCGTTACAACGTTCAACCTCCGCAAGATGCGGGCCCTGTATTCCGCTGTCGCCGAGGCCAAGAGGCTGATGCGGAACTCTGGCCAGAGGCTGCCGAGCTGGGCCCACGTTGGCGCGATTCTGGAGAACCCGAGAAATGGCGCGATCGAGGCCATGTATGGCGGGCCGAACTTTACAGCCAGGAATTGCAAGAAGATCGCTTGCCAGTACAACACTGCGATGTTGTCGAGAAACCAAGTCGGATCTTCGTTCAAGCCTTACGTTTTGGCGGCCGCGGTCAAACAAGGCATGAATGTGGCGACGAGCAAACTCAACGGCACGTCGCCGCTGTGCGTCCCGCCCGACAACACCGCGCAGAACAGGATGACGTTGTCTAAGCCCAAACGCGGCGCGTGCCCGCCGCTGTGGGCGACTGTCACTCCCGACAACGCAACCAGGTCCGGACCCGTCACTGTGGCCGCCGCAACAGCGGCCTCGTCTAACCCCGCCTTCGTAGACCTCGCGCATCGAGTCGGCACCCAGAACATCATCGACCTGGCGAAGCAGTTCGGGGTTGCCATTAAAGGCCCCAATTCGTCGAATCTGCAAAGCTACCTCGGCCAGACGGGAATCGCCTTGGGCATTGCCTCGCTGACGGTTGAGGAACAGGCCACCACGTTCGCTACGCTTGCGAACCGGGGCAACTATCACACCCCGCACGTGATCGCCAAGATCACCCAGAATGGTCAGCAAGTTCCCACTAAGGTCGTGCATCGCGTCGTGTTGACGCCAAAGGAGGCCGCCGACGTCGACTGGGCTCTCTCGTTCGACACCAATTCAGGGTCTGGCTACACCGGAACCGGCACCAATGCCGTCCTGAGCCCGTACCGTCCGACGATTGCGAAGACCGGGACAACTGACAGCTCCAAGTCAGCATTCTTCCTTGGAGCGCTGCCAGGCCAGTATTCATTCGTCGTCGGAATGTTCACCCAGGACCCCAGCAACAATGCTCAGACGCTGGCCATCCTTCCCTCCTTCGGCGGCTGGACGGGCGGTTACGGTGGCGCTTGGCCGGCGACGATCTGGCGACTGTATATGACCAAGCTGCTGGCCATGTCCCACAAACCGGTCGCGTCACTCGATCCGCTAAACGTGACGGGCATGGCGAAGTGGATTCAGGCAAAGGCACCGAAGCCGAAGTGCCAGCAAGGCCAGGGCGGCGGCAACGGCGGGCCAGGTAATGGCGGCGGCGGGAACGGCAACGGTCACAACCACGGCCACGGTATCTTCGCTGCTCTCGCATTCGGGAAGACCAAGTGCCCGCCGAGCCAGGGCGGGGGCCCGAGTCCCGGTCCGAGCACGTCTGGCTCGCCGAACCCGAGCCCGTCTGGCTCGGGGAGCCCGAGCCCTAGCCCGAGCAGCTCAACTAGCCCCCGTCCGAGCGCGAGCCCAAGCCTCGCCTTCCCGGCTAAGCCCGCTCAGGCGCCGGGCGGCAACGCCCCGTCACGCAAGCAGGCCGCCAGCACGCCGAGCCTGACGACGTCTGTGACGCTGCCGCGCCCGCCGTACATCAAGCCAGGCTGGGCGGTGCTGACCACCGGCCTGATCTAGCTCGATCCACGGACACTTATCAACAGTAATTGCCGAAAACTGTCCGTGATCATGAGAGTTGCCCGGACGACCGGGCAGGGGACGTCAGGGTCGGTGTCCCTGCTACTAGCCGCCGAGCTGGGCGCGGAGCCAGCGGACGTCGGCGGGGGCGTCCGGCGTCTCGCAGATGATCGCCGCGCCCGCGGCCCGGACGACGGAGACAAGCAGCGCGGGATCGATCGTGCCCGACTCGAGGTCGGCGTGCCGGTCCCGGCTCGAGCCGAACTCGTCGCGTGAGTTGTTGCAATGCACCAGGTCAATCCGGCCGGTGATCGTCTTTACCCGGTCGACGATGCTGGCGAGGTCCTCGCCAGCGGAGTAGGCGTGGCATGTGTCGAGGCAGAAACCGACATCGCTGGCGTCGCCGACCACATCCCAGAGCCTGGCCAGGTTGTCGAGGCTGCGCGCCATCGCGCCCTCGCCGCCTGCCGTGTTCTCGATCAGCATGGGCAGCGGCCGGTGGATCCGCTCGATCGCCTTGCGCCAGCTCTCGTATCCCTCAGCCGGGTCAGTATCGACCGTGACATGACCCCCGTGCACGATCAGCCCAGCTGCGCCGATCGACGCCGCGGCGTTTAGTTGCTGCTCAAGGATCTTCCGGCTTGGAATCCTGATCCGGTTGTTGGGCGAGGCCACGTTCATCACATACGGGGCGTGAATATACGCCACCACTCCCGCAGCCTCGAAGTCCGCGCGGATCTGGTCAGGTTGCCGCCCTCCTGGCAGCGACGGCGCCCTCCAGTCCTGCGGGTCGCCGAGGAAGAACTGGACGGCGTTGGCGCCGAGGGCGGTCGCCTCCGTCAGCGGGTCGCCGTCGTGCAGATGGGGTCCGATGATAGGCATCCCACGAGCCTACCCATCGGCGTCATCCGGCCGGGGGAACGGTGCGGCTAGCTGAACCCTCCGTGCGCGAACCCCAGCCCCATCCCGACGAAGGAGGCGGTGATGCCGAACACGATGAACATCCGCTCGGTCCTGGTCGCCGACAGCATCTGGGCCAGCAGCCCGACGATGAAGCCGGTCACGCCGAGGATGGTGCCGATCAGATGACTCTGGCTGAGCATGCCGAGCACGAACGAGGCCAGGCCGGCCACGATCGTGTAGGCGGCGGAGGCAATGATCAGGGGGTGGCGCTGGCCACCAGAATTCAGGGTGAGATAGCGTGCGCGCGGGCGAGGCCTGGCTGGGGCCTGTGACACGTTCACCTCCGGGGGACAGTGACCGTCCAGGCCAGCCGGCTGCGGCGGAGTGCGCGGGCGGCCTGCCTGGTTGCCTACATACCAGTGTCTCCCCAGATCGGGATGAAATGAAGCGTCCGGCGCTGTCAGCCCAGCCTGGTAGGCTTGCTGGCCTGCGCTGGTTTCGATGACATGCGTAGATCCTCCTGTCACGGAGAGACCGTGACCGCTGAGTCCGAAGGAGGCACGGCCTGTCATGCGCCGTTACGAGATGATGATCATCCTCGATCCCTCGCTTGAAGAGCGCACCGTCCAGCCATCGCTTGACCAGTTCCTCAAGGTAGTCACGACGGCTGGGGGAACAATCGACAAGGTCGACGTTTGGGGCCGCAGGCGGCTCGCCTACGAGATCGACAAGAAGTCCGAGGGCATCTACACGGTCATCGACCTGGTAGCCGAGCCGGACACCGTCAAGGAGCTTGACCGCCAGCTGAACCTGAACGAGGCAGTGCTGAGGACCAAGATCCTGCGGCCTGAGCTGCACTAGCCTCGCCGACGCAGACCCGCCGACGTCGATCCGCGACGTCGATCCGCCAGCACCAAACCGCGAGCACGAGACCGACAGCACTCAACCGACCGGGAGTACCCGATGGCAGGAGACACCCAGATCACAATCATCGGCAACCTCGTCGATGACCCGCAGCTCCGCTACACGCCGACCGGGCAGGCGGTTGCCAACTTCCGGGTGGCTTCCACTCCCCGGTTCCTCGACAAGAGCACCAACGAATGGAAGGACGGCGACTCGCTCTTCCTTTCCTGCAATGTCTGGCGCCAGGCCGCCGAGAATGTGGCCGAGAGCCTGCAGCGGGGTATGCGAGTCATAGTCTCTGGCCGACTGCGGCAGCGGTCGTACGAGACGAAGGAAGGCGAGAAGCGCACGGTCTACGAGATCGAGGTTGACGAGGTCGGCCCGTCGCTGCGCAGCGCATCGGCCAAGGTCGTCAAGTCAAGCCGGGCCACAGGCGGTCAGGGCGGATCCGGTGGCGGCGGCGGGTACGGTGGCAGTGGAAGTGGCAGTGTCGGCCGCGCATCCGACGACCCCTGGGCCTCCTCCGAGCCGGCCGACAGCGGCTTCAGCGACGAGCCACCGTTCTAGCCACCGTTCTAACCAGCGATAACAAATCCCCGCCCGCTGGTGGGGACCAGATTAAGTTCCCGCCGCTGGCGGGACCGACCATCCCCGCCGAGGCGGGGCTCTGCCAAGGAGCACCACGATGGCCAAGCCACCGATTCGCAAACCCAAGAAGAAGGTCTGCCTTTTCTGCCAGGAGAAGGTCGTCCGCGTGGACTACAAGGACACGGCCACGCTGCGTAAGTTCATCTCCGATCGCGGCAAGATCAGGGCACGCCGGGTTTCTGGCAACTGCACACGGCACCAGCGCGACGTCGCGACGGCGATCAAGAACGCCCGCGAGATGGCGTTGCTCCCGTACACGAGCACGGCTCGCTGAGGCCGAGGGAGGTTAGGAGACGATGAGCGGTTCGCCGATGAAGCTCATCCTCACCCAGGAGGTCTCGGGCCTGGGTGCCCCCGGCGATGTGGTCGAGGTCGCGGGCGGGTACGGAAGGAACTACCTGGTGCCGCGCGGCCTGGCGATGCGCTGGAGCCGCGGTGCCGAGAAGCAGATTGAGCTGATCAAGCGCGCCCGCGCAGCCCGTGAGATCCGTAGCGTTGATGACGCCAAGGCCGCTGCCCAGCGCCTGGCCGGGTTGCGGGTCAGGATGCAGACCCGCGCGGGCAGCGGCGGCAGGCTGTTCGGGTCGATCTCGACGTCCGACATTGCCTCGGCGGTGAAGGACGCCGGCGGCCCCGAACTCGACCGGCGCAAGATCGAGATCAGCAATCCGATCAAGACCGTCGGGGCGCACCAGGTTGCTGTCCGCTTGCACCCTGAGGTCAGCGCGACTCTCGAGGTTGAAGTCGTCGGCGCTTAACGCCAGCCGCGGCCTAGCCTAGCCGGGAGCCTCACACGTTGAGCGGCAGTCCCCCGCAGCGCTGGACTGCCGCTCAACCTATGGATTCAGTGGCGCTCGGCCCCGATGAGCTTTCCAGCAGGTGAACCACTGAATTGCCGCCGTGGTTATGCCTCGTAGGTTGGGAGCCGTCTGGCCACGTCGGGGTCGAGTTCCGCGAGTTGTGCCCAGAGTTCAGCGAGGCGGATGACGACCTGGTCCGAGTCGCTGGTCTGGCCTTCCCTGGTCTGGCCGCTGCGGGCCTCTGCCGCCTCCGCTTGGGCGGCCAGCTCGTCAATTGCCTGCCCGATCTCGGCAATGCGCTGGACGGCGGTCGAACACATGATCGAATCATACGCTTAGGAGACGTCGCTCCGCTCGGTTTTGAAGACATCCGACGAACGACATTGAGGCCGCGTCGGCACGGTTGGCTGGCTCGCTTGCTGCGGGATTAATCTCGGCCAGCAGAGACGAGAGGCCACTGTTGGTGTGTGGATAACTCTCGTGCGTCCCAAGCAGCGTCCCAGGCGGAAGACTTTCTTGCACGCACAGCCGGTGGAGAAAGTTTTGGCTGGTCAGCTAGCATCTCGGCGCGAAATCCAGGCGATGTTCACAACCTAACCCCCAGGTCGCGCACAGGTCACCCGGCGTGTCTGCACAGGCTGTCCACAGTCCTGTGCACAGCATGATTGGACGCGCAATCGCCTTCGCAGAACACTGTCAGAGCCATTCGATAAAACGGTGCTGGCGGGGCTGCTGGTTGCCAGCTGACTCAGCGGGCTGGCAGGCAGACGCCAGAAGGCTGGACAGCAAGGGGGTGAGGCTCGGTGAGCGTTGCGGAACTCGCGCCGCGCGAGGACTTCGAGCGGACCCCGCCGCACGATATCGCCGCCGAGCAATGCGTTCTCGGCGGCATGATGCTGTCCAAGGACGCGATCTCCGATGTCCTTGAGGTCATCAAGCCCGCGGATCATTACCGCCCCGCTCATCAGATTGTCCACGAGACGATTCTTGACCTCTACAGCCGCGGGGAACCTGCCGACGCGGTTACTGTCGCGGCCGAGCTGACCAAGAGAGCTGACATCGGCAAAGTCGGCGGCGCTCCGTACCTGCACACCCTGATCGCCTCCGTTCCCACGGCCGCGAACGCCGGTTACTACGCGAGGATCGTGCGTGAGCGGGCGATCCTGCGCCGCCTGGTGGAGGTCGGTACCCGGATCGTGCAGCTCGGCTACGCCGGGGATGGCGACGCCGACGAGCTCGTCGACCGGGCGCAAGCCGAGGTCTACGGCGTGACCGAGCGCCGGGTCAGCGACGATTACCTGCCGCTGTCGGAGATCATGCCGGATGCGCTCGTTGAGATCGAGGCAATCGGGAGCCGTGGCGGAACGATGACCGGCGTGCCCACCGGGTTCGCTGACCTGGATGCACTGACCAACGGGCTGCATCCCGGCCAGATGATCGTCATCGCGGCCAGGCCTGCCCTAGGGAAGTCGACAATGGCCCTAGATCTTGCCCGGGCGGCGTCGATCAAGCACGGGCTGACGTCGGTGATGTTCAGCCTTGAGATGAGCCGTAACGAAATCACCATGCGGCTGTTGTCGGCAGAAGCGCGAGTCGCGCTGCACTCGATGCGGACCGGGCAGATGAGCGACGAAGACTGGACCCGGCTGGCACGCCGGATGAGCGAGGTGGCCAACGCGCCCATGTTCATCGATGACTCGCCGAACCTTTCGATGATGGAGATCCGGGCCAAGTGCCGCCGTCTGAAGCAGCAGCATGACCTGCGGCTCGTGATCATCGACTACCTGCAGCTGATGACCTCGCCGAAGCGGGTCGAAAACCGGCAGCAGGAGGTCTCTGAGCTGTCCCGTTCGCTCAAGCTCCTGGCGAAGGAACTGAACGTGCCGGTGATTGCCGTCGCGCAGCTGAATCGCGGTCCGGAGCAAAGGACCGACAAGCGTCCAATGCTCTCAGATCTACGCGAGAGCGGGTGCCTCACCGCCGACACGACCCTCCTGCGTGCCGACACCGGGGCGCCGGTCACCTTCCAGGAACTGCTCGACAACGGACACGAGGGCTTGACCGTCTGGTCGCTGGATGAGCAAAATCGCGTCGTCGCCGCGCCCATTACGAATGTCTTCCCCGCCGGGGTGAAGGATGTCTACCGCCTCAAGCTCGCGTCTGGGCGCGAGGTCAAGGCTTCCGGGAATCACCCGTTCCTCACCTTCGAGGGCTGGCGCCCGTTGCAAGAGCTATCGGCAGGCAGCCGGATCGCCATACCCCGGCGAGTGCCGGCGCCGATCGCCGCAGGCTTGGGCTGGACCGAGGGTCGGCTCGGCCTGCTGGCTCACCTCATCGGGGATGGCTGCGTCCTGCGCAACCAGCCAGTCCACTACACCTCGAATGATGAGGCCAATCTTGATTTCGTCGAAAGTGCGGCAGCCGCGGAGTTCGGCATCACCCCCCGGCGAGTGGCGCAGAAGACGTGGTGGCATACCTACCTGCCAGCCCCTTACCGCTGCACGCACGGGCGCCACAACCCCCTGCACATCTGGTTCCGTGAGCTCGGTATCGACAACCTGAGGTCCTACGAGAAGCGCGTTCCGGAAGCTCTGTACGCCGCGGGTGACAATGAGATAGCGGTATTCCTGCGGCACCTGCTGGCGACCGATGGGTCGGTCTGGAACCCGCAAGGGACGTCGGTCCCGAAGACCTGCTACTCCTCATCGAGCCGCCAGCTAGCCGATGGCGTGGCGCGGCTGCTAGGACGGCTGGGAATCGTGGCGCGCATCCGGGAGGTCAGCAAAACCGGCTACAAGACCTCCTACCATGTGATCATCGCCGACGGGCCCAGCCTGCGCACCTTCTGCCGCGATGTGGGCGTGCATGGCCGCCGCGGCGAGACTGCGCTCCAACTGCTCGCCGCCCTAGAGGACAAGTCCGCGAATACCAATGCCGACACCGTGCCCATCGAGGTATGGAACCTGGTCAAGACCGAGCGGCTGCGCGCCGGGCTGACCGAGCGCCAGTTCCAGGCGGCAATCGGCACTCACTACTGCGGCTCGGCCCTGTACAAAAGCTGCCCGTCCCGGGAGCACCTCCTGCGCTGCGCAACGGCGCTCAACTCGCCGGTCCTTGAGGCAGCCGCCACGACGGACATCTTCTGGGATCGGATAAAGAGCATCGAGCCGCTAGGCCCATGCCCGGTCTTTGACGCAACCGTGAAGGGCACCCACAATTTCATCGCCGATGGCATCTTCGCCCACAACAGCATTGAGCAGGATAGTGACGTGGTGATCCTGCTGCACCGCGAAGATGCCTACGAG
>Ga0209131_1003076_pt1 | contig 11166 bp, 8 predicted proteins | sample GraSoi_2013_40cm_FD_185826 | JGI IMG/M metagenome (GOLD analysis project Ga0209131, IMG submission 185826) | Grasslands soil microbial communities from the Angelo Coastal Reserve, California, USA - Sample 9_17_2013_40cm (SPAdes) (version 2) | ecosystem: Environmental > Terrestrial > Soil >...
GCTCGTGGACTCCCAGGACGCCGCTCGCCTCATGGCAGAAGCCGGCCCCCTTCGTACCGCGGTCCTGGAAGACAGCAGTCGCGCAATGACCGCCCTCAGTGTCGCGCCTTTCGACCTCCAGCGAGATCCGACCATCCTGCCTACCCTGCACGCCGTTCAGAGCGCGCTGCCATCGCAACTTGAGGCTATCACCACGCTGGCCAACTCCGGCGACTGGCGGGCGGTCCGCCTGCGTCTGGCGAACCAGGTAACGCCTCTGAAATCACTCACCTCGGCGCTGGTCGAAACCGTCGACCATGAGGTCGGCGAAGAGCAGGCCCAAACCGTGCGGAACATTAAGCGCGTGCAACGTCTCGTTTTTCTCGTTGTGCCGCTGACCGCCATCTTCACCTTGCTGATCGCTGCCACTCTCGGCTTGGCCATTACCCGCAGTATCACGCAGCCCCTGGCGCGCTTGGTGGAAGGCTCAAAAGCCTTGGCCCGCGGCGAATTTCAACATGAAGTGTCTATTACCGGAACAGACGAACTCGCTCACCTCGGGCGGGTATTCAACGACTCCGCCAGGCGCCTCCAAGATCTCTACGCCACCTTGCAGCAGAGCGAAGATCGCCTCCGCCTCGTCATCGACACGATTCCCGCGCATGTCTGGAGCACCCGACCCGACGGCTCCGTCGATTTCGTCAATCGACGTTGGCTCGAAACTACCGGCCTGACCATGCAAGACGCACTGGGCTGGGATTGGGGCTCCGTAGTACATCCCGACGATCTCCCCCGCTACGTTGACGAGTGGCGCGCTGCCCTCGCCACCGGCGAACCGACGGAGAGTGAAGTGCGCCTGCGCCGGGCCGACGGCAAATATCGCTGGTGGCTGGTCCGCAACGTGCCCCTCCGCGACGAGCTCGGCAACATCCTGAAGTGGTACGGCACCGCTTTCGACATCGAGGAACGCCACCAAGCCGAAGATGCCTTGCGCCGCAGCGAGGCCTACTTAGCCGAAGCGCAGCGATTAAGCAAGACCGGCAGCTTCAGCTGGACCGTCTCGACCGGTGAGATCCGCTGGTCCGAGGAAACCTTTCGCATCTTCCAATATGACCGAACCACGAAACCGACCGTCCAACGTATTCTCAAACGCGTTCATCCGGAAGACGCGCCTTACGTGAAGCAAGCGATCGAGAGCGCGTCGACCAATCTGAGGGACTTTGAACAGGAATATCGCTTGGTCATGCCCGATAATTCAGTCAAATGTGTCCACGTCGTGGCTCACTCCTTGAGCGATAAACCAGGAAAAATCGAGGTTCTGGGTGCGGTCATGGACGTCACCGAACGCAAGCGCGCTGAGGAAGCGTTGCGCGAGGCGCAGGCCAATCTAGCACGCGTCAGCCGCGTGACCACCATGGGAGAGCTGACTGCCTCCCTCGCGCACGAGATCAGGCAACCCATTGCCGCCGCGGTCACCAACGCCAACACCTGCTTGCGCTGGCTAGGACGCGATCAGCCCGATTTGGCAGAGGCGCGCGAAGCAGCCGCCAGAATCATCAAAGACGTAACCCGCGCGTCTGACATCATCAGCCGCGTCCGCTTGCTTTTCCAGAATGTTACTCCGCAACAGGAACTGATTGATGTAAACGAAATGATTCGAGAGATAATCGTCCTCCTGCGCAGCGAGGCAACGCGATACAACATAGCGGTCCGCGCGCAGCTCGCCCCGGATCTTCCCCAGGTTATGGGAGACCGCATCCAATTGCAGCAGGTTCTCATGAACCTCATGATCAATGCCATCGAAGCGACCAAGGATGTGGTCGGCACGCGCGAGTTAGCGATCAAGTCCCAGCGAACAGAAAACGAGGAAATCGCCGTCTCCGTCAACGACAGCGGCGTGGGCCTGCCCCCACATCATGCGGAGCAAATCTTCAATGCCTTCTTTAGCACCAAGCCCCATGGCACCGGCATGGGCCTTCGCATCAGCCGCTCCATCATCGAATCGCATGGTGGCCGCCTGTGGGCTGCCGACAACTTCCCGCACGGCGCAAGCTTTTGTTTCACCCTGCCCCACCAACGCCCCAGACACACAAATGACGCGCGAGCCTGGACCTCGGTCTAGCTTCCGACTCCGATCTGCCGCCGGCTCGTAGGGGCGCAGCACCGCTGCGCCCCATCTCGGCACAAAGTCAGCAACTATCAGCGATTAATAGCCCTTCGAATTGCTCAACATCGGGAAAATCGCACGCAGGGTCTTGCCAAAAACAGAAGCCGCCTCGCTTCCGTTTATCGCCGATAGCGTCGAATCGACCAAAATTAGATCGGGCTCAAGTTCCTTGGCTTTCTCAATGCCTTCCGCCGCGTTCTTGGCTTCCCCGCAAATTGTAAAGAGGGTGTTGCGTTCAACAAACGACCGCAACAAGCGCCGTATGTTCGCATTGTCATCGACAATCAGAATGCCAGCCATAAGACCTGAAGCTTACCATTTCTGGTAAACCACGTCTGTATGCTTTCTCACATGAATTCAACTTGCTGTAATACCCGATCGTTCGCATCTGTGCGATGATCGCTCCACGGTCCCACCTGGTTTGGCTGTCCCCAATTCGGAGTTAGCTTGCCTGCGCACTTTCGCATTTACAAGGTGCTAGCCGATGGAGCCCTGCAGTTCGTCCAGTCAGCCCCTACGCTGGAAGATGCAAAAACACGCGTGCAAGAACTAGGCAAGCACTGGCCAGGCGAATACCTCATCGAAAACCAGGAAACCCGCGCGCGGGCACTTATCAACACGAAGGACAAGAACTGAAGCAACATAACCCCTTCCCTCGCCGCCACATGTTAATTTCTCACTTGACAAATAGTAACGGATGCGGTAACCTCCAATCCAAGGTTCCGCTGACCGTGTCCCCGTTTCGTCCCTCCATCCTGCACCCGCTCGCAGTGCGCCCCGCAAACAATCGATTTTTTACTCCTTTATTCTCAACATCTTCTGAGTTGCTTGTCCCGCAACTCCTTTGTTTTCACAACCATCTGCGTTGCTCCCTAGTTTGCAGGCGCGCTCACCGAACATCGACCCCCGACGCGCTAAGTCCTTTCCTTCTTATCGCATCCCTGCAAGTTGAGCAGTTTCATGCAGTTACGAACTCTTTTGCGCAACGGGATTCCTCCATCTCTCCTGCTTTCAACAGCTTGCGCACTCTTTTGATGTCGACGGGGGTGGCACCCCCCTCCCGCTTTTCGATCTCCGTCGTCAACCAGGTGGTGGGCATGAGGTCCACTGCGATTAGCCAATCCCCGATTACCTCCTTGCGGCCCCTCTGCGTAAACTCAGCGCCCTCTGCGTCTCTTGACCCTGAGCCTCGAAGGGTGCGTTATCCTTTGCTCTCGCCACTCGTCACACGCCACTCGCCGCTTTCCGGACACGCCGCTTCGCCGCGAATTCGCCTTGCATCTGCCGCGTTTCCCGGCTTAACCTTAAAGGTCTCTGCGCGCTACGGGCCCCTGCGCATACATCAAGGAGACGCGAACATGGCCACCTCGGTCTGGAAGGGCTATCTCACCTTCGGTCTCATCTCGATTCCGATTCGCCTTTTTTCCGCCGCGCGCGGCGAGCGCATCAGCTTGAACCAGCTTCACAGCGTTTGCCACTCGCGCATCAAGATGCCGCTGTTTTGCCCGGTCTGCGACCGCAAGGTCGAGCGCAACGAAATCGTCAAAGGTTACGAGTACGAAAAAGATCAGTACGTCCTCTTCGACGAAAAAGAATTAGACAAGATCGAGCCGGAATCCGCCCGCTCCATGGAAATTCTCGAATTCGTGCGCCTCGAGGAAATCGATCCGCTCTACTACGAATCTTCCTACTACGTCACGCCGGAAGACGAAGGCCGCAAAGCCTATCAGCTTCTGCTCGACGCGATGGAAGACTCCAGCTACGCCGCCGTCGCCAAAATCACCATGCACCAGCGCGAACACATCGTCGTCATCCGTCCGCGCGCCAACGGCATGACGCTGCACACAATGTTCTACACCAACGAAATTCGCGAAGTCGCCGAATACGGCAAGCGCACCCCCGCCGCCGAGCCGAAAGAAGCGGAAAAGAAGCTCGCCACGCAACTAATCGAAAGCCTGGCCGCCAAGTTCGAGCCGGAAAAATACAAAGACCAATATCAAGAAAGCATGAAAGCGCTAATCGAAGCGAAACAAGCCGGCCAGGAAGTAGCCGAAGTGCCCCGCGCCAAGATGGCCCCGGTAATCGACCTAATGGAAGCCCTGAAAAAGAGCATCGCAGAAAAGGAAAAGCCAGCAGCGTCGAAGAAGCCGCCAGTCCGAGCCGTGCCAGCCGCGACCGCGCGCGAAGAACGCCAGACGACAAAAAGAAAGCGCTCCGCGGGTTGAAGTCAGATTGCGTTACCTGTAGCGCAGGGCGGAGTCCGCGTAGCCCTACGGCTTTTTCCTGAGGTCGGGATCGAGAAAAATTCGGTTATGTTCACTGGCCCTGTGGAAAATAAACTTTTTGCCGATGGTATACTCGCAGCGAATCCATGGCAGCAACCGATCGATTTACCCGGCGTGAGTTCCAGCGCATCCTGGACGTCACCGACAAGCAACTCAACTATTGGGAGCGCCTCCAACTGGTTACGCCACGAAAAGGCGGCGCCGAAAAATCTTATGATTTTCGCGATCTCATTTCGCTGCGCACCGCGAAGCAGTTAATCGAAAAAGGCGTCTCCGCCAATCGCCTGCGCCGCTCGCTGGTCGCGCTGAATCAGAAACTCTCGGAAGTGCAAGCCCCGCTAACCGAGCTGCGAATTCTGGCCAACGGCCGCGATGTAATCGTCGAACGCGACGGCGCCCGCCTCGAACCCATCTCCGGCCAGTTCGTGCTCAACTTCGACACCCGCGAACTGCGCGACAAAGTCCGCGTGATGCCAGAACGCAAAGCCGAAGACTGGTTTGCGCTCGCGCTGCAATACGAAGCGGACCCGACTTCGCGCAAGGAAGCCATAGACGCATACGAACGCGTACTGACCGCGAATCCAGATCACGTGGACGCGCTGATAAATCTGGGAATGCTTTCCTATGATGGCGGCGATTTGGAGAAAGCCGCGGACTGTTTTCGCCGCGCGATTGTGGTGGAAGAGGGAAATGCTGTTGCGCAGTTCAATCTCGGCAGCGTGTTGGAAGAAATGGGGCAACTAGAGTCGGCGCGCCAACATTTGCGCCTCGCAGTTCGCCTCGACGCGAAATACGCGGACGCCCACTACAATCTCGCGTTCGTCTGCGAAAAATTATCCGCGCGTGCGGAAGCCCGCGAGCATTGGCAGCGCTACGTTGAACTCGATCCCGGCAGTCCGTGGTGCGATTACGCACGCCAGCGCCTCGCCTCAATGAAGCCATAGCTCCGCAAAGAAGTCATCCCGAGCTTGCAGCGAAGCTAGAAAAGTGGAGAGCGCCGAACCCCCAGGAGAAAAAAGGCCCACAATTTATTGTGAGCTGTCTTTATAGGAACGAGCAGCGATTTTGGAGCGGGTTGCGCGGTGGGCGGCAGGATTCCGTTGAGGCGGAGATAAATCGCTTCGGCGCCGTAGTGGTCGTTCCAGCCATCGCTGAGCCCGATCAGAGCGGCGGCGCGCGACGCCGGCCGATTTCCAAACAGCACCAGCGATTCGCCCAATTTCGAGTCGTCCACATTAGCAAGCGCGGTACTGCAAAATTCGAACGAAGCTTTCAGTCCCGCGACCAATTTATCTTTGCCGTCCGTGTCGGCCAGCTTTGAGTCTGGAGCTGCGGCGCCGGAAATTTTCGAGCACAGCAAATTATTGGACTGCACGATGTGCATTATCAGGTGCCCGAAGGAATTCATCTCCGGAGTCGGCTTGAAATTATATTTTTCGGCTGGCATGGACTCCGCCGCCGCGACCATATTTTTGCTGAAGCGCCCCAACTGATTCTTCACCGTGGTGCTTACGGGATTTGCCACGGGCGCAGAGCTTTCCTGAGCGTGTACCGCGACCGCGGCCACCAGGGCCAGCAAAACGAGGAATCCTGTTAGCTTCATGGCGTTCTCCTATTGGTAATTGCGGGTGACCGATTCTTGCAAGCGCGCTCGAAGCATACTCTTACAGTTGCGAGGTAGACAAGCCGGCCAAGATGCAGGGCGTTCGAATCGGCTGCTGGGAAAAAGCCGCAGGGCTTCGCGGACTCCGCCCTGCGCTACAGGACGGGCTGCGCTGCAGACGCGCTGCTGGAAGGCTTTCGAATGGCTTGCGGGGCTAGGCGGCGCTGGTTGCGGAGGCGGTCGCTTTCTTTGGGGCGACGATTTCGATTGGCAGTGTTGCAACGACGAGCGTGCCGTTGGCGTCTGATTGCACGTCTAGTTGGCCGCCCATTTGGCGCAACCTTTCGTGCATTCCGCGCAAGCCCACGCCGCTGAGTTTTCCGGATGACAAACTCGTTTGCGCCTCCGCGGGAATACCTTTGCCGGCATCGCGCACTTCCAGCCGCACTTCGTTTTCCGAGCGCGCAACGCGAATCGCCGCGGTGCTGCTGCCGGAATGGCGGTGAATGTTGGTAAGACATTCCTGGACAACGCGAAACAAGGTAATTTCCAGGTTGCGCGGGAGGCGCCCAAAATCATCAGGCAGCTCCAGGTCGACTTTGATTTTGCTGCGTTCGCCGAAACCTTCGATATACCACTGCAGCGCCGATTGGAGGCCGACTTCGTCCAGCAGCGGCGGATGCAGAAGGTGTGAGATCGTTCGAATCTCGCTGGAGAGCTGCTCGAGCAGGCCGACATTATCCTGCAGGGCCTTGCCTGCTTCGGGACTCAGCGCGTCCGCTTCGCGAGTGACGGTCGCCAGGTTCATGCTCACGGCGGCCAGCATCTGTCCGACGCTGTCGTGCAGCTCGCGGGCGATACGCCGGCGCTCTTCATCCTGGATCTGCAGGAGTCTTGCGGAAAGCTCGCGCACAACGTCCGTTTGCCTGACGAGCTCCAAGTTTTTTGCTTCGAGTTCCCGGGTGCGCTCGCGAACGCGCTCTTCGAGCATGCTGCGAAGCTGCCGGTGCTCGGTGATGTCTAACCCGGAACAGACGATCATCACCACTTCGCCGGTTTCGTTTTGCACTGGGTTAAGGGTCCGGTCCGCGAAGCGGATCGTGCCATCGCGCAGCGCATACTGACATTCTTCGCGAACGGCCAAGCCTTTGGCGGCGGTGGCGACGCTAGTTTTTGCAATCGCTTGCTCCTCTAGGAGGGAGCCCCACCAAACATCCCACAGTTTGCTACCGATCACCTCGTTACGGCTGAATCCGGTGCCTTCCAGCGCGGCGCGATTAGCCTCAACAACCGTCCCATCGTTGGACAGAATTGCCAAGAAGGAATACGTTTGCGTAAAGGCGGCGCGCAGGAGCTCCTGCTTTTCCCGAAGCTCCTTCTCGGTAAGCTTGCTCTCTGTGATATCACGGGCAATTTTAGAGGCACCGATGACCCGGCCCTGGGAATCTTTGATGGGCGAAATGGTCAGCGAAATATTGAGCCGTTTTCCGTTTTTCGTGACCCTCACGGTTTCGAAGTGGTCGATGCGTTCTCCATTCCTGAGCCGCTTGATGATTTGCGCTTCTTCCTCTCGCAGCTCCGCAGGAATGATGATGGTGATGGGTTGCCCGATGGCTTCCTGCGCGGAATACCCGAAGATTCGTTCCGCAGTGGCGTTCCAACTGTTAATAATCCCGTTGAGGTCTTTGGAAATGATGGCATCGGCTGATGATTCGACAATTGCAGCAACCCTTGCCAGTGCTTGCTCGGCGTGCGCAGATCGAATCGCGTCCATTTTTGGATTTTCGGGATTCGGTCCTTCCGTGACGAACTCTTTTCCGTAGCTTACGGCTTTTACTGCATCCTGTAGTTGCTCTCTAATGTTTGATTTTGCGACATAGCCTAGAGCGCCGGCGCGAAACGCCTCCTTGACGGTTTCCGGCGACTCGTCCTGGCTAAGAATGAGAACGCTGATTTCCGGAAAAGCATTGCGAATCAAACGTGTGGCATCGAAACCGTTTAAGTTGGGCATGCCGATATCCATGACCACGACGTCCGGCTTAAGCTGCCTGGCTTTGTCCACGCCGTCGCGGCCATCCACGGCTTCTCCGCACACTTCAAAATCCGGTCGCGCCGCCAGGAGCGAGCGCACACCACGACGGACGAGTTCGTGATCGTCCACAATGAGAACGCGTGTCAGAGAGAACCTCCCTGAATTCACTTGCCATAAAGAGCTGAGCACAAAACAACAACTCCGCGGCCTGCGGATTGCAATTCGCGCCATGCTATCGAGCGCCAATGGTACCTAGGGGAGAGCAACGACAAGAATACAGTAAACGCTGTAGCGACCCCTGTATGGCAGTCTTCACTTCCGTTCGAATAGAACCAGATAATCGTTATTCGGCCAGTTTTCCACAGTTTTTGTTAATTGGAACCCTGCGGCGGTGAGCTCTTCGACGGCGATTTTTTGAGGTATCCCGTGCCCACCGCGATTTGCGGGGACTCCTTCGACGGGGTCGAGCCCGGAGCGGGGTGGAAACTCGATGATGGCGAGGCGTCCGGCGGGCCTGAGAGAGCGCAGGAGGGCAGCGTCAAATTCAGCCGGCTTGGTTAAATGATGATAGACGCGGCGCAAAAAGATTGCGTCGCAGCATTCGGATGGGAGATTCGTGTCCGCTTCTTTACTTTCGAGGACGATCACATTGTTGAGATGGCGCTTTGCGACTTCGGAGCGCAGATTGGCAAGTTTTTCCTGGTCGATTTCGGTGGCGAATACTTTACCGGAAGGACCCACTATTTGCGCCGTGGCGAAGGCGTATCTGCCGTCGCCGGCACCGATATCGGCGACGATGGTTCCGAGTTTCCAGTCCATCAGCGCGGCGAGGCGCTTCATTTCGTCCGCAGGATCGGCATCGGCGCACTGCAGTAAACCGACGGTCGCCCATAGGACGCAAACCACGGCTGCCATTAACCGCTTTGTGTTCATCGTGCCCACCTCTTGAAAAGGGGACTTCTTGATTAGACTTGAACCGACAATTTTCAGCTTCCGCGCTGTGCAGATGTTTTACCAGCGAGGGCACAGGCCGGGCCAGCCGTCTTGCTGAATGCGGCGGGCTGCGCTAGAGTGCCGGTCACTCGAAAACAGCATGACGAAATCGACGCGCTACACATCCAAGTCTAAACGCAACGCGCAGGAGAGCGTTCGCACGCTTATCTCGTGCGAGGACATTCAACGACGCGTTGGCGAAATGGCGCAGGAGATCCGGCGCGATTTTCCGACGGAAGCTCTGCACCTGGTGGGAGTGTTGAAAGGATCGGTGTTTTTTCTTACGGATTTGGCGAGACAGATCAGCGGAGAGATTTCTCTGGATTTCATCGCCGTCTCGAGTTATGGAAATCGGACGGAGACATCGGGTGAAGTGAAGCTTACGCGAGACCTGGACTCCAGCATAGAGGGAAAGACAGTTATTGTGGTGGAGGATATTCTTGATACGGGGATGACGCTGAAATATTTGCTGCGCGTATTCGAGCAGCGGAAGCCCAGGCGCATTCGTGTGGCCGTGTTGCTGGATAAGCCGGAGCGGCGGGTCGCCAAAGTCCGCGCGGATTATGTGGGCTTCAAAATCCCCAACGAGTTCGTGGTGGGATACGGGTTGGACTATGCGGAGCGTTACCGCAATCTCTGCGATGTGGGTGTCCTGACCCTTGGCACGAAGGATAAAAAAGGCACGAAAGAGAAAAAATAAAAGGGAGCTACGGCTGACCCGAGCCTGCGCCGCGCTCCTGTTATAATGTCCTACCTCATGAGTACAACTGACGAACATACGACCGTGGCCGCGGCGCCGGCCTTTGAGATCTCCGCGGAAGTGCTGGCCACGCTGACGGAGATCGGCGAGGAGGTGAACGCCTCGCTCGATCTCGATGAAGTGTTGGCGCGGACGGCGGCACTGATCAAGCGGCACATTGATTACGAGATTTTCGGCGTGCTGATGTTTGCGGGCGACGGATCTTACTTGAAATTCCGGTTCTCAATCGGCTATCCGCGCGAGCTGGCGGAAAATTTGCGGATTCCGGTGGGGCAGGGAATTACCGGGACGGCGGCGGCGACCGGGCATCCGGTGCGTGTGGCGGATACGCTTACGGATTCCCGTTACATCAACGCTATCGAGAATGTGCGGTCAGAACTGGCTGTGCCGCTAATGCTGCGCAATCGCTGCGTTGGCGTGCTGGATATACAAAGCCGGCATCCGGATTATTTCACGGGCGAGCAGCAGAAGATTTTGACGTTGCTGGCGAGCCGCCTGGCGATTGCGGTGGAAAATGCGCGGCTATTCGAGAAGGTTAGCGCGCAGGCGGAGACGCTGCTGCTTTTGAACGAGGTGAGCCGCGAAACCGGATCGATTCTCGATGTGGAAGAACTGCTCCGACGGGCGGCGGAACAGACGAAACGCGTAATCGATTATCAGATTTTGAGCATCATGCTTTATGACGAGGAGCAGAAAGTTTTTCGGCATCGGGTGGATGTGAAACATGGGCAGCGCGTGCAAGGTAAGCTGCGCGTTGCGGCGAGCGAGGGCATCGTGGGTGCCGCGGCTACGCTCAAGCAGCCCGTGATTGTTCCGGACGTGACCGTTGATCCGCGCTACCTGATGGTGAATCCGGAGACGCGCTCCGAGCTGGCGATTCCGATGATTCATAAGGGCAAAGTGATTGGCGTGCTGGACCTGGAGAGCCCGCAGCCGAATTACTTCACAGAGGATCACATACAGACGCTTTCGATTCTTGCGGGGAATCTTGCTGTTTCGCTGGAGAACGCGCGTTTGTACGAGCAAGTGGCTCGCGATGAGGCGCGGTTGGAGCGCGACCTGCAGGCGGCGAAACGAATTCAGGGCGCATTGCTGCGTCCCGTGCCGACTGAGGATTATGGCGTGGATTTGGCCGCGCGATATCTTTCCGCGCGTGAAGTATGCGGCGATTTGTACGAATTTTTACGGTATGGGCCGCAGCAACTGGGGATTGCGCTTGGAGACGTGAGCGGTAAGGGGACGGCGGCGGCATTGTATGGCGCGGTTTCCATCGGGATTATGCGCAGCCTTGCGCCGCAGAAGCTGCAGCCCGCGGAAATGCTGAAGCAGATGAATCAGCTGGTGGGG
>Ga0209131_1003078_pt1 | contig 11161 bp, 10 predicted proteins | sample GraSoi_2013_40cm_FD_185826 | JGI IMG/M metagenome (GOLD analysis project Ga0209131, IMG submission 185826) | Grasslands soil microbial communities from the Angelo Coastal Reserve, California, USA - Sample 9_17_2013_40cm (SPAdes) (version 2) | ecosystem: Environmental > Terrestrial > Soil >...
TGAAGCATTCGTTGGAGAGGCTGTACCAGCGGGGTTGGCGGGGGCGGCAGTTTGTGCACTGGATAGCGTCTGAGTTTGGTGATTGATCAGAGTTAATCCCACGCCGATACTCACAAACAATGCAACTAGCGCGAGCGCAATGATAAAAGCACGGTAGGAATTATATTTTTCCTCCCACGGTTGACGGGTGATGCGCGCAATGAAATAAACACCGAGAAATAACAAGAGCTGTGCAGCGTAGATGAAAGAGGTTTCTTTATCAAGGAAATGAAGGAGTAATGCACCTGACACTAAAAATAAATATTTTCGTTCTCCCTTTTCAAAATAGCGCAGAACGGCATATAGCATCAGAACGCCCGAGAAAACAGCGTACGAATCCTCTCGAACATAGCGCCCATAAAAAAGCATGAATGGGGAGATGAGCATCAACAAGCCGGCTACCAAACCGCCAGTTTTGCCGAGATATCTTCGCCAATACCAGCACATTGAAATCGTTGCGATGCTGAATAATGCAGCTGGGATACGGGCGGTAAAGTCACTTGGACCAAAAAGGAAGTAACTTAGCGCAATCAGATGAAATTGCCAGGGTCCATGCATCATAGGCGTGTGCTGATATCCTTGTCCGCGATATAGCAGCCATGAAAAATAAGTATGTAAACTCTCATCATGACTCATAACACGCACGCCAAGGTTGTAAAACCTCGTTATGAATGCCAGGATAATGATGCCTGCAAAAATTGCGACTTCGTTTGTGATTGCCGGAAGAGCGGGATGAATGGGTTTTTGTAGCCAGGGAGAATTTTCGTTGTTCATAGGACTCTTTTGTATAGGAATTGGGTTGACTTATACATCATTCTTAATGTTCTGACAAGTTTGATGTATTTAGTTTCTCTTAATGTTGATCATCCAGGTGTGGAAGTGATTGGATCTAGGATTGGAGTGATTGTGAAGGTTGGAGGAGGCAGTGTATTGGTAGGCGTTGTATTGCAAACTGGTACCAACAGTTCTTTATTAAGTTGAATGTCCTCTGAAGACATATTATTCAATATCATAAGTATCTCTTTGGATGTTGCAAAATGCGTTGCGATACTTTCAAGTGTATCGTTTTTTTGAACATCATAATGGATTTGCACACAGTGGCTGAATAACAAACTCGTTGCTGTTATTTGTGTTGAAGGCGTTGGTATGGGCAGCATCGAGAACTGAGTGCCTGATACTAATCTGGTATTTACACCTGTAAATTGCCAACCAATAATCACGAAAGTCAAAAGCGCCACGCTGATCAAAGCCGTGCGTGTAATCAATAAGGTACTTGAATATTTCTTTCCATTTTTATTTCCCATTAAAGCTGCTACAGAGAGTGGGGCAGGGTGAAGGCTCCACTGTTTACTCATTACATTTTTTAGAATATTTTCCAACTGGTTTAGTTGCTGGGCATATGCCCGGCATTCTGCGCACGTTGCTAGATGTTCGGTTAAGATTTTTTGTTTATCGCCATGTAAAGCATGATCAGCCTGGAACTGGATCAACTGCATGGCTTCGGCATGCGAAATTTGCATTGCATTATTCTCCATGGATATTTTCCAACTGGCTTCTCAATCTTTCACGAGCCGTGTGCAAGCGCGAGTGGATGGTCCCTTCGTTGACATCCAGGATCTCAGAGATTTCTGAAATCGATAACTCATGAAAATATCTTAAGATCATCACGATACGGTGACGCTCATCTAATTTGTTCAACTCGCTCCAAATCACAGCTTCTTTTTCATCTTGAATAATCGCATCTTCTGGTGAAGGCTGTTTGTGACTCTCTTCGGTTTGAAAAAGCATGGTTGCTGCAGTTTTTAGTCGCTCCAATATCTTTTGTTTTCGAAGATGATTTCGGCCATGGTTGAGAGCGATCGTATACAACCATGCTTTAAGAGAATTCTTTTCTTGATAAGTTCTTAGCGACCGCAAAGCCGAAAGAAAGGTTTCCTGCGTAATTTCATTAGCTTCGGCTTGGTCGCCAACAATCGACAACGCAAACCGGAACACATTGGTTTCATGAAGGCGCACGAACATCTCGATTGCATTTTCATTCCCTGCAATGCACTCGTTGATGAGCCAGGCTGATTCCGGGGCATCCATGCGTTCTATAGGATTAACGATTGTTGGAGTCAAAACCTTCATTTGGATTCTTGTTCTTGCGCGTAGTCAATTAATAACAAACTATAAATTATTTTCGGACTAATCAATTAAGAAAGCGATTAGCCCGCTAATTGACCGCACCCTGCTTGGATATCAATCCCGCGCCGCATACGGATCGTGCATGGAATCCCAGCCTGCTCCAGCGATTCTTTGAACGCGATTGCCCGCTGATGATCAGTTGCCTTGCCTGAGTATCCAGTAGTGGGGTTGAGGGGAATGGCATTGACGTGACACATCAAGCCCTTGAGTCGTGAAGCGAGTCGCCTCGCAACTTCAGGCGAGTCGTTGACGCCATTGATCAACGCCCATTCAAATGTGACACGTCGTCCAGTATGGTCAACGTAATATCTGCAAGCATCGATGACTTCAGCAATCTTATAGCGCTTGTTGACAGGCATGATTGCAAGTCGTTCATTGTCATCCGCGGCGTGGAGCGAGATCGCCAGATTGACCTGTCGCTTCTCGTCAGCGAAACGCCTGATTTGTGGAACCAGACCCACAGTCGAGATGGTGAAGCGGCGAGCCCCAAAGTTGTAGCCATCCGCATCGTTGAGGCAGTCAATCGCGGACATAGTATTATCGTAGTTGTGGAAAGGCTCGCCCATACCCATGAAGACGATGTTCGTCACGGATTCGTTCACATCCTTCAACATCTGCGCGTAATACATGACCTGTGCCACGATCTCGCCGCTCGAAAGATGACGTTTGAAACCCATCTGCCCGGTGGCGCAAAAGACACAACCCATCGCGCACCCTGCCTGCGTAGAAATACAAAGCGTACGACGATTTTTTGCGCCACGTAAATTCTTGCTATTGGGAGCGGACGCTGTGATCTGCGGATTATCTGCGGGGTCGCCATAGCGCATGAGCACGGCTTCGATCAAATTCTTATCGGGCAATTCAAACAAGGTCTTGCGCGTGAAGCCGTCGGATGAATCTTGAAAGACCTTCACTTTGAAAGGAGTGAATGCTGTATATTCAGTCAGTTTCTCTCGCAATGATTTGGGCAGGTTGGTGAATTGTTCAGGTGCGTTGTAGAGATGCTGATACAAGCCCTGCCAAACCTGCTTGGCACGATATGTAGGCTCATTCCATTCTTTTAGGAGGTTAGTGAGGGAAGGTAGATCGAGGTCATATATAAGTTGCGTCATGTTTATCCAATGAGAGATGATAAATCATCTGCGATCACATCAATTTGTGGGTTCCAATTTTTTGCTTGCTCATTTGTGGATACGCCACTCAACACCAACGCAGTAGGAAATCCTACTGCTTGCCCTGCTGCAATGTCAGTTTCGAGTCGGTCGCCAACAACAAGCGTCTCTGTTTTTTGTGTACCGAGAATCTCTAAAGATAATTCCATCATAAATGGAAAGGGTTTGCCTGCAATAATCGGCTCAACATCGGTGGCGGTGGTGATGACCGAAATCCATGCACCGGCCCCAGGGATTTCGCCGCGCGGAGTGGGGAAGGTTTTATCTGGGTTTGTTGCATAAAATGGGATGCCGCTGCGCACCAACAGGGTTGCTTCGCGCATTTTGTCAAAGGTGATTCCACGGTCAATGCCCATCACAACCACTTCCGCTTCGGTGGCGTTGTTGACAGACAGCACTTCAAAGCCTTTTTCTTCCAATGCCACGTGAATGCCGTCTTCGCCAATCATGAAGATTTTTGTGCCTTTTGGATATTGGTGTGAAAGCATAAATACCACGCCCAACGCGGACGTGACCACCTGCGAGGGCTGTACATTGACGCCAAATCCAGCCAGTCGTTCTACATATTGTTCAGGCGTTTTGGTGCCATTATTGGTTGCAAAGACGTATTTCAATCCACGGGTTTCGATACGATTAAAAATCTCGGCGAGATTTCCAATCGGAGTATCTGATCTCCAGATGACGCCATCCATATCGAGGATGAGGGCTTTGATGTGTGTAGGTAACATAAATATGCTGGTGGTCGAGTAGTGTCGAGACCATATCCTTTATAAAAATTTCTTCACCAAATATTTCAGTACAGGCTTATCGATCCACTCAGCTTCAGGGTCGCTACGTTCTTCAAAATTCTCGTTGCCGATGAACTCATTGAAGGCGTTGCGGAAGTTCTTTCCTTTTTTCAAATAGCCTTGCTGAGTAAGAATATCAGTGACTTGCTGCAACGCCTCGCCTTTTAATTCCACGTGTTCTTTTTCGGGACTTTTACCAAAATACAACTCTTGCATTTCAAGCAATTCACTGAGCTGCAAAACCGGGTCATCGTGGTCATCGACACGGTAATCGATCCAGCGATCATTATTGCCACCATATCCACTTTTTGCCTTGACCACATAGATCGCTGCGGATTGACGTCCACGTTTATCGCCGCCAGCACGATCGCCTGCTAATAGCGCTGCATGTAATCTGCTTGGCAGGCTGCCTTTAGTTTTGAGGAAGGCTTTCTCTATTGCAGGGACAACCTTCGCGCTCTTGAGGATATTGCCTTGAATTGCATAGCATTTCCTAGAAATTCCTCCCGCCCAGGGAAAACATCCCTCGCCGGTAAATGTTGCCGAACGACCTTGCATATCCACCAAACCTATTTGGCGTAATTCGCGATCTGAGTCTTCTTGTAGTAGTTTGGCGAGTGTTTCATCGGCTGACAAACCTTTGCTCATCAACGCCAATCCTTGCGGACCAAACGAAGTGTTTGCAAAAGCTTGAGTCGCTACAGCGCCAGCGTCCGCTTGTGCCCAAGGGACAACGGCACCTACCGCCGGGAATTTTGATGCAACCGCCACACCCCAAGCCTGTTCTTCCAGATCGCAGGCCACAATTGAAAAAGTCATACGAGTTTCCTTTCGCGAGAAAGGATTATATCGTAAAGGAGAGCGCTACATCATACTCTTTGCTATACATAATCAAAAAGCCTGCTGATTTCTCAGCAGGCTTCAACGACAAAATAATTTAATTACTTTAACACCTTTTCAGGTGCTTCCAATATATGATCGACCAAACCATAATCAACGGCTTGCTTGGCTTCCATGTAGTAATCACGGTCACTATCGCGTTCGATGACTTCCAATGGCTGACCAGTGTGCTTGGACATAATGTTCAGCAACAAGGCTTTCAAGCGTAGAATCTGTTTGGCTTGAATTTCGATATCGGTCGCTTGACCTTGCGCGCCGCCAAGCGGCTGATGCATATGGATCGTCGCATTGGGTAGAGCGTAGCGACGGCCCTTCGTACCAGCAGTCAGCAACACGGTCCCGAAGGATGCGGTCACACCTACAGCCACAGTGCTGATCGGGTTCGGGATCATCTGCATCGTGTCATAGATCGCGAGTCCCGCATAGATCACACCGCCGGGTGAGTTGATGTACATTTGAATTTCCTTTTCAGGATCTTCATGAGTCAAATGCAGCAACTGCGCCACAACCACGTTTGCAACCTGGTCATCAATGGCGGTGCCAAGAAAAATAATGCGTTCTCTCATCAACCGGGTAAAAACATCAATAGAACGATCACCGTAATTGGTTGTCTCAATTACATAAGGGGTAACACTTTTGAAGTTAGGGATCATTTCATCTCCTTTATTTTCGGACAATCATACCCAGCGAGTGTAGGAATTGCGTTAACTCTTTATCAGGTATTCTTAGGAAGCTTCGCCCGTTTCAGATTCAGGTGTGATTGCTTCAGCCTCGGGAGCTTGTTCTTCGCTTGGAATTGATTCTGCCAGTGCCGCCTTTGCAGTTTCTGCTTCAGCCTGACGTTCCTCTGGTGATTTATATTCGCCGACTGCAATGGATTTCAATACATCAAGCGCACGTCGTGTGAGTACGCGGTTGGCAGATTCCATCGCGATCGCCTGAGCGAGTTGCTGCTGACCTTTTTTGCCGCCGCGGACTTTGTTGAGATCCATGCCTTGCGTTGCCAACGAGGACAACGTTTGATTAAACTCAGCATCCAGTGATTCGTTATCGACTTCGAGCTTCTCGCGACGAACAATTTCATCAAGGATTAAAGAACGTTCAAAGCGTTTCTTGGCAACAGGTTTCACTTCTTCTTCAATGAACTGTTCGCGAGTGGTGTTACGAAGTTTGAAATACGTATCGAGATCCATGTTCTGTTGTGAGAGACGCTGCTGTAGATCCTCAAGCACGTGTTCGCCTTCGTGATCCAGCGAGTGTTGATGATATTTGAAGGTGGCACCTTCTTTGATCTTCTCGATCAGGTCAACAAAATATTTGTCATCGTAGTCAGTCTTGGAGCGGTTCTCAACATCTTTGGTTACAGCTTCGCGTAAGGCATCCAGCGTTTCGCCAGCGCCGACGGTCTTGGCAAACTCATCATCCAACTCAGGCAACGTCACCGCACGGACGGTCTTGACCGTCACTTCCATTTCGGCCTCTTTGCCTTTGAGTGCATCGAGGTCATGATCTTCAGCAAAGGTGTGCTTGATAGTCTTGGTGTCACTAGATTTCAAACCGACGAGCTCATTGGCAAAACCGTTATAGGGCCATTCGGTATCACGCTCGTCCTTGCGTATGAACGCAGCAAAGCCAGTGCGGGTCAATTCGGGGATTTCGGATTTAACATCCACGAGCACATAATCGCTGACCTGTGATTCGCGTTCCACATTTTCAGTGGATGCATACATTTGGCGTAAGTCTTCGACAGCTTTGTCCACTTCACTTTGATCAGGAGCAGACCATTCGTACGGCAGGCGAAGCGCTTGGATGTCGCCTAATTCCACTTCGGGAGCGAGCGGCACACGGAAATGAAGCTTCGGTGGGTCGAGTGATTCAATCGATTCCAGTGATCCGGTCGCGCCGGGATTGATATCTGCTTCTTTGAGGATGTTCGAATATTCGGCATCGATAAAATAATCAATGGCTTGTTCCACAATGGCTTGCTCGCCATAGTTTTGCACCACCAAATGATAGGGCGCCTTCCCCGGGCGGAACCCCGCAATCTTGCCGCGCTCAGAAATTTTGCGCGCCGCACGCCGCTTGAAAGAGTCCAGTTTTTCCGGCTCAACTTCAACCACTAATTTGGCCTCGTGGTTTTCTTCAATTGTTTTTTCGATTTTCAAGTTATTTCTCCATGAGACGTTAAAGTTTTGGATATCATTAGCGTCTAAAAATTTTATGGGGACGGAGGGAGTCGAACCCTCACGCCTTGCGGCACATGATCCTAAGTCATGCTCGTCTGCCAGTTCCGACACGTCCCCGCGCTTGCCTGTTAAATATACAGTAAGCGGGCGAAATTATACCGTAAGGTCTGCCACTTGTGAAAAAATTGGAGAAATTTGTTAGATGGGAAATCTACACCATTGTGCCAGGATAACCGCCTTAAATGGTCAACGCATTGCTACTTGCCTGGAGGGAGAGTAGCAATGCGTTGGATTACAGGACGTTGAAAGTATAGATAGGCAACATTTCAACTATGAAAGGATGGTGAGAAAATTCAACAAAAAAGCCTTACTACACGAGTAAAGCTATGTCACACTTGATCTGTTTTCCTAAATCATGCTCGTCTGCCAGTTCCGACACATCCCCAAAGCGTTCTATGGCTATAGCTACTTAAACGCCGAAGAAGCTTGTAAGCGTTATTAAAGCGAGTAGTAAAATAAAAATGAGTGCTGCTATCACTGGAAACAGCGCCCATTTTATTGACGTAATCCATATTGCGCGCCAGGTCTTTTTCGAAGATTTGCCAACTAATGTTCCGAAGATGCCGAATAAAATTTCCCCTCCAGTAAGAGCAAAACGCCCCAGGTTATCGAAGAAATTCATTTGGAAGGTGAAAGCAAGAACCAATCCAGTTACTAGTGCGCCAGTAATCGTGCCAACCCTCACAACCTGCCAAAGTGTTATATTCAATTCCTCACCCCCCAGTTGCTTGTCTGGTTGAAGTGCAATCTCTGTTTCTCGGGTAGTTTGCCCACCAGCTTTTAATGATATGGTCAGCTCAGGCAGGGTCTCCAACTTGTCATTGGAATGTGCATATCCTATTTGATTCTGTCCATATATGACGATTGGTTCAGAAAGTTGTTGCATAACCTGGGGATTTGCATCGAGAGTAGCACCGATGTCGACTCCACGGTTTTCATACTCTGTTACAAGCTTTTCCACATCCGGGATATGGGATGGTAGATTTTCTAGCTCACGGCGTATTTCCGGTGTATTCCCAGCAGGGTTGGTGACAAGCGGTTCAATACCTAAAAATAATTCGTTTAGGCGTTGATGTTCTCGTTTTTTAGTCACCGTGTTCTGCATGCTGAATACCTTATCAACCTGTTGGCGAGCAGAAGAAACATTCTGGTATGCTTCCTAATTTCATGTTGAAACAGATTTAATAATTGATTGCGATTTTATTATAAGCCTCGATAATTTCGATGGATCACTATAATCATTGCAGGCATGATGCAGTTTGTGATTCCATAAATGTGGGGCGATTAGGTGCGTATAAGGTCATATCGTACTCAGCATCTTCCAAGATATTTCACAAAAAAATTGGCGGTTCATTGGTATAATCCCGCACTTGAAACCCTAAAATTGGAGCATTGACTTGAGCCGTGTAATTAACCCTGAAAGTGCGGGAAAAGACCGAACCCGCTTGACCAAAGCCATTGTACTGGCAGTACGTGAATTAGCGAAACAACAAGAAGTGAACAACGAAGCAAAGGACCTCGCTGCTTTTATCTCCCTGGCATTGAAAACTATTTCAGAGGGAATAGATGCTTCCGTCACCGCCTGGGAGAAAAGGGATTATTGGATCAAGGCGGACAAGTTTCGTATGGAATGGATGTGGTCGGGTCAGTATGCCGATAAGATGAAGGTGGCAATCTTCACCGATGACTGGGGCACGATCGCAATGCTGATGCCGCAGATCGCGCAGAAGTTCAGCAAGATCGAGGTTTCAGATAATCATCGGCTCGGTAAACCATGGATGGGTGCTTATAAACAATTGACCATGCATCAGTAAGTAGGTTTAAAACAAAAAAACTCCGAAATCATTTCGGAGTTTTTTTGTACCTATTTCTCAGTTGGCAATAATCTTGTCAAATGCGATTCTGTATTGTTCAACAACTCAATCATCATCTCGCGGATGTGAGTGTTGAGGTAGTGATGTTCGAGGGTGGAAAGCGGCAGGAAGCGTGCGCCCGCCACCACATGAATACAACTTGAAGCGCCGCAGAGGCAGATGAAGGGTGCGTCCATTTCCCATTCGGTGGAGGGATAGAAGAAGGAGAGTTCATCACCTTTGGCGATATCGCGGCAGGCGTACATTTGCAGATGCTCGGTATCAAGAATTACGTTTGGATCACAGGAGTGATTCAATGCGGCAAGTTTGCCCACGTCAGTATGTCGATCACGCCCGATCTGAACTGTAAAACGATTTGCTTTGTTGACGATCTTCTCAGTTGGGATTTCACAGATCAATTCGCCTTTTGCGTAAGCGCGTTTTGAAATCAAACTTCTAAATTTATTTTCTGTTTTGATCGTCAGCGTATCCATTGAAGCCATTTCATATCCTTTCGTTGATTAGCAAATAAAATTCTTATTTTGTCATTCTGAGTGGAGCAAAGAATCTCTATCAATTCATAAAAGAGACTCTTTGGTTGCAACGAATGCTCCCTCAGAGTGACATGATTATCATTAGTATAACGATAATAAAAAGAATTGCAAGTGTTTATCATATGAATTGAAAAACTTTAAGGTTATATTCATTCAACATTAATTTTTTTGAACCACGTACGTTTCGGTTGTGCGAGTTTATTTGCTCGATATAAAAGCATATTTGCAAAGAATAAACGCCAGCGAAGTTGAGCCCATGTGTGCCATGCGATGCGCACATCTGTTTTTTGCATTTGAATATCAACAAACAAAGCAGAGTCATAAATATCGGTAAGTTTGGAGGCGTTGTTCGTCAAACTCACAAACATTTTATGATATCGCGAACGTTTGCTCAATTCGTTGAGCTGATGGATTAGTTTATCTGCGAACTCATGAGAAGTCTCTGCGCTAGTCCGCAGTCCCGCAATTGGACGACCGGCATGATAGAATTTTTGATAGATCCCTTCAATCGCCGTAACAGGTGCAAGCCGCAGATACCACCATCTTTCGATCACAATAAAATAAAGTAGCACAATAACTAATAGAACAAAAACTGGTATCAGTACATATGCTGTCTTTTCAAGACGGAAGCGATTGAGCAGATTCGAAGCGGTCGAATCAGTTTTTTGCGGTGATGGAATAATGTCCCCTTTTTCGCTGCGAACGATCTCGGGGATCGAGCTGGTTGGCTCGAACTCGACCCAGCCGATGCCCGTGAAATAAACTTCCGCCCATGAGTGTGCATTTGCCTCGCGGATAATATATTCTGCTCTGGTTGGGTCGTAAGTGCCCGGCGAATAGCCAGATACGAAACGTGCCGGAACACCAACTGCGCGTGCTAATACCACCATCGTGGTGGCGTAGTAATCACAATAACCTTTGTTGAGATCAAACAGGAAGTAATCAGCCACGTCGCGGCCTAGTGGAGGGGCAGGGACATTGAGGTCATAAGGATAATTCGTGCGCAAGTAGGTTTCGATCGTTTTGGCTTTTTCGTAGGGGTTCGTTTTTCCTCTTGTAATATGTTTGGCTAAACTGATGACACGTTCAGGCACGGAATCTGGCAACGCGAGATAATGATCAACAATCTCTTTAGGATATGAGGTGGAAGCCGTACGTAATTCGGTTAGGGTGACATTGGGAACGTAGGATTGAGCCTGGTAGGCATTTGCACTAGTTGTGGCAGAAAACATATCCGCTTGAAGCAAGGTTGCTTGATCAGTGAACAGTTCCGATTGAGGTCTGAGGCGCCAGTCCACCGTCAACGGTACATCGGCGCTGAATAAAATTCCGCTCCAGAATAATTTTCCCTCCGGCTCATCCAGATGTACATCCAGATGTAGCAGTTTGTATCCGTTAAGCAAGCCAGGGATGAGCGGCGTA
>Ga0209131_1003079_pt1 | contig 11154 bp, 14 predicted proteins | sample GraSoi_2013_40cm_FD_185826 | JGI IMG/M metagenome (GOLD analysis project Ga0209131, IMG submission 185826) | Grasslands soil microbial communities from the Angelo Coastal Reserve, California, USA - Sample 9_17_2013_40cm (SPAdes) (version 2) | ecosystem: Environmental > Terrestrial > Soil >...
CTGCGGCCGAGCTTCGCCGAAGCGATCGCCGCCTTCTGGCCGCCTGGGCCAGAGCCGATCACCAGGACGTCGAAGTCGTACATCCTCGCAGTGTGACACCGCATTGCGCTCTTTTGAACCCCCTGGGATCCGGCCCTGGCACCAGGCGTTAGGCGCACGGATAGCCGGGTACTGCGGGCACGTCGGAGGTGACCCATGAACCAAGCAAGTCAGCCCGGCGAACCGGCCAGCGCGGTCCCGCCGCAGACAGCAGGCGCGCCAGGGCCGAGGACGCCGCTGGAGATCGGCGGCTCCGGCTGGCGAGCTACCGTGCGGCGGACGCTCAGGGAATTCAAAGCCGATCGCTGCACGATGGCGGCCGGCAGCCTCGCGTACAGCTGGTTCCTCGCCCTGGTCCCCGCCCTGATCGCGCTGCTCGGAGTGGCCTCGCTCGTCCAGTTCGGCAGCGGCACGGTGCACAAGCTGGTCAACGGGCTCAACAAGGCGCTTCCGCCCGGAGCCTCTGGCGTGTTCACCGATGCCGTGCAAGCCGCCACCAGCAAGACGTCGCAGGGCTCGCTGGCCGTCGTCATCATCGCCGTCATCCTGGCGCTGTGGAGCGCGTCCAGCGGCATGGTTGCCTTGCAGACCGCCCTTGACATCGCCTACGACGTGCCGGGCGATCGCACGTTCCTCGCCAAGCGGCTGTACGCGGGCGAGCTCCTGCTCGCCACCGTGGTCTTCGGCGGCATCGCCGCTGCCCTCATCGTGTTCGGAGCGCCGCTCGGCACTTCCATCCAGCACCACCTGTCAGTCAGCAGCACGGCCTTCACCATCGGCTGGAACGTCGTGCGCTGGCTGATCAACATCGTGTTCGTGTCGCTGCTGTTCTCGATCTACTACTTCGTCGGCCCGAACCGCGAATCGCCGCGCTGGCAGTGGATCAGCCCGGGCGGACTGGCCGGCACGGCCATATTCCTGGCGGCATCCGTCGGCTTCTCGACCTATGTCGCCAAGTTCGGCTCGTACGGCAAGACCTACGGCGCACTGGCCGGCGTGGTGATCCTGATGCTCTGGCTCTACCTGACCGGGCTCGCCGTGCTGATCGGCGGCGAGCTCAACGCCGAGATCGAGCGGGAAGCCGCGGCGCAGGCTGGCAACCCCGAGGCGCAGGCCAGCGCCGAACGAATCGAGAGCGGCCGCTGACCCCGCGGGTCGGACCGGGCTGTTACCTGCCGGGCTAGGTCCCTGCGGCGGTCGGCTCGCCCGGGATCACCAGGCCGGTCTCGTAGGCGAGGATGACCGCCTGAACCCGGTCGCGCAGGCCCAGCTTGGCGAGCAGGTTGCCGACGTGCGTCTTGACGGTCGCCTCGCTGACGGACAGTGCGGCGGCGATCTCCGCGTTGCTGCACCCCCGTGCGAGCAGCAGCAGCACGTCGCGCTCCCGCCCGGTCAGCGCCGCCAGCCGGGACGGCGGCGGCGAGGTCTGGGCCGGGCGGCGAGCGAACGCCTCGATCAGCCTGCGGGTCACCGACGGGGCGAGCAGTGCGTCGCCGGCCGCCGCGGCACGCACGGCCGCGATCAGGTCGGCTCGCGGGGAATCTTTCAGCAAGAAGCCGGTCGCGCCCGCCCGCAGCGCCTCGTAGACGTAGTCGTCGAGGTCGAACGTCGTGAGCATCACGACCTTAGGCGGGCCAGGCACGGGTACGGTTGCCGCGGTGATCAGCCTGGCGGCCTCGAGCCCGTCCATTCCCGGCATCCGCACGTCCATCAGCACCACGTCCGGGCGCAGTGCCGCCGCCTGCGCGACGGCGGCGGCGGTGTCGAGTATGACGCAGAACCCGGCCCGCACCAGCTCCTGATCGTCGACCACGAGCACCCGGATCGGGTCGGCCCCCGCTTCCGCTGTCATCGCGCCGGCAGCCGTGCGGCGACAGCGAACCCGTCGCCGGGCGTAGGCCCGACCGTGAGGTTGCCGCCGCATGAGGCCACGCGCTCTGCGATGCCGGCCAGGCCGAACCCGGAGCCCGCCAGGCCGCCGGGCGCGCCAGGCTTGGCGTGGCCATCGGCCGCGGCCACCTGCCGTGGCGGCCCGTGGTCGGCAACAGTAACGGTGAGGTAGCCGGGCTCGTATCGCAGCGTGACGAAGGCACTGGACGCTGTCGTGTGGCGCAGGGTGTTGGTCAGGGCCTCCTGAACGATCCGGTAGGCGGTCAGGTCGATGCTGGGAGCCAGCGGGTATGCAGCGCCCTCCACGTCGAGCTCAACGGGCAGGCCGGCGCCCCTGACCTGGTCGAGTACTCCGGCGAGGTCAGCGAGCGACGCGGACGGCGCGGTCTGGAGCGGAGCAGCGGGCACCCGAAGGACGCCGAGCAGCCTGCGCAGCTCGGTCAGCGCCTGCCTCGCCGTATCGCCGATCACCTGCACAGACTGTTGCGCCTGCGCAGGACGGCCGGGTAGCAGCGAGGTCGCCGCCTCCGCCTGGACAGCCATCAGGCTCACGTGGTGGGCCACCACGTCGTGCAGCTCGCGCGCGATTTGCCCTGCCCGTGCTGCCAGCGAGTGCGCTACGCGCTGTGCCGCTCCAGAAGATCAACTATGATCTCGCCGAGTCGATCGGCTGGCCCAGGCAGGTCGCGCTCGTAGCGCATGAATATCGCTCGCTGCCGGCGCGGCTGCGGCAGCACACCACGATCCTGACGGCGAACTACGGCGAGGCCGGTGCTATTGACCGCTACGGGGCCGACTATGGCCTACCGCAGGTCTACAGCGGCGCCAACACCTTCTGGCTGTGGGGCCCGCCGCCCGCCGCCGACACCGCCGCGATCGCGGTCAACGTCGACCCTGCTTTGCTGCGCCGCGAGTTCAGCCGGGTGCGGCTCGTGGCCATCTTCAGGAACGGCCTGGGAGTCAGCGACGACGAGCAGGGGGCGCGGATCTTCCTGGCCACCGGGCTGAAGTCGGCCTGGTCGCACGTCTGGCCGACCTTCAGGAACTATTCCTGACGGCGCGGGCTGCCGGCCGGCGCCCAGCTGGTATCCCGGCCGGCGAGCGCGACCACCCGGTCGAGCGGCGGGGCGTCATCCGGCACCGGCCGCGACGGCCCCGAACGGGACGTCCGGGCCATCTGGAGCATCCGGGCTGGCGAACATGGCCAGGAACCGCTGAGCCGCGTCGAGAAGCTCAGGTTCGCTGTCGTACGGCTGGCCGGTCGCGCGGGCGACGTCCCAGCCGTGTACGACAAGCTCGTCGGCCGCCGTCAGCCCGACCATGTCAGCCGGACTGTCCATGCCAGCGATCCGCGTCATTCCGGTCCACGCGCCTGTTTCGGCCCAGCCCCTGGCGAGCCGTTGCAGGTCGGCGGGGATCCTGGCCCGCCAGCCAGGCTCCAGTCGCGCGGCCTGCCCGGACGGAGTTTGCTCAACATACGGCCCGCGCTCCTTCCGCGCCGCGGCGGCGAACGCTCGTGCCAGCTCACTGACGTGGTCGATGAGGTCGCCCACCGTGTATGCCGGGCATGGACTTGGTGAGCTCGTCATCGCTGACGCGCGCGACAAGCTCAGCCAGGCGCTGCGCTCCCGGCGCTAGATCGATCGCAGTTGTCATAACGACACCCCCAGACCTCATGTGCGGATACGGCTCCAGTTAGGTAAGGGTATGGCCACGACCGTCGTGAACCTCAAGGGCCACCGCGACGACCTCGGATTCGCCGACGTGGTGTATGTGGTCCTTGGTCAAGATGCCGAACAACCATGGCCGGGCATCGAGCCACGTGGTGTCGAACCGGCTGCGCGCGCGGAACGCAGCGAGAAACGTCGCAGCTACCATGTCCTCCGCGTCGGCGTGGCCCAGCCGCCCTCTGTAATGAAGCCGCGCAATTGGAGTGAAGCCGAGCAATCGTGGCCCTGTGCGGCCCGACATGCGTTCTGGTCATCGAACCTGAGTAAGGACCTGGGCCAGGGGTTCGGCGTTCTCACGTTTCGATGTTGAGTAGTGACAGTGAGTTGTTGTAGTTCCGGCCTGCCCAGCGCAGCCCGGAGGCGATGTTGGCCCAGCCGTTTCTGCGTAGTGCAGCGATGGTGAGGTTGCGCAGGCTGGCCATGACCTGGGGAGCGCTGCCGGTGCGGACTCGCGAGCCGTCTTCGCCATAGGTGACGTCGCGGACCCAGTGGAGCTTGTTCTCGATACCCCAGTGGCCGCGGACGTGCAGCGCGATGCGCTCCGGCCCGGCCCGGCCGGGGACCAGGCTGGTGATGCCGAGCGCGGCTATCGCCGAACGCGGGCTGCCGTCGAGGTTACGGACGTGCCGTTCGATCAGGAATGCCTGGCCGGCGTGCGGGAAGATCCCCGCCGGGGCGGGCAGGACCTGGATGGTGCGGGTCTCCTCGCGCCCGTGCCCCCGGTCGCTCATCGTGTGCTGGACCGGGACGTCACGCCAGGGCAGGGCGTCCAGAGCATCGAATAGCTTCGGCTGGTTGTCCTTGACGGCGGTGAAGATGTAGTCGGCGTGCTTGTCTTCCACTAGGTAGCGGGCGGTCTCGCGCTGGGCGTGCAGTGCGTCCAGCGTGATGACCGCCCCGGCTAGGTCAAGGTCGTCTAGCAAGGGCTTGACCTGGGTGATTTCGTTGGTCTTGTGGCCGACCTCACGCTGGGCGATGACCGCGCCGGCACCGGTCATGGCCGCGAGCAGGTGCACCGCCCGGCCGTCGGCCTGGACGGCGCCGCGCACCGTCTTGCCGTCCACCGCCACCGCATCACCGGCCAGGCCGGCGCTGTCGCGCGCCAGCAGCCACGCGGCCAGCCGCTCATCCAGTGCGCAGGCGTCGGTGCCGGACAGGGCCCGGCGGATCGTGGTCTCGCTCGGCACCACCTGCGCACCGCCGCACGGGTCGCGGCGCACCGCGAAGCAGTCCAGCACCGCTGCGGGCGCGGCGGCGGCCCACTCGGCGATCGCGACCAGGGACTTGGCTCCCGCCGCGACGGCAGCGCAGGCAAGGCCCAGGATGGTCGCCAGGCTGTGCCGCCGGCCCTGCGTCCGCCGGTGATCGGGCACGGCGGCCAGGAACTCCGCCAGCGCAGGCAGCTGCCCGCCGGCCCGGACGCCGCCGAGCCGGGCGGACATGACATGAACAGCGGCAGTGGAATCATCGGCAGCGGGCATGGCAGACTGACCAGGCATCGGGGCCTCCCGGGACAGGCGGAACGTGACAGCCACCTGACCTAGCGGGCCCCGTGCTCACTTCCCAGCCGGCACGCCCGCCTACACACGATCGTGATCATCACTGCCAGGCCCGCCGTTATCGATCCCGGACTGTAATCACCTGCTATCGCTCAGTGAGAATGCCGGCGCCCTGGGACCTGGGCAGCCACGAGCACTAGCGCGGACAGTCGGGGTCGCGGCGGTTTGCTCGACGGCGTCATCGACGAAGCAGCCAATCCGGCGGCCAAAGCGACAGGAAATTCACGCTTGGCATCGGGGCGTCTCCGTGATATGAATCGTGAAATGCCGAGATGTGGTCGGAGTAGACCGAGCATCCGCCAGGAGTCAGTATGAGATTGTCACTCGTGAGCGCCATAAGCCCGCTGACCGGTTTGAGCGTTGCGGGCTTAATGCTGATTGCCCCACCACAGTCCCATACGCCTCGCGTAGCAAAGGCCGGGACTATAGCGCCAGACTGCGCCAGCAGTCACGTAAATGTAGAAGGTTACGATGCAAACAAGCCAAACTCATATGGCAATGAAGGCAGCATATACGTAAGCACGCAAACGGCACTGAACGGTATCCAAGTTAACATTTATCGTAGTCTGTTCGTGCGCGGGCCGGGCGGCACTACTGGCAACCATTTTAATAACGACGCGGAGGTCGGCTGGACGGCGGGCAATGGTATATCCAGCAATACGCCGGTGGTATATGCCGAGTGGACTATTCTCGGCCAAGATAGCGGGCAACAGAACTACACAGGATACACACTCCAACCCGATCATACTTATCATTTCGAAGTCAAAAATGTCGGCGGGCAGCGAATATTCCGTTTCGTGGTAGATGGGCAATCACAGCCTTTTGATTACAGTCCTCAAGTACAGTTTAACTACGGCTTCAACATCACTAACTCAGAACACCACAACAATTGCGACACGTTGTATGCGAGCTTTACAAACTTGCAGTGGAGCCCGTCACTAGGCAACTGGTCAACGAACGGTTATCAAAATTATAAGTGCTATGCTGACAATTCAACGACCTGGTACTTCCATAGGAATAGCAACGAGAGCAGCGACGTTACCCAGACCTCTGCTGCTTGCAATCCGTAAGTGAGTGAGTGTCGTGAATCCCTGCCTAGCCTCAATTCGAACGTCTAGGACCATTATCTATAGTGTGACTCTGTTGGCACTTAGCGCCTTCGTTCTGGGCTGCGCACCGCGCGGCTCCGGTGGAAGCGGTGGACCTCCTGGGCACGGGCCGGCGTATGCGAAGGGCGGCAACCCGCTTGTCGCCGGTCACACAACGTCGGTAGCCAGTGCAACTCGTCAGGTGGGATTTCGACTGCTGATGCCTCGCCCAACTGCCGCGATCAGGAATGTCATGCTCTCGCGAACATGGGTAAACCCGAGAGAGCACCAAGTCGCGCTCGTGTTCGATGGCGGCAAAGTGACGGTCATGATGTGGCCGGTGCCGGCCGATCGAAGAAATCCCATCGCATATTACAAGAGTATAATCAAGGACCACTTGGGAAATGATCATATAGGTCTGGTGGACGGGGTTCCGGCGCTGATCATCAAACAACATAGCGACGTCAAACATGCCAACCCCGCCTGGATCGAGTTCTACAAAGACGGGATAGACGTGAATGTCTACAGCGCGCACTACAAGACCTCGGCGCTCGTGAAGTTGGCTGATAGCCTGAAATGACCCGCTGCTCACTGGTGTCCCCCGACTGGCAGATGAAAAGCTAGCCTCGATGTTTCGTGATCTTGAGCTGGTGGCTTGCGGCTGTGGGTGTGCGCAGTTTTCGGCGCCGGGTCGTGCCTGTGTTCCCGGCTGACGCGCCGCTCCTTGCGGACGATGACGCGGATGCCCTTCGGCCAGCCGTCCCAGGCGCAGCATGCCAGTGAGCTCGCTCGCGCCGGGCGCCGAGTTCGATGCCGTACGCGCCGGACTCCTCCTCGTTCCAGCCGGCGCCGATCCCCAGCTCCAGCCGGCCGCCGGAAATGATGTCGATGGTCGCCGCCATATTGGCCAGGACGGCCGGATGCCGGTAGTGGATGCCCGTGACCAGCGTGCCGAGCCGCAGCGGCCGGGTCGCCTGCGCCAGCGCGGTGAGCACCGACCATCCCTCCAGGCACGGCCCGGCCGAGTCGCCGACGATCGGATAGAAATGATCGAAGACCCAGCCTGACTCGAATATCTCCCCGCGACCGCCAAGTCGAAAATCGGTTGAGTCCGTTCATCGGCCGAGGTCATGCTGGAGGCATGTTCTCGCGGGTTTGGTTGCGCGCCACTGTTAGGCCGCTGCGCGCGCTGCCGCCCGTCCTCCTCATCGCCGGCGGCGCTCGAGGCTGACCCTCCCCTTCGCTGAGAACCATGGGGGGAGGGTGCAGCGCGGCGCCTCGCGCCGCCTGGTTCTGGGCGCTGGTCGCACTGACCGCGCTCCGATGAAAGCTCCCGTGCCGCCCCCGCAGGTCGGCACGCGCTCAGGAGGAAGGGACGATGAGCAAGCAGCATTTCGTGCGGGACAAGCCGCACGTGAACATCGGCACGATGGGTCATGTCGACCATGGCAAGACCACGCTGACCGCGGCGATTACCCGACTGCTGGCCGACACCGACCCGGCGCGGACCAGTTTCGTGGCGTTCGAGCGGATCGACCGCGCGCCGGAGGAGCGGCAGCGCGGCATCACCATCAACCTCGCGCACGTCGAGTACGAGACAGCATCCCGGCATTACGCGCACGTCGACATGCCCGGTCACGCTGACTACATCAAGAACATGATCACCGGCGCGGCGCAGGTCGACGGCGCGATCCTGGTCGTTTCGGCTGAGGACGGCGCGATGCCGCAGACCAGGGAGCATGTGCTGCTAGCCCGGCGGGTCGGGGTACCCGCCATCGTGGTGGCCCTGAACAAGGCGGACGTCGCTGATCCTGAGCTGCTTGACCTGATCGAGCTCGAGGTGAGGGAGCTGCTGTCCGAATACGGCTATCCGGGCGACACGGTGCCCGTCGTCCGGGTCTCGGCGCTCAGGGCGCTGAAAGGCGACCCGGTGTGGACAACGCAACTCAGGTACCTGCTCGATGCCGTGGACAAAGCGATCCCGGTCCCAGAGCGAGCGTTTGACCGGCCCTTCATGATGCCGGTGGAGAGCGTCCTTACGATCACAGGTCGCGGCACCGTGGTCACGGGCAAGGTCGAGCAAGGCACCATCCGGCTCGGTCAGCCGGTCGAAGTGCTCGGCCTGGGACCGACCGTCGCCTCCGTCTGCACCGGGCTCGAGATGTTCGGCAAGCAGCTTGAGGTCGCGCAGGCCGGCGACAACGCGGCGATGCTGCTGCGCGGCGTCCGGCGGGGCGATGTCCGCAGGGGTCAGGTCGCGGCAGCGCCAGGAACGCTCCAGCCGCGCCGGGCGTTCGCAGCGCAGGTGTATGCCCTGACGACTCAGGAAGGTGGCCGGCACACGCCGTTCTTCAGCAACTACCGGCCGCAGTTCTTCTTCCGGACAAGCAACGTCGTCGGAACGGTCGACCTAGGCTCGGACCGAATGGTCATGCCCGGCGACACGGCGGAGATCACGGTTGAGCTCGGCCTGCCGGTGGCACTCACGCCAGGTCAGACGTTCGCCATCCGAGAGGGCGGCATCACCGTCGGCGCGGGCACGGTCACGACATTGCTGTAGCTAATCGGTTGTCCGGGCCGGTCCGCGAGGACGGCCCGGACTGCCGTAAGTTCCGGGCGAATGCCAGCCTTGGAATCGGCAGCAGCTAGGCCCCGGCCACGGCGCTGGTGCCCTCGCGGTTCTTGCCGCAGCCGCGTTCGCCCGCGAGCCTGCGCATCGCCTCGTACATCTGCGCTGAGGACGGCGGGGGCGGCAGCGCAGGCGCGTCCCGCAGCTCCAGCGCATCGAGGACCAGCGCGACGAACCGTCGCCAGGCATCAGGGCAATCCGCGTGCATCACCTGCCCAATCGCGGCGCTGGCAATGAGCATCAGCAGCAGGTCCTCGCCCACGAAGTCATCGCGCAGCCTCCCCGCCGCCTTCGCGCGCTCGACAAGCTCGACGACCTGGGCGTTGGCCGTGGCACGCAGCTGCTCGATGTGCTCGTCCGCAGCCAGCGCCATCGACAGCAAGTCACTGAGCCCGCGGTCGCCGGCCTGCAGCTCGCAAACCCGGTGCACGTAACCGACGAAGCCAGCCCATGGGTCACACGCCGCCAGCGCATCGGCGGCGGCGGCGGCGTATTGGGTCACCTTCTCGATCAACGCGGCGGCGACGAGCTGCTCCCGCGCGGGAAACCGGCGGTACAACGTCGCGATGCCCACCCCGGCCCGCAGCGCGATCTCCTCGAGCGGCGCTTCCAGGCCCTGCTCGGCGAACACCTCGCGGGCCGCGGCTACGATCGCGGCCCTGTTGCGCGCAGCGTCCGCCCGCAGCCGCTTCGGCGCAGGCTCAGCAGCGCACCCGAGTTCCCGGGTCCCCTGCTCATGCGCCGTCATCGAACCATCGTAGGCCATGTGGAGGGCCTCCTCCGGAAGCTGCTAGAGTCATGGTTCCGGAGGACATCCTCCACATTTGCGCAGCGTAGGCGTCGGACGGGCCGCAAGCCGTCCCTGGTCAGGCGCCGGCGCATCCCGACCCCGAACGGAGCACTAGCGTGGAACCTAGCCCGCAGGCGTGGATCGTCGCTCTGCGCCACTCTCACGACGCATTGCGCGCCACTGTCGAGCCGCTGGACGAGGCGAGGCTTCGGCAACAGTCCTACGCCAGCGACTGGTCGATCGCGCAGGTACTCAGCCACCTTGGTTCCGGAGCCGAGATCTTCGGGCTGTTCCTCGACGCCGGGCTGAGCGGCGCAGAGCCGCCAGGCGGAGATACGTTCCCGCCCATCTGGCAGGCATGGAACGAGCGGGGCCCGCAGGAGCAAGCGACCGACGCGCTCGCCACCGACGAGGTCCTGGTCAAGCGCCTCGAATCGCTGAACGCCGACGAGCGGGACAGGATGCGGCTGCACCTGTTCGGTACGGATCTGGACCTGACCGGCCTGGCCAGGATGCGCCTGGGCGAGCATGCCGTCCACAGCTGGGACGTCGCCGTCGCCCTCGACCCCGCAGCCACGGTGGCCCCCGCTGCCGTCGGCCTGCTGATTGACGCCCTGGGCTCGATCGCCGCCAGGTCAGGCAAGCCATCGAAGCGGCCACTGGCGGTCCGCGTCACCACGTCCGACCCGGCGCGCGAGTTCACCATCGAGGCCACCGACACCGTGCGGCTCGAGCCCGCCGAACCCGACGGCAGCGTGCCGCACCTGCGGCTGCCGTCCGAGGCGCTCGTTAGGCTCGTCTACGGCAGGCTTGATCCCGCCCACACCCCGCCGGTCGAAACCAGCGAGCTAGACCTTGATGAAGTGCGGCGGATCTTCCCCGGCTTCTGAGCGAGAACGGCAACCGAGAACGGCAACCGAGAGGATGCACAGTGCGTCTGCCGATCAAGGCACGTGACCTTCCCGGCCGCGTCACCACCGGGGGTTACATTCTCCACACCGGGCTGGAGAAGTGGCACGGTGACGAGGCACGCGCCGAGGCGCTGCACCGCATGGCCGCGAATGCCTTTCCCATTCTCACCAACATCCCGCCGGCGCGCTTCCTGCGCATACTGGCTGGCAGCGAGATCGCGATCGGCTCCGCCCTAATTGCTCCGGTGATCCCCGGCTTGCTCGCTGGGGCGGCGCTGACCGGTTTCTCCGGCGCGCTGCTCGCCATGTACGGGCGCACGCCCGCGCTGCGCAGGCCCGGTAGCATCTGGCCGAGCCAAGTCGGGACCGCCGTCAGCAAGGATGTCTGGATGCTCGGCATCGGGCTCGGGCTGGTCACCGGCGCCCTGGACGACCGCAGGAACGGCAGCTAGCTGATGCGGCACTACGTTCGCCCGGACGGGCTTCCGCCGGTCAACGGCTACAGCCACGCGGTCGCG